>WNGF01001083.1_pt1 | contig 77052 bp, 70 predicted proteins | sample 5400641 | NCBI WGS metagenome assembly WNGF01 (sample SAMN13153371, study PRJNA577476) | soil metagenome | isolation source: 80 cm soil or saprolite under grassland replicate 2 | place: USA:California | collected 2016-06-15
CCCCGGAAAGCGCGCGCCAAACCGGGAATCTCCCCTCGATGCTGCCCTCGAAGACAACGTTGCCGCCGAGCGGCCGCGGCTCGAAGTCACGCGTCTCGAGTTTGGCCGCGTTCGGGTTGCACTTCGTCATGTCGGCGCCCGAGAGACAGGGCGCGTTCGAGCTGTCGTGACTCTGAAGAACGGACGCCGGAATCGTGAGCACTCGCGGCCCGAGCTGGTTCTCGCCGAAGCCGCGCACCGAATGTGATCCGCCGGCGTAGAATCTCTTCCGCGGATGAAGAATGCTTTGTCCGATCGAGCCGCTCACGCCGACGGCTTCCGATGTGCTGCCGAGGGCGTTGACCCAGCCGACAAGAAGATGTCCGCCGACTGCGCCGCGCTTGCGGATCTGCTTGAAGTACGCGCCCTCCGTCGTCGCGCGATTGTAGCGGAAGTCCGAGAGCGTAAACCCCGACGCGTGCTCGGCCCCGAAGTTGAGCCGGAACCCGCGATTGGGGGCAAACGGGTCGTTCGTGCGGTCCATCGACGCGCTGAGTGACAGGGGCGAGAGCCGCTGCTGTTTTCTCAACGCGCCCAGCGTCGGCTGATCGCACACTCCGTAGTTCACGCAGAAGTACACGTCGCCCGCGTCCACCCTGCTGATCTCGAAGCGGTAGTTGGCGCTGGCGGGAGCGCGCTCGGTGAGCTCGCGCGTGAACGTCCCGCTGGTTCCGTAACCGCGATCTACGTAGATGCCCGGCGCGCTGCGGCGATGGGTGAAGAAGCTGAGCGCGATCTCGTTGTGCGGCGATCCGAACCACGGCTGACGCATGTCGATGCTCGCGCTGTATGTCGGCGCGAAGTAGCGCGCGCGGTCGCTATTCTTTACCTCGGCGACGTTCCGGAAAATTCCGCGGCCGTTGAGTGAGCCGGCGAGGAGATTTCCCATCGCGCCCTGGATGTCGAGACGGCGTGCGCCGCCAAACCAGTTGTAATGCGAGAACCGTCCCTCGACCTGGAAGAAATCCACCGTGTTGAAACCGGCGCTGACGCGTGCCTCGCGGGGCGGTGATTCCGTCACGGTGACGACGATGACCTTCGCCGAGTCGGGGGTAAAAGGATCGATCGGGGGCCGCGGCTCGATGGACGCGCGGCGGAAGAGATTCGACTCGTACAGCGCGCGCTGGCTGCGCAGCATCTCCGAGCGGCGGAAGATGTCGCCGACGGAAAGGGTCAGAGACTTCTTGATCGTCCGCGTGCTCACTCCCTCGTTTCCGGTGACGACGATGTCCTCGACCGTCGTCTTCCACTTCGGGTTGAGCGTGAGCGTGACGACTGCGGTGCGCGCCGCTTCGTCAACGACAATGCTCGTGTCCACTTCGGCGTCGGCATAGCCCTTTTCCCAGAGACTCTGCTGGAGGAAGACTCGCGACGAGTCGAGACGGATGAGATTCAGCGGGGAGTTTGCGCCGAGCACGACACGCTTCTCGATGTCCTTGGGCTTGAGGAGCGCGGTCTCCTGATTGACGATGAGATTGGAGACCATTGTCGCCGGCCCTTCGGTGATGTTGAGCGTTACCGCGACCTTGTGCGGACCGCGGGGGATGACGACCGTGTCCACTTCAGCGTCGCGATATCCGCGCTTCCAGTAGAACACCTGGATGCGGAGCAGGTCGCGCTTCAGCTCTTCGTGATCGAGGTAGTTCTTCGTGTAGACGTACTTCGATTTCGAGATCCAGCAGACGGGCTTCAGGATGACGCTGTTGCAATGCGACTGGTCGGTCGCGATGCTCTGCATCAGCTCGTCCTTCTTGACGACGTGGACGCCCTTCAGCGTCAGCTTCACGACCTCGGGTTTTTCCGGCACTTTCCTCTGGGCCGCGACTGACGAGGGCGTCAGGAGCAGGACGACCGTTGCCGCGAATGCGCCCAGACGTGCGCGCATCAGAGCTCTATCAGAGCCCTTCCAGCAGCGCGTCATTGCTCGGCGTTCCGGCGATGCGCTTGATGAGCCACTCCATTGCGGACGTGGATGGCATCTGCTGCAACCCACGCCGTAGGGTATAGACATGATCTAGTTGGTCGGGCCGGAAAAGCTTGTCTTCACGCCTCGTGCCGCTGGTTCCCACGTCAATGGCCGGAAAGATCCGTTTTTCCGCCAGCGACCGGTCGAGCTTTATCTCGCAATTGCCGGTCCCCTTGAACTCCTCGAAAATTACGTCGTCCATACGCGAGCCAGTCTCCACCAGGGCGGTCGCAATGATGGTCAGCGACCCTCCTCCATGCTCTGGGGCGACCGACCTCGCCGATCCGAAAAAGGCCTTCGGCTTGGCCATCGCGGTGGCGTCGAGACCACCGCTAAGGGTGCGTCCGGTGCCGCGCTCGACCGTGTTGTAAGCTCGAGCCATGCGGGTGATCGAGTCGAGAACGATGACGACATCCTTGCCAAGCTCGACCATCCGGCGCGCTCTCTCGAGCACCATCTCGGTGACGTCGGTGTGCCTGACGGCGGGCATGTCGAAGCTGGACGCGACGACTTCGCCGTAGCCCCAGGTGATCATCTCGCTCACTTCTTCCGGACGCTCGTCGACGAGCAAAACGAGCAGAACGGCCTGCGGATGATTAACCGCAACGCCCTCGACAATTGCCTGCAATAACATCGTCTTTCCAGCTCTCGCGGGAGCGACGATGAGCGCGCGCTGACCGTATCCGATCGGCGCGATGAGATCGATTGCGCGGCGCGTGAGCTCGGGGCCGCTCTTCGCGGGACGTCCCGTCTCCAGCTTCAGCTTTCTCTCCGGATATGACGCGATGAGCGACCCGAAATCGGGGCGGCGCAGCGCGAGATCGGGAGCGGCGTTGTTGATCTCCTGTACTTCGACGACGACGACACGATTGCGATGGTCGCGTCCCGTCGTGGCTCTCACCATGTCGCCGCGGCGGAGGTTGTGCTGCCGCGCGACGTTCAGCGGGACATATGCATCGCCCGGCTCGGCGAGATAACTGTTCGCCGCGCGGCGGATGAATCCGCCGTCACGCTGCGGATCGTACCATCCGATCGTCTCGCTGTCGGCGACGAGCGCCGCGACGGGTCCGCGCTGCTGCTGCTCGCGTCGCTGCTGTCCATCTCCGGTCTGCTGCTGCGGATTGCGTCCGCGCCGGTGCTGGCGTCCGCGTCTTCCGTTGTTGCGGTGATGTCCACCCTGACCGCCCTGTCCGCTTCCGCCCTGACTGCGGTCGCCGCGATCGAACTGCTGCCGTCCGCCGCCCTGACCGCGATCGAATTGCTGCTGGCGTCCGTCGCGTCCACCGCTGTCGCCGGTCTGGTTTCCGTACTGCTGGCGGTCGTGCATCGGCGCGACTGTGCCGCCGCCGTACGGAGGACCTTCGCTGTTACCGGATGATTCGTTCATTTGCGGGTTTGAATCCGTCTCGCTTCGAGGCGCGCTTCGCGGCTCGTCGCTGGAGTCTTCCGAGCTATCGGAAGGAGGATGTACAGGGGCGGGAATCGCGGGCGAATCGGCTTCGTCGCGCGCGTCGGAGAGCTGCCCCGCGTCGGGGGGTGGCGTCGTTGAATCCATTGGCTCCAGGTACGGATCTACATCACCGTATTGTTCGGGAGATTGAAGGCCGGGCGGACGAGGCCCCCGGCCGCGACGATTGGGACGTCGGCGTTCGTTCATTCAGTTGTGGTGTGGCTAGGAAAGAAGAATCTGCTTTGGGCTGGCTCGGAGGTCGCGGAGAATCGTCACGCGCAAACCGGAGCCGTATCTAATCGGTGTGATGCGCCTCAGAGGCTGCACCCGTGCAAGAATGGTACTACCCGCTACCTGAAAAGTCCAGCAAGGGGAAGCCCGGGATCGGTTCGGGTCGATCTCTGGCGGCAGTGATCCCGAACCTTACTGGGAGGAGCGGGTCAAGCGTGGCCGAATTCCCTCGTTAACAGGCGAACGCATGCACGCCGTCATCTCCGACTACATAAACGCGTGCCCCATCCGTCACGAGACCCGAGGTGAGGGGCGCCTTGCCGCTGGCCGAGTGGCCGGTAATCGACCCGGTCTCGGCGTCGTAGCGCTCGATGTTGGCGACGTTTGCGAATGCACTCCCCTTGCACGCCGTGACACCAGTTACCCATTGGAAAGAAACCTATCGATTGCGAAAACGCCTCCACCAGAGAAATCATCAATAATCAAAAGGTTCTCGAACACGATGGGAGCGTCCCGGCTCCCGTGACTAGAGGTGGGAGTTTCGTATCGCCAGAGTTCGTGGCCGTCCCTTTTGTCGAGGCCAACAACGACCGCCGATCTGACGCCGCCGTTCTGGTTTAGAAACCGTTCGACATTAACATAAAGGGTGTCGCCTGAGTAACTCACACCCACGACAAAAGCTTGATACTGCCATCCGTTTCCGATGTTGGTGCGCCAACGGGGAGTGCCAGTGACGAGATCAAGCGCGTAAAGTATAGGAATGGATCGCTGGCCAGTGTAATACGTTTGTCCGTCTGCCGCAGGGATCGCCGCGGCGACCGACGAGTCGGGCTTGAACTTCCAAAGAGCGGAACCGTCGCCAAGAGCAAAAGCAACTACCGACAGGCCGCCAATCACCGCCGCGCCGCCGTTTACTGTGAAACCCTCCGCCTCATATACAGGGGATGATGCATCAATAACGCTCGACCAAACAAGCTGGCCGGTTGCGGCGTCGACTGCAGTTACTCGAGTCCCATCCTGCACGAATACACGTCCATTCGCGATTGCCGGCAAGCCATTCCAACCCTTGCCGGTCAGAGGTGTACTCCAACTTTCAGTCAAGCTTGCGTGAGGCCCAGTCTGATCGGTGGAGTTGCACGCAAACGCGAAGCACGAGCTAATTAACACAAGAGCAATTGTGCGCTTTAGTGTCGAGACCTCGAGCTGGATATTGCCTTGTCTGCAGATCACTGAGGTGGCTTTACAATTGGCACGAAGAAGGCTAGGTTGATCGCGTTCACGATTTGCGGATATGTAATGCTTCCGGACTTGAGAACGCCGAGATGAGAATCAGCGTCGCGGACCGCGTATTGTCGGTCAAACGGGGCATTTGGATAAATCTGCGAGGAGCCGGGCACAGCACCGTCGCCGGATTCGTGCGGCACTGAAACCGCCTTGTATACTAGGTCCATGCCCTTTAGTTGCGCTGCGAACGCGGCGCAACCAGCGGCTACCCGCCACGCCCCGTGCCACACGAAGCCGAATATTCCGCTTACAACGGCGCATTTGATCCCAAAATGGTACGTGCGATCGACATCCTTCACGAGCCGCCTACCATTTCCGAATGATCCTGGTTGCGCATCCCCGATCATTCGAAAGAAAGTCCATTTGTCCCAGGAATAATCCTGGATTCCAGCGCGCGCAAAACCCTCGGCGTGGCTGTTGAGCGTGCTCAGATATGGGCTCCCTGGCTGAATATCGTTGACAACAGGAGCGGTGCCGTTGACGGTGATCGCAACAAGTATTCCGGCGGCAAAGCCCATAACATGTTGCCCGAGTAGCGAACAGCCCATGTGTGTTACGTAACCGCAGCCTGTCGCCACGATGGGTTGGAACAATATCAGCGCCGCTTCATTCGACATTCTCGCGAGCGGAACGCCACGGTGCGGGGTGCTGATCGTTAGGACTCCGCGAATGTACGATGGATCGTTTTCAGTGATCTGCGCCAGACGCCGCCCGATCAGACCGCCGTTACTGTGCCCGATTACGATGAATTGGGCCTGATCTCCCCTCTCACCGTCAATATTCGTCTTCAGATCGAACGCTTGCCAGTCGATCGGGCGCGTCCATCCGGTGGTGTGACGAATTTCGAAGCCGACTCTAAAGTTTTGGCGAAGGTAATTTTCTACGCCGCACCACGTTTGGGCGCTGCTCAGAAACCCGTGTTGGAAGACGACGTTCATCGTCCCGTCGGTGTGGACGAACCCCACGACATCGTCAGCGCACCCGAGATCCGTGCCTGCATCAACTCCGCCTCCGCCTCCACCGCCTCCACCGCCTCCACCGCCTCCACTTCCGCAATAACCCGGATCGTCCGGCGGCAGCGCATCGCACGAGACCATATGTCGAATACCCGGGACATTCAGTGATGAACGGGATGAAGACGTTGACACCGGAATCACTTCTGTGGGGTGGGGCCGCTTGATTTTTCGCTCGGCGTCCTTTACGGGGTTCTTGAACCAACGCAGATTCTCGAAGCTTGCCACGTGTTCGGTGTGAACTCTCAGTCCTCGGGTTGTATCGTCCAGTATGGTTTTGGCTTGTCTGAGAACCCAAGCGCCGCCCTGCTGCTCGAAAATTCGCTCGAACCTTAATCCGTTAGTGTGTGATTGTGCGCTTACGATGTCAGCTCCCGGTTCAGAGCTTAAGTTTTGCCTCAATCCCGTAAGGCGCCGGGTTGTTTGGCCTGACTCTCTCGGAAGTGTTTCCGCGACGAGGATCCGCCGTGGAGTAATTCCGGTTACCGTGAAGCGACCTTCCGGAGTGAGGCTTGCCACCCTCGCACGGACTTCACTTATCGATGGGGCGCTCACGCTGTAACTCGCGTTCGTGCTGTTGACGTCCATGATCACTCCTGCCGTCACGTCAGCGTTGACCATGTCGCCCATCAAGTCGAGAGGCGTCGCTGCCTCGACACCGGGCACGGGATCGTAGGCCATGGTCGCGCCGTTCCCATCAGTGAGCGTGGTTGTATTGTCAATGATGTCGCCGCGTGACATCTGCTGGTCGGCGGTGGTGCCGGGGTCCACAGGATCGGAAAAACGAGTATGGACCACCGTTTGACCACTACTGTTATAGCCGGCATCAACGTGCAGGTGATCCGGATCTGCGGTGACCGAAATACTGTTGACCGGCTGTTCCCGTTTCCGGATCAGGAAAACTCTGGTCCGACGAATACGTCGCGCTGAGATGCGTCGTTACGTCGCCGGAGACATTGGAATCGTAAGCATTGATCGAACCGTCGCCACTGCAACCATCGCAAACAATCATCGGTCGAACGGGACTTGCCGGAGCAGTGGTGTTATCGGTCGAACACGACAGGAGAAGAAGCGAAAAGGCCACCGTGAGCATCGTCGTGGACGGAGAGATCGTTCTTTCGTGCTTTGACATTGGTTCCTCCCGGAGTAGCCCTCCGCCAAATGCGCCACGCTAGCAGTGTTCCCGCGGCTGTATGGAGGTGGGTCTGATCAAAACGTCAAGACTCTCGCAAGTCAGGACCGGAGAAAACATGGAATCGGCCCTGGCCGGGATTTATTCGGAACCAAATAGCAAATTATCGCGGACACAACCAGAACGATGTGACCGTACCCTCATTTCGCCTGCATCTGAAATGCCAATCTCGTCAAGAGTGCGCTTTTCTTATCGCAAAAGGTTGGTTTTCATTGCAAAACCGCGCACTCGCGAATCAATCCCACGCGAATGAAATCATTTTCTTTCAATCCCTTCGATCTTGCGATTCCTTACTTTCGAGAAGTATTTGTCGTCACAGTGACTATTTTCTTTGCGACTCTCGTTGGTCTGGTTTGATTTGAATGGGCGACGTTGAATCCGATCTCGAGCGCGCCGTTCTGGCTAATCCTACGGATGCGCGCGCCCTGGTTGCTCTCGCGAATCATTATTGGCTGGTTGGTGCGGGTCCGGAGGCCGTCGGCGATCTCGCAAATCGCGCGATCGCGGCGGACCCGGCAAATCGCGCCGGATGGCATCTCTGGGCGCTGACAGAATCCGATCCGAGAGAGCGGGTCGGGCGATGGCAGCAGGTGAGCGCGCGGTTCCCGGAGGATGATCTCGCCAAGGCCAACCTCGCCGATAACGCCGCGAGTCTCGCCGGCGCCGAGCACGATTACGACGCTGTCGATCTCGCGATTTCGACGTATGAAGATTTGCTGACTCGGGCTTCGAATTCTGAACAACGGACTGCGCTGGAAAAGGCACTCATTACGCTCCGTGCGTGGAGATTCTAGATAGTTGCGCGGCGCGTCGGCTCTCGGGATGCTGCTTCACCGGCGCTGTCTACGCTCGTAGCCCGCCGTTGTGCGGCGGGCCGTGCGCTCGCTCCGACGTGGCCGGACTCAGCAGCACGCCGCATCGCCTAGCGCCTCTGAATTTCAGTATATCCCCTCAGGGCGCCGGGTGGCGTTCCATTTCGGCGCGGCATGAATCAGTGCATCGCGTGTCGCGGTGAGCAGGATTTGGCGGGGCGCGATACCCAATCTTCACATCGCAATTCTGCTCGGCACGGCTCGGCCAGCAGACTGACTGCACGCTCAAGACTACGGCTCACGCAACACTTAGGGATTGTATATGACTGATAAACCAAACATACACGGCGCGCCGCACCACCACGGCTCCTCGCTCGCCGAGTTCCGCGAGTTTCGCGAGCGGATGAACGCCGAGATACTGGGCGAGAACAATCTCGTCATAAACCGCTTCTTCGCGCTCGACACGCGCACCTACGAAGCGGGCGCATTGATTGCGTGACGTATCATCTCACGCGCTGCGCCGAGGAAAAAGTGAGTCGTGCGGAAATGTTCGAGGCCTTGTCGGTGGGTCTCGTAGTTGGCGGTTCGATCGTGATCCCCCACCTCCGCCGCGCGGTTGACCGGTGGAGTGAGCTGGAGCGGTTGCACACGAAGTAGAACCCGCAACGAACGAGGGAGGACGAAGGGTCCTCCGAAGCGCTAAAAAGAGCTTTTCTACTTTGGAATGAACCGCGTATTGCTGATGGCCAACCGGTCGAGCGCGCGGCGGATGTCATCCCCCACGGCTTGGATGCGCGTAATACTATGCGCATTGAACGCCGCATCATACGGACTCCGCGTCGGCCCGCCGCTCACCTCGAGCACCGCTTCGAAATGATACGGGTGCGCCTTACCCGTCTTGGGATCCGTCCACGTCCCCTGCCATGCGAGCGGACGATTCTTCGGCCAGATGCCATATGGAAGCGCGAGCGTACGAATCCTGTATCCCGGAACCGCGGAATCGATTCCCATCTGGTTGCGCGCGATCTGCTCCTGCACGACGGCGTCGGTGAACTTGTCGAGCCGAGCGTGCCAGAGCGTGTGATCGCACAGCTCGAATCCGTTGTCGGCGAGCCACTTCACTTTCCTGAACCGCCACTCCGGCTTCTGCCCTTCGTACTTGGGGTTGTCGCCGAAGAAATTGTGGCCCGCCGCCGCGCCGTTCAGCAGACAGAAGACGGCGCGGTTCTTCCACCCCGGATGTGACTTTCCGAATGCGAGCCACATGCCCAACGCGCTGGCCGGATCGATCTCCAGCTGACCGTTCTTCTCGACGTAGCGGAACTGCGACGGCGACGCGTCGTCGAACACGACGACCACCGGCGACAGTCCGTCGGGCACGTCGCTGAAATTCTTGTCCAGCATCTGCGAGATGTTGATCGGCCGGTAGCCGAGCTGGTACGCCTCCTCGAGGTCGGTCAGATAGTGCGCGGCGGTCCGAGTGTAGAGTGCGTCCTTGTCCCCGCCGATGACGTGATACTCGAGGACGGGAATACGACCCGTCAGATTCGGCTTGCCGGGTCCCATGATCGGCGCGCCTGAGGTTCCACCGCCCGGCTGCGCACTCGGAGGCGAAGTCTGCGTGCCAGCCGGGGGAGTCGGAGTCTCCGTCCCCGGCGCGGATTGATTTGCTGTTTCCGGTGTAGAACTCGCCGAGCTCTCGAGCTCGCCGGCACTGGCCGCCGCTGCGATCGAGGCCGCTGAATCCCGGGATGGCGCGCCGGATGCAGAGGAGCTGTTTCCCTTGCAAGCCAGCGTGAACAACGTGACCGTCAGAACGAGTGCGCGGTACATTCTCTGAGCTATGAAAATAGTTGGCTGGCCGCCGAAAACCCGGCGTGAGAAGATACTCACTTCCGCAATCGCAATAAGCATTCTCATCGTCGGTTTCACCGACGTCTGGCTGACGACCTGCGGATTCGACGGCTGCCCGCGCCCGCGCGACATCCAGAATTACAGGGCTGACGAGGGCGGGCGAATCAAGGACCGGAACGGCATCGTCCTCGGCAGACTGGAGACGGTTCGTCGTGTCAACATCCCGCTCGCCGCGGTGCCGGTTTTCGTGCGCCAGGCGTTCATCGCCACCGAAGACCGCCGCTTCTACCATCACAATGGTCTCGATTTCCGCGCATTTTTTCGTGCGCTCGCGACGAACATTCGTGCCGGCCACACCCGTCAGGGCTTCAGCACGATCACGATGCAGGTCGCGCACAACACCTTCGCCTACCATCGCTATCGCGCGCGCTCGCTTCCGCAAAAACTTCTCGAGCTCCGCATTTCCCAGCTTCTCGAGCGCGCCCTCACCAAGGATCAGATACTCGAGCTGTACTTCAACGCCATCTACATGGGGAACGGGGTCTACGGAATCGAAGCGGCGAGCAGAGATCTCTTCGGGAAAAGCGTCAACCGCCTGACGCTGCCGGAAGCGGCGATGCTCGCCGCACTTCCAAAAGCGCCGTCATTGTACACTCCCCGGCGCAGTGTGCGTCGCGCGCTCGAGCGGCGGAATCTCGTGATCGGCTTGATGGCGAAGGAGGGCTACATCTCCGCCGGACGGGTGCCGGGATTGCAAGAGCAGCGCCTTCGAATCGCGCGCGATGAGTGGCGCCCGGCCGACGTCAATGATTCGTACGCGCTAGACGCGGTGCGGACAATCGTCGATTCGGTTCTCAAGGCGGGCAACTTCGATATCGTCGACATCACCGTGTATACGACGCTCGACGCGAGGGCGCAGATCTCCGCCGACCGCGCGGTGCGCCGGCGCGCGTACGCGATTCAGTCAGAGGCTTATCGTCGCGGAGTGATTCAGGGGGCGATGGTCGCCATCGATCCGCGGAACGGAGACATCCGCGCGCTCACGGGCGGAAGAGTTTACGAGCGCGGTACGTTCAATCGCGCGCTCGCGGCGCATCGGCAGCCGGGCTCCGCGTTCAAGCCGTTCGTGTACGCGGCGGCGATGGAGGCGGGATACTCGCCCGCGTCGGAAGTCGACGACGATCCCGTCGACGTCATCCAAGGACGACGCGTCTGGTCGCCGGCGAACTACAACAACGAGTACAACGGCCGCATCACATTCCGCCGAGCGCTGATCAGATCGGCGAACGCGGCAACGGTTCGCGTAAGCCAGGTGGTCGGACTGCCGCGCATCATCAACCGCGCGCACCAGAACGGAATCGTCAGCGACATTCCCAATGTGCCCGCGATCGCACTCGGCGCCATCGACGTCACCCCGATCGAGCTCGTGACCGCGTATGCGCCCTTCGCGAACGGAGGATTCAAGGTGCGGCCGAGGATTGTCCAGCGGATCGAGGCGTCGGATGGAACAGTGATTCCGGTCAGCGAGAGCGTCCCGCTCGAGCGGGTGATGGATCCGCGTGACGCGTATCAGGTTACGTCGATGCTGCAGGGCGTCGTGAACTATGGAACGGGACGACCCGTCCGCGACTACGTCGGCTACGGGCCGCTCATCGCCGGAAAAACCGGCACCACCAACAACGGCACCGACGTCTGGTTCGTTGGCTACACACCGACTGTCGTCGCGGCGTTCTGGTTCGGCTTCGACAATCCGGCGCCGATCGCGTACGACGCATCCGGCGGGCGTCTCGCGGCACCGGCGTGGGCGGATTGGTTTCTCAGCGGATGGCGTGAGAGGCCGGCGCCGAATGCATGGGCGCCGCCGCCCGGAATGTCGATGCACGTGATCGATGCACAGACGGGATTTCTCGCGACGGAGTGGTGTCCGATCAGGATTCAGGAGTACTTCAAGCCCGGCACGGAGCCGACAAACCCGTGTCCGGTGCACGGGCCCGATTACGAAGAGACCGATACGGGCGCGCCGTACAATGCCGCTCCGCCGCGTGATTGGGAGCGCGATCTCGGGAAGAAGATCGGAAAGGCGCTCGGAAAGATCTTCAAGTTCTAGCCGCCAGCTTTGTTGAGATCGTTGCGTGGCGTCGGCGCGCGAGATGTTTTACGCGCCCGCGCTCATGCGCCCGCAAGCGGGCACCCGGCATCGAGCCCGCCTGAGCGCTCGCCGTCTTCCAGACGGCTTCGCATTCAACGCGCGGCGGTCTCTCCGGTCGCTCGCGGAGGGCGCTTAAAAACACCCCGCGACGCCTCCGCCGTCGAGATCTCCAATGGGCACGCGTGGATCCGCATTAAGATATTCGAGCGCTTTCGCGACAACTTCCCTCGCCGACGAAAAGGCTGATGGTCACGCTGTCGCGAACGCGGAGGAGAAATTAGAATGGATTCCAATGAGACCTAGCCCGACGGCAAGAGTCGCCCTTTTCGTATCAGCGTTTCTGCTCGCGAGTACCGAATGCGTTGTCGCACAATCGCGTGCCTACCGCGGCGATCTTCCGGAGTCGATGCGTGAGATTCTCGGAATTCGCTTGAATCGGGATGGACCGGCGGCGACGCAGCGGCAGCTCGGGAAGACACGGGTTCGAACTACCGGTGACGCGGGTGATGCAGCTGTCCGGTGGTGCTACAGGTCGATCGATGCAGATTCGACAGTGATTCTGTTCTCTGCCGATCTGGAGATGTCCGGCCGAGCTCAAGCGGTCGATGTAATTCGCGTTTCTAGGACAGGGCACGTCACCGAATCCACAATCTCCAACTGCGCTCAACTCAAGTCCGTCGTGCGCATCCAAACAAGAGGGGGCTTGCGGCTGGGCTCGACACGGTCCGAGGTGAGAAAACTTCTTGGACGGCCAAATGTCGAGGATGCAAATAGCGTTGAATACGTGTGGGAAACTACCCAGCTATTACCTCGTACAGCTCCCAATTTCGATTTTTGGAACAAGCGTCGAAAGGAGTGTTTCGAGGGACGCGCCCCATTTTTCGATGTCGACGGCAGCGTTACTGTTCGGTTCGATGGTTCCGGAGCTTACGAGTTGATAGTTTCGCGCGGTGACAGCGTGATCTGCTAACGTCCCCCAACTGGCGTCGATACCTCCCCAAACGACTTCGCCGCCATGTAAACCGCCGCCGCGAGGAAAATCCATAGGTAGTACTTCACCTGGATGAACATGAAATGGTCTTCGTTCGGGATCATGTGCGTGTCGCCGGTTGCTGGATCGACCACCGGGGTGGAACGGCGCCGTCTCCAGCGGTCCATATAGTACACGGTCACGGCCGAGAGTATGAACACCACCGCGAACAGCCGATCGGTCTCTCTCCCCGCGTTTGGATTTCCCTCCGGCGATGCGGTGGCGATGACATAGCCGACCCCGATAAAAGCCCACCCGAACATGATCAGCGGAACGGTCCAACCCCATCCGCGCCAGAACACTACCATGTGATTCTCCCGGATTGCGATGCGCCGTCATCAAATCGGCGCTCGAAGAACATGCTTCGACGCGGGGACCCACGAAAGATTAGGGACGCCGGCGGGACGGTAGATCGCCCGCTCACGCGAGAATCGGAGGGTTTCCCTTGACATATCGGCCCGTCCGCCGGAAGGTCATGCCGGGCAATTCCCAACGAACACTGGAGGACGGATGCAGTTCGATTCAGGGAACATCGCGTTCATGCTCGTCTCGACGAGCCTCGTCATGCTGATGACGCCGGGCCTCGCCTTCTTCTACGGCGGCCTCGTTGGACGCAAGAACGTCCTCGCGATAATGATTCAGAGCTTCGTGTCGATGGGCGTCACGACCGTCCTTTGGGTGATTTGCGGATACTCAATGTCGTTCAGCGGCAGCTACCACAACGCGGTCAATCCCGACATACTCGGCATCATCGGCAACTTCAATCTCGCATTCTTCCAGCACATCGATCCGGCCACTCCATTCCCCGGATCTCCGACGATTCCCACCGTCGTCTTCGTCGCCTATCAGATGATGTTCGCGCAAATCACGCCGGCGCTCATCACCGGCGCGTTCGCGAACCGCGTCACCTTCAAGGCGTACCTGATCTTCCTTGTCGCCTGGCTCCTGCTGGTGTATTTCCCGTTCGCGCACATGGTTTGGGGCGGCGGCATCCTCCAGAGCAACGGCGTCCTCGATTTCGCCGGCGGAATTGTTGTTCATACTACAGCCGGATTCGCCGCTCTCGCCGCGGTGTTCTACGTCGGTAAGCGACGAAGCCCGGACGTCGGATTCCACAGCATTCCGCTCGTCGCCCTCGGAACCGGACTGCTCTGGTTCGGATGGTACGGCTTCAATGCCGGCAGCGAGCTCAAGGTGGACACGGTGACGTCGCTCGCTTTCCTCAACACCGATCTCGCCGCGTCGTTCGCGGCCATGACGTGGCTCGTGCTCGCGTGGGTCTATGAAAAGAAACCGAAGTTCGTCGGACTGCTCACCGGCTCCATCGCCGGCCTCGCAGCCGTCACTCCCGCCGCCGGCTATGTCTCGACGAGAACCGCGGTGCTCATCGGAATCGCAGCCGGGGTCATCTGCTACTACGCGGTCGGGCTCAAGAACAAGCGGCAGTGGGATGACGCGCTCGACGTCTGGGGCGTTCACGGCGTCGGCGGTGCGCTCGGCGTAATCATGCTCGGCGTCTTCGCCAACAAGATGTTCAATCCCGGCGGCGGCGCGAACGGTCTCGTGTTTGGAGATTCGAGCTTCTTCTTCAAGGAAGTCGGCGCGGTCGCAGTCGCCGCGGCCTATGCGTTCGGGTTCACATATCTCATGCTCGCGGTGATCAACAGGATCACGCCGGTGAAAGTGACCGCCGCCGAGGAAGAGATGGGGTTGGATGAAACGCTGCACGGCGAGCACGCGTATCTGTAGATGTGGCTGCACGGAGTAATGCCTCGCGGCCTCGCGGTGATGATTATCGTCGCGTTGCCGGGCTGCGCGAATTTCATGCGCCATCGTGGTCCGGCGATTCCGGACAGACCCGGATACACAGACGGTCCGGCGGCGCTTCCATCAGGAGCGATGCAGCTCGAGGCCCACGCGCACCGAGCTCCGGCTATTTGGAAATTCATACACCACGCGCTCGACGACCGGCGGTCCGCGGGTGCGCGGAATGGAAGACTCGAAGATCGGATTCAAGACGAACCTGCGGACAAAAGCTGATTCCATCCATTCGCTCTCACCGAATATCGCCTTCCTCGCTGCGATAACCCTGCCAACCGGTGTGCGCGAGTTTCGCAACACGCACGTGCAGCCAGAGGCGAAAATCGGCGCCAACTGGACGACGCCGACGCCGGTCTCTATCTACAGCAACGTTGCGGCCGGTGGAGTCTTCGACGGAATTCGCTGGAGCGAGCGGGGATGGGCGAGCTTCGCCCTATGGTACTCGGCGAATCCCAAGGTGTCGCTGTTCGGCGAACTAATCTCGACGCGATCGCTGCACAACGGAGCGCTGCGGTCGAATGCAGTGGACGCCGGCGCGACCTATCTGATCAGCGACCGGTTCCAGCTCGACGTTCGCGCCGGTCATGGATTCGGCAGCACGTCGGGAGGCGAGCGGTTTATTGGCGCGGGGTTCGCGCGTCGCTGGTAGCCCCCAGCGCGCGAGCGACACGCTCTACCAGTCCGTCGGCTTGTAATGCTCGAGGAACTTGCGCCACACGTGTACGCCGGTGTTGAATCCCGAGATAATTGGGTCCACAATCCTCGCCGCGCCATCCACGATGTCCGGCGGCGGGACCGTGTGCGTGCAATGCGGGAGAGCGGACAAGATGATCGTGAACGATGCATTTGAGGTGGCACGGTGCCTATTTGGGCGTGCGGCTTATTGCGTGGGCAGTTTCCGCCCTTCGGGACTCTTCTCGCTCAATTTGCGACGCCGCTCGGCGGCGTCGAACGTTTTCCACATATTGTAGACGAAACCATACGCGCCAAGCGCCCAGAGAGTGCCACCGGTGCTCGTGACGGGAATGCTCGCCGCGCCGATGCTCGGCGCGAGAAAAAATCCGGTGACGAGTGCGGCTAGCCCAAGATTCGCGAGCCAGATGTGCGCCACCGCCAGCCAGCGGCTGTGAATCGGATGACCGAAGAACCTCGGCAGGATCTGATACCCGACTCCGAAGATCATCATCACCACGAACCCGACGAGATTCATGTGCGCGTGCGCCGGACGATAGACCACCCACGCCGGATGCATCGCCATCGCGAGTCCGAGCGTTATGCCGGCGATGAACCAGAGAAGACTCGCGCGAATGAATGCCTTCGCGAACCAGTCCATTATCGGTCGCCTCTCGAAAAGAGTGTGGGAAGCGTCATCGCTCCGCCTTCAGTACGCCGACGGCGCCCTTGGTCGCGTCCGCAAATGCGTGAGTGACGAACGGATACGATCCCGGCTGCTTGAGGCGAATCTCGAATATCGATCCGCCGCCGACGGGAACTGCCACCGTCTGCACACCCGCCAATGGATTCTGCTGCGATCCATCGACGAAAACACGCTCGAATATTCCACCGACTACGTGGAAAGACGAGAATCGATTCGGACCGGCGTTGACGACATAGATTCGCACGAGTTCGTTCACCTTCACGGTGATCGGATGCTCGGCATATTGCGCCGCGCGCCCGTTGAAAGTCACGAAATCGGGCGCCAGGCCGAGCAGCCGCTCCCAGTCGAGTGACCTCGCACGGCCGGCGGTGTCCGCCGTCATGTAGAACTCGCTCTGCACGAGGACAATCTCCTTTGCGGCCGGCCGAGGCGTACGCGGATCGACGATCAGCGCTCCATACATTCCGTTCGCGATGTGGGCGGCGACCGGCGCGGTTCCGCAGTGAAACATGAAGACGCCGGGCACTTCGGCAGCGTACCGGTAGTGGATCGAGTCGTTCGGCATCACGTTCACGTAGTACTTGTCCGGTGCGATCTGCGCGGCGTGGAAATCAATGCTGTGCGGTATGGGCGCACGGTTGACCAGTGTGAAGTCAACCGTGTCGCCTTGCGTGACACGGATGGTTGGCGCCGGCACGCGTGACTGAAAGGTCCACGCATTGTAGTGAACGCCCGCTGCCACTGGTATCACCGCTTCCCTTATCTCGAATCGAATGCGAACGAGATGTCCGGTTGCCCTGGCAGGCGGGGACGCATCGACGGGCGCCGAATCCACCGCCGTGCCGACGTGCGCTTCGCCGTGCGAAATGTTTGCGGGAATGTTCGTGGGTGCCTTCACGGTCGTGTCCTGATTCGCCGCTGTGCTTGGCGCACGTGTTTTCGATTCGCACGCCGCAAGCGCTGTCATCGCCACGAACGCGTAGAAAGGTCGTCTGATCATGGAAGCGCTTCTCTAAAGGGAGGGTTTGGATCGTGTCTTCCAATCTAGGGGAAAAGCTCAGAACGCGACGCCGACGTTCGTGTTGACACGGACGGAGTGCTTCGTATCTACATTGGTATTGCACGAAACTGTCACCCGACGCCAAGTCCGGCTCATGGCAAGACGCACGCGAGGGTAGCGCAATGAGCGAATTCACGAAGCCCAGCGACGAGCTGATGCAGGAGCATCGGATCATAGAGCACGTACTCGACGCGCTCGAAACCGCGGCTCGATATCTCGAGACGGGTCATCCCGTCAGGCCGGAGTTCTTTCTCGAGGCTGCTGATTTCATTTCCGGCTTCGCCGACGGGTGTCATCACAAGAAGGAAGAGGGTGTGCTCTTTGGCGCCATGGTCGACAGCGGCGTCCCGCGGTCCGGCGGACCGATGGACATCTTCCTCGATGAGCACGCGCAGGGGCGCGTTTTCACCCGCGGGATCCGCGATGCCGCACGCCGGCTTCAGCAAGGCGATGCCTCCGCATCCGCTGCCCTCATCGCCAACGCGCGGGGATACGTCGCGCTGCTGCGGGATCACATCATGCGGGAAGACGAAATGCTCTTTCCGATGGCGGACGAAATGTTTTCCGCCGAGCAGCAGAGCAGCGTGCTGCGCGAGTTCGAGCGAGTCGAGCGGGAGGATGTGGGCGCCGACGCTCACGAAAAATTCCATGCGCTTGCCGGAAGACTCGAGCGCGAAGCGGCGGCGATGAAGTCCTAGTCCGGTACCATCACCGCGCGCTTGGCGAGCTTGCCGTGATGCGCGCGATCGAATACCGCGTTGATGTCGCCGAGCGGATGCCGCTCGACGAACGGACGCACCGCGATCCGTCCGTCGCCGATCCACCCCAGCAGCTCAGGATAGAGCAGAGGATCAGCGCCACAGTTTCCCTGCGCCACGGCGTCGAACGCCATCAGGTTGGAGAGACAAATCTCGATCTTCCCGGTGGCGTAGCCAACGACGGACAGCGTGTATCGGCGTGGCGAACTTTCTCGGCAACGGTCCCCGCTCGAAAGCGGAGTTCGTGCATCGCTGAGCTGATCGCGCGCTACTTCGCCAGCACTTCCGACAGGTAGAATGCAAACAGCGCCGCAATGACCACGCATCCGCGCAGCAGCCCGTTTCGCGAGCGCTTGAACTCCATCGGCGTAATGTCCGCGATCATCGAGCCCGACCGCTCGGCGATCGTCCAATTCGCGAGCGAAGCCAGCGCATAGGCAAAAATGCACGCGACATAAATCGTCCCCGCCAACGGGTTGAACGGATATCTCCCGAAGAGCGCCGCGCAAAAGGGGAAGAACGCCGCAGCGGCGAGCTGAACGAAGTGAAGCGCGAGCATGCCGCGCGTGATTCTCTGGTAGTGTCGGTACTGATGGTTATGCCGATACCAGAACATGCCGAGTACGACGAAACTGAGCAGCCAGCTGACGAACGTCGGCAGGCTGTGGCCGAGCGCGATCCTGAGCTCGGCGATCGAGCGGCGGTCCGCGAGCTCGGGGATTTTCAGCTCGAGGACGAGAATCGTCATCGCGATGGCGAAGACGCCGTCGAACAGAAACTCGAGCCGGCTTTTGCTGATGACGGAGACCGCGGTGTGCTCGTCGCTGTTCGTGATAGGCCACCGGATGAACGGGGAAGGCGGAGAGTTACCCGCGGATATTCATTCCGGCAAGAGCAACGATCCGGCAACGCTCGCTGAGCGCGATGGCGCGCCCAGATCCGCGGCGCCTTCTACGTCGAGCCCCGCGAATCGCGCCAGACGATCACTTCGTTCTTTCGTTCAGCGAGGAAAGCCGGACATCCGCCGTCGCCCTTGCCGGTCAAGCCACCATCAGGATGACAGACAATGCTTCCGTCTTCGCGATACAGCGTGCTCCATTTGTCGCAGCATCGCGGGGGCAGATAGTACACGGTCGCGCCGTTGAAATCGTAGCGGGCGATGAGCGCCGGCGGATTGGCGATCGGCTCCGCCTCGATCTGGCTGATAAGTGATGTCAGCCAAGCGGGGCTTCGATCAGGCGCGAGAGTGGTCTCCGGCTTACAGGCAACGATGAGAAGTGCGCACACCAGCAGAAATTGAGAAACAATCTTCATAAGCCCTCCCCAGTTAATGTGGGTGATCGGTCAGAGGAATTCTTCTGCAAGCACTGTACACCTGCCAGGGAACAGTGCCCAAAACATGGATGGCGCTTCAGTCGATCCCCCGGCGGCGGGCGATCGACGAGCAACGCTTTTCGTGGATTGTAGTCGGACGCTTTCACAGGCGTGCGGCAAGCCCAAGCAGACCGGCCAGGCCTCCAAATCCCCTGTCAATGTCACGCCCCACTGGCGCGAATTTGCGCAATGACCAGAGAACAGAGCCGACGAGGTAGAGTAGGTAAGCCGCGCTGAGCGCGGCCATCACTGCTGCGCTCCGCCTCACCCAAACACGAACGTCTCTTCGCATCACTCTGCCCGTGTAATCGTGCGTTCCAAAGCAATCAGGCAGCCAAAAGCGGGCTGCTACTTATGCCGACCGGGTGCGGAATGCGCAATAGAATTCCAACGACTCAGGATCGACGCAGTGTTAACGCGTTACTCTGCCGTCGCGGCGATCCACGGATCGCGCGCCATCCAATCCTTGTCCGGGGCGAACAGGAAGACGAGTCCGCCGTTCGCGAGCTTCGGGAGGAGCGTCGCGGCGCGCACCGGCTCGAGCGCCGGACAGCCCTCGCTTCTTCCGGCTCTAGTCGCCGTCACATACGGCGCGCCGTGCGCAACCACGCCGCGAGCGCGCGCGTTGTCGTTGAAGCCCTCCGAGACGCCGGCGAGCTTCAATCCGACGGCGTGATACGCCTGTCCGCCGGTATGACCCGTGAACGAATAGATCTCCTGCGCGACATACAGTCCGAGTGACGTCGTCGCCGCGCCGAACGCGTTCGAAAAGCGCTGCGGGATTCCGGCGCTATTCGCCGCGGACCCGCGTCCGTGCGCCACCATGAACGGACCGTCGACGATCTTGAGGGCGTCCATGTCGAACACGTACCCGCGCGGGGTCGTCGCCGGAAGTCCGTAATCGACGAAGTATAGATACGGCTTTTTGACGCGATCAGCGTGAGCGTTCTTGAACGCGAAGTAGCTATCGAACGCGTCCTCGAGGGCACGCGGATGGCTGAGCGTGCGGACGCCGGAGCCGACGGCTTCGAGTGCCGTCTGAACGGATTGGGCAACAGTGGAGGCGTGCGTTTTCGGCGCGATCGCGTTGATGATCGCCGAGCTGATCGTGCTCTCCGGCGGCGTCGCGAGAACGGCCTCGGCTGTCACACCGGAAGTCGTCTGGGCGGACGCCGGAAACGTTTTGGCGCCGAGGTAGATCGCGCCGGTCGCGGCAGCGAGCGCCGTGGGCAGCACCTTCATATAGTTGCGTCTGTTCATTCAAGCTCCTCAGTTCGTGGCAGGAACGGCTACTGTCGGGTAGCTCCAGAGGAGCTGCCCGCAGGTACCGAAGTTGGGGTCCCAATCGTTCCGGGGAATACAGAAGTTTAGCACGTATCGGAGTGAAGATAAAGTCTTGACATTCAAGACTTTACCTCCACAAACTCGGCTGGTTATTGAGATATACTGAGGGCTAATTAATCCCTCAAAATCGGGCCTAACCCAATTCCAGGGTGGATGTAACCGGGGCTCCCTTGCCCGGATGTACTTTATCAAGTAAAGTAGTTTGTACAAACCTCTGGATGCCAAACCATGAAGACATCATTGATCCGGGAACCGAGCGCGGCGCTTCCGATTGCGATCTCGCTGACGCTGCTGGGAATGGTGCTGCTCGTGCTCAGTATTAATGGAGGCCCCATCCACGAGACAGACGAGGGAACCGCCGCCCACATTTTTCAGCTGGGGATGGCCGCGGAGGTTCCGATCATCGGATTCTTCGCGCTGAAGTGGCTCCCTGAAAAGCCACGTGAAGCGATTACGGTTTTGGCGATTCAGGGAGCGGCGATACTTGCCGTCTGCGCGCTGGTTTTCTTTTTTACCGATTGAGAGAACGGCGGATTTCCCCGTCCGGCCGAAACAGCGATTTCATTTTGCGCTCGGATTAGCCACCCTCATTGAGGAACGTTGGCACAGCCGCCGATCGCGGCGATCTTCATGTCGAGCCGATCCCACAGGTTCATCGCCTCGAGCCCGGCGACAGTGTAGTACTTGAACAGTCTCAGGTTGTTTTCGGTGTATACCGCACTTGTCGCGTGATCAGTGACTCCCTGAGCGATGTCCTGACAGCGTAATCTCAGTATCCAGTCCGTCAGATACTCGAGCGCGAGCTCTTTGGGTTGTCTGGCGACATTGTCCGATTGAGTCGCAGCCGCGACGGTCGGGCCAAGCCAACCGAGGAAAGTATTCTCATCTATGAACAGTCTGTCGATTGGAATCGGAGGAATGGTCGTGAGCATTCCGTCGTACGGGTCGTCGCCATGCGACAGATAGAGGCTCTCGCTCATGAAATGCGGCATTGAGTGACCTCCGGCGCCCATGGGTTCGATCGGAATGTTGGCCGTGCGCAACACAGCGCAGAGAAAACCCGTGGTGCCGACACATCCCAACGTCCAATGAGAAAAGCCGTATTGAACATGCGTTGTGCCGGCCAGCACACGTTCGACAGGGGGGTAGCCGTTGTACTGCCAATAAGCCATTGCGACGGCGGGATTGAACCCCCCGTACCAATGCCGCATGTTGACGCGGCACCAGTCCAACAGGCATCCAATCGTTTCGCGGCGGTTTGGCCGGAGGAAGCCGTTGCTGGCAAGGAACTGATACATCCGCACCGGATCGCCGGGTGTTGCGGCCTCATCCAGTAAGTACTCGGACCCGGTGTTGCGGAGGTAAAGTCCGGTCGGTGTCAATAAACGGTCAAGCTCTTCCGGCGAACAGCTCTTCAGGGACCAGGGGACCAGTCCGAGAATTTCTACGACGAGCGAGTGCGCTACATACGCAAGGAAGTACGGCCACGCCACCGCGTGATCATAAATGGTTCCGAGCCCCGATTGGTCGAGCGATGCGAAAGACGGTGCCTCGGATAATCCTGGAAATACCCGAACGCGTGAACGCCGGTAGGCGCTTCGTATCTGGTAATAGATCTTGGCCAGTTCGCCCTTCTGTAGTGCTGTCCAGTTGGGATAACGCTCCCATGCATATCCGGGGGAGTCTTTCCCGTTCCACTTGATGGCGCTTGCGATCGACGGATTAGCCGCGAGGTATGCTTCGAGCTCACCGACGAGATGTGTATGCGGCTTTCGAAATGGCTTCGGTCCCGGTTTTGGTTGCCGCGGAACATCGGGTCTCGGCGGCTTGGGCTTCGGTCGCTTCGGCAGTTTGGGCTTTGGCCGCTTCGGTGGCTTACGCTTTGGTCGCTTGACGGGCCGCGCAGGTTTCTTCGGGGGCATGTGATTGCCGGAAAGAAATGATGCTCAAGGTGTATGACAATGCGGCTCTGGATGCAAGAAAAGAGTCTTACGCGACGTTCAAAATCGACGGCGCCGCGAAGGTACGCAGCCATTGAACCGTTGACATTGTGATCTCCTGTCGTCCGAGAAAACCGGTCTTGTTGACTGTCAGGCCGCGAGGTCGAGCATGAAGCGGGTAGCCGCAGCCGCACCGAATACCGTGCAGACCTCGAATCCACAGGCGCGAATCCAAAACGAAAGACGCCGCCCCGAGTGCAGCAGGAATACGTCAGCAAGACCAAGCACCGGAAGGAACAGAATCAACCAGATAAACTTGCTCCAAAGCTGACCGAGAGGAAGCAGTGCGCCTATGCCGATCCCAACGATACAGAGTACTGTCGCCCACACCAGCTTCCGCGAGCGCGAAAGATCCGATTGGAGGAAGAGCAGCAGGCCGGCGAGCCAAAGGAAACCCGCGGCGACCACGACCAGGATTCGGAACAGCAGCTCGAGCATCCGGTATCCCCGGCTTTGGGAGCGTTGGCCATCGGTGCAATAGATCCGAAGTCGGCGATTACGGTGATGCAGCGACGGCAGATTATGCTCGGATAATCCCGGGTAAACCGCAAGCCGCGCTGCGGAACATCCCTTCCTGAAACCCTGCGTGGCGGTAGGGGCTCCGTCAGCTCGGATGGAATGCGCCACACGGAAACCGCCTACGCCCGGGCTCCGTATGGGCAGATGACACATGCCATCCGTCGTTGCCGCTGACTCGAGCAGGATTGGGCAAGGTCTCCGGAGTACGACTCATACCAGTCGGAGGTTGAGATGCGGCTCGAATCGACGAACGCGAAAGCGCGGTTCGCCGGCTTCATGTACCTGCTGCTGATGTTCAGCGCTCCGTGGAGTCTTATCTATCTTCCGTCACATTTCATCGTGACCGGGAATGCCGCGGCGACGGCGCAGAAAATCATGACGGACGTGCTCATCTATCGTCTTCTGCTCTTCGCCGATCTCGTTTCTTCGATCACCTTCCTCTTCGTCGCGTGGGCGATGTACAACCTGTTCAAGAACGTGAGCCGAAAGCAGGCGATGCTGCTGGTGATCTTCGTTGGCGTGAGCGCGACCTTTTCGATCGTCAATCTTCTGAATCTGTTTGCGCCGCTCGTGCTGCTGAGCGGGGCAGATTTCCTGTCGACGTTCACCAAGCCACAGCTGGAGACTCTGGCTTACGGTTTCATCCGGCTGCACAACGCCGGCATTTATGTCGTCTATTCCTTCTGGGGACTCTGGCTTTTCCCGCTCGGCATCCTCGTCATGAAATCCGGTTTCCTTCCGAGGATCCTAGGATGGCTGCTGATCGTCGCTGGAATAGCCGAGCTCAGCGTTTGTGTCACCGGAATGATTGTTCCCGCTTATGCGCCTCTCGCGTTCAACCTGACGACGCCGTTCGACGCGATTGGCGAGATCTCGCTCCCGCTCTGGCTTCTCATCAAGGGAGCGAAAGTGCGGGCGGTTGAGTTGAGGGCCGCGTGATGATTGTGCTAGATACGTGACGCCTGGGACTCTGGAGTTCGTAGTGCGAATCGTGTGAGTCGAGTCAGGTCATTGTTGAAGGTAGAAATCACGCGGCGGCCGCTTGCGGTCGACGAGCTTTGCTCCCGGTGTCCCCGGGTGATTTGATTCCCTTGAACACAAGCCAAAAACCCAATGCCAATTCGAAGAGCCCCATCGCCGAATCGAGCCACCAGAGGTTCACCGTCTTGTCGAAATCGGGAATGGCTATGAACGCGAGACCGGAAATCACGCACCATGCTGAAGCGATAGCGCCCCCGACGCTCAGCAGTCTCGGGATGTAACCCGACTTGAAGAACAGATAGAACGTGAATGTGGACGCTAGTCCGAAAAACGGCAGGCCGATGTAATAACCTTCGAAACCACCGCCAACCGATAGCTGCACGAGCGCCTGCAGCTGTCCCGTTCCAACTACGTCCAGGTATTGAGAGCTCAGGAGGCGGAGAACCAGATACATGCCGAGCGGCGCGACAAGCCACATGAGCGCGAACGCGAGCCTGGAAAATGAGGCGAAAAGCGCGAGTCCCGCGTTCACCGGCTTGAGCGTGACGTATAGCGCGCTCAGTAAACCGACCACGCCCGCGCTGTACATCAGAAAGGCGGCGATGTTGATGCGGAACAGGGTTTCATGCGCACGAATGTTCTGAACTGTCGCCGCGGGATTGCCATGGACGATGAGCCGCTCGGTGATTCCGAAGTTCGCGGCAACCACGACCGCGAACGTGATCAGGTAAAGGAACCCCGCGATCCGTGCAGCTTTGCGTTGTGATCCGTCGATACTGATGATTGTCATTTCACGTCTCGTGTTGGACTGTGATCGTGCTTCAGCGCGCCTCGCTGTCGGCTTATGGCCCAACGTGAGGCGGTACCTGGGGGTTTCAATTGGACGCACAGCACTGGTTACCGACGAGCAATTGGTGTTATTTCGCAGGGATGCCATCAAACAGGCGTGTATGGCTTGCCGTCGCTGCCGTCATGGCTTTGGTCGTGATTGCGTTCACCGCCCTTGGGATCGGCGCGCACAGGCTGCAGGTGACCAATGCGACTGGAACGCCACACGCCGAATTCGTCGGCGCCACGGCGTGTGCTTCGTGCCACAACGCAGAGGCCACTTCCTGGAAATCGTCGCAGCACGCCGTCGCAATGCAGGAGGCCAGGCCGGGTGTGGTGCTCGGGCGATTTGACGGCACGCGCGTTACAAGCGGCACCGTCACGTCGACGTTCTTCCGCCGAGCCGATCGCTACTTCGTAAACACCGATGGCGAAGACGGCGCGCTTCACGATTACGAAATCCGCTGGACCTTTGGTGTCTATCCGCTCCAGCAGTACCTCGTGCAACTCACCGGCGGACGCGTGCAGACGCTAACCGTCGCGTGGGACGCTCGCTCCGCCGCGGAGGGCGGGCAGCGCTGGTTTTCGCTGACGCCGAATCGAAACGCGGGATCGAAGGATCCGCTCCATTGGACCGGGCGGCTGTACAACTGGAACCACATGTGTGCCGACTGTCATTCGACGGCGGTGCGAAAGGGCTACGACCCGCGCAGCAACGAGTTCCGTACATCATTCACCGAGATCAACGTGGCGTGCGAAGCCTGTCATGGTCCGGGCTCACGGCATGCGCGGTGGGGACGGTATCCCGCCTGGCTGCGCCGCATCATCCGGCACGACGACGGGCTCCAAGCGCGCCTCATCGAGCGCCGCGGAGTGCAGTGGGTCACCGATTCGACGTCGGGAATCCCGCATCGCAGCGTGGCGCGTAATACGGATCACGAGATCGAGACGTGTGCCCAGTGTCACGCGCGACGCGTGCACATCGCCGATGGGTATACGGCAGGCGCGCAGCTGCTCGACTACTACATCCCGGTTCTCATCTCGGAACTGTACCATCCGGATGGACAGCAGCGGGAGGAAGTCTACAACTACGGCTCCTTTCTGCAGAGCAAGATGTACTCGGCCGGCGTGACTTGCTCCGATTGTCACGATCCGCACACGGCGAAGCTGCGCAGCTCCGGCAATAAAGTCTGCACGCGGTGCCATCTCGCGGCCAGATACGACACGACCGCGCATCACCATCACCGCGCCGGTGCCGGGGCGATGTGCACCTCGTGCCACATGCCCGCGACGACGTACATGCAGGTCGACGCGCGCCAGGATCACAGCATCCGCATCCCGCGGCCAGATCTCACCGTCGCCATCGGTGCCCCGAACGCCTGCAACGCGTGCCACGTGAATCGCGACGCAGCCTGGGCTGCTGCTCGAATCCGTGTCTGGTATCCGATTCCACTGCCGGGATTTCAACGCTTCGCTGGCGTGTTCGCCGCGGACGATCGGCACGACTCGAGCGCCGCGGAATCGCTGGCCGGTGTGGCAAATGACTCGACCGAACCGTGGTTCGTGCGCGCCTCCGCGCTCGGTCGACTCGCGGAGCATCCGGGCCCTGTTGCCTTGCAGGCGGCGCGTGCGTGGGCGCACGACAGGCATGCGCTCGTTCGCCTTGCGGCGCTGCAGATCGCGGAGAGCTTCGGCGCGTCGCAGCGGCTTGCGCTCGCCGGACCCATGCTTCTCGACAGCAGTCGCGTGGTGCGCCAGGGCGCGGCCTGGGTGCTCGCGCCATTTGCCGATTCGCTGACGACGGCCGATCAGCGGCGCGCGTTCAGTGCCGCGGCTGCGGAGTTCGTGTCGAGTCAGCGATACAACGCCGAGCTGCCCGAGACACGTCTCGTGCTCGGTGCCTTCTTCGTGCAGCGCAGTCAGTTCGATTCAGCGGCGGCGGAGTTCCGTGCCGCGCTGCGCCTCGAGCCGCGAATGGCCGGGGCGAAGGCCGCGCTTGCGGCGATCCAGACCCGGGAGACCGGAACATCGTCACCGCAACGCACTCCGCACTGATGTTGGTTGCCGTACGCACGTCGCGGCCGCTGTCGGTCGGTCCGTCGTGCATTTGACTCCCCTTTTTGTGAGCAGCCTGTCTCTATCTGTTCTCAGCGATCAGAGTGCGAAGCCGCGGTATTTCGTCGTACAGATTGCGGCCGGGACACTTGGTATCCGCAAAGTCTCGATGTCCGCCGAGCATCGAGCCGACGATGTGAAAGTGATGCGCGAGCGTCGGGACGAGCGCGTCAAGCGTGTGTCGCTGCGCAGTCGTGAGCGTATCGGTTTCGAAGTTTCCTTCTACGACGACGAGCAAATGCCCGGCGGGATTGTACTCCGTATTCGTGTCGCCGACGTAATCCCACTCTCGCCCCTCGGCTACTGATCCGTCGACCGCGACGTAATAGTGGTACGGAACGTCGGCCCACGCCGGCTTCTTCTTTCCGCTCGCCAGTGAATCATCGCGCTGTGAGAACGCCTGCAGCGCGCGCATCTTGTCTTCGATCGTGCGCGTGAAATTTTGAGCGGTCGCCGTGTGATGGATCGTGATCCGGTTCGGCACGTGCCGGGTCATCGGCAATACCGGAGGGTGCGCGGCCCACTCCGCTCGCGACACGAAATGCACACCGCCCGGCATCGGCGGCGTCACGGATGGATTGTGGCATCCGGTGAGCGCGCCGAGAAGAAATGATGCGGAGAAGAGAAGGCGGTTGATCATTGTGCCTCTGTGATGATGCATCTTGTCACCAAATTCTCACTCTATCATTGGGTGCCCTGTACATCGCATCACCCGGGGCGATGTTGAATGCCCTTTGAAAAACGTCGTTGTTGACGAGGGGCACGAACGCGCGGGCGGTGCCCGGCGAGTGCGGATCGGAAAGAAGCTGCTGCCGCAAAGCGGCATCGCGGGTCTTCGTGCGCCAGATCTGCGCATAGAGGCGCGATATGCACCGGCAACACCGCTCAAGTCGCCGATGTTCTCACCCATGGTGAGCTTGGGGTTGATGTGCAGGTCATCCACGGGCTTGATAGCGGCGTATTGAGCGCCGAGCGCGGCTGCACGTGAGTCGAACGCCGCCGCGTCGGGCGCGGTCCACCAATCGCGCAGGTTGCCGAATCCGTCGGACTTGCGTCCCTGATCGTCGAATCCGTGGCTGATCTCGTGACCGATTACCGCGCCGATGGCGCCGAAGTTCACGGCGTCGTCCGCGGCGGCGTTGAAGAATGGCGGCTGAAGAATGCCAGCCGGAAACAGAATCTCGTTGTTCGTCGAGCTGTACTGCGCGTTCACCGTCTGGGGCGTCATTCCCCATCGGGTGCGATCTACGGGTTTGCCGAGCTGCGCGATCATCTCATTGTAGTAATACCGGCTCGTGCGAAGGGCGTCGCCGATGACATCTCCGCGGCGAATGTCTAGCGCCGAGAAGTCGCGCCACTTGGCGGGATACCCGATCTTCACGGTTATGTGCGAGAGCTTTTCCTTCGCCGCCGCTTTCGTCGCCGGACTCATCCACTCGAGGCTGTCGATTCCGACAGCGTAAGCTGACAGAAGATTCCTGACGAGCTGGTCCATCCGCGTCTTCGATGCGGGGGGAAAGTGTTTGGCGACGTAGAGCTTGCCCACCGCTTCGCCCAGCGATGACTCAACGAGCGCGACACCGCGCTTCCAGCGTGGTGCAATCTGAGCCGCGCCGCCGAGGACTTTGTCGCGGAACTCGAATCGGGCCTGCTGATATGCGCGCGGCAGATTCGAAGCGTAGGCGTCGAGGAGCTTGAAGGTGAGGTACTCTTTCCACGTTGCGACGGGAGTCGCCGCGACGATGTCGCCGAATGCCGTCACATAATCCGGCTGTCGCACGATGACGCTCGCGGTTTTCCCGACACCGGCCCCAAGCAAGTGGCTTCGCCAATCATATGACGGAGATAGTGCACCAAGCTCGGCGACGGTCATCTTGTTGTATGTCGCGTTGCGATCCCGGTTGCGCGCGCGATCCCATTCCTTGGCGGCAATTGCGGTCTCGAGCTCGAGAATGCGGTTGGCGGCGTCCGCTGCGTCGGTCTGCTTCGCCAAGCTCAGGAGGCTGGTGATGTAGGCGACATATCCCGCGCGCGCCGCCTGCATCTGCGGCGTGGTGGCGGAATAGTAATCGCGGTCGGGCATTCCGAGCCCGCCCTGTGAAATCGACACGATGTTGGTCGCCGACTGCTTCGGATCAGGACCGACGCTCAATACTACGGGCGGCAATGCGAAGGCCGGCGCGCCAAAGTAGGGAGCCGGCGTCACGAGCCTGGTGAAGTGCGTGAACGCACCCGGCAGTTGCGTTTTCGTCGTGATCGCAGCAATCGCGTTCAGCTCGCGGCGGAGGGGCCCGATGCCGAGCGCTTCGATTCGGGACGAATCCATGTAGCTCGCGTAGAGGTCAGCGATCTTGCGCTTCTCCGAATGCAAGGGAGCGTTTGCGCGCACGGCCTCTTCGAGGATAGTGCGTATCGCCAGCCGGCTGTTCTCCCTGAGCTGCGCGAATGCTCCGAACGACGTCAGGTCCGCGGGAATCTCCGTTCGCTGCAACCATCCGCCGTTGACGAAACGGTAGAAATCGTCCTGCGGCCGAACTGAGCGATCGAAGTTCGTCGTGTCGACACCGAGCTGGAGCGTCTGCGCGGACGCGGCCGGCGCGAGCGACAGCGCGAGCGCAGCGAAGACAATCGCTGTGCGGGAAAGAGAATTACGATTCATATGGATGGTTTGAATGGGCGAATCAGCGCGGCGGCGATGCTATCGCGACTTGTCGCGATCGCTTCAGCATCCAGCCGTACAGCCACACGACGATTGCTACAAAGCCGATCACTCCAAGCCACGGCGCCAGCGGGAAGTTCTCCGGGAAGAGCGCAATCGGCGCCTCCTTCGAGAGCGCGACGATGAGTCCCGCGTTGATCACTCCCCACATGCTCTCGCCGACGATGAGTCCCGAGGCCACCAGCGTTCCCAACCTCTCAGCCCGATCCGGATTCGGCATCGTACGCGCCCGGCCGTCATACCAGTGCGCCAGTACAGCGCCGACGATTACCGCGAACGTCGCCGACATCGGCAAATAAATTCCGATCCCGACCGCGAGCGGCGGAATGCGGAGCTTGTTCATGGCGCCGAGTATGGTGTCGAGCAGAACCAGCCCGACGCCGATGAGCGCGCCGATGCCGAGCATCTTCCACTCGAGGTGGCCACCGATCACACCCTGCGCGAGCGCGGAGATGAGCGTTGCCTGCGGCGCTGGCAGCGGGTTGGCCGCGACGACGTTGATGTTCGGCGCGCCCGCGAATCCGTACGCTTTCGCGAGCAGATTGAGGACGAACGGAATCACCGCCGCGCCGGCCAGCACACCGACGATGAGCGCGATCTGCTGACGCCTCGGCGACGCGCCGACGAGCTGTCCGGTTTTGAGATCCTGAAGATTGTCGTTGGAGATCGTCGCGCACGCGAAGACGATGGCCGTGACGAAGAGCGCGAACGCGACGAGCGCCTGCCGATTGTCCACCGCCGGCGCCACCACCAGAACGACGAGCGACGCGCACACTACTATAGATAGGATGCCTACGCCGGATATGGGGCTGTTCGACGCGCCGATGAGACCAGCCATGTATCCGCAGACGCCGGCGATGACGAATCCGATGATGAGCACGAACGGCACCGCGACCAATGTTAGTTGGAGCGCGCTCGGCGCCACCACTGTCGATTTCGCGAAGGTGAACGAGAGATAAGCGGCAATGACGAGACACGCGGCGGTGAGCGCATAGATCCACGTCGGCTCGAGGTCGCGATCGGTCTCGTCGCCCGTGTGAACGGCGCGCGACGCGGCGAGGGTGCTGACGAGTCCGCCGACGACCGGCTTAGCGAGCCTGATAAGCGTGTACACGGCGGCGACGGCGATCGTCCCGGCGCCGATGAACCGCACCTGCGTTCGCCAGATTGCCATCGTGTGATCGGCGAGCGCTTGTCCAACCGTCGCCGGCTGCATCGCGGTGAGAATCGGAACCGCGATCACCCACGAGATGACCTGACCGACGAGCATCGCCATTCCGACGGAGAGTCCGACGAGATGGCCGGCCCCGAGGAGGGCGAGCGACCACGCGATGTTATAGCCGGTGGACGCGCCTCCGCCGAGGGCGAAAAATCCGGTGACTTCGCCGGCGGCGACCCGTGTCGCGCTGACGATGGCGAGTCCGGCGGATGCGACGGAGCCGAGGATCACTGCGCGGAGACCTTCGCGTGCTTCGCCGGTGTCGTCCTTCGTCTCGGTCCGTCTTCCCGAACCGACTTTCAGAACTTCGGCAGCGGCGACGCCTTCGGGGTAGGGAAGATCCGACGTCGTGACGAGGGCTCGGCGAAGAGGAATGGTGAAGAGCACACCGAGCACGCCGCCGCTCACGCAGATCAGGAACGACTGCCAGAATGGAAATCCGGTCCACCAGCCGACGATCACGAGCCCCGGCAGGACGAAGATGATCGCCGAGAGCGTGCCGGCCGCGGACGCGACCGTCTGAACGATGTTGTTCTCGAGGATCGTCGAGTCCTTGAAGGCGCTGAGGATCGCCATCGAGATCACCGCCGCTGGAATCGAGGAAGCGAAGGTGAGTCCGACCTTCAGGCCGAGGTAGATGTTCGCGGCGGTGAAGACCGTGGTGATGAGCGCGCCGAGGATCAGGCCGCGGAGGGTGAGCTCTCTGGGTTTTGTCATGGGGTAAAGATTACGGCTCGACTATGCCGGTCGCGCGTATGACTCGAGCGCTCCACACCGTGGACACCGCATTGTGGTTACTCGAATAGATGTTTTGGGGGGACTCTCGATGCCCCACCACCGGTGCCGCCGCGCCTCGCCAGGACTCCATTTCAATTCCCTCCACTCGCCATACGCACGGTCCAGTATGTAGCCGGCTTCCATAGGAGTGTGGCAACGAAGGCAGTCAATGGAATCAGCCATCGCATCCTCCCTCATGTAATGTCTAATGATCGGCCGAAGGGCCGAGCTAACTTGAGGGGAAGTCGAACAAAATGCGAGCGTTTGGTGTGCCTACGGGAAGCGGCCAGGAAACTGTATCATGTGTTCAACGCAACATCCGCACTGCGCCGCTTGCGGCTCAATATCCCCGCAGAGACGAGCGCCAGCACGAGGCCGACCGGCAGCGGCTCGACAAAGGTGATGGCCGAATTGATGACTGGATTCTGATAGAGCTTCACGAACTTCTGCATGTCGGCGACCTTCTTCCGTTTCGCCTCGGGACTGGTCGCCTTGTCGGAGCCTTCTTTACTGCTTCTCGTAACGGGGCACGGCAATCTCACCCTCGTCGCTGAGGAGATCCCGCAGCTGCGGATCGCTCAGGATCTTTTCGTATTCTCGCCGGATCCCGTCAACGCGCATCCACCGGCCAACCGGCCGGATGCCATGGCTGTAGTCCACGTACCAGTCCACGTGACCGGTATAGAGAGGCTGGATCGGTTGACCATTCGTGTAGTGCCATCCGAAGATTGCGACGCGATCGGGCTTTTCCAGAAGCCTGCTGGTCACGACGACATCCTTCTTGATGCCCGCGACGAACGTTCCGCGCTCGATCCCTCTGAGCTGCTCTTCAATTATGCGGTGATGCTGCAGGAACGTGAGTGGCGACTCGCGCTCGACAGTTAACGGCCGTGGATCCAAATGTGTCGTGGCAGCCGCCCAGATGTCGTTCACCATTTTGCGCGTAGGAAGCACGAAGCCGAAAGCATCGCAGAAGGCCTGAGCCGTATACGGAGTCATCGGCATGCGCACGAAGTCGTCATCAGATCCAATCGCGAGGTAATCGGGCATCACGTCGTAGGCGATCGTGTGCTTTACGCTATCGGCTCCGACAGCGGTTACTTCGACGGGACGCAGCACGCGCAGAAACGAGGGAATGTTGCCCGCGAACAACTCTCGGCGAATCGCTGTCTCCCGTTCTTCGCGCGACAGGCCGGCCACCGACGCGATAAACGCGCTGCCGGTGAGCGCACTGGCGACGCGCGCGGGAATTTTTGGCGGAGTGGCCGCAGGCAAGACGACGTCGTCTTCGATCCACTGCTGGTAGGCGCGCGCGGATTTCAGCACATCGCCGCGCTTGTATTCGGGGCGGCGCACGAGCAGTGCGTGCATGTAGCCGTTCATCTCGCCGATCATCTCGGTGTGCAGAATCCTGTTGTCCGGATTCGGATGAAGCAGGATTTCGATCTGAGAAGCGCGATACCGTCGGAAATCGCCCAGCGTGTCCACGGTGAACGGAAACGGTTCCCGCAGATAATTCATCATGCGCTCCGAGGCGCGCCAAGTCCCACCCGAGTCGGACACGACCTTCTTGCCGTCAAGCATGATGTTGCGGTCGTCGTAAGCGAGGACGACGAGCGCGTTGCGCGGATTGCTGCGCAGCCACTTGACGATCTTTTCGCCGTGCCGAGGCTCGAAGTTGTAATTCGCATCGAGGAACGCAATGCGCTCGAGCCAGGACGGCAACGTGTCCTGTCCCTCGATGAATCCAAACATGAACGAGCCCCCGCCGCTGTGTCCGGAAAGTGTGACGACGAGATGTGGCGGATTTTCAATGGCAGTGCGGATTTGGTCGACGATTTCGACGATGCGCTTGTTGGCTCGCTCGTATCCGTGCACGCGTCGCCATTCCGGCCAACTTTTGGTGTCGGCTTCGAGGTATACGACGACAGCCTGAGGCAGCCCTCGGGCGCGTAACGCCCGGGTCTGCGCCCCAATGTGCTGAATGTCGTAGCGCCAGCCGACCCCGCCGGCCAGCTTACGCCCCATGGTCTCGGCAGTCGAATTGCCGTTGGGAAGGGCGTAAAGAATGAGGTCGATGCGCTTTCGTTCGTCGAGCCGGGCCGGCGCTACTATGGTAGCGGTAACACCGGGATACAGCTCGAGGACACGTATACGCTCGCCAAAGCTCCCGGATAAAGCGAAGTCTGACGTATCGGTTCGAACGTTTCGCGGCGTACACGCTGCCAGCACCAACACGAGTGCAACCCGTACCGGCCGCCAACCACGCCCACAGAGAAGCAGGTATTCACGCATCCCCAAATTCTAAGAGCGACTGGTTCGATGTGCACGGGATTTGACGCGTCGCCCGGAATCGGCGAGACTACCGACATCGTGCCGCGCCCCCTTCGAAGGATGCTCTATCACCAACCCGAATAACGCATGACGTTCGCAGCGGCGGACCTCGGTGGGTCGAAGCTGGCACTGGCGGCTTTCTCCGGCGATGGTGAGATGATCACCCGGCAAAACTTTCCGATCGCCGGCAGGCAGGGCGGTGAGGTCGGATCCATGATCGCGGAAGGACTGCTGCGACTGACCGTTGAGCATGGCTGCACTGCCGCAGGAATTTGTGTGCCCGGTCTTTACCGCGCATCGCGCGGCACTGTGTGGGCGCCGAATATTCCCGGCTGGGACGATTATCCGCTGCTCGCGGAGATGCATTCCGCTCTCGGCTCGGCGATGCGAGTAGCGATCGACAGCGACCGTGCCGGATACATTCTGGGGGAGACGTGGCGCGGAGCGGCACGCGGCGCGCGCGACGCGATCTTTCTCGCGATCGGCACCGGCATCGGCGCGGGAATACTGGCGGGCGGAAAAATCCTCCGTGGCTATGGAGATGTCGCCGGAGCCATCGGCTGGCTGGCGCTCGATCGTCCATTCATGTCGCGCTATGTGCGACACGGCTGCTTCGAGGATCAGGCCTCAGGTCCGGGAATGGCCCGGGTAGCCCGCGATCTGATTGACCGCGATCCGGCATACGCCGGCGAGCTTCGCAAAAAGAATCCTGACGATCTCGATGCGGTCGATGTTTTTGCCGCTCATGGCCGCGGCGATCCGATCGCCGTGAAGGTGATCGACAACGCGATCGAGCTCTGGGGGATGGCGGTCGCAAATTTGGTCAGTCTGTTCAACCCCGAGGTTATCGTCTTCGGCGGCGGAGTATTCGGTCCGGCGGCGGTATTTCTCGACCGCATCAGCGCCGAGGCGCGGCGGTGGGCGCAGCCGATTGGAATGGAGGAGGTGCGGCTGGTGGTCACATCGCTCGGCAGCGACGCCGGACTGTTCGGGGCGGGCCGGCTCGCGATGATGCTGAATAAAGGAGCCCTTACATGAGCTCACGACGCGTTCTTTTTGTGTGCGCGTGCCTCGGCCTGCTCATCTTCGGCATCGTTCTCACCACTCTGGGATCCATTCTGCCCTCGATCATGACGCGCTTCGGGATCGACAAGGCGGAAGCGGGCTCGCTCTTTCTCCTGATGACGTTCGGGATACTCGCGGGATCGCTCGTCTTCGGCCCGTTGGTCGATCGCTATGGATACAAAGGGATTCTTCTCGCCGCGACGGCGCTGATCGCGCTCGGTCTCGAGGGCATCGCCTTCGCCTCGTCGATGGGCTGGCTCCGTATCGCCGTCATCGTCATCGGCTTCGGGGGCGGCATCATCAACGGTGGCGCCAACGCGCTCGTCGCCGACATAAGCATCGAGGAACGTGCGGCGGATCTCAGTCTGCTCGGCGTTTTCTTCGGCCTCGGCGCGATGGGTGTCCCCTTCGCGCTCGGCGTCCTGATCAACCGGTACTCCCAGGCGGCGCTGGTCGCGGGAGTTGGAGCGCTCGTGCTGCTGCCATTCGCGTTCATGGCGCTCTCAGTCTTTCCGGCGCCCAAGCAGGCGCAAGGCTTTCCGATCGCCGACGCCGGGAGACTCGTCCGCGATCGATTGCTGCTGCTCATGGGCTTCATGCTCTTTCTCGAGAGCGGAATCGAGATCACCGTCGGAGGCTGGACGTCGACGTTCGTCACCGAAGTGCTCGCGGTGCGGGCGAGGAATGCGCTCATCATTCTTTCCTTGTACTGGCTGGGGATGATGCTCGCGCGCGTCGCGCTAGGCTCCATACTCCGACGACGGTCGGCGTTCGGTGTGTTGTATGTCTGTCTGACCATCGCCCTCGCCGGTGCGGCACTGCTGCTGACGACCCGAACCGCCGGTGTCGCCGCGGCCGGCGTCTTCATGCTCGGTGTCGGTTTCGCGGCGACGTTCCCGATAGTGCTGGGACTCATCGGCGACCGGTACGCGACGCTTTCGGGGACTGCCTTCAGTGTCGCGATCGCTATGGGGCTGTGCGGCGGCATGCTGCTGCCCTACACGGCCGGAGTCCTTGGCAAGAGCTATGGAATGCGCGTCTCTTTCGCAATCGTTCCCGCCGCAGTTCTCGTTCTCGCCGGATTGCTCGGCATTCTCATGCGCAGGCTGCGCAGGCCCTCACCGACATCATGAAACTCGCCAAACGCTGGCTATCCGCGACACGCACGGTTCTCGACGACATTGAAAGCTCTCAATTGCCCGCCATTCAGCGCGCAGCCAACATGATGGCCGACAGCATCGGCGCGGACCGGTGGGTGCACACGTTCGGCTGCGGGCACGCGACGATCCCGGTGGAGGAGATGTATCCGCGCATCGGCGGATTCGTCGGCTTCCATCCGATGATCGAGCTGCCGCTCACATTCTTCACGCGCATCACCGGCGAGATGGGAATCCACCAATTCCTGTTCCTTGAGCGCGCCGAGGGATATGGAGACGCGATAATGAAGAGCTATTCCTTCGACGCGCGCGACACGATGTGGATCTTCTCGCACACGGGAATCAACAACGTCAACATCGACGTCGCCCTCCGCGCGAAGGAGCTGGGGATGCGCGTTGTCGTCACCGGCTCAGCGGCGGAAGCATCGGAGTCGCGCCATCCATCGGGGCGAACGCTGTTCGAGATCGCCGACGTCGTGATCGACACCCGCGTCCCCGCCGGCGATTCAACGGTGCCGCTCACAAATCACGTCGACAACGTCGGGCCGGTATCTACGATGGCCTTCGACCGTGGCCGAGATCCTGAGCGAGCGCGGGGTCAAGCTGTACATCCATCCTTCTCACAACGTGCCGGGGGATACGACGGCCCGCGAACGTCTCGACGCCGCCCTGGCGGAATACAAGCGGAGGATTGCCGGGGTCTAGGCGCCCGCATCATGGTACGGCTTCTGCCTGAAAGTATGGATGCAACTTCGCACAACTCGGAGGTACCCGTGGTCGATCGCCGCACCCAGGAAGAAGAAGGATCGAACAGAAAGAAGAATCCCGACGATTGGACGACCGGCGACGAGCCGATGACCGGCGCCCAGCGTTCGTACATGCACACTCTGGCCGAAGAGGCGCATGAGGAAGTGAGAGACGATCTTACGAAAGCCGAAGCGGCGAAGAAAATCGACGAGCTACAGGGGAAAACGGGTCGCCGGCCGCCCCCGACCTGAGCCCGGTGTCGGGCGCGCCCTCGGATTTACTTTACTTCACCGCTAACGGCTGGCAGCTCCCGGCTGTCGCCGGTCGCCTTTGAATCCGATCGGATCTGACGATGCGTATTCGGTCCTCCATGCTCGCCCTGGTATTGGTCCTCCCGCTCGCGATAAGCGCTCAGCAGAAGCAGCGCTTCGCGAACATCGATGAGGCACTTGCCGCCTCCAGTATCCTGAACGGTCGTTCCGGCCCACGCAGCGTAAACTGGATCGACGAGGGTGCCCGATTCTCGTTCATCGACAGGGACGCGGCGAATCGTGAGGTCATAAAGGCGTATGACCCGGCGACCGGGCGGGACACGGTCCTCTTTACTTCAGAGGGACTGACCTTTCCCGGCACCACCGATCCGTTCAGCTACAGTTCATTCCAGTGGGCTCAGGACTCCCGGCATCTCGTCTTCCAAACACACTTCAAGCCGCTCTATCGGAACTCCGGGATCGCCGATTATTACGTCTACGCGCTGGGTGATCACAGTCTTCAGCTTGCAACCCGCGGCGCCCGAACTGGCGAGCTCTCCCCTGATGGCGCGCTCTTCGGATTCGAGAAGGGCGGCAACATCTATGTCAGCGACCTCGGTAATCATCAGGAGAGACAGCTGACCAGCGACGCGACCGGGAGCGTCTACAACGGCCACTTCGACTGGGTTTACGAGGAAGAATTCGGAATGAGTCAGGCGTGGAGATGGTCGCCGGACAGCCGTCGCATTGCCTACTGGCAGCTCGACGAGAGCGCTGAGCCGGTGGCGCAGTTCTCCGATCTTTCCGGAGCGCATCCGACGTGGACGAAAATTCGCGTTCCGCTGGTCGGCGATCCGAATCCGAAAGTTCAAATCGGAGTCGTCGAAGCCGGAAGTGGGAAGAATATCTGGCTCGATACCGGAGAGCGGGGCGACTTCTACATCCCCCGCATCTACTGGACGGGTGAGAAGGATACGCTCGCCGTGATGACGCTCAACCGCACACAGAACGAGATGAAGTTGTTCTTCTTCGACGTGAACACTGGCGGCCATCGCCTGGTGATGACCGAAAGTTCGCCGACCTGGATCGACGTCTTCGACTTCTACGCTCACATCCAGGACATGATCACATTCCCCGAAGGGTCGCGGGAATTCTTCTGGATCTCCGACAGAGACGGGTGGCAACACGTTTACCGGTACGACTATTCGGGGAAGGTGATCAATCAGGTGACGCGCGGAAAGTGGAGCGTGACGCGCATCGAAGGAATCGATCCGAAGCGTCAGGTGATCTACTACACCTCGACCCAGGCTTCGCCTCTGCAGCGGCAGCTGTATTCAGTCCGCTTCGACGGAAGCGGCTCGCGCCCGATCACGACGACGGCGGGCAATCACAGCATCAACATGTCTCCGAACACGCAATACTTCATCGACAGCTGGTCTTCACTGCGCCAGCCGAAGCAAGTGGAGCTGTGGTCCACCGAGCGGGGCGAGCTCCGCACGATGGAAGGCAACGCGCGGGTGAATGAGTGGCTCGCCGTTCACGAGTATTCCGCGCCCGAGGTTTTCACGTTCAAGACGTCCGACGGGGCGAGCGTGGACGGATCCATCATCAAGCCCGTGCCATTCGATTCCGCCAAGCGATACCCGGTAGTCTTTTCCGTTTATGGCGGTCCCGGGTCGCAACAGGTGTACGACCAGTTCAGTACGAGCGGTATGAATCAATGGCTCGCCCAGCAGGGTTACATCGTCGTCGGCCTCAACAATCGTGGTACGAACAACTACGGCAGCGCGTTCATGAAAATCGTCTACAGGCAGCTGGGGAAATACGAGTCCCGGGATTTTGCCGAGGCGGCACGGTATCTCGACAAAAAGTCATACGTCGACCCGGCTCGCACCGCGATCACGGGAACGAGCTACGGCGGATACAGTGCGGTGATTGCGATGGAGCTCTATCCGGACGTGTTCGAGGTCGGCGTCGCCAATTCGGCGGTGGGTGATTGGCGCCTCTACGATTCGATCTACACCGAGCACTACATAGGGCTGCTCGGCGACAACAGGCAAGGATACGACGAAAGCTCACCGGTCGTGAATGCGCCGAAGCTGAAGGGGCATCTGATGCTGATTCACGGAATGATGGACGAGAACGTCCATCCGGCCAACACGATGCAAATGTTGACCGCCTTTGCAACTGCCGGGAAGGATGTCGAAGTTCGGCTGTATCCACCCGGACGGCACGGCTCGGCGTTCAACGGGATGGCCTCGCGTCTTATCGCGCGGACAACGGACGCCTTTTTTGCGCGCTATTTGAAAGGCGAGATTCGCGACGCTTCCGTCGCGCGGTAGGCCTCGGGTAGAATTACGTTATAGATTCAATCCTCCGCGACGGGACTGTAACCTGCTGTGTTGGCCATTGCTCTGCGCTCCTCCGGTTAGAATCTCGGGTGCGCACGTCAGCTGTTCAGTTCAACCCTTCCGAAGCAGCGCCACCATGAGCCCGCCAAGCGACAGGATTGTGCCCGACCAGTAGATGAACATCCATTTCATGAGGTCGGCCTTGGTGTTCGCAACGTCGGCCTTAAGATTCGCAACCTCGGCCTTGAGGATCGAAAAGTCGGTCTTCACAAAGCTGGCAAGCTTGTCCGAGAATTTTTCCGTCAGCCGGGCTTCCAATTGCGCGAGCCTTTCAGTAAGGCGCGCTTCCGATTGCGCGAATCGCGCGTCCATCTCGGCCTTGAACCTTTCCCAGTTCAGGTCGTTGAGGTCGCGAAGCTGCTGTTGATAGGTTGAATCCACGGCGTTGAACCAGTCGACGAACTCGCCGGCGATCTCATCGCCGAAGCGTTCGTAGAACTTTCGTGAAAGTCGTGCGGTGACCGGCAAGAGCGCTCCTCTAAAGGACGACGCTCATTCTCTGTATGAATACGCTCGGCAGCGACACCGGCGCAATACTCGAATGGCCGAATTACCGCGCACGGCGTCCTTCGTAGTATCAGCCCCCCAGGGAGAATCTCAGCCGGCGTACCGGCGGCATCAGGTGAGTTCGGGGGGAGCTTCTTAAGCACCCGGCACCCGGGACCCCTTGCGAAACATTCAACCAAATGGTTGATTATTAGCCATGGATAATCTCAGCCCTGTTCTGGACGCCATATCGCATCCCTCCAGGCGCGCTATTCTGGCGCGGCTCTCGAGAGGTCCGGCGCGCGTAACTGAAATCGCCGAGCCTTTCGACATGTCTCTCAACGCCGTTTCGAAGCACCTCAAGGTTCTGGAGGCGGCGGGGCTCGTACATCGGGACCGGCAGGGGCGAGACCACGTGATGGAGCTGAGGGCGGCGCCACTGCGGTCGGTCTCGCAGTGGCTACATCCGTATGAGAGGTACTGGAGCCGGCAGCTCGACCGGCTGGAAGATCACTTCACCGCAAGGGAAAAGAGGAAATGAAGATGACGACGATCAAGACGATGGAAATCAAGCTCGAGCGGACGATACCCGCGCCGGCCGCCGAAGTGTTCGATGCCTGGCTGGATCCGAACACGCCGGTCAATCCGTTCAGTGGAACGAAGAAGCTGATCTTCGACCTCAAAGAGAACGCGCTTTTCTATTTCGTTCACCGGCACGAGGGGACGGACATTCAGCACTACGGCATGTTCGCAGTCATCGACCGTCCCAACAAGGTCCAGTACACGTGGATGTCGCCTTACACGCGCGGCCTGGAATCGATCGTGACGGTCACTTTTCGCGAGAAGGGCGGGAAGACGCTGCTTTCGCTCAGCCACGCGAATCTTCCCGACGACGATTTCGGTCGCGCCCACGACGGCGGTTGGGCTGGCTATCTGAAAAAAGTCGCCGACCTGTTTCAGGCGGGCCGGTAGAGGTAACGCGTCACTTCCGAAGAAGCGCGACCATCAATCCTCCGAGCGACAGAAGAGTTCCCGTCCAGTAGATGAACATCCACTTCATCAGATCACTCTTTGTGTCTGAGAGCTTGTCGGAGAACTTCTCTGTCAGCCGAGCTTCGAATTGCGCAAACCGCGCATCAACCTGCGCGAATCGCGCGTCCATCTCGGCCTTGAACCGTTCCCAGTTCAGGTCGTTGAGGTCGCGAAGCTGCTGTTGATAGGTTGAATCCACGGCATTAAACCAGTCCACGAATTCGCCGGCGATGTCATCGCCGAAGTGCTCGTAGAACTTTCGTGAAAGTCGTGCGGTGACCGGCAAGAGCGCTCCTCTAAAGGACGACGCTCATTCTCTGAATGAATACGCTCGGCAGCGACACCGGCGCAATACCGCTATCGGCGAAATAACGCAGAGGCCCGCTACAAATAGAGAAAGGAGAATACCGTAGATTCTCAACCGGTCGTGTCCCTCATCGAGAGGCACACGCAAGTCTGACAAGGAGAACATCAAATGAAAGACAATGTGACGTTAACCATTACGTCCCTGCTCTCGATCGTACTAGGCACGATTCATCTGGCGGATGACATCGCCCGCGGGATGTCACCGGGAGGGCTTGGAAATCTCGTCGCGGTGGTCATCTCCGTCGCCTGGCTGTACGGAACGCTCGTGCTCGCCGGACGGCGGTCGGGATATGTCATCATCCTCGTCTTCTCGTTGCTGTCGATGGGCATCCCCGTCATACATATGAGAGGCGTTGGCGTCGGTTTCGGGACCAACCGCAGCGGGGGTTTGTTCTTTATCTGGACACTCCTCGCGTTCGGCGTGACCGCGCTCTTCTCCGTCATTCTCTCGGCGCGCGGACTGTGGAGACTGCGAAGGGGTCAGTCCGGGTAGTCCTCAGCCCTTTCGGAGGAGAACGACCACGAGTGAGACGAGCGAGAGCATAGTCCCAGACCAGTAGATGAACATCCACTTCATCAGGCTGCCCTTCACGTCAGAAAGCTTGTCGGAGAACTTCTCTGTCAGCCGCGCTTCCGATTGCGCGATCGCGGCGTGCAGCTCCGCCTTGAACCGTTCCCAGTTCAGGTCGTTGAGGTCGCGAAGCTGCTGCTGGTAGGTTGAGTCCACGGCGTTGAACCAGTCCACGAACTCGCCGGCGATCTCATCGCCGAAGCGTTCGTAGAATTTTCGTGAGAGTCGTGCGGTAACCGGCAAGAGCGCTCCTGGATGGTGGTGCGCCCAGTCTCATTATTAGTACGCTCGGCGGCGACATCGGCGCAATACTCGAATGGCCGAATTGTCGCGTCAGCGTTCCAGGTCCGGCAACCCGAGTTTGTTTCGCAGCCGCGGATACGCCGACGCCGGCACCTGAACGACGACCGGCTGCGCTCTGCGGTAGAGCCACGCGATGAGCCGCTCGAGCTCGGTCGCGTCCATCGCGGTGCACCCTACAGTCGTCGAGCGCGGCCCGCCCCAGATGTGAAAGAAGATGCACGACCCGCGCGCTTTCACCGGCGACGCGGCGTTGTATCCGATGATCGCGCCGAGGCGATATTGCGAGACCTTCCGCATGTGCTCGGCGCTCTGCCAGTCAACGCGCGGCACACGGTCCCGCTCGACGACTGTGTTGTAATGGACGGACGCAGTGTCGTCCACGCAGTCGGTGTTGGAAGTGAGCGTGACGTACGGGAGGCGGACCGATCGCATCGAGTCAGTCGGCGCGAAACCGAACGCGGTGTCGACGGGGAAGATGCCGGCGGGGGATCGTCCGTCGCCTTCACGTTTGTGCGGCTCGGAGGCGACCGCGTCGCTGTCGAAGCCAACGCCCCACGCGACCCCGGTTTTTCCGACGACGATCGGAACCGCGGCGCCGTCCTCGCGCCAGTATGAGTAAGGGTGATCGCGCGTGAAGCGGCGGAGCTCCCCAGCGGTGGAGTCCCAGCCGGCGGTGGTGACGACGACGAGCTGCGTTGCGAAGGAGAGCCGGTCGTCGCTAAGGGTCATGCGGAATTCGTTCGAGATGGCTTCGACTCGGCGTGCGCCTGGGACATATATGTCACCCTCCGTCATCTCGGTCCGAAGCCTGTATGTCCCATCGACCGCGCCCCCCACCCAATCTGGTCGATTGTTGGCATCGGTCACGGACCCGTGAATTCTGAAGAACGAGGAAACGTGCCGGCCGCTTGAAAGCGAGAAACCCGGTGAGATGCATTCCAACAACGTCAGCGGGCCGTACGGTCGTATCCAATGGCGGTCCACTTTCTTCTCGAGTATCGGACTGGGACCGCCGCAATATCTCGCAACATACGTCGCGGTTGTGTTTACAAAGACGTACGGAATAGTCGCGTCGTAAAAATTCCCTTTATGTTGCACGGGAATGACGTCGGGCTCGACGCTGAGAACTGCGTGCGACGGGCGCGGTGTCAGGTTGAGCGCGTGACATGCGGTCAAAAGCAGAAGTGCCGCGATCGGTTTCGCTAGCTTGCTAGTCGCGTGATGATTCAACGCGCCCCCTTCTCCGATGATTGCGCGCACTACGTCCAGAACCAAGTATCGGATCTGTAGAAGCCCTTTGTTTAGACATCAGGCTCGTCGATATCGAGGCTTCGGCAAATGCGCCGGGCCAGGAACTCGTTGATCTCGCGGTGACGGGGAACCGTGGAAACCGTGCGGGTTGATGGATTCAGATAGATTGAGTGGTTTCCGCCCTCACGCAACAGACGGCAGCCGTGTGATTCCAAGTGCCGGATCAAATCAATGCGCTTCACGCGTTAACGGTGAGCGGCTCCCGAATGATTTCTGTGTTGGGTAAGTTTTCATCAGCTAAAGCGCGATTTGCTTCGATTACCAGCTCGACCGCCTCTCGCAAATTCGACCGCGCTTCTTCGAGAGTGGCTCCCTGAGTGTTGGCTCCGGGCAACTCTTCGACAAAACCGACATAGCCTTCGCGAACTGCGTGATAGACAGCGGTCAGTTGAAATTCCATAAATGGCCTCGGAAAGAGCTGCTTGGATAATACCCCGATGACTTCCTGGGTGGGTAATACCCGGCTTAGCCGCTCCTCGAAACAGTACTTTAGATACGCCCGAAGTTCAGACGGCCGCTCGTTCGATTTCCCCTTGAAGTCCAGCGAGCACGAGCCGGTTCAATTGAACTTTGCGACTGGCGTTGTCGATATCGATCCCCACGAGCTGGCCTTGCGCGTCGTAGTCCAACACGACGCCATCGGAAATCTCCCGGCTTTCGACGCTCGCGTGTTCCGCGAGATCGATGTAGAGCGAGTCAGTGTCCGCGTAGTAGGCAAGCTTCATGGCTGGAATCCCCTATCGGGGAAGGCGTTATGGATCGTCACCTGATCACTGAGAGTGACAACTCGAAGATAGCGCGCACCGAGCTCGGGAACCACACCCCAGAACCGATAACGATTGTTCTCCTGGCGCTCAACCCGAACGGGCTTCTCGAGAACGGCGATGCACCACTCTCGGCGCAGATATGGGCGTTTGCGAAGGACTTCGCGTTCGAAATAGTCAGTGAACCTGTATTCGCGCACCGGCGCAACATGGAATTGACTGACGATACGCCGTCATCATTTCCGTCCGGGCTAAATCATCCGTTGATGCGTACAGAATCCCTACAAACCGTTTGCTGGCCAACCAGGGCACTGCGTCAACTTCCTCCCGGCACGATCTCAGCCGGCGGCGGCGCGCGCCGGCCGCCGAACAGAAAGATCAACGCGATGCCGGCGATGAATCCGCCGATGTGGGCCATGTATGCGACCCCGCCTTCCTGTCCGCCGACGACGCTGATCTGACTGAACACCTGAAGCGCGATCCAGAGTCCGAGGACAATGATCGCCGGCCACGCGACGACCTGGCGCGCGACGAGCACCTGCACCTTTCGTTTCGGGAAGAGCACGAGGTATGCGCCGAGGACGCCGGCGATCGCTCCGGATGCGCCGAGGTTCGGGATCATCGAATTAGTCTGAAACATTATTTGCGCGAAGCTGGCCGCGATTCCGCAGAGCAGATAGAAAATGAGAAACTTCGCGTGGCCGATGCGGTCTTCGATGTTGTCGCCGAAGATCCAGAGATAGAGCATGTTGCCGCCGATGTGCAGCCACGACGCGTGCATGAACATCGCTGAGAGCAGCGTCAGGAAGATCGGCTTCGGCCCGGGGTAGAGGTGGATCGAAATGCTTTGTCCGCCGGCGTGGATCGACTGCAGGCCGACGAGATCGGTGTTGTGCGTGATCTCGAACGGGACTTCACTCCATCCGTTGATGAACTTCTCGCCGAGCGAGAGCTCGATGAGCCAGACGACGAGGTTGATCGCGATGAGAGCGTATGTGACGACGGGGACGGTTCGGCGGTCGGTGTCGTCGTCGCGGAGGGGCATTACCATTGGCGCTCCTTGCTTGGCGTCGGTTGGTAGAATATGGAGCGGAAGTGAGGCGCCGTCACCGGTTTCCGGCGAAGTGACGGTTAATCGCTCGTGCTACTCACACTTGGCCGCCCCTCAAGAAGTTTCGCGAGCTTATCGAGCGCCATCCGCCATCCCGTTTCATTGTCGGCGGGCGAAACGCCGGGTGGCAGCCCCTCATGCACCGCCTGGAGATCGGTACCGCCGTTCGAGTCGGTGAGAGTAATCGCGATCGTCATCTCGCCGAGCATCGACGAGTCCGCCGACTCGAACTCGTCCACCTCGACGACCATCTCATTCGGGACGAGCCGCGTGAAACGACCGTGATAGGTGTCGGTGTGCGACGTCGTCTTTCCCCCGCCCGAAGGGTTGTCATATGTGAGCGAGACGCGAATGGCTCCTCCCTCGCGCGCATCGAACTCATGGACGCGGGCGGTCATTCCATCGGGCACTTTCCATCTGATGACGGCGTCAGGGTCGAGAAGTGCGCGATATACCGTGGCGCGGGGCGCGTTGATATGCCGGGTTACTCGAGTCGATGTCATTTCCGTCTTATGTGCTCGGCGAACTTCTCCCAGTTCTTCAGGTTTTTAGGAACCGGTCCACCACGCGCTCAAAGTCGGCGGTGCGCGCCCAGAGGAGGGCGTGGTCTGCGCGGTCGAGAACGACGAGTTTCGAGCCGGCGAATCTTTCTCGTGCGCCTTCAGGACTCAAAAGCAACGGGCGCCCCAAGGGACGAGAGTGGCCATCAATGTTGCCAATAGCTGCCATTAATGTTGCCAATAGCTGCCAATTAATGGTCTGGCCGTTTGTTCCCTACGCAGTCCCGGCCATTTCCCCTCTTGGTCGTGACCGACTTTTCTTCCTCGGGCGATTTCGATCCCCGTTGGTCGCTGCAAGTGCACGTAATATGTTTTGTTTTCGCCAATTCGGCAGGTGCACGCTCAGAAGCGCCTTGAATACCTTCCCGTGATTCCCGACACGCAGATGTAATAGTTCGTGCGCGATCACGAAATCCTGGAACCCCCGTCTTTTCTGCGCCAGATCGTCAGCAAGTGTAACGGTCCCTTTCGTCGAGCACGATCCCCACTTGCGTGTCATTCGCTGCACACGCACGATGCGCGGCGCGATTCTGATACGGTTCGACCAATACTCGACGCGTCGCAGTAGATGATCCCGCGAATGGTCACGCGTGGCCATTGGTAGCTCCATCAAGAAGGATGGCAAGAATCGAATCGACGACGCGCCCGCGGTCGTCCTTGTTCAAATCAAGCAGCGGCCGGTAAAGCGCGGCACGCAGCTTTCGCTGCTCGTCGGCGTTGACATCTGCATTCGGAAACCGCGCGGTCAGTGCGTCCGACTCCTCCGCGAGCTGCTTCGTGGAGATCCCTGCTTGTCGCAGCGCTGGATCGTCTTTGAGCCTCCAATAGACGCCGAACGCGCGAGTCGAGAGCCCGCTTTGTCTGGATGCATTGATGGCATCGTCTCGTTCTTTCGCCAGAGCCGCCAATTTGTCCATCGCGGCGAGTCCGGTAGCACTGCGGTTCTCCATGTCCTTAAGAATCCGATCGGCGCGATCCCTTATCGTCTGGAGCACTGGCGCAGTATCGGAATCGTCATCAATCTCCTTCTGAAGTCCGCGAATGAGATTGAACACCTTGCCCTCGTCGCTGCCGGGTTCCCGACGAAGCCCTTCGAGCGTGCTGAGGTCGAATGTCACGGTCTTTACGATTCGACCAAGCCCGTATTGTGAAGTGTTTTCTTTTACGAGCTGACCCGTCTTGTACGCCAGATCTGCGAGGTAGCCGGCACGATCGGCATAGGCGTTTCGAACCACCGCGTAGAGCTGCGCAAGCAGTTTGAACGTCTCGATGTGATCGCGGAGCTCGGATGACGGGGAAAGAATCTCCCACAACGCCTCGATCTCCTTATATGTCTCGAAGAATGCCTTCCGCGGCTCGGGAGCTAGAAAGCGGCCGTAGACGACTTTTTCGAGACGCTCGTCGGCGGTGCCACCCTCACCGGCAGCCAGGAAATCCGTCCGCGCTTTCTCGAGTTTCCGGAGAAGATCTTTGAGCAGCAGGTCGAGGTCTTCGATCAGACCGCTCACATCGTCGCTGTCGAACGTCAGCGCCTTCTTCAACTCACGCAGAACACCGACAAAATCGACGACGAGGCCGATCTTCTTCTGTACGCCGTTTCCGTCCACATACGGGCGATTCACTCGCGCAATGGCCTGAAGCAGCACGTGGTCCCGCATCGGTTTGTCGAGATACATACAATAGAGAAGTGGGGCATCGTACCCGGTAAGGAGCTTGTCCGTGACGATGAGAATCTTCGGATCCTCCCGCGCCTTCTTGAACAACGAGCGCACGTCGGCTTCCCGATCCTCCGAAAGCTGCAATTCGGCGACGAGTGGACGATCGACAACGTCCGCGGCGTTCTCACTGTATACTGCCTCCGTCCACTCAGGCGGCAGCAGCTTGTCGAGCGCGCGCTTGTACTTCGCGCACGCTTCGCGGTTCACGCCGACGAGAAACGCTTTGTAGCCCAGTGGCAGAACGTTTTCCTTGAAGTGCTTCGCGACGAATGCCGCCACCTTCTCGATCCGGTCATCGGCTGTGAGAAAGGTGCGCAGGCTCACCGCGCGCTCAAGGACTTTGTTCAGCTCGTCGATGTCGGTCACTCCCTCCGCTTCTGCCAGCTCGAAGAATTCCTTATCCAGTCGTTCGGCGGGGACCCTCATCTCGCTCGGCGCCATCGTGTGGCGGATCGGGAGCGTCGTTTCGTCTTCGATTGATTCTCGAATCGAATACTTGTCGAGGTAGCCCTGCTTGTCGTCCGTTCCGAAGATCTTGTAGGTGCCCTCACCCTGCGCCGTCTTCGCGATCGGAGTGCCGGTGAACCCCATGATCGTCGCGTTCGGAACCGCCGCCATCATATAGGTGCCGAGGTCCTTTGCGACCGACCGGTGTGCCTCGTCGATGAAGACGTAGATGTTGTCGCGGATGTTCGCGTTCTTGTCGATGCCCTCGAATTTGTGGATCATCGAGATGATGAGGCCGCGCCTGTCGGCCGCCAGCATTTCGTGAACCTCACTCTTTGAGTTTGCCCGGCGGACGGGAATGTCCTGCTGCTGCATCTCACCGAGGAGTTTTTCGACCCAGCCTTTGAGCTGTCCCTCAAGCTCCGTTCGATCGACTATCAGAATGACGGTCGCGTTTTTGAAGCGCTCCTTGTCTTCGAGGATCAGCCGAGCTGCGGTCAGCAGGGTGAAAGTCTTGCCCGAGCCCTGAGTGTGCCAGACAAGACCGCGTTTCTTCGACCCGTCCGCGCAACGCTCGATGACTTTGTCGATCGCGACGCGCTGGTGTTGTCGGAGGATGGATTTTCGAGTCTCGCCATCCTCGACGTAGAAGAGGATCCAGTGTTGAAGCGTGCGCAGGAAATCCGTCGGCTCGAAGAACGCCTGCACGGCGAACTTGTAAGTCTCTTCCGGCTTGTCCTTCCACCGCGCCATATAGCGGCGGTTGGCGTTCCACGTCACGCCGTACCAGTAGTCGAGCAGATGGGTGACGTTGAATAGCTGGGGCGCGCCGATCAACTCGGGTGTCTCGATCTCATAGCGCTTGAGTTGCTTGATCCCGCGCTCGATGGCATCGCCGTCCTTGGGGTTCTTGTGCTCGACGATGGCGACGGGAATGCCGTTGATCAGGAACATCACGTCCGCGCGGTTGCCCTTTCGCGCTGGCGGCTTGAGCTTCCACTCCCAAGTGACCTGAAATTTGTTGTCGGCGCCCGGTGTGAAGTCGATGATCTGCACGGGCCGCTGACGTTTCTCGACGATGTCGTACCATTGCCGGTCTCCGCGCAGCCAACACAGCATCTCGCGGTTGCCCTCGATGGTAGGCGGTATTGCCTCGAGCTTCTCGGTGATCTGACGGATCACGTCGGGCGACATCCACGGGTTCAACTTCGCGAGCGCGATCTCCAGCTCGTCGCGAAACAGCATTCCTGCCTCACCGCCGCGTTTCTTCTTGGAGACCTCGGGGGTGACCGGAGCCCATCCGACTGCGGTTGCGTGAGCGACCATCGGGAATTGAACGGAACCCCCCTCGCTGATTTTCAACTCCATCACGCGGCCGTCTCGGTCGGTGGTATTGCGGTAAGCGACGAGAGGTCGAGGTCGGCGACGCGGATTTCGCCTGTCATCAGCTTATGTAGAAGCGCTTTGAATAGCTTATCGAGTATGGCGCGCTTCCGCCGGTGTAGGTCGATTTTGCGGTCGATAGCGTCGAGGATGTTTGCTATTTCCTGTTGCTCATCCTTATCGGTCGTCGAAAGCACTTCGAGTTTTTCAAGAACACCTTTGCTAAGGATGGGAACTGGACTCGGTGAGGCGTGTGAGCGGACGTAATCCGCCCAATAGGTTATTAGATGGAAAACGTAAGGACTATTAAACTCACCATATGGCAGCACTGAATTGATTTGCTGGTTCGTTGCACAAAGTCCTGAAGTCACGTATCCAACTTTTCCGATACTCGACCCGATGCAAACCACGCAGGTAGCCCCGGCCTCGATGGGGCGGACTGATTTCAAGCCCTTAGCCGTGATGCGTTTTTCCGACATCGTGATCGGCCGTCCATGCTCAATATCTCCAGGCGCAGTGAAAGGGATTTCGCCGCCGACGTAGTTTGTCGGATCGTTGGTCGGCGGCGTGTTTCCCGTAATGATGCGACCTAGCGAGGCAATGGGGGTCCGCATCCAACTCCTAGGCCCCGGACCTATCTCAGTTTCCTTCTGCGCCTCGCCGCGCAGTCCGCGCGTGAACAGAGCACGCATTGTAGCTTGCTTGAGCTCGAGTGAGAATCGTTCGCACATGGACTCTGCGGTAGATGCCCGCTGCATTGCCTCAAGAGCATCCGCAATAGAGATTTGATCGCTATGCTCGAGAAGAGGCATCGGGACATCAAGTAGAACGCTTTCGGGCACACGCTGTCGCCCTGTTGAACCTTCCATACGTTCAGCGATGTAGCTTCGCACGTCGGGGTGAAGAAGGTAAAAGAAGACAAGTCTTGGGTCATGCTGTGTGGACCGCGGATGAAGGGGGATGACTTCGGTCGTGGCGTAGCCGAACGGAACGGCCAACTCTCGTATTAATGCTTGCTTTCCGTTCTCGAACGACGGCGTGATTTTGCTTACGAGGACGTCGCCCCGTTCGAAATAAGTCCCGCTTGCGATTGTTTTCGGAGCCTTCATCGTAAACTCAGGCAGATATGCGCCGCCTTGCGGGATCGCTTCCATCGCCGCGAATGGAACGGCCGGGAATTCCGAGAGACTCAAGCCACGGGGTTTCCGTGTCACTTCGTAGGCGTCACCGATACGAGACCACTGCCGGCCTCTGGCGAGGTCAGCTTCAAACAGGCTCATCGACCACTCCTGCTAACAAAGTCGAAATCGTCGCGGAAAGAAAGAGCGCCTCGCGATCAAGTTCTCCGAGTTCTCCCACTAATCCGCTTATTGATTCGAGCTCGGCGGAAGTAGCCTGTCCCACCCACCGGCTTGGGCTGAGGTTGTAATCCGCATCTTCAGCCTGGCGTCGAGTGATGATGGCGAATTCTCCCTCGACGGGGTCCCCGACGAGATACGCGGCTGACAACGGACGAGTGTCCTCATCAGGAATAAAGTTCTTCGGTCGCCCCTTCTTCACACGTCGGGACGCATTGAGCATTATGATCTTGTCTTTTCGCGCAGCCGGCTTCCGCTTAGCCAACACAACGATCACACCCGCGGCACTGGTGTTGTAGAAGAGATTGTCCGGCAGCAGAATCACTCCGTCGATCAGGTCGTGATCGACAAACCACTTCCGGATGTTCCGCTCCCTGTCCTCGTTCTTCGAGCTCGAGCCTCGCGTGACTGATCCGGTGTCGAGCACTACTGCAGCGCGGCCACGGTCGTTGAGACACGCCAAGGTATGTTGCAGCCACGCCCAGTCTCCCTTTTTCTCTGTTGTAACTCCACCCTGCGAATGAAAGCGATCAAACGGATCGTCGGCAAAAATGTCCGGATTGAACGGCTGGTTCCACATCGGGTTGGCGACAACGATGTCATACGTGCGAAGCTTGCTGTCCGGCGTCTTGAACTTTGGATTGATCATCGTGTCGCCGCGCGCCATCTCGACGCTCATGTCGTGGATGATCCCATTCATCTTCGCCACTGCGTAACTCTCGGCGGTCAACTCCTGGCCATACAACTTGAGCGGCACCTTGCTCGTCGGATCCAACTCGCGCGCGACGAGTTGCAGTTTCACGAGCAGTCCCGCCGAGCCACAGGCGTAGTCGTGACACTCCTCGCCAGGCCGCGGGCGAAGAATCTGCGCCATCAGGAAACCAACTTCAGTCGGTGTGAAAAATTCGCCGGCGCTCTGGCCTGACCCCTCGGCGAATTTCCGCAACAGATATTCGTACGCGCGGCCGAGGAAATCCGGCTGCACATCAGCGAGGCCGAGCCGGTACCGCGGATCGGAAAACGTCTCGACTACTTCGCGCAGCTTCGCCGGATTGATGTCGCGCTCTCCGTTTCGTTCGGCGGCGAAGTCCACGACATCGATGACACCTGAGAGAGAAGGGTTTTGGCGAACAACCGCCCGGACCGCTTTGGTGAGATGCTCCCCGATATCCCTCGGGCGCGTGGTTCGGCCCTGATCATCGTTGGGCCACTCGTACTGATGGCGACCACTGATTATCCCCCAACGTGCTTCTGGCGGGAGATAGAACCGAAGCAGCTCGTGATCCTCTTCTACGATCTCCAGCGCCTTTTCCCGGTCGCCATACTCCTCGGCGAGACGATTGATCTCGTCGTCGAAGACGTCAGAGAGACGCTTCAGGAACAACAGTGGCAGGAGATAATCCTTGAACTTCGCGGCGTCTTTTTCACCGCGAATGGAGCAGGCTGCATCCCAGAGCATCTGCTCCATCGGCTTCGTGGATAGAGTCGCACTCCGGGCTGCGCGCGATCGTCTTCGCGTCACCTGCGAAGCGGCTTCCGTTCCGACATCGCCGGATTCGTCCATTCTGATCCCGGCTTCGGTGGCGAGCGCGGCGATGGTGTCTCGAGCCGCTTTCTGTGGTATGTTTGTCCCGCCCTCCCACCGATTGATGGTGGTGAACGAGACGCCGAGTCGGGCAGCGAGTTGCTCTTGAGTTAGATCGAGCTTGGCGCGGATTCCCCGCAGGGTGGCCGAAATGGGCTGAGATTGTGTCATATTTGACATATCTGCTATATTATTTGAAACCTGTCAAGGCCCCGCAAGGGCTCTGTGGGACTTTAATTACCGATGAGGCAATTGAAATTTTAGGCCGTTTTCTTTAAATTGAGCGAAAAGATTTAAAGTAAACCTTCAGCAAACGGCCCTCGAATGGAAACGACGCCCGATATCCAGGCAAAGGTTTCGTCCCGAGCGGGGCACTTGATACAGCAGCAAGTCGGCGCAGACGGATACTCGGCGTTCGTCCCGGAACCACTTCCACCAACACCGTCGCTCGACCTGTCCGGTAAGATCGGCGGTCTTTTAGAACGCGCCAGCAATTCGCTCGGCAGACTGGATGGACTATCTCGCAGCCTCGACCCTGACCGCCTCCTCTATATGTATGTGCGGAAGGAGGCCGTGCTCTCGAGTCAGATCGAGGGAACTCAATCGACGCTGACGGAGCTCCTCGAGTATGAGAACAGCGACACACCCGGCGTGCCGGTCGAGGATGTGCGCGAAGTATCGCGCTACGTCGCTGCCCTGCGCTACGCGATCGATCGGATCGACGGTGGCTTTCCGATGAGCCTACGCCTGATTCGAGAGACGCACGACGTCCTTTTGACCGGCGGTCGAGGCGGACAACAGACTCCGGGAGAATTCCGGCGAACGCAGAACTGGATTGGAGGAACGCGCCCGGGTACGGCGCGCTTCGTACCCCCGCCGCCACACGAACTGATGCGAGTGCTCGCAGATCTCGAAAAATTCATCGTCGAGGGCAACGCGACGCCGATCATCAAAGCAGGTCTTGCTCACGCGCAGTTCGAGACGATACACCCATTTCTCGACGGAAACGGCCGACTCGGAAGATTGTTGATCACGATGATCCTCTGCGCCGAGAAGACTCTCGCCCAACCTTTTCTTTATCTAAGCCTCTACTTCAAGCTGCACCGCGATGATTACTACACGTCGCTGCAGCGCATTCGAACAGATGGCGATTGGGAAGGATGGATGGCGTACTATCTGGAAGGAGTAGACTGGACTGCGAGGCAAGCGACGGAGGCGACGACAAATCTGGTAGAACTATTTAGAGCGGACCGTGAGCGCGTCATCGTATCTTCGAGCGCACGCGGCACCCTACGAGTGTATGAAGAGATTCAGCGACGCGTAATCGTTTCGATCCGCCGATTGTCAGACGAGCTGGGCGTTTCAGTCCCTACTGTCACGACTGCGCTCCGACGGCTCCAACGGTTGGAAATTGTCCGTGAAACAACCGGACGCCGTTACGGGAGAATGTTTGCCTATCAGAGGCAACTCGACATTCTGAATGAACCAAGAGCATAGGACCGCGGCATTCTGGCTTATTCTACGATAGGCGGTTGCCGGACCCGGCCCCAGTCTTTGTTAAAGCGACAATCGGATTCCGAGATTATTCATGGCCGCTCGGAAACTATGAGCCTGTTTCAAACCATCGCGAAACGCGTGCGGGGCGTCCTGATACTTCTTGTAGGCGAGTTGTTTGTTTTTCGGGTAGTGATGCGAAGCGTTCCGATACAGCTTTACGTAATTGCGGACTCCACCGATCGCTGCTTTCGCGGGCTTGCAGGCGGGGGTCTCGCTCAAAGTGTCAAGAATATCTGCGAGAGACATCGATGTTAGTTTCCCTGTCCATTTCTTTCGGGCTGTTCCTTTGGCAGCTGAAAGCACCAACCCTTCAAGAACTTCCGAGACGTCTTGAACTCCCGCGACCGGGTCCACCAGATACCGATCGTACGAATCCTTCAGGCGAACGCGCCAGCCCCTCGGAAGCCCTTCAATTTCTTGTTTGAAATCTGATTCCGCGATGAACTGAATTAGCGGTATGCAAGAGTGCCTTTTGGTTACGTGCCCTTTGTCGTTAATAGTCAATAGACCATACCCGTGCGCGCGCAGCCTCCGAACTTCGGCCTGATTGTCCGTTTTCAAAAACTCAGCTTCGGGGCAAGCGCAGTAGACCGCTACCGGCTCACGAAAGGCAAGTAAATCGGCGTGTTGAAGCTGCAGTACTCTCGGATATGCAGTCTCCGAGACTTCGACGGCAATCCTTAAGTGGTCATTCGCTTGAAACTGCAATGATGGCGTCCACCCTAACGACGGGTCGACTTCTGTGTTGAAACGCATCGAGGGTCCTTCGTACTGCTTGTCAAAGAAAACACGTACAGACTCAACGAGAACAGCATCGTTCGGAAGGAGACTGCTGTGAATCATTAACGGCTCGCCAGAAGCTTCCGTAACGATCGTTCCAACGCGCGAAGCTGTCGGCGAAAGGCAGCATCGAGCTCCTCGATTTGATCGTCCGCAATCAGCCCGTTAACGTACTCAACCAGCTGCGCCACTTGCCGCGCTGCCTTCTTTTCGTCATAAATGAATTCAACCGTGCTCTCGTATGCTTCTCGAATTCCCGTTTCGGATTCGGGATCAAACACGCGATCTAGTGCTTTTCGTGCCTTCGACTTACTGACCAGAGCATCGTCTGTCGCGGTGGCAATTTTTGAGAGCTGTCGAAAATCTGTTACAGCTGCGATTGTGCCCGTTCGGTATTTGGTGATTAGGACATCGCGGATTCTGTCGACCTTGCTCGCATAAGTGGGAATACGGCGCACAACGGCCTTTAGAGATCGCTCCATCTCAATGAAAAGGTCTTCATTGAGCTTCTGTCTTGCCTTTGGCAATTCTAGCTCGCGCAGAAGCAAGTCTTTGTATCGCTGTGGCAAATCCAACAATAATTGGCAACGCCGGATCTGGCCTCGAGAAAGCCCGGTCGCTTCACTGAGTTGAATCTCGTTTGGTGCGACCCTGTGCTTGGAGGCATAAAGGTCGATTACACGAGTCAGCTTTGACGCGATCGTGAAATAATCCCACTGCTCGCGTAGCGCATGAATGTTGTACATCAACAGCAGGTTATCGAGCTCTGTAGGTTTCTCTTTTATCAACGCAGGAATCGATTGCAAGTTGAGTTTTCTTGCGCAACGCCAGCGTCTCTCACCGTCCAACAAGCGATAATGCTTGCCTTCGGCATAGACAGTTATGGGCACCTGAACACCAATACGCGCTATCGATACCATCAGGCTCTCCATCTCGGCCTGACGAAAAAGAAGGCGTGGATTCTCCGGATTTTCACGAATATCGTCCGGAGCAATGAGCCGCAGTTGCTGAGGTCGCTTTTCCTTGAGCATCGGACTACTCTGCTAAGTAAATGATTTCGGTTACTCCGTGCGCCTGCTTACCGTTCGCAGCGCCCATTGAGGAATGGCGGTGTCTCTTACGCATGGCGATTTCAACTCGCCGAAAATGCTTGCCTAGAATTGTTGGGACGCGTTGCGTGGATCGTTCGAACAGCCCGTTTACCGGATAGCTCAAGACAAGCGAACTACCCAGTCGCGAACAGCCGGAAGCGAGATGATCCAGCGCCTGTCCCACCCTTGAACTACAAGAGAAGTCTGAGACAAAGCGTCCACCCCGATAACGGCCATTGCTGGAGCTCTCTGGGTAGTCGTACTTCAATAGCGTCTCATAAATGTGGTAATAGCGCGAGTACTGGTCTGCCGTATAAGGCGGGTCAGCATATATCGCTGCGGGGTGCAGGTTCGCAACCCAAAGTGCCTCAAGGAGTGAAACCGCATCATTTTGAAAAACGCGATTTCCTCGTCGCCAAGCTGTAGTACCAATCGGCACGCAGTCCTCTTGTGCTTCTAGCCACTCCTCATAGACTGAGCGCCGTCGCTGAGCCAAGTACCGATCGGTCGTGGAGGGCTTGATGGTCATCGGTTGCGCGAAATGACCGGTTGTCGTTGCGATCTTCGAAATCGCCTGACAAAGCGCAAGTAACAGCCAACGATGTTGCTCGATTGAGAATTGCCCACTATGCAGCAGGTTGTCGAGCGCGAAACGAATGGAGTCAATCTCCACACATTGGCTCAGACCAAAGTATGCGCCCGCATACGTAATGGAAAACAGGCGGTAGGGAAAAGTGTCCGGCTGTCGAGACAGTTTTTTGCGTTCAGCTTCCAAAGCATCAGAGGTTTGAACCTGCGCTATGCTAAGCTCCGATTGACGAATCGCGCCGACTTCGCGGCTGTCAAAAGCATGATGTTCTCGTTTTAAGTCAACCTTGAGCCGTCGAACGAGCGTCTTGTGATTGCGCTCATATAACGGCACGACTAGCCGGCTAACACTCTCTTTGTCCGGGATCTCCCAGCGGGATGTAAAAAACGCCGCTGCAGTAAGCGCTGCGAATGATTGGATATCGTTGCACCAGACCTGACGATCCTTCGCAATAGTTGATGCTACGGAACACATGCCGGCGAAAACGTCAAGCACAGGGCCGGCTGGACAGGTTGCAATCACTTCGGCGACCTCTGGACCGAGCATTTTTTTTGTACCCATGTAACTCACACTCAGAGGCAAGAGGCACTCTCAGATTTAGAGCTCAGTATAGAGCGACAAATGGAATTTTTCATCCTGGCACTCGCTGTTTGGAAGGCGACAGGCACGTGGTTAGTCTGCTCGACTGAACGGTCAGAAGGCAGTCCAATATCTCATATCTTGAGCAAAAGGAAAATGCGCATTTCCTTCAGAGAAATGCGCATTCTGTAACCTTCGCTGGGTCGTGAGAGGGTTAACGCCGCTACGCTACACTATCCCCAGAAAAGTCTTCCTCTCCGCCGTAAACCCCGGGAAAATCGTTCCGATCTTGCTCGCTCCCAAATGATCCGACGCAACTTCCGCGAATACCGCGCGGAAATCGGTGGTGAGCGCGAGGTCCCGCCCTTCATACAGCTGCTCCTGCTCGAGACCCGGCCACTTCCCGTAAACTTTCCCGCCCTTCACGTTCCCGCCGATCACGAACAGCGCGCCCGCATGTCCGTGATCGGTGCCGCGATTCCCGTTCTCCTTCGCCATCCGACCGAACTCCGACATCGTCAATATCACGACGTCGCCCATCCGGTCGCCGAGATCTGTCACCAGCGCACTGATCGACTTCGAGAAATCGTCGAGCCGCGCCGCGAGCTGGCCGGTCGCGCCTCCCTGGTTCACGTGCGTGTCCCATCCGCCGATGTCGGCGAACGCGATCTCCAACCCCACGTTCGCCTTGATGAGCTGCGCGATCGACAACAGCCGCTGCCCAAACTGCGACCGCGGATAATCGGCGCCGTTCTCCGGCCCGTACTTCTGCGGGTTCGCCGAGCGCAGCATCTTCACCGCGTCGAACATCTCCGCGCCCGTCCCGTGAACCAGATCCGCCGAGCCCGTTCTGTAAAGCGCTTCCAGACGCTCGGCGCTGCTGCCAGTCGCGCGGACGGTGAACGCGTCGAGCGAATCCATCGCCACGGTCTGCTGCGGGCCCTCGAGAATGCGCGGCGTCTGAGGCGTGAGCGACACGGCGCGGAACGGATTCGCGTGTGCATCCTTCGCCAGCTTGCACTCGTCGCACGTACCCTTCACGGCGAGATAACGGTTAAGCCAGCCATCGGTCGTGCCTTTCACGTCCGGCGTGCCGGTCTCCATGTAGTCCTGCGCGTCGAAGTGCGAGCGCGTCGTGCTCGGACTTCCCACCGCGTGCACCGGCGCGAGCAGGCCGCGATCGTACAGCGGCTTGAATGGAGCCAGCGAAGGATGGAGCCCGAAAAAGCCGTCAAGATCTATCGCGCCATTACCGCCGATGCCACGCGTCGGCTGCGGGATCGCGATCGACGGGCGCATTGCGTAGTACGCTCTCTCGCCGTGCGGCACGACGACATTCAGCGCGTCGGCAGCTCCGCGCTGAAAGAGACAGATGAGAACCTTTCCCTTCGGCGCGTTCACCAGCTCCATTCCGAACGCGGTGCGCCGGAGGAAGCTCGGGCTCAGTCCCATCGTCACGAGCGCCAGCGCGCCCGACTTCACGAATGCTCTGCGTTCCATTGTTCGATCTCCTCTATCTGCGCTGGAACTCGGGCGAGCCGAGCGCCAGTCCGACGATCTGTGCGAGTCCGGTGAGCTGTGGCGCGGGGCCGAGTGGCCGCCCCTGAAGCGCGGCGCGTCTCGCGTTGGCGTTCCCGGCATTCCCCGCGTTGGGGCGATACGGCCGAGCCGGCTGCGTCGGCTGCGTCATATCGCTGCCGGCGGCGATGTTCGCGTCGACGTTCACCGCCTGCGCGCGCTCGAGATCGGCGGGCGTCGTCTGTGACATCAGCGGGTTCTCCCCGGTCTCCAAAATCTTCCGCGTGTCCGGCGAAGCGATGCCGCTGAGTATCGTCGTCACCACCGCGTCAACCTGTTTCGCGCGGGACGCATTCTGAATCGTGTCGAGCGCCGGCACCGAGTGGATGTTGACGCCGGGCAGACGTCCGGCCGCGACAGCCATTCCGAAGTTGATGCGATTGAGGATCGCGCCGGTGTTCATCCACGACTCGCCCGTCTCCGGCCATCCGTTCGGCGCCTGGTGTCCGTAGATCGGCTGGCCGAGGAACGCGACACTGAGCGCGCTCCTCGGGGTGCTGTCCGGCTGCGCGTTAAGCGCGCGCATCGCGCTGGCGACGACCTCGAACGGCGATTTCACTTTGCTGTGAAATGCGGACTGCGAGAAGAACTCGGGAGACGTGATGATCGTGCGCAGCGTCTCGCGGATGTCGCCGTCGGTTCTGAGGAACGTCGCGGCGGCGCGATCCACCAGCGCCGGCGGCGGACTGTCATTCACGAAACGGCGCGCGAGCTTGGTTGCGATGAACTTCGCCGTCGCAGGGCTGCGCGATACTATAGTAAGGACATCTTCGGCGTCTTCCATACCACGCCCGGCAGCGAGCTTGTGCCCGAGTACGATCTTCTCATCAGCGTCGTGCATCTCCGGACGGAAGACGAATCCGCCACCCTGCGGCGGTGGCTTGATCGTCCAGCCGGTGAATGCGCGGGCGACGTTGATCACGTCCTGCTGCGTGTACCCGCCGTCGACGCCGAGCGTGTGGAGCTCGAGCAGCTCGCGCCCGTAGTTCTCGTTGAGTCCCTGCGGCCGCTGCTGCTGCAATTGCTCCATGCGCTGCATCTGCTGCGCGGTAAGCCGACCCATCGCGGCGAGATTGCGGAGGCGCGCGAGATTTGCCGCTCTGTTCCCTCGGCCCTGCGCCGAGGCGAGCGTGTTGTGCGTGCTGTCGGCCATGCTGCGCGCGTTGTCGAGATAGAATTGCATCGCCGGACTGCGCGCGACCGATTCGAGGAGCTCGCGGAACTTTCCGAGCGCGTTGGTGCGGATGACGTTCTTCTCGTAGTCGGCGAGGTAGTAGAGCTCGGGCCCGCCCTTCCTTATATAGACGTTGAAGTGATTGAGCCAGAAATCGGTCATCACTTCCTCGAGCTGACGCTCCGATCCGACGGCGCGGGCGACTCTCTCCGACTGGAGCTGCGCGCCGAGCTGGAGCAGGGGACCGAACTGCTGCTGAACCTGCTGGCGGACGGCGACGCTGTCCTGCCGCGTCATCGCCTTCGCGGTGTCGGTAAGCTCGCGCCGCACGGTCTGCCGCGCGCGCTGTGCCTCCGCGTACTGCGTGAGGAGCGAGTTCTGATCCTGATTGAGGACCGAATACTTCGACATGAACGATTCGATCGCCGAGTCGTTGATCTGATCGGGGTGGAGCTGGATGTCGATCCATTTGTCGAGGCCGATCGCGCGGACTTTCTGGATGTCGCCGGGGCGCGGGCCGAAAGTCAGCCGATTCAGCGCCTGCATGATCTGCTGATCGGCGGGGAGCTCGCGGACATCGGTGGACATCACCTGTGCGCCGGCGTTGGCTGCGCCGATCGCGACGAACGAAAGAATAGAAAGGGAAGTGCGAAGCCTGCGCATTGGATCTCCGGCCGTTTGCGTCTAAAATATTAGACGCGGGGGAGAGCAGAAGCGTTAAAGCTGGGGGTCGACATGCTCGGCAACGTGATGGATGCAGCAACGAGGAGACGAATTCTCACGTGCCATTAGACGGCGGGCCCGGAGATTTCGTTGAGTTGCGGGCACCGTCGTCTATTTCCGAAGATAGGCGATCGCGGTTTCGACGTTCGGGAAGATCTCTGTCGTATTCGTGGCGTCGGTGAATCGGATATCGATGGTCACCGATTCAACCGTCCGCGCATCAGCCGGATGCCGTGGTTCAAGTGGCGTTCCCAACAGCCGGATTATTTCTGTTCGTACCGACTGCTCCGTGAGTCCCGCCGCCTTGAGCGCCTGAGCGGCAATGCCGTGGTCTTCACGAACAAGCCCAAAAAGCAGATGCTCGGTGCCGACAGCTAAATGCTTGAGATCGTTCGCTTCGGCGATCGCCAGCTCGAGAACTTTCTTGGCTCGAGAGGTATAGGGCAAATCCAAATGGCCGGCAGCCGTAGACCGGCCGGCTAGCAGGATTTTGTCAACACTCTGCCGAATTTCATCAGGGTTCGCTTTCAGATTCCAAAGCACCGTCATTGCGGGTCCGTCGCCTTCACGTACCAAGGCGAGCAGGAGATGCTCCGTTCCGACGTATTCATGGCGCAGACGAAGCGCTTCGTGTCTCGCCATCGCGAGAACCTTTCGAACACGTTCGGTAAAATTGAATCCGATCATAACGACTCCATCGAGGAACCCGCGCCGCCGGCTGCACGATGCGGCCTTTTCCAGATCACCGAATACCGCCACTCTATTTGGTGTTTCACGCGCGCGCCCGGCAGCAGCGCGCGATACGCGGGACTCACCTGTAACGGCGAGAGAAAAATCTCGCCGCGGCCGTGTCTGTTGAGAAGGTTCCGCACGGCGGGTGGATTCTCATCCCCGGTCAGCTTGCGGCGGATGATGCGCTCGATCGTCGCGAGAGCATTGATTGGAACGTTCAGCAATCCGTCGCGGGTCACCACGTCCTGAATCAGGAGCACTCCGCCCGGCGCAACCAGACTCGCCAGCCGCGGAATGATCTCGATTAACGGAAGATGATGCACGACGTTGATCGCGATCACGATGTCGAAATCTCGAGGGGGAAAATCAACATCCGTCACGTCGCCGACCCGATACTCGATGTCGAGCTTGGGGTCGTGCTGTGACTGCGCGACATCGATCATTTTCGGCGAGGCGTCGAGTGCGATCATCGAGACTCCTCGCCTTGCGAGCGTGCGAGCGACGAGCCCATCGCCGCACCCGACTTCGAGGCCGTAGGTTGCGTCGCGTGGCACTTCGTTCAGAAGAGACCGTTCCACCGGAGTGAGCCGTGTGCGCGGCGTCTTCGCCAGCTCGGCGGCGACCGCGTCGAAATCGCGGACGACGTCGGGCATGGGTTTCATTTGCGCTCCGGTTCTGATTGTTCCGCGCCAGGTCCCTCGGGTTCAGCTATCAATGCCAGAAGGAGATGCTCGGTACCGACGTATTCATGTTGAAGGCAACGCGCCTCGTCTCTCGCGTCCGCGAGAACCTGTCGAACAGGTTCGGTGAAACTGAACCCGATCACAGTAGCTCCGGAGTATCCGGACCAACGTCATCCCTTTACGTCGCCGGCTTGGAAACGGAGACTGAAGCCGACCCGATCAGCCGTGGCTCGTTGTCACCTGCCCCCTCGAAGACGCGAACGGTGTATGACCCGGCAGCAACGCCGGTGATCGTGCCCGCGTAGTCAACGACCCAAGAGACCGGAGAGACGGCGATGCAGTCGGCGGCAGGGTTCGTGGATACGTGAGCGACGACAGCCAACGCGTTAGCTCCTCGACTCACACCGGCATTGACCAAGGTTCCACACATTGCAGCGCGGGTGACCTTTACTGTCACCGCACCGGCTTCGCCTGAAATGCGAACCGTGGGTATCGACTCGCCGGCAGTAGCTGACCGGGTCTGAACGGAGACCGCCAGACTTTCGGAGGTAGGAGGCGCAGTGAGTGGTGCGGCGCCGCGACACGAAATCACAGCGGCCGCGAGCAGGGTGATCCTGAACAATGAGTGTTTCATGATGCCTCCGCATGAAAGGGCATTAGCGACTGCTGAAGCCATCACACTTTCAGTGCCAGCGATCGCGTAGATGGCCGGATTCATTCTCGCTCAACGGATAGATAAGCGCAGTGTCAGCGCTGTAAACAACAACATTGCACGCGACATTCGGCAGCGAAAGCGGAGGACCAGGCAAACCGTCACGCGTTGTGTTAGGCCCCTTCAAAAGCGGGCTAAATGGCCGCAGCGATGACAATTACGACCCAATCGTCACCAATGAAAGGCGACGCCAATCTGCGAAGCGCTCGCCGGTTCGTATCGCCGCGATGCGGCCATCTCGACGGGAACAATCGGCTTAGCCCGTTGGCATCGCGCTCGATGTCATGCGTTCTTTTGCGCGCCACATCAGAATCGGAAGAGCCAGCGCCGCCCCGACAATGCCGGCGACTGCGTCCCACGGGTCCGCCGTGTATCGTGGAATGAAGATCTGCGCCACTTCGGCGAGGGTGACAATGACGGCGGCGATGGCCGCGGAGGTTATCGGCGCGCTTCGTGCCCAGTACGAGTTCCAGAAGGCGAATGTCAATCCGGCGAAGAAACTAGGCGCCACTCCGACGAACCAGTTGCCGCGCGACCCGGATCGCGCCGCCCATGTTCGCGCGGTACTGATCGAGAAGAGCCAGACCGCGAAGGTCAGAAGAGCGATGAGCAGAAGAAAGCGATCCCTGCGTGGACGGGCGATAGGCATGCTCAACTAATAGATAACAGGATGGCTGATCGAGTTTCCGCCCCATACCAAATACACCGAATCTGCCTGGAGCGTCCGGAATTCCGGAGCAAGAGGAAAAGCTTTCGAGCCGGCGCATCCGAGGCAAAACCGGCGCGGGTCGGCTGTGTCGGGCTTGATGTCGACGCCGTACGCCCAGTCCGATCGCAAGGGCAGCTCAATGGTGCCAGTGCTTACCGCGGCTGCGGATCCGAGCGGGATCAGTGAGTAGCTCACGACCAACGTTCCTTGATTGGCGGTCTGCAGTATCGGCGCGTTGTACTGGTTACCGCCGGCCAAGTGAAAGTCCGCGCCGGTCAGATTCCACACGCGTCTGCCGTCATCCACTTTAACCTTGAGCATTTCGGGCACAAGTGGTGCGGGAAGCCAGGCGTTGACAGTTACCCGCGCTTCATCGGCGGGAGAACAGCCTCCCAGGAGCAGAGCAACGCATCCAACCAAGCAAGCGAATCGGAGACGATCAAGTCGAAGCATTGCGATTCGGCAAAAATGTTTGCTAACGCTCGTTCAACTGCAATGATGCTACCACCAGTGCGACAAATTGGCATCCGAAAAGTGGCTGGGCGCCGCGACATGCGTTAGGCAGGGGGCGACCGAATGTCACCAATGAACGGCGACACCAATCTGCGACGCATTCGCCGGCCCGGAAAAGAGATTAATGATTGGGGTGACCGTCTGCGATTTCGCGCCGTGCCGAGCATTCGCGCGTTTGGCAGCACGTGGAGCGTCTCGTGCGCTCGAGACCCATATCCAGATTCCCGATCCCACGCCGACGCCGCCGAGCAATTTATAGGGCCACTCCGGGCCTGGCTTGCACGCGCCGCTGAAATCCAGACCGCATTTGCCGAGGATAAAGACCATCGCTCCCATTCCAATCGAGCCAACGGTCCCCTCATATGTGCCGATGCCCTTCCAATACTCTCCGGCGTAAATGTGGCCCGCCCCGGGGATGAAAGTCCCGAGCACCAGCGCACGGCGCGGATCTCGATAGGGTTTCTCGGCTGAGGACGTTGTCCAGTCCACTCCGCTCGGCTCCGTGAGCTGCGCGCCCAGCGGAAACGCCGGCAATAAGGCGATGAAAAAACTGATGATGATTCTCATGGCAACCTCCCAGTGATCGTGCGCTCCGATCACAAAATGCGATTGGAAGGTTGTCCTCTGAATACGTCATCAGACGTAGGAGGCAGAACTCGGGGCAGCCAATCAACCGCGAAAATCCGCCGCATGGCGACGGGAGATCAGCGCCTGATTGCAAAGTAACCGGCGCGCCGTGATGCTCGCCGCGCGCCGGTTGTCTCCATTCCAGACTCGTGGCTCAGGTACCTGGCGGTGTCGTATCGATGGTCGTCAGCCTCTGGCGGAGATCTGCCCACGCGCCATGGACGGCCGCGGTCGTTCGTGCATTCTGCATTGCCGCATCCACACGCCGCGCTGCTCCGGCGAGCGCTCGCCCCGCGAGAACGGCAGCATCGCGATTGCCGCTGTTTCTCACTATCTGCTCATACGTGGACGCATTCTCGGCGAATGCCGCAAGCGCGAACCAGAGATCGAAGTCGGTCTGGGCGTAAGCGCGCGTTGGATCGAGCCGGCCGACGCCTGAAACACCAAGATCCGCCCTCACCTGTGATACGAGTGACTGCGCATTGCGGCGAGCCGTCGATGCAGCTTCTGCCGATAGCACCGCACCGGACAGTCCACCGGAGACGTTGATTCCAAGCGCTAGCGCCGTTCGACGGTCGAGGTTCCCGGTGCCGTTAAATCCCTGGTCGACCTGAAACTCGAAGATAGCGCGGCGAGTCGCATCGTCGAGTCGTCCACTGATCGGTCCGCGGTAGTAGTTCAGTCTTGCAAGGGCTTGCTGCGCCGCCAGGATCCGCTCGGTCGCTGTGTAGATCGTGGCTGACTCGGCGCCACTGAGCCGCCCGCGAGCTCGCAACGTCAACGAATGCTCGAGCTCAACCGCAAGAGGAGTCCCGGCGGGTACGCTAACGTTGCGTCCCTCCGAGAGCAGGCTTCCAAGCGCCGAAAAAATGTTGTTCGCGCTCCGCCCCGAGCCGGCACCGGCGATGGCCGCGCCGATCCCGCCACGTCCGCCGACGAGAACCACGCGCGCGTTCGGATCGCTCTCGATCTGGCGTCGCTCAGTGGAATCCGTGCTGGTGAGCTTTCCGGTGATCGGCAGTGACGATCCGTCGGCAAACGTGAGACGATCGAACACGACCTCGATAACGCCCGACTGCTGTCGCGTCGCGGCCCTAGCGAGAGTCACGACGCCGCGGATCCTGCTGCCTGCGGGAATCACCGTGTACTCATCGACACCCACGCTCTCCTCGACGGTCGTCTCGAACGTCTGGCCGTTTTTGGCAGTCGCAGATTCCAGTGGCTGCGTGGTGCGGACGATGATGACGCTTCCAGCCGGTAGTTCGGCACGCGCTTGAGCTGAAGCTGATGGTGCTGCGGAAACAGCCGCCGCGGCGAAGGTGAGGACGACACCCCAGGGCATTCTGCGTCGGCGATTGAGAGTTCTATCTACCATACCCACCTCCTGATGAGCTTGTCGATGCTTTTGCACCTCTTGCTCCCAGTTCAAGAGACATACCCGGCGGGGACGGGCGCGCATTTTATTCCGGCACTAGACGTGCCATGACGGCCGTCGGTATAACAGGTCGCTAAGGCGTGTCTCTTGCTCCTCGAGACAGTGTCACGATGCGCCCCAGGCGCGCACAATTCGAATCACCGACCGAGGAGAAATGCACATGTCGGAGCGTCCTAAACCACACAACGGCAGGGACAGATCAGGCCATTTCAGAGTGAAGCAAGCGGATGTCGACGATCTCCCTGAGGATTTCATTCGTGATGACGTCCGGCTCGGCGGAGCTGTCGCGGACGTCGGTCCGCGGGCCGGTCAGCGCGGCGAGAAAATTTCAAAGCTCATCGAGAACAATCGGCAGGATGTAGCAAAGGTCACTCGCTCACCGCGGCCCGGCGCAGGTGCGAAGCGCAAACGGCGGTAATTGCCCGGATCACGTATGGCCGGTCAGGAACGGAATCGTGAGAGAGACGTGAATCATCGCAGAGAACGCTGGAGGTAGATCGCCGCGCTCAACCGACTATGCGAAATTTCCTGATGTAGACGACGACGCCGAAAAGTCCCTTGGGAGGTTTATGACACGCGTATCCGTCGTTGCTGCCGCGCTTCTTCTCTCGCTTCGCGCCGTTGGCGCGTACGCGCAGGAGCACCCGCATCTCGCCGGTCCGTCGGCTGAACAGTTGGGCACCGTTCACTTCGCGACGTCATGCAGCCCCAACGTAACGCCGCAGTTCGATCGCGCAGTTGCGCTACTGCACTCCTTCGAATTCGGCGCGTCTATCCGGGCATTCAATGAAGTGCTCGCCGCCGACTCCACATGTGCGATGGCGCACTGGGGAATCGCACTTAGCCGATGGAGCAATCCGATGGCGGCCGGAAACCGATCGGCCGTATTGCTGCAGCAGGGCAGAGAGGCTGCCGCCTCCGCAACGCGGCTCGGTATTCGTGCCTCAGAACGTGAGCGCGACTATATCCACGCCGTCAGCCAGCTATACGACGACTTCGAGCACAAGGATCAGCGGACGCGCGTAGTTGCCTACGAGCGGGCGATGAACGAGCTCGTCACGCGACAGCCGGCGGACACCGAAGCCATGATCTTCCACGCGATTTCGCTCGTCGCGTCCGCGCCGCCGACGGACAAGACATACGCGAACCAGCTCAGGGCCGGGAATATTCTCGAGTCGCTTTGGGCGAAGGAACCGAATCACCCGGGGCTCGCGCATTACATCATTCACGCTTACGACTACCCGGCACTCGCTGACAGGGCGCGAGCGGCCGCGCAGCGCTATGCGAGCATCGCGCCTTCCGCCGCGCACGCGCTGCATATGCCCTCGCATACGTTCACCCGGGTCGGCATGTGGGACGAATCGGTCAACGCGAACAATCGGTCGATGCAGGTCGCACTGAGCAGTGGCTCAATCGGGGAGGCGTTGCATGCCGCCGATTACGCGATGTACGCCTATCTGCAGATGGGGAAGGAGGCGGAGGCAAAAGCGATTCTGGACGGGCTGCCGGCACTGGCCGCACGCTTCGACCCCAACGCGATTGCGGGCGCCGCGCCCGGTTCCGCGGGCGTCTTCGCTCTTGCGGCGATTCCGGCGCGTTGGGCGCTGGAGCGGAGTGCCTGGGGGGAAGCCGCCGCGCTCGAGCCGAAGCCGAGCGCCTTTCCGTATGCCGAAGCCATGACCTACTTCGCTCGCGCGCTTGGCGCGTCGCACACCGGGGATCTCGACAGGGCGAATGTCGCGATCGATTCCCTCGCGTCGATTCAGCAGCGGTTGAGCGCGAGCGGAGAAGGATATTGGGCCGAACAAGTGGCGATCCAGCATCTCGCCGCCCAAGCCTGGCTCGATCTCGCCGAGCACCGCGGAGATGACGCTCTGTCTCTCATGCGCGAAGCCGCTACGCATGAGGACGCGACGGAGAAGAATGCCGTGACACCCGGGCCGCTCGCGCCGGCGCGCGAGCTGCTCGGCGATATGCTGATGGAGCTGGGCCGGCCCGCTGAGGCAAGCGTGGAATATCGCGCGACGCTGAAAAAAGAGCCGAATCGGCGGCATGCACTTCGGCGTATCGGCGGACTGACTTCGGGCTACTAGAACAGTGTGCAGAATCCTGTTGTCCGGATTCGGGTGCAGGAGGATTTCGATCTGGGGCGCGTGGTATCGGCGGAACTCTCCCATCGTGTCAGAGGTGAGCGTAAACGATTCTGTGAGATAATTCATCGTCCGCTCCGAGGTGCGCCGCTACCGAAGTAGAACCGATTCGCCGAAGCCAATCGTCCGAAATCGAGATCGCCCCACATCCTTGGCCCCGCGCGCGTCCTCAAGAGCGCAGACCGGATCGTAAATGCCCTCAGCGGTCAGCCGGAACGTGCCAAAGTGCATGCCGATGCTCTCGGTTGATTCGAGATCGAGATGCGCCTGCACCGCCTCTGCTGGATTCATGTGAACCGACTGCATGAACCAGCGCGGCTCGTATGCGCCGATCGGCAATAGCGCCATATCGATCGGACCGAGCCTCCGGCGGATCTGGCTGAAAAAGTTCGCGTATGCGGTGTCACCCGCGAAGTAGATGCGGCGGTTGCCTGCCATCAGCGTGAATCCACCCCAGAGAGCGCGATTTCGATCGAACGGCGTCCGCGACGAGAAGTGCTGCGCCGGCGTCAGGGTGATTGGCATCGCGCACGTCGTCGTTTCGTCCCACCAATCGAGCTCCTCGACGCGGCGAATGCCCGCGGACTTTGCAAGGCGTCCGTTCCGCAAAGGAGTCACCACAATGGGATCGAACCGATTCGCGAGCATGCGCAAAGTTCGCAGATCGCAGTGATCGTAATGGTTGTGGCTCAGCAACACCGTCGAGATGGGTGGCAAGTCGTCGAAACGCACGGCGGGCTGCCGCGCTCGACGTGGCCCGAACACGCTCAGCGGTCCCGCGCGTCGGGAGTACATCGGGTCAGTCAGAAGATTGCCGGCGGGGGTCTGAATCAAAAAGGTGGAGTGGCCGATGAACGTGATCGCCGCGGCGGCCCCGTCGAGGGTCGCCGGCTGTCGTCTCGGCTCATCGATGCGCTTCGGCCACGGCGCTCGTCGCTCGAGCAGCATCCGGGGCAGCGCCGAGAAAGGTTGCGCGGGGATGCCGCCGGGATTGAAGAATCGGCGGCCGTTCCAATGATCGCTTTGCTTCACCCGTCAGATTCCACGCGCAGGTCAGCTTACTAGCGTTATAGCAAAGCTGCGAGCGAATCCAACAAAATGCGAGCGCAGCGAGCTGCCGATCGACTGCCGCGAGAGCGCTGAGGAGATCCGCTGCAAGGCGAGGCCGACAAAAGAATCCATACCGTGTCAGGGCACTGAGTCGAGCACACGACGTTTTCCATTCGCCTCGATGTCGAAGGCGACCGCGTGTCCCTTGCGTACTTCGATCCCTCGCACGCGACCGAGCGCGTCGTAATACTCGACATACGGAAAGCCGGTCGCGCCACGCGCGAACTCGAAGGTCGAGACCGCCGTGCGCCAACGCGACCAGCTCGCGCTGTCGACCGCTACGTACACATACGGCGAGAAACCAGGAGTGTCCTCCCAGTTTTCGGCATACCAGACTGAAACGCCGCGATGCGGCTGGCCATCCAACCCGGATATGCCTGGCAGCGCAGCGAGAAGGACGGCGTCACGCACGATCGCGCTCGTTGTCGCGTGATCGCGGTGCGTGCTCTCCTTCCAATGCGTTAGCACGAGCGTCGGTTTTACGCGCCGGATTACGGCCGCTATCCACCGGCGCGCTGCTTCGTCATTCGGAATCTCTGCGTCGTGATACAGCCCGATCTCGAGCTCGGCGCCAATCGCGGCGGCGAAATCTGTGGCCTCGCGCCGCTTCTGCGCGGCGTACTGCTCCACGGATAGCGTCGGATGTCCACGCTCGCCGAGTGTGAGATCGAGGATGACAACGCGTGTACCGCGTGCGCGCTCGGCGGTGAGCAAAGGACCCATCGTCAGCTCTACGTCGCCGGCATGTGCGCCGATCGCAAGGATGGTCCGGCGCGGTGCCGGCTGGGCCGAGAGGATGCTTGAAGCAGCGCAGGACGCCAGGATGAGTGTCAACACTGACATAAAAACAACGGGTGCCGAGCGAGAGCGCGAACGGTGGCGACTGCGATGAGGATCCATTGTTCACCACCTATGGAATGGGACGGATATGAATCTGCGTTGACGCTCGCAGCATCGAACTTGCGGCATCTGGAAAGTGCTTGTCATCGGCAATGTTCGTTAGGTTCCCTAATGAAAGACCTGCTTTCGCGATAGCTTTGGAGCATGCCGAGCAACAAGGGAACCATTGCGATTCTCACCGGCGGCGGCGACGTCCCCGGGCTCAATCCCGCAATCAGGGCGATCACGATCCGCGCGCTGCGCGAAGGCTACCGCGTGATCGGCATTCGGCGCGGTTGGGCGGGAGTTGTCGACTACAATCGGGAGGACGGCGCCGACAACTCTGAAAACGTTCAGGAGCTCTCGGAGGCGATTGTGAATCGCGCCGCACGCACCGGGGGGACTTTCCTCCACACCTCTCGAACGCGTCCAAGCCACCTGCCGCACGCGCGCGTCCCGGCGCACGTCACCGGCTACGACGAGCCGATCAACGACGTCACGAAGGATGTGCTCCGGAACCTCGAGCACATCGGAGTGGATGTACTCATTCCCATCGGAGGCGACGACACGCTCAGCTACGGCAAACGGCTACACGACGAAGGCGTTCACGTCGTCGCCATCCCCAAGACGATGGACAACGACGTGTATGGCACCGATTACTGCATCGGCTTCAGTACCTGCGTCACACGCACGATCGAGCTCACGCACCGTCTGCGCACCTCGGCCGGCTCCCACGAGCGCTTTCTCGTAATCGAGGTCTTCGGCAGATACGCCGGCTTCACGGCACTCCTCCCGACCATGGCAGGCGCTGCCGACCGCTGCCTTATTCCCGAGTATGCGGCGGACGTCGAGCATCTGACGGAGCTGCTGACCTACGACCACAACAGGAATCCCAGCAAGTATTCGGTGGTGCTCGTATCGGAGGGAGCACACCTCAAGACGCAGGGAACAATGAGCTTCGAGGGCGAAGAGCGGGACATGTTCGGACACCGCAAGCTCGGCGGCATCGGCGACAAAGTCGCGGCCGCGCTGAAGGAGTACTCACCCAGGTACAACAAGGGACGCCGGATTGACGTCGTCAGCCAGCGGCTCGGCTATCTCGTTCGCTCGGGCGATCCGGATGCACTCGACTCGATCGTGCCAATGGCGTTCGGCAATCTCGCGCTCGATCTGATCCTGAAGAAGCAATTCGGCCGCCTCGCGAGCGTCCACCGCGGCTTTTACGACAGCGTTCCGATCACGAGCGTGACGTCGGAGAAGAAGACGGTCCACGTCAAGAAGTACTATAACATTGAGCGCTTGCGGCCGATCTACGACTTTGACGGCGCTCCGCTGTTCATCATGACGAGTGACTGAAGACCGTGAAACGATTGCGCGTTGCATGTGTTCCCCGGTAGTATCGTCATCGCGATGTCGCTTACCCGCCGCCAGGCGCTAGCACAGCTTGCCAGTCTCGCCGCGCTTCCACTCGCGCTTCCACTCGAGAAATGGTCGTTTGCGGCGGTAGATCCGCTCGACGGAACCATCGCCGAGTACCAGGCGGGACGCCATCGAGGCGCGTGGAGCGCGGCTGAGGTTACGGCTCATGCACTCGAGCGCTGCCGCCGCAAAGGATCAAGATGGCGCGCGATCGACGCGCTGTCTGAGACCGCGCTCGACGACGCTCGCTCCGCTGATGCGCGTCTGCGCGCCGGGCGCACCCGTGGTCCGCTCGACGGCGTTCCGGTATTCGCGAAAGCGATTTACGACGTAGCCGGACTTCCGACCACGGGCTCCAGCTCAGAGTGGGCGCGGCTCTTCCCTGAGCGTGTGCGGCGCAATGCACTCGAAGTGGCGCGCCTCCGCGCCGCCGGCGCGATCATTCTCGGAAAGACTGCGGCGGATGACTTCGCCTATCGCGGCAACGGCACCAGCAGCCACACCGGACAGGTGCTCAATCCGCACGACGCCACGGGCACGCGTACGCCTGGCGGATCGAGCGCCGGCTCGGCCGTCGCGGTTGCGAGCGGGATGGCGTTCGCTGCGGTCGGCACCGACGACGGCGGCTCCAATCGAATTCCGGCTCAGTTCACCGGTGTCGTGGGGATGAAGCCGACGTTTGGACTCGTGCCGCGGACCGGCGTGATTCCTACGTGGCCGTACCTCGACACGCACGGTCCGCTCGCGCGCACGGTGGCCGACGCTGCGCTTCTCCTCGCTGCAATCGCCGGAGCGGAGGTGTCGGATCCGCTCGCGCGGTCAGACGGGTGGGATGCTGCGCGGCTCGCCATGCTGCGCGACTACGCGCTTCGCGAAGTGCATTTGGGTGTCGTCGAAGCGCATGTGCCGCGCGTGCAGATGAGCGCCGAGGCTCTCGCGATGTGGGATCGCGCGGTTGGTGACCTTCGGGCCGCAGGTGCGATTGTCGAGTCGTTCGATGCTGCGGTGACGCGCGTCAACTACCGCGATGCCTTCGCCGCCGCGGCGCGCAATCGCGGCGACGTGGCTGTGGATCCGAAGTCGCCCGCGCCGACTGCGAACGCACTATTGCGCTACTTCGCGGGACGGACGGACGATCCGCGCGCGGCAGTGCGTCGCGGGTATGCGGCGTACCGGAAGTTCTACGACGTGCTGCCCGCGACGTTTGAGGAATGTGAGCCGTTGCTCGATCAGCCGATGGCGGAGGATCCGGCGGGACGTTCGTTTGCCCGCTCCCGCGCGGAGGTCGTCGCATCGCTCGCCGCTTCGATGCGCGCGGCTGGTGTGTGGGCGATGGTCTATCCGACGATGCCTTTCAACGCGCCGCGTGCAGTGGATCCGTGGCCGGATGTTCGTACCGCGCTCGGGTACGGCAATTGGCTCGGGCTACCCGAAGTGTCTGTCCCCGCGGGGTTGGGAGCTGATGGAATGCCAGCGCTCAATCTGTCGATCGTGGGGCTTCCGGGTGAGGACGCGCGAGTGCTCGCATTCGCCCATGGGTACGAACGACACTCACGGCGGTTCGTGGCTCCGTGAGCCAACGGTCGAAGATCGCGATTCGACAGAGGGGACGCATGTTCAGTCCTTGCGGTGCTTGTACCGCCGGCCTGGCCAAATGCGATTGCGCTTTGGGTCATGGCAATGGCACAGGTCAGAAGAGCGAGGCGCACCCGCATCACTCCGTGCGCCGCATCAAGCCAAATACGCCGGCTATGGCTAGAGCGACGAGAAATGCGGGAACTGCGGTCACAACCGGCCATAGCAGGAGCATGATCCGCGGGAAGTGCTCACCGCTTACGGCCGCATGCGAGTGGAGCGTTGCCGCGACCGCCAGTCCAAAGGCGCCGAGCGCGGCGGCCAACGATGTGTCCAATGCTGTCGTCCGGGCCGAGCTGCGGAGGCGCAAATGTTCGTATGCGATTTGTGCGGCGAACGCGGCGGCACTGACTACCCACGCGGCCAAGCGCCAAGTGACAACCATCCGATGGGACGCAGCGTTACCGGCGAGCGCGCCGAAGCCGATACCGGCGACGAGATAAACGGCGGTCACGATGAGCATGACGGTGAACCAATTGCGACGAGCGGGATCAGCCGCGTGCATAAGATGTCTCCTTCGAATCATTGTAGCTGGGCTCTCGCGCGGCAGATGTTTTGTAGCGGCTGCCTCATCACGGTTGCCGACGCTGCAAATCCGAAACCGGAAATGTTCGGTTCCAGCACACTCGCACGGCCTGCGGCCCGCCGGCCACGCTTCCTAATGATGCCCTGGGCAGAATTGGATGATGGCAACAGGTATGAGTATTATGAAGATCCAGAATGACACCTGACGAACCATGTGCCCGCGCACCGGCTCGGATTGGTAGAGATAGAACGTTTCCGGGGCACCCTCGCGAATAACGCCCCGACGAAGGAGGTTGTTGAAGGGGTCAGTTTTCGGCGGCAGGTCTTTGCCAGGCCGCGCTGTGGCTGGCGTAACCGCACCAAGCGCTCGGAATGCCTCACGCAGCTCGTTCTCGGCGCGAAGCTGTAAGACGGGTACGATCACACTCCTCCTCGCCAGCAAAGTGTTCTGCTCCGGCTAACGACAGCCGGAGTTCGCTCTTCAAGGGCGTAGGCTATGCCGCGGAGAAAACGCAAAAGCCGCAAGATGCCGGTTGCGCTATTTCGGCCGAATCCCGTACTTCTTGAGAATCTCCTTCACCCGCTCGATCGGCAGCGCCTCGACGGTCGCGGTTCTCGACGACATCGTTGTCGCCTCGAAGAGGGAGTTGTAGATCGCTTCCTCCGTCGCCTCGACGACGCCTTCGTATAGCGCGGAGAGATCTTCCGTGTTTCCCATCTCCGTCGTCGTCAGGGTTTTCGCGTCGCGAGCGCGCCGAACGCTTTCGGCGGTAGAGAACGCGATCACATAATCGCCCGATCCATTTCCACCGATGCCGCCAGTGCGTGCCATGCCGAGCAGGGCGCGGGATGCAAGACGATTGAGATTTCTATCGGAGAGCGGAGCGTCGGTCGCGACGACGATCATGATCGAACCGTCCGTCTTGGTGCGGAGGGCATTGGCGAATTTGTGCTTGCCGAGCTCCTTGCCGACGGGCGCGCCCATGATCTGGAGCACGCCGCCGAAATTCGTCTGCACGAGAACCCCGACGGTGTATCCGCCGAGCGATGCGGGAAGCTTTCGTGAAGACGTTCCAATGCCGCCCTTCCACTCGAACGCGCGCGTTCCCGTTCCCGCACCGACGCTCCCTTCTTCGACCGGGCCGCTGCGCGCGGATGTCAGTGCGGAGCGAACGTGCGCACGGGTGATAGGTCGCGAGCGGATGGCGATGTTCAGCTCGTACCCGTCGTTCGTTTCGCCGACGACGGGATTGATCGAGCGCACTTTCTCCATTCCCGGCTGCTCGAGCATCCACTCGATCATCTCATCGGCCGCCTTCCATACGCACAGCGTGCACGTGAGAAGAATCGGCGACTCCAATTCGCCGAGCTCACGCACCTGTGTGATGCCGAGGAGCTTGCCGAAACCGTTGCCGACCTGGATTGCCGCGGGAACGCGCTGGAGAAAAAGATTTCCGTTGTGCGGAAGTATCGCGGTGATGCCGGTGCGGACTGAGTCGCCTTCGATGACGGTAACTTGCCCGACGAGAACGCCGGCGACGTCGGTGATCGCGTTGAGCGGGCCGGGCTCAAATACTCCGGGGGCGACGCCGAGGTCTCTTGCCCTTGGTCGCACCTGCGCGGAAAGAGCGCCAGGAAGGGAAAGACAAAGGAGAGCTGCAAGCTGGCCGCGGACAGCGAAAGAGCTGCCCGCTGCCAGCTGCCTACGACGGGACGGGTTCGTCATTAGTCATCAATCTACTTTTCAAGGCTGCGGCGGGAATAGCCGAAAAAAAAGCCCCGGCGGCTGGCCGGGGCTTTTCACTTCTTACTGCGGGTGTATCACGAGCATTTTTTCTGGTTACAGGTAATGGTCTTGCTCGTGGACGATTGACTGCCGGACGGCGTCGTCGTCAAAGTGACCGTGTAGCTCCTTCTCACCCCGAAAGTGTGGGATACAGTCACACCGCTGCCTGTCGTGGTGTCGCCGAAATTCCAGCTGTAACTCGTGGCATTCGTCGACCCTGATGCGTTGAAGCTGCACGTGAGCCAGGAGCACGTGTACGTGAACGAGGCTACTGACGGCAATGCGTCGGTGATCGTGAACGCTGCATCGCTGGCATCGTTCGCGGCCGAAGCTGCGTCAGTCACGCGCACCTTTGCGTTCGTGCTCGTCGTCGCGGGCAGCGTCCAGGAATAACTTCCGGTTGAAGCGGCAACGCCGGTGGCGATCTGGGTCCAGGTAGTGCCGCCGTCGAGCGTGTAATCGAGGTTTAGGCTGGCAATGTTCGCCGATGTCCACGTGATGTTGTGGACGGAGGAGGTCAGCCACGTCTCTCCGCCGTTCGGCGAGGTCACCGTCGTCGACGGAGTCCCCGGTATGCCAAAATCATAGCGGCTGAAAACAGGGTAATGGTCGGTAGTGGTGGTGCCGTAGCTCGTGATGTAGTTGTCCGCCCGGATTATGTTCGCGGAGCCGGCGATATACATGCCGCCGACTTCGTTCGTGAAGAGCTGATGATCGATGAAGTCGGGATAGCTCACCGTGGAGGCTATGTGCGCGTCACTCAGCGCCTTGGTGGGGAACGTGTAGCACGCCGGGTCGCTGAGGAAATTCGCCCACGGTGTGGTCTGGCCGGTCGTGATCGAAGTATCGGTGTCATCGTTCCAGTCGCCGATGACCCAAACTTTTTGCGTCGGGTACGTAGCGTCGAGGTAATTCTTCAGCGCGATCGACGCGTTTTGCCGCCGCTGCCAGCTCGTGTAATCGCTGCAGCACTTGTTGTGGAGGACGATGATGACGAGATCCTCCGTCGCCCCGTTCAGCGTTACCCGCAACGTGACTTCCATCGGCGGGCGGCCGGCGAAATCGTAGTCGTTCGCGGTGAGAATTATCTTCGCGCCGAGAAGCGTTGCTACGGAGTTCTTGAAAAGAATGGCCACCTTCTGTTCGGTGTTGCTGAAGTCGCTGTAATACTGCGGCCCGTTGACGACGATCGG
>WNGF01000251.1_pt1 | contig 77033 bp, 66 predicted proteins | sample 5400641 | NCBI WGS metagenome assembly WNGF01 (sample SAMN13153371, study PRJNA577476) | soil metagenome | isolation source: 80 cm soil or saprolite under grassland replicate 2 | place: USA:California | collected 2016-06-15
CGCCCGCTACCTGGGCCAACGCAAGAACCTGTTCGACCTACGCCGTTCCGCGGTCGTCCACAACCTGCACGTCATCGCCCGTGCGCCCTGGGCGGCCCAGCAAGCCGCCTGACATCGTTAACCTGACCGACCCTCTAGCGGCGCAGGTAGACGCGCTCCTCGTGGTGCGCGAACGCCAGCCGCCAGCCGGCCGAGTCCTCGAGGTCGGCGACCAGGTCGGGCGTCGCCTGGGCGTCGGTGACCACGTAGGCGATGCCGTGGGCGGCGAGCAGCCGCTGGGCGTCCCAGCGGCCCGCCATGATCGCGTGGTAGTCGGACCAGAAGTCCGCCGTTGTCAGCTCGATGCGCGAGTCCACCGCCGGCTTGACCGCCGGCCCGAGCTGGAACTCCAGGTACGAGCCCCAGGGCTGGTAGTTGAGCATGCGACCCGCCTGCGGGTGGGCGGCCAGCCAGTCCGCGGTGGCCGCCGGCGCGGACGCCAGCGCCGGCCGCGACGCCACGCCGGGCACCAGGCGCTCGCGCACGCCCGGCGCCGCCACCGTGATCGCCAGGGCCACCACCAGCAGCAGTACCGCGGTCATCAGCGGTGAGGCCCGGTCGTCGCTCGCCGGCCGTGGCGCGCGCTCCCGGGCGAGCGCGGCGAGCGCCAGCGGTAGGACCAGCCCGAACCAGACGCCGGCCCGCGCCGTCCACAGCGCAAGCGCCGCCAGCGGGACCACCCTGGCGAGCTGGTCAGCGGCGCGTGCCGGGCTCCCGCCGCGGGCCAGCGCGACCACCAGCACGGCCATGGCGCCGAGCAACGCGGCCCCGGCCGGGTCGCGCACGGTGGTGGGCGCCCACTCGGTCACCCCGGCCGTCACCGACCGGTCGCCTGCCAGGTCGACCACGTAGCGGAACACGCCAGGACCCCACGGGTTGAGAAGCAGGGCGAGCACGCTGGCCGCGCCGGTGAGCAGCAGCCGCAAGGAGGCCGGTCGGTCCCGCCGCGCCACGGCGACCGCGCCGTCGATGCCGAGCACCGCGAGGCCGACGACGAAGGCCCCGTGGAGGTTGACCCAGACCGCCATCAGCACCGGGAGCGCGATCAGGACGCGCGGCCGCCGCCGAGCCAACTCCAGCAGGTTCAACTCGACCGCGAACAGCAGCACCGAGAACATCTGCGGCCTGGCGGCGAAGATGAACATCGCCCCGGCGTGCGCAGCCAGCACGCCGCCCGCGATCACCCGCAGGCTGGCCGTGCGCCGCCGGCAGGCGGCCATCACCAAGCCCCAGGCTGCGACGGTGACGAGCGCGTTGGCGACCGCGATCAGCGGGAACCCGCCCACCCGCCAGAGCCCGTAGAGCACGAGCTGCGCGCCCCAGTTCTGGTCCAGCCAGGGCTGACCGGCCGTCGGCCAGGCGAACACGTCGGTCCGCAACACGTGGCCGGAGCTCACCATCAGCGCGCCCGCCCTGACGTGGTAGGCGAGGTCGACCGCGTTCGGCCCGACCGCAAGCTGCATCGCCCCGATGGCTCCGAGCACCACCACCAGCCACAGCCGCGGAACCGTCAGCCACCCGAGCCAGCGTCCCAGCCAAGCCGCCCCCGGGGCAGCCGGCACCGCGTGCCCGTCGGACCCCGGACTCGTGCGAGGGGAGCCGGACCCGCCGCGCTCGCTCCCCCCACGCCGGCTGGACCGTGTCGGCGCTCGTGCCACGCAGCCCCCTTCCACAGGGCCGTCACCCCACCGGGCAGACGCCCGAAAGAGCCTACGAGCAGCGCGAACCCGCCGCATCCGCAAGACTACCCAGCACCACGCCGAGCCACGTCACCGACCCCACACCACCCGGAAAGCTCGATTGCGGCCACCCCGGCAACGTCGTTAGACTGCCGTCACCCCGGGCGTGTAGCTCAGCGGGAGAGCGCTGCCTTCACACGGCAGAGGTCGCAGGTTCAAAACCTGCCACGCCCACCAGCACAAACGCTCTCTACCCTCCGGCCGGCATCGCCATTTGCCAGAGATTCGCCAGAGGATCACGCAGTGCATCTCTCTGAGCACCATGAGCGTTGGCAGGTTTGAGGCTTGCGACGACCGACTTGACCGCCTCTGAGTTGCATCGATGCTGCTCAGGGCCTCTGGTAACGGGGGCGATCGGCTGTTGGCTAGTGCGGTGACCACCTACGTTTCCGGGTGTTGGCTGGCATCTTGGGCTGTGCCGATCAATGGTGATCGGCATCTGCCATCGATCCTGGGAGGTGCCGGTGGCACAGCGGGTACGTGCACGGCGGCTCACCGATGAGGAAGGCCGCCAGTTGCAGCAGATCGTGCGGCGCAGCAAGCATGGCTCGACCCGGGTGCGCCGCGCGCTGATCGTCATGGCGTCGGCCAGCGGCACCACCGTGCCAGCGATCGCCCGGCTGGTGGCCGCCGACGAGGACACCGTGCGGCAGGTGATCCACCGGTTCAACGAGGTCGGCCTGGCCTGTTTGGACCCTCGGTGGGCGGGTGGCCGTCCCCGCCGGATCAGCCCTGACGACGAGGCGTTCATCGTCCAGGCGGCCAGGACGCGCCCGGAGAAGCTGGGCCGTCCGTTCACCCACTGGAGCGTGCGCAAGCTCGCCGCCTACCTGCCCGACAACCCGGCCCGGGTGGTCGAGGTGCGACGGGAGCGGCTGCGGCAGCTGTTGCGCCACCATCCCGCGCTGGAAAAGGAGATCGCGAGCCTCATGGGGATCAAGGTCGACCGCATCATCGTGCTTGAAACGACCGTGGGTCATACCTTGACCCTGAAGCGGTTCCGGAGCTCGATGCTGTTGTGCGCTTCGATTACGAAGTCGTTACCTCGTCTGTCGTTGGACAGAAAGAGGAATGTTCTGGTGCTGGTGTTAAAGAAGGCGAAGCTTCCATCTTCCAGACGATTGACCTCGAACCTGTTGCGCTCCTCGTCGGCGCTAGGGTGCGCTTCGACGATCCGATCTGGACCTGCCATGTCGTTGGACACGAACAGGAACGTGTTGGTTGAAGGGTGGGAGAGACGGACGCGGCCGTCGTCGTCCTCGAGCGCACGGAAGAAGTTGCGCTCCTCGTCGGCGCTAGGGTGCGCCTCGACGACCCGATCGGGGCCCTCCATGTCGTTGGACACGAACAGGAATTGGCCGTTCTGCTGGTCACTGAAAAGGCGGAACTTCTGGGTCGGAAGAATATGCACTACCCAACTCCCTCCTCATGCTCCTCTCTTCAATTTGAGCACCGACGGGCGATGGGGGCAACCCCGCTGTCATGCAGGCACGGCGGCGGTGCGGGTCTTGTGACCGTAGGCCGCGGGCCGGCCTACCCCGGATGGAGGTTGGGGGGCCTGACGTCCTTCGGCGCGTGGATCCAGTACCAGGTTATGACGTCGACGATGCCGTCGACCCGCTGGTTGCGGTGGTCCTGCCAGTTCTCGACGACGTCCTTGGTGGGCTGGTCGAACACCTCGTTGTTGGTGTCGAGGTCGTTGGGCGGGAACTTGTTGAGCGCGTGCTTGAGCTGCCGGACGGCCTTGCCCTTGCTGCCCAGCTTGAGGGTCTTCGAGAGGACCGGGGCAGCGAGCATCGCCCAGGTCCCGGGGCCGACCTTGCCGATGCTGGCCTCCGGGATCAGGCGGTTCCTCTGCCACTTGGTAAGCGCGCCCTCGGTGGCGGCGTCGAAGCGGCCGTTGACGGTGAGGTCCTCCGCCGGCGGCAGGAACCTGTTCAGGTTGCGCTGCACCTGCTCGACCCCGGCACCGGTGTCACCCCGCTCGAGGGTGCCCGGGAATGGGGGGGCCGGGGGCGCGAGACCCGCTTGGAACAGGCGCTGGAAGCACGCCTCGGTCATCTCGTTGCAGTCGAACTTGCCGACGATCCCTGGGATGGCCTGGATGCGCCCGTTCGTCCCGTCGGTGAACTGCCAGATGTCCGGCGGGTTCGGCCATGCCGCCGGCCGGGGGAGCGTCCCTCCGTAGGGACCCTTCTTGCGGTAGCGGGAAAGCCAGCCGATGCAGCCGGCCGGGAGCTTGGCCGGGTGGCCCATGCGCCCATTCCAAAACGGGATGCCGGTGTAGAACACCACGTTCTCGACTGGCAGGGCGTCCCGGACGTCGTTGACGAAGCGGTCGACCCACGCGCGCAGTTGCTTTGCGGACATCTGGTTGGAGGCTGCCACGTCCTGCGCCGATACGCCGTTGGGTTGCAGCTGCTCCATGTCGAGGATCGCCGCGTCCCCCGCTCGAAACCCGTTCCGCCGGACGACCGAGGCGAAGTGCGTCGCCTGGTCCGCCGCCGACCTGCTCGGGATCGCGAAGTGGTAGGCCCCGCGAGGGAGGCCGAGTTCCGCGAGCTGCCGCCACCGTTTTTCGAAGGTGTCGTCGACGAACCCGGTGCCCTGCGTCGCTTTCAGGAACACGAAGTCGACGTGCGGCTTGGTGCGCTTCAGGTCCACCTGGTCCTGGTGGTGGGCGATGTCCGGACCGAGCTTTTTTGGCATCGATACCTCCCCCTCGACCGTTCCCGCCTCCGGCTCGACCTGGGCCGCCGACCAGGAGGGCGCACGGCCTTGATGCGAACCAGGATCCGGGCACCGTGGTAGGTGAGCCGGGCCAGGCCTGGCTGCGCTACCTGCTTGTGGGCACCTTGAGCGCGGTACCGCCAGGGATCGTGGTCTGACCGGCGAGCTGCGGGTTGAGGTCGACGATCCGCCGCAGCATGACTTCGACCGCGTTGGGTTTGTCGGACTTGAAGTACTTCTTCGCGAACCGCTTGGCCTGCTCGCGCAGGTTCAGCGTCTGCCCCGGCTTGCCGACACGGTGCAGCGCGACCTTCGGGGGCCGCAAGAACCCCATGAGCCGGTCCCAGGTCTTCTTGTCACCTCGCCAGTGGCGTGCATCTGACGGTGGGCCTGGAACAGCTTGACGTGCTTTGCGGTCGGACCGTCGAAGGCCCCGTTCTCCTTGATCCCGGCGCCGCCGACGTTCAGTGCCGCCTGGATGAGCTTGACGTTCCCGCCCGTGTCGCCCTTCTTGAGGGTGATGCCGGGGAACGGCTTGGGCGCCGGCCGGGGCGGCATCCTGGGTGCGGCGAGGATGGAAAGGTGCATGTGGTGCTTGAACATTTTGTCGCCGGGGCTGCGCGCCGCCGGCCCGATCACCACGCCCTTGCCACCGCGGCATTCGACGTTGACCCCGCCCAGGCTTCCTGCGGTGTGCCCGTATTTTGTTCCCTTCTCTTTCTTGGTGTACCACCCGATCGTGAAGTCGTTCGCGTCGCCGCGGCCCTGCTGAAATCCAAGCGTCGGCAGGACGGTGCTCATGGTGGCGGTGCCAAACAGGCGCGTGAACCGGGCGTTGCCCTTCTTGCCCCGTAGCACGTTGATGATCGCCGACATAAAACTCGAACAGTCATAGGTAGTCGGTCCAACGGACCCGATCTTGTACTTCTTGGGATCTTCGTTCTTGGCGAAGGTCTTGGCACGTTCCAGGTCGATCGTCCGCAGGTCCACTCGCCCCCCATACCGCTCCAAGCGCCTACCCAGCGCAGCGCCACATCCCCGCACCTGGCTAGTTCACGTCCTCCGCAGGCGGCGCGTTGGGATCATCCGCGGTGGCGTCGATCGCGTCCTCTTCGCCCTTGGTGATGGCCTCAGCGTCCGCCTGGGTGAGGGCGAACTCCTCCTCGTCGGTGAATTCCTCGTCGTCGTGAGGCACCCAATCCTCCGTTCAGCCAATCGCCGCCAGCGGCGGCATCCCTCCGACCCGTAATGTCCACATTCGCCGATGTGTGCGGCAATGACGGATCGGAAATACGCCAGGGCCGACCTAATGGGATCGCTTCGGCAAATCCTAAACATCATGACCCAGCCGGTAAAGAGGACAAAGAGGCTTCTAGGCGAGGAGTGACCCGTCAGGACCAATATGGACAGCAGGGAGGTGCCCTTGACGCCGTCGCGCAGCACGAACCCGTGGCTCACCGCCGTGGCGGGGTTGGTGCCGCTGCTGGCGGAGCCGAGCTGCTGCAGGAGTACGCGCGGCACCTCGGCCACCTCGACGTCGCGCGCCAGCTGATCGACGGCGTGACCGGCGAGTAGCGCGCGAGTCCTACGCGGCGCTGGCGCCGACGAAGCGCAGCATCCGCCGCCAGGCGTCGTCGCACGCCTCGCGGTGCTGCTCGAAGGCCCGGTCGAAGAAGGAGTGCGGCGCGCCCTCGTAGACCACCATCTCGTTGTCGACGCCCGCCTGGTCGAGCTCGCGGCGGAACCGTTCGATCGCCTCCGCCGGGATGGCCTGGTCGGCGCCGCCGAACAGGCCGAGGACCGGGCAGCGGTAGCTGGGCGCGAGCCGCACGGGCGCCTCCTGGTCGTCTGGACCGCTTCCCTGCGGCCGGCCGTAGAGCCCGATCACGCCCACCAGGCCGTGGTCCTGCGCCGCCTGGTTGAAGGAGATCCGCCCGCCCATGCAGAAGCCGACCGAGTAGACCCGCTCCGCGCCGCCGCCTGCCAGAGAGCGGAGGTGCGCGACCACCGCGCCCGTGTCCGCCCGCAGCCCCTCTGGCGTGAGCCGACGGACGTGCGGCACGTACTCGAAGCCCCCGCCGCGCGCCGTCAGGCCGGCGCTGCGCCCGAAGTAGTCCATCGCGGTGGCGTGCACGCCGGCCTCGGCGAAGCGGACCGCGAGCTCCTGGTAGAACGGGTGCAGGCCGCGGACGTCGGGAAGGATCATGACCGCCGGCGCGCCCGGCCGCACGGCGCGGGCGCTGAAGGCGTTGAACCGGTTCCCGTCCGAGGCCTCGAGAACCAGCTCCTCGCTGCCGGCGGTGCCGGCACCGCCGGCGATCGGGGGGAGCGGCGGCCGGGCACTCGGTTCGAAGCACATCTGCGTGACTCCTTGCCTCACTGGCTACGGGCGTGCCGTTCGCTCCGAGCGGGACGGCGCCGGCGATGATACGGCCGCGTGCGTGGCGCTCGACCCTCCACGGTGCTCGTCGCGGGCGCCCCGTCAGCTCGGTCCGCCAGGGCAACTTTGACAAGAAAATGTCAAGGTTGTAGCGTGCCGGCCATGAACCAGGAGCTGGAACGCCTCGCCCTGCGCCACGGGATCCGGCCGGGGCTGCGCGAGAACGTCGGGCAGGCCGCGGCACGGCTCGGCACCACGCCGCGCATGCTGCGCTACGCCGAGCAGCTCGGCCTGGCCGCGCCGGAGCGGGGTGGTGGCAACTACCGCGTCTACGGGGAGCGCGACCTGCTCGCGGCGGCCTACGGGAACGCGCTGGCGGCCAGGTACCGGGTCACCCCGGCGGCGCTCGGGTTCGGGCTGCGCGTCCTGGCCGAGCGGGAGCTGGCCGGGCGCCTGCGCACCCTCGCCAGCCTCGCAGGGCGCCGCGGTCCCGCGGCGCGGCGCGGCGGCGACCCCGCGCGGTCGGCGGCGCTGGACTTCGAGACCAGCAAGGCGCGGCGGCTGCTGCGCCTGGCGAGCTGAGACAGGAGGTGGCCCGTAGCCGCGCGCTGGCTGGACTGAGGAGCGACGAAGGAGCGACGAGGGAAGCCAGCGCACAAGCGGCGAAGGGCCACCGACGTTTGAACAGAGGAGACCGTCATGGACGTGATGCTGAAGGACCGCGCCCTGGCACCGGAGGGCCGCGCCAAGGTCGAGTTCGCCGCCGGGCGCATGCCGGTGCTGCGGGCGGTAACGGCGGAGCTGGAGGCCACCCGCCCGCTGCAGGGACTGCGCGTCGCCGCCTGCCTGCACGTCACCACGGAGACCGCCAACCTCTGCCGGGCGCTGGTGGCCGGCGGCGCGGAGCTCGCCCTGTGCGCCTCCAACCCGCTGTCCACCAAGGACGACGTGGCCGCCGCCATCCACGAGGACCTCGGCGTGCGGGTGTACGCCGTGCACGGCGACGACCTCGACGCCTTCCACCAGCGGATCGAGCGCGCGCTGGCGATCGGCCCGCAGCTGGTGCTCGACGACGGCGCCGACCTCACCACCACCATGCACACGCGCCACCCTGAGCTGCTCGACGCGGTGCTCGGCGGCACCGAGGTGACCAGCGCCGGGGTGCAGCGGCTGCGCAACATGGCGCGGGAGGGCGCGCTGCGCTGGCCGATGCTGTCGCTCAACGACGCGCTCACCAAGCACCTGTTCGACAACCGCTACGGCACCGGCCAGAACACGGTCGACGGCATCCTGCGCGCCACCAACGTGCTGCTCGCCGGCGCGGTGCTGGTGGTGGCCGGGTACGGCTGGTGCGGGCGGGGGATCGCCATGCGGGCGCGAGGCATGGGCGCCAGGGTGATCGTGGTCGAGGTCGACCCGATCAGGGCGCTCGAGGCGGTGATGGACGGCCTCCAGGTGCTGCCGATGGCCGAGGCGGCACCGCTGGGCGACGTGTTCGTGACCGTCACCGGCAACAGCGGCGTGATCGACCTCGACCACCTGCGGGCGATGAAGCCGGGCGCGATCGTCTGCAACTCCGGCCACTTCGACGTCGAGATCGACGTGGCGGGCCTGCGGCGGGCGGCGCTGGCGGCCACGCCGCTGCGCCCCGGCGCGGTGGAGTACACGCTCGAGGACGGCAAGGGCGTGGTGCTGCTCGCCGACGGCCGGCTGGTGGGGCAGAGCTGCGCGGAGGCGAGCCCCGCCGAGGTGATGGACCTGACCTTCGCCACCCAGGCCCTCGCCGTCGTCCACCTGGCGGCCGAGGGGCGTGGCCTGCCGCCGGGGGTGCACCGCGTGCCCGCCGCCATCGAGGAGCGCGTCGCAGCCGAGAAGCTGACCGCGCTCGGCGTCCGCTGCGACCGGCTCAGCGACGAGCAGCGCAGCTACCTGCGGAGCTGGCGCGCGGGAACCTGAGCCGCCGCGGCTCACCCGGCCGCGTCGGTGGTCCCGTTCCGCCCACCGGACCCTCCCCTTCGCCGGTAACGCCAACCTCTCGCCGTCGCCACGGTGTTACGGGGCGTCACACCACCTGACTTGCATCGACCTGGTCGGCGCGCGTTAGAGTACCCCCGCCCGTAGTGGCTTTTGTGGCTTCTATGGATGTTTGCCGAAACGTGCCATCGGACTCGTCCGGCACGATCCCCCCCGTCCGAAGAAGCGACCACCGCCTGATGCCCGTGTCGTGCAGTGCCACCAGGGGCCATGGCTGCGCCGACGCCGTGGCTGGCGCCGTCGTGGGCGCTCGCCCGGGAAGGCCGTAGGTGGGCATCGAGATCGTCGTCGAGGGCCTGACCAAGTCCTTCGGGCGCCAGGTGATCTGGGAGGACGTCTCCCTGACGCTGCCCGCCGGGGAGATCTCGGTGATGCTGGGGCCGTCGGGCACCGGCAAGTCGGTGTTCCTCAAGACCCTGGTGGGGCTGCTGCGGCCCGACCGCGGCGCCATCTGGGTGACCGGCAAGGACGTCACCCGCCTGCGCGAGCACGACCTGTACGCGGTGCGCAAGCTGTTCGGCGTGCTGTTCCAGGACGGCGCGCTGTTCGGCTCGATGAGCCTGTACGACAACATCGCCTTCCCGCTGCGCGAGCACACCCGCAAGAGCGAGGCCGAGATCCGGCGGGTGGTGATGGAGAAGATAGAGATGGTCGGCCTGCTAGGCTCCGAGGCCAAGCTGCCCGGCCAGATCTCCGGCGGCATGCGCAAGCGCGCCGGGCTCGCCCGCGCCCTGGTGCTCGACCCGCAGATCGTCCTGTTCGACGAGCCCGACTCCGGCCTCGACCCGGTCCGCACCGCCTACCTGAACCAACTGATCGTCGACCTCAACTGCCAGACCGACGCCACCTTCCTGATCGTCACCCACGACATCGCCTCGGCCCGCCAGGTGCCGGACAACATCGGCCTGCTGTTCCGCCGCGAGCTGGTCATGTTCGGCCCGCGCGAGGAGCTGCTGACCAGCGACGAGGAGGCGGTCAGGCAGTTCCTCAACGGCCGCGTGCAGGGCCCCATCGGCATGGCGGAGGAGAAGGACGCCTCCCAGGTCGAGCAGGAGCTGGCCGAGCTCGGCCACCAGCCGTCAGCGTTCGACGCCGACCACCTCACCCCGCGGCTGCTGCCGAGCCAGAACCTGCCGCTGTCGCCGCGCTGGCGGGCGATCGAGGCGCGCGAGGTGGAGCTGGGCCACCTGGTGATGCCGACGTGAGCGCCACCGTCACCAGGCCGGTGCGCCAGGCGGGCGCCCTGTTCGCCCTGGCGCTCGACGTCGCCAGGGCGGCGCCGAAGCGGCCCTTCCAGTGGGGGGAGTTCGTCAGGCAGGCATGGTTCATCGCCAGCGTCACGATCCTGCCGACGGCGCTGGTGTCGATCCCGTTCGGCGCGGTGATCGCGCTGCAGATCGGCAGCCTCTCGCGCCAGCTCGGCGCGCAGTCGTTCACCGGCGCCGCCTCGGTGCTGGCGGTGATCCGCGAGGCCTCGCCGATCGTGACGGCGCTGCTGATCTCCGGCGCCGGCGGCTCGGCGATCTGCGCCGACCTCGGCAGCCGCAAGATCCGCGAGGAGATCGACGCCATGGAGGTGCTGGCCGTCTCGCCGGTCCAGCGCCTGGTGGTCCCCAGGGTGCTTGCGTCGATGTTCGTGGCCGTGCTGCTCAACGGCCTGGTCTCGGTCGTCGGCGTGGCGGGCGGCTACTTCTTCAACGTGGTCCTGCAGGGCGGCACCCCCGGCGCCTACCTGGCCTCCTTCACCGCGCTGGCGCAGCTCCCCGACCTCTACGTCGGCGAGCTCAAGGCGCTGGTCTTCGGCTTCATCGCCGCGATCGTCGCCTCCTATCGGGGCCTCAACGCCGAAGGCGGGCCCAAGGGCGTCGGCGACGCGGTGAACCAGTCGGTGGTGATCACCTTCATGCTGCTGTTCGTCACCAACTTCATCATCACCGCGGTGTACTTCCAGGTCGTGCCGCAGAAGGGGGCGTGACGATGGCCCTCCGCGCCACCGTCCGCCGGCCGCTCGAGCGGCTCGACGACCTCGGCGCGCAGCTCTCCTTCTACGGACGCTCGATCGGCTGGAGCGGCAGGACCCTGCGCCGCTACCCCAAGGAGGTCCTGCGCCTGCTCGCCGAGGTCTCGCTCGGCTCTGGCGCCCTGGCGGTGATCGGCGGCACCGTCGGCGTGATCGTCTTCCTCACCTTCTTCACCGGCACCGAGGTCGGCCTGCAGGGCTACGCGGCGCTGTACCAGATCGGCGCGGCCAACTTCGCCGCGTTCCTGTCGGCCTACTTCAACACCCGGGAGATCGCCCCGCTGGTCGCCGGGCTGGCGCTGGCGGCGACCGTCGGCGCCGGCTTCACCGCCCAGCTCGGCGCCATGCGGGTCAACGAGGAGGTCGACGCGCTCGAGGTGATGGCCGTGCCGAGCCTGCCGTTCCTGGTCACCACCAGGATGATCGCCGGGTTCGTGGCGATCATCCCGCTGTACGTGGTTGGCCTGGTCTCCTCGTACCTGTCGTCGCGCTTCATCACCACCGTCTACTACGGGCAGTCGACCGGCACCTACGACCACTACTTCCACCAGTACCTGCCGCCGGTCGACGTGCTCTGGTCGTTCGGCAAGGCGCTGGCGTTCGCGGTGGTGATCATCCTGATCCACTGCTACTACGGCTACCACGCCAAGGGCGGCCCGGCCGGCGTCGGGGTGGCGGTCGGCCGCGCGGTGCGGCTGTCGATCGTGGCCATCAACGTCCTCGACTTCTTCCTCAGCCTGGCGGTGTGGGGCGCCACCACCACCGTGAGGATCGCGGGGTAGCGATGCCGACCCGCGCGACCACCTCCCGGATCACCACGGCGATCCGGCTGCGCCTCTACGGCGTGGTGTTCCTGTGGATCCTGGCGCTGCTGCTGGGGCTCGCGGTGGCCCAGTACCGCAAGGCGTTCACGCCGTTCGTGCCGGTGACGCTCGAGACCGGCCACGTCGGCCTGCAGCTGGCCCCGCCGGCCGACGTCAAGCTGCGCGGGATGATCGTCGGCGAGGCGCGCCGGGTGCGCGTCAGCGGCGACCACGCCGAGATCGACCTGGCGCTCGACCCCGCGCAGACCGCGCAGATCCCGGCTGGGGTGAGCGCGCGGCTGCTGCCCAAGACGCTGTTCGGCGAGAAGTACGTCGAGCTGGTCGCGCCGTCCGCGCCGGGCGGGCCCATCCGCGCCGGCGACGTGATCCCGCAGGACCGCTCCCAGGTCGCCATCGAGATCGAGCAGGTGCTGAACGACCTGATGCCGCTGCTGCGGACGCTGCAGCCAGACAAGCTCAACGCCACCCTCGACGCGCTGGCGACCGCCCTGGAGGGCCGCGGCGACCAGCTCGGCGACAACCTCACCCGGCTCGACCACTACGTCAAGCAGCTCAACCCGCACCTGCCGACGCTGAAGGCCGACATCAGCCAGCTCGCCGACGTCGCCGGCCTCTACGACCAGGCGGCGCCCGACCTGCTGCGGATCCTGCGCAACCTGACCACCACCAGCGAAACGCTGGTGGCCAAGCAGGACCAGCTCGACAGCTTCGTCACGGAGGTCACCGGCTTGTCAGGATCGGCGCGGTCGGTGCTCGCCGAGAACGAGCAGGGCCTCATCCAGGTCGGCAGGGCGCAGCGCCCCACCCTGGCGCTGCTGGCCCGCTACTCGCCCGAGTTCCCCTGCCTGCTCGGCGGGCTGACGCGGGCGGAGTCGCGCCTCGACGACGCCTTCCACGACGGCGCGCTCAACATCACCCTTGAGGTGGTCAGGCCGCGGGCGCCCTACCGGCCCGGCGAGGAGCCGCGCTACCTGGCGCACCAGGGACCGGCCTGCTACGGGCTGCCCGACCACCCGCAGGTGCCCGCGCCGGCGGTGCCGCTGCCCGACGGGTCGAACCCGGACGCCGGCAACCCCGGCCTGCTGCCGCCGACCCCGGTCTCCCTCGGCCACGTCTCCGCCACCGCCGAGGAGCAGGGCGTGGTCGACGCGCTGCTGGCTCCGGTGATGCAGGTCCCCGCCGACCAGGTGCCGCCGGTGGCCACGCTGCTGTTCGGCCCGATGGCGCGCGGCACGGTGGTGAACCTCGCATGAGCTGGCGCCGGACCACCCCCGACCTGTTCAAGCTGGTCGTCTTCACCGTGGTGACGGTGCTGGCGACCGGGGTGCTCGCGGCCACCATCGGCAACTTCCGCTTCACCTCCGCCAAGCACTACCAGGCGGTCTTCTCCGACGTCACCGGCGTCCTGCCAGGCGACGACGTGCGCATCGCCGGCGTGGTGGTCGGCAAGGTCGGCGGCGTCGAGGTCAAGGACCGCTCGCTGGCGCTGCTGCGCTTCGGCGTCGACGCCGACCGGCCGCTCTCCACCACCACGCGGGCGGTGCTGCGCTACCGCAACCTGGTCGGCCAGCGCTACCTGGCGCTGGTCGAGGGCGCCGGCGACCCGGCGCCCCTGCCCGACGGCGCCACCATCCCCCTGCAGCGCACCCAGCCCGCGCTCGACCTCAGCGTGCTGTTCAACGGGTTCAAGCCGCTGTTCGCCGCGCTCAGCCCCGACGAGGTCAACCGGCTCTCCTTCGAGATCGTGCGCACCCTGCAGGGCGAGGGCGGCACCATCAACTCGCTGCTCGCCCACACCGCCGAGCTGACCTCGGCGCTGGCCGACCGCGACCAGGTGATCGGCGACCTGCTGGCGCAGCTCGACAAGGTCCTCGCCACCACCGACGAGCGCGACCAGCAGCTCTCCGACCTGATCATCCAGCTGCAGCGGCTGGTCTCCGGGCTGGCGAACGACCGCGGGGCGATCGGCTCCGCGCTGGTCAACATCGACGCGCTGGCCGCCACCACCGGCGACCTGCTGCAGCAGGGCCGCGCCCCGCTCAAGGACGACATCGGGCAGCTCGGCAGGCTGTCGCAGACGCTGCGCGACAACCAGGGGACGGTCGACGGCGTGCTCGGCAGGCTGCCGAACAAGCTGGACACGATCACCCGCACGGCCACCTACGGCTCCTGGTTCAACTTCTACCTGTGCGACTTCGACGGCAAGATCGTGGTTCCCGGCGCGGTCAACACCTTCACCCCGAACTACCACGTCAGCGCGGCGAGGTGCCCGTGATGCCGAGCCCGCCGAGGATCGTCCGGCTGGCGCCGGGCTCAATGTCCCACGCCGCGGCGGCGTGCGGTCGTGCGAGGCGCCTGCCGGACGAGCTTCTAGGGAGGCAGCACTGATGCCGAGCCCGACCGGGAGGCGGCGCTGATGCTCTCGTTCAGGGAGCGCAACCCGCTGGTGATCGGGGCCGTCGGCCTAGGGGTCATCGCCCTGCTGCTGCTGGCCGCGTTCAACGTCGACGACCTGCCGCTGATCGGCGGGGGCGACGGCTACCGGGCGGCGTTCTCCGAGGCGGGCGGGCTGAAGCAGAACGACGAGGTGCGGGTCGCCGGCGTCAAGGTCGGCAAGGTGACCGGCGTGAAGCTGGACGGCGACCACGTGCGCGTCGACTTCCGCGTCGAGCACGGCACCAAGCTCGGCGACGAGACCGGCGCCATGGTGAAGATCAAGACCGTCCTCGGGCAGAAGTACCTGGCGCTGCTGCCCAAGGGACCCGAGCTGCTGCGGCCGGGCGCCGAGATCCCGCTGGACCGCACCGTCTCCGCCTACGACGTGGTGCAGGCGTTCAGCGACCTGGCCACCACCACCGAGCAGATCGACACCGCCCAGCTCGCCGTGGCGCTGAACACCATCGCCGGCGAGTTCAAGGACTCGCCCCAGGAGGTCCGCGCGGCGATCCGCGGCCTGTCGCGGCTCTCGCGCACGGTCGCCTCCCGCGACCGGGAGCTGAACTCGCTGCTGCGCCACGCCAACGGCGTCACCAAGGTGCTCGCCGACCGCGACCAGGACCTGGCGTCGCTCGTCAAGGACGGCAACCTGCTGCTCGCCGAGCTCGACGCGCGCCACGCCGTGATCCACCAGCTCCTGGTCCACACCGCCGCGCTGGCACAGCAGCTCAGCGGCCTGGTCGACGACAACCAGGCGCAGATCGGGCCGGCCCTCGACCGGCTCCACGCGGTGCTCGACATCCTCGAGCGCAACCAGGCCAACCTGGAGCGCTCCATCCAGCGGCTGGTCCCGTTCGTGCGGGTGTTCGCCAACACCCTCGGCAACGGCCGCTGGTTCGACACCTACGTCGAGAACCTGGTGCCGGTGCCCGGCACGGTGCAGAGCGCGAGGCCGACACGATGAGGGTGCGCGGCTACCGGCCCCTGGTTGTCACCATGGTGGTGCTGCTGGTCGCGGCCCTGGCCGTGGCGCTGTTCCCGCGCCACGGCGGCAAGGTCCGCGTGACAGCGCGCTTCTCCCGCACGGTGAGCGTCTACCCGGGCTCCGAGGTGCGCGTCCTCGGCATCCCGGTCGGCAAGGTCACCGAGGTCACGCCCGAGGGCACCGACGTGCGCGTGGCGCTGGAGTACGACCGCAGGTACAAGGTGCCCGCCGACGCCAAGGCGGTGATCATCTCGCCCTCCGTGGTCGCCGACCGGCACGTGCAGCTCACCCCCGTCTACCGGGGCGGGGCGGTGCTCGCCGACGGCGCCGAGATCCCAAGGGACCGCACCGCCACGCCGGTCGAGCTCGACCGCATCTTCGACGCGCTCAACCAGCTCGACCTGGCGCTCGGTCCCAAGGGCGCCAACCGCGGGGGCGCCCTGTCCCGGGTGCTGGACACCACCGCCAGGAACCTGCAGGGCAACGGCGACCAGCTGCACCAGACCGTCAAGGACGTCTCCCAGGCGGCCTCCACCCTGGCGCGCAACCAGGACAACCTCTTCGGCACGGTGCGCAACCTGCAGGCGTTCGTCACCACCCTGGCGGCCAACGACCGGCAGGTGCGCACCTTCAACACGCAGCTCGCCACGGTGTCCGCGCAGCTCGCCGGCGAGCGCGACGAGCTCGACGCCGCCCTCGAGAACCTGGCGGTCGCGCTCGCCAAGGTGACCGCGTTCGTGCGCGACAACCGCACCCGGCTCTCCGGCGACCTCAAGGGCCTCGCCGACGTGACCGGCATCCTCGCCAGGCAGCAGCGCGCGCTCGAGGAGGTGCTCGACGTGGCGCCGACCGCGCTGAGCAACGTCCACGACGCCTACAACCCCTCGTCGGGCACGCTGGACACGCGCATCGACCCGGAACAGCTCAGCGACCCCGGCCTGTACCTGTGCTCGCTGCTGCGCTCGGTCGGCCAGCGGCCGGACTGCAAGGCGCTGCAGGCCGCCTTCAAGAAGCTGCCGCCCCTGCCGCTCGCCGACGCCTCCAGCGGCCTGCTGCCCAGCGGGGCCAGGCCCGCCTCGTTCGGCGACCAGAGCTACGACACCAGCCTCGGCGGGATCCTCGGAGGCCGCGCATGAGGCGCCCACGCGCCCTCGCCGCCGCCGCAGCAGCCGCGCTGCTGCTCGCCGGCTGCGGCTTCAGGGGCCTCGACAGCCTGCCGCTGCCGGGCGGGGGCGGCGGGGGACGGGCCTACCACGTGACCGTCGAGTTCGCCGACGTGCTCGACCTGGTGCCGCGCTCGGCGGTCAAGGTCGACGACGTCACCGTCGGCACGGTCGAGAGGGTCTGGCTCGACGGCTGGCACGCCAAAGTGCGGCTGCGGGTCGACGACTCGGTGCGGCTGCCGGACAACGCGGCCGCCACCATCAGGCAGACCAGCCTGCTGGGGGAGAAGTTCGTCTCGCTGGCGAGGCCTGCCCATGAGCGGCCGGTCGGCCAGCTCGGCGACGGCGACCTGATCCCGCTGGCCCACAGCGGCCGCAACGTCGAGGTGGAAGAGGTCTTCTCGGCCCTCTCGCTGCTGCTCAACGGCGGCGGCGTGGCGCAGCTCAAGACCATCGAGCACGAGCTGAACCAGGCTCTCGGCGGCCGCGAGGACACGGTCAGGGACCTGGTCGAGCAGCTCGACGTGCTGATCGGCGGGCTCGACAGCCACAAGGCGGAGATCGTCCGCGCGATCGAGAGCCTCGACCGGCTCTCGCGCACCCTGGCGGCGCAGACGCAGACCATCGGCGACGCGCTCGACAAGCTCGGGCCGGGGCTGAAGGTGCTCGCCGACGAGCGCGCCGACCTCACCCGCATGCTGACGGCCCTGTCGCGGCTCGGCGTGGTCGGCACGCGGGTGATCGCGGCGTCCAAGGCCGACCTGATCGCCGACCTGCAGGCGCTGCGGCCGATCCTGCGGCGGCTCAACCAGGCGGGCAGCGACCTGCCCAACGCGCTGGAGCTGCTGGTCACCTTCCCGTTCCCGCGCTCGGCGACGGCCGGGATCCGGGGCGACTACACCAACATGCGCGCCACCGCCGACCTCAACATCAAGGACCTCTACGGCAACCTGCTCGGCGGCGGTCGCGCGACGACGCCGGCGCCGGCGCAGCCGGGCACGCCGACGCTGCCGCCGCTCCCGGTGCCGACGACGCTTCCGGTCCCGGTACCGTGCCTGCCGGTGGTCGGCTGCGTCGGGCAGACGACCACCACGACCACCGCGCCGCCCGGCGGCGGCGGTGGCGGTGGGGGAGGCGGCGGCGGACCGCTGTGCCCGCCGATCTGCATCGGCAGCACCGGCTACAACCCCTCGCTGGCCTGGCTGCTGCTCGGATGGACGCGGGGGGCGGCATGATCATCAGGCGCTCGGTGCGGCTGCAGCTGCTGGCGTTCGCGCTGCTGGCGGCGCTCGGGGTGAGCTACGTCGGGGTCAACTACGTCGGCGTCGGCGACGTGGTCTTCAAGCGCACCTACACCGTCGCCGCCGACTTCCCCGACTCCGGCGGCATCTTCACCGGCGCCGAGGTGACCTACCGCGGCGTGCCGGTCGGCCGCGTCGGCGAGCTGCGCCTGCACGGCGACGGCGTGCGCGTCGAGCTGCGGCTGCGCCGCGGCGTCCAGGTGCCGAGCGAGGTCCTCGCCGTGGTGGCCAACCGCTCGGCGGTCGGTGAGCAGTTCGTCGACCTGCAGCCGCGCCGCGGCGGCGCGCCCTACCTCGAGGCGGGCGCGGTGATCCCGCGCGACCGCACCCTCACCCCGCTCAGCACCACCACCCTGCTGGTCAACCTGGACCGGCTGGTCGGCTCGGTGGACAACCGCCAGCTCACCACGGTGATCGACGAGCTCGGCAGGGCCTTCGCCGGGACCGGGCCCGACCTGCAGCGGCTGATCGACTCCGGCGACCAGCTCACCACCGCCGCCGAGCGGAACCTGCCGCAGACGGTCAGGCTGCTCGACGACGGGCTCACCGTGCTGCGCACGCAGAACCAGCAGGCGGGGGCGATCAAGTCGTTCGCGCGGGACCTGGCGCTGCTCACCGACCAGGTGCGCACGGACGACCCCCAGCTGCGCAAGGTGCTCGACGACGGCCCGGACGCCTCGCGGGAGGTCACCAGGCTGCTGCGCACCACCAGGCCGACGCTGCCGATCCTGCTCGGCAACCTGATCACCGTCGGCCAGGTGACCAGCGCCAGGATCCCCGGCCTGGAGCAGATCCTGGTGGCCTATCCGCAGCAGGTGGCCGCCACCTTCACGGTCGCCCCCGGCGACCGCACCGCGCACTTCGGCCTGGTCCTCAACATCGGCGACCCCTCGCCGTGCACCCGCGGCTACGAGGGCACCGACAAGCGGGTTCCTCAGGAGACGTCGGCGAGGACGGCCAACGCCGGCGCCCACTGCGCCGAGCCGCGCGGCAGCCGCATCGACGTGCGCGGGGCGCAGAACGCGCCGCGCGCGGGTCACTCCGGCGCCTCTGGCGGCTCGCCGTCCGGCGCGCCGGGCCAGGGCGCCGGGGCCAGCCCGGCGCAGGCGGTCTACGTCGCCGGCTACGACCCGGCGACCGGCCAGGCGATCGGGCCGGACGGCGAGCCGATCACGATCGGCTCGTTCGGTGGCCAGCAACGCTATCTCGGGAAGGATTCTTGGACGTGGTTGCTCATCGGTCCACTCGCCGGCTGACGGCGTTGCGCCGCCTCGGCTCCGGCTGGGGGCGGTTGCTGCCCAGCGGCGAGGCCAGTCGCCCGGCCCTGGTCGGGCTCGCACTGCTCCTGATCGTCCTGCTGGTGGGGGCGGGGTTGCTCGGCCGGCGCGTGCACGGCTACGGCTCGCAGGAGTCGCGCCGCCAGGCGGCCCTGACCGCCGCGCGCCAGATGGCGGTCAACTTCACCACCCTCGACTACCGCCACGGCAAGGCCGACCTGCAGCGGGTCATGGACGGGGCCACCGGCGACTTCAAGGAGGAGTTCGGCAACGGCTTCGACCAGCTCGGCACGATCATCAGCCGGAACCAGGCGGTGTCGCAGGGTCAGGTCCTCGAGGCCGGGCTGGTCTCGAGCGACGCCGACTCGGCCCGCGTGCTGGTGGTCGCCGACAGCACGGTGAGCAACAAGGCCACCCCGACCGGCCAGCGACGCCACTACCGAATGCAGCTCGAGCTGCGCCGCGAGGGCGGCCGCTGGCTCACCTCGAACCTGGAGTTCGTGGGCTGATCCCCCGGCCCACCCGTACGTGGAGCAAGCCGTGAACCAACCTACCGAACCCGGCGACGTGCCCGCCGCCGACCAGGAGGCGCCCGCCGCCGAGGAGGCCGCGGGGGTCGCCTGGGCCGTGCAGATGCCGAGCCCGCGGGAGGAGCCCCGCCCGAGGAAGCGTGGCCGCAGGAAGGCGGGTGCCCGCGAGCAGCCGTCTGCCGAGCAGGCGGCACCGGCCGCCGAGCCGACGCCGGGCCCCCAGGACGCGCCGGCCGCCGAGCGGGCGCCCGCGGGGGTTGCCTGGGCGGTGCGGCTGCCCGGCGCCGAGGAGGAGTCCGTCGCCGAGGAGGCCCGTGCCAGCACGGAGGAGCCGGCGCTCGCGGAAGAGGAGCCGGTCGAGCAGGAGCTGGCGACCGAGACGACCGAGGAGGAGCCCGCCGACGGCAACGGCTGGGCCGTGCGGGTCAAGGCGGCGCCCCAGAGCGTCCGGCCGGCCAGGCGCCGCTCCGCGCCCGGGCGGCGGCGCCTGACACGGGTGCCGCTCCGGGCGCTGGTCGCCGTCGTCGTGGTCGCCGTCCTGCTGGTCGGCTGGCTGGCGCTGCGGCTGCGGGACGACCGCGCCGCCACGGTCGCGCGCGAGGAGGCGGTCGCCGCGGCGCGGCTGCACGCGCCGGAGATCCTCTCCTACGACTACCGGCACCTGGACCAGGACTTCGCCAAGGCACAGGCGAACCTGACCGGCAAGTTCAAGGAGGACTACGCCAGGACCACCGTGACGGTGGTCAAACCGGTCGCGGTGGACAACAAGGCCGTGGTCGAGGCGCGGGTCGTGGCCGCGGCGACCATCTGGGCCAGGCCCGGTGAGGCGCAGGTGCTCCTGTTCGTCAACCAGCAGACCACCACCGCCAAGACCAAGGGCCCGCGGGTCGACCTCAACCGTGTGCGCATGACCCTGCAGCGGACCAAGCAGGGTTGGCTGGTCAGCAACGTGGAGGCGCTGTAGGTGGCTTGACAGGGCGCGATCGCTGGGTACAGCGTGCGGTTATGCAAACCAGGCGTGGGCGCGGCCCGTACGAGCCGGTCGAGGGGGTTGTGTCGCGCGGCGGCGTGACCGCTCGGCGTGGCGCGGCGCCGCGCCGGCCCGCTGGGGGGTCGCGGTGACGCCACCGGGCGCCGCCCGGAGCGGGGACGGCTCGGCCGAGGTCGCCGCCGAGCAGTTCCGGCTGCTGGTCGACCGGGTCAGGGAGTACGCGATCTTCCTGCTCGACCGGGACGGCAGGGTGGCGAGCTGGAACGCCGGCGCCGAGCGCATCAAGGGCTACCAGGCCGCCGAGATCCTCGGCAAGCACATCTCCCACTTCTACCCGCCCGAGGACGCCGCCGCCGGCAAGGCGGACCAGGCCTTGGCCCGGGCGGCGCGCGACGGCCACTACCAGACGGTCGGCTGGCGGGTCCGCAAGGACGGCGGGCGCTTCTACGCGCGGGTGACCCTTACCGCCCTGCTCGACGAGCAGGGGCAGCTCAGGGGCTTCGCCAAGATCACCCAGGACGTGACCGCCGAGCGCGAGGCCGCCCGCACGCTGCACGAGCGCGAGCAACAGCTCGCCGAGGCGCAGGCGATCGCCAAGGTGGGCAGCTTCGAGTGGGACCTCACCAGCGACCGGGTGAGCTGGAGTGCCGAGCTCGGCCGCATCTACGGAATGGACTCCGGCACTTCCAGTGCCAGCTTCGAGGAGTTCTTGCAGCACGTCCACCCCGACGACCGGGCGCTCGCCGCCCAGGTCGTGCGCCGGGCGGCCAGGGAGGGGACCCCGTTCCGCAAGGAGGTGCGGATCCTGCGCCCGGACGGCGAGGCGCGGGTGGTGACGAGCTGGGGAGAGACCGCCCGCGACAACCAGGGAAAGGCGACGCGGGTGCTGGGCGTCTGCCAGGACGTGACCGAATGGCTGGAGCGCGAGGCGCAGCTCAACGAGGCGCACGCCCAGGCGGAGCTGTCACGGCGGCTGCAGCGCGGGTTGCTGCCGACCCTGTCGCTGCGCACGCCCACGCTGACGCTCCGCACCCGATACCAGCCCGGCCAGGAGCGGGCCCTGCTCGGCGCCGACTTCTACGACGCGCTGGAGCTGCGCGACGGCACGGTGGCCCTGCTGCTCGGCGACGTCGCGGGCCACGGCCCGGACGAGGCGGCCGTCGGGGTCGCCCTGCGCGCCGCCTGGCGGGCGCTGGTGCTCAGCGACCACGACCCGGGCGAGCTGCTCAACGGGCTGGACGGGGTGCTGGTGCACGAGCGGCCGTCGGAGGAGGTCTTCACCACCGTGTGCTGCGCCTGGGTCAGCGCCGACCGCTCCCGCGTCACCGTCGCCCTGGCGGGCCACCCCCCGCCGCTGCTGGCCAGGGACGGCAAGGTCGAGCCCGTGCCGGTGCCGAGCGGACCCGCCCTCGGCATCTACGACGACGCCTACCCCTTCGAGGCCGGGGTGATCGAGGTCGGGAGCAAGTGGACCCTGCTGTGCTACACCGACGGCCTGGTCGAAGGCCTGAGCGAGCCCGGCTCGGTGGAGCGGTTCGGGATCGACGCGCTCAGCGGCGCCATGGCCGCGAGCATCGACCAGCCGATCGGCCTCGACGAGCTGGTCGACGGCCTGCTCGAGGTGGTCCACACGGCCAACGGCGGCGACCTCTCCGACGACGTCGCCATCCTGTGCGTCGGGCGCTGCCCGCGGACCGCCGACCTGTCCACCCCGTCCGCCGACGGTGCCCGTGCCGCCGGCGCTTCCGCCCGGACCCAGACGCCCACAGGTCAGAGGGGATGATCGAGGAGCCGACGGCTGCGGCCGCCAGCCGGATCGAGCTGCGCCCCGGCCCGTCCAGCCCGGGGCTGGCCCGGCGCTTCCTCAACGAGCGCTCCGCGGCCTGGTCGCTGCCCGACCCGGTCGGCGAGCAGCTCGTCCTGGTCGGGTCGGAGCTGGTCACCAACGCGGTCCTGCACGCCAGGACCCAGCTCACCCTGACGCTCGAGCTGCAGGCCGACCGGGTTCGCGTCAGCGTCAGGGACCACTCCTCCGCCCCGGTCGCGCTGCGCCACTACCGGCCGGACGCCCTCACCGGCCGCGGCCTCGGCGTGGTCGCCACGGTCAGCCGGGCGTGGGGCGTCGAGCCGGCACGGGGCGGCAAGGTCATCTGGGCCGAGCTGCTGCTCGACGGCAGCTCCGCCACCACCCCGGCCGGCCCGCCCGAGCGTGGTCACGCCGACGGCCCGGCGGCGGCCGCCGCCTCCGACGCCCGCCGCGTCCGGTACCTCGACGTGCCGGTCGCCGACTACCTCGCGCTGCAGGAGCACAACGACGCGCTCTTCCGCGAGCTGCAGCTCATCAGGATCAGGATGCACACCCAGGGCACCGAGGGCGGCAGCGAGCCGCCCCGCCTGATCAGCCTCGTCGACCGGCTGCTGGGGCAGTTCCGCAGCCAGCGCGACACGCAGCGGGACGAGGTCGCCAGGGCGCAGGCCCGCGGCGCCCGGACCGTCGACATCGAGATCGCGGCGCCCCCGGCGGCCGTCCCAGCGGCGCGCGCCTACGTCGACCTGCTCGAAGAGGCGGACGAGTTCTGCCGCTCCGGCGAGCTGCTGGTCCCGCCGCCGCCCGAGCGCGTCCGCTGGCTGCGGCGCTGGTTCGTGGAGCAGATGGCCGCCCAGCTCCTCGACGGCGCGCCGCCGGCCAGGCCGGACGACCGCCCCCCCGGCGCCGAGCCGGGCGCGGGTCGCCCGGCGCCGGCGTAGCGGTCGAGCGGACCCGCACCCACGCCCAGCACCAGCGCCACCACTGTCGATCCGAGGTTTGTGACCCGAAGACGGCTCTTGTTAGCATCGGGCGTTCCCGAGAGGGGGAGGGGCATGTCGTCGAGGACCGCGCACATGGATGCCCAAATCCCGACGGCCGCCGAGCGCCGCTACCAGACCATCGCCGACCACCTGCCCGACGTCGCGGTGCTCGTCTACGGCCGCGACCTGCGCTACGAGCTGCTCACCGGCGCCGCCCTGCGCGGCCAGGCCTGGCGGCCCGACGAGCTGGTGGGCCGCACCATCTTCGAGCTGTTCCCTGCCGCCTACGCGGAGACGCTGGCCGTCCACTACCGCGCCGCGCTCGACGGCGAGCGGCGCAGCTTCGAGCTGGCCGGCTGGCGCGACCCGGGGCGGCTATGGTCGGCCGAGGTGGTGCCGATCCGCGGCGCCGACGGCGAGGTCACCGGTGGCATGGTGTTCTGCCGCGACGTCACCGAGCGCCGCCGGTCCGACGACGCGCTACGGGAGAGCCGCCGCCGGCTCGCCGAGGCGCAGCGCCTCGCCAGGGTCGGGAGCTGGGAGTGGGAGGTCGCCACCGGCAAGGTGACCGCGTCCGACGAGCAGTACCGGCTGCTCGGCCTCGAACCGGGCACGCCGCTGGACGTGGAGACCGGGATGGCGCACATCCACCCCGACGACCTGGACCTCCTCCGGCGGGAGATCGGCCGGGTCGTCAGCGACCCGGCGCCGTTCGAGGTGGAGCACCGGGTGGTCCACCCCGACGGGTCGGTCCGCGTGCTGCTGGTGCGCGGCGAGGGCGTCTGCGACGAGACCGGCAAGGTCGTGCGCATCATCGGCAGCGACCAGGACGTCACCGAGGCCAAGCACGCCGAGCAGCAGCGCCAGCAGCTCCTCGCCCGCCTCTACCAGGCGCTCGAAGGGCAGCACCAGCGGCTCGCCGCCGACCTCCACGACAGCCACGTGCAGGGCCTCGCCGCCATGGGGCTCAAGCTCGACCGCGCCCGCCTGCTGCTGACCGCGGACCCGGAGCGCGTCCGTGGCCTGCTCGACGAGCTGCGCGGCGACGTGACCGTCGAGCTGGGCGCGATGCGGCGCACCATCGGCGCGCTGCGCCCACTGGTGCTCGACCAGCGCGGCCTGGTCGCGGCGGTGCGCGAGCTGGCCGCCGTCACCCGCGACCGCGCCGGCCTCACCGAGTGCACCGTCAGCGACGAGCTGGGAGGCCAGCGGCTCGCACCTGAGCTCGAGACGGTCCTGTTCCGCGTCGCCCAGCAGGCCCTCGCCAACGTCGCGCAGCACGCCGGCGCCGCCCGGGTGAGCGTCCGGCTGGAGCGATCCGGGTCGTCGGCGGTGCTGCGCGTCGACGACGACGGCCGCGGCTTCGATCCCGCCCACGTGGAGGTGCTCACCGGGCACGGGGGCTTCGGGCTCACCTCCATGCGCGAGCGGGTGCAGGGCGTCGGCGGGCGGCTGACCGTCGACAGCGGGCCGGGCCGCGGCACCAGCGTCGAGGCGCGCGTCCCCAGCGCGGCGCCGGCGCAGCCGGCGGGGAGGTCCGAGCGGCCGTGACCCGACCGCGGGTGCTGGTCGTCGACGACCACCGCGGCGCGCGCCGCCGGGGCGAGCGCCTACCTGGTCAAGGACGGCAGCGTCGAGCGCCTGCGCGCGGTCCTGCACGGCGCCCTCGCCGCCGTCACGGAACCCGACCGTAGCCGCTGAGCCTCAGCGCGCCAGCTCGGCGAGGCCGTCGAGCAGCCGCTCGACGTCCGAGCGGTCGTTGTAGTGGACCAGGCCGGCCCGCACCGCGCTGCCGCCGTCGCGGATGCCGAGCGCCGCGGTCAGCTCCCAGGCGTAGTTGTGGCCGTTCCACACGTTGACCTGCCGCGCGGCCAGGTGCTCGGCGACCGCGCGCGGCGTGCGGCCGGCGACGGTGAAGTACGCGGTGGCGGTGCGCCGCGCGGCCTTGCCGTAGGTGGTCACCGACGGGAGGGCCCCCAGCCCGTCGAGCAGGACGCCGAACAGCTCCAGCTCGTGCGCCTCGGCGGCGCCCATCGAGGCGAGCAGCCGCTGCCGCCGGGTCCCTGAGGCCGCGGGATCGAGCGCGGCGAGGTGCTCGACGGCGGCGGCGACGCCGGCGAAGTCGGCGAACGGCGCGGTGCCTTGCTCGAAGCGCTCGGGCACCGAGTCGGGCGAGGAGGCGAGCTTGTCGGGGTGCAGCCGCTCGAGCAGCGCCGGGTCGGCGACCAACGCGCCGACGTGCGGCCCCGACCACTTGTAGGCGCTGGTGGCGTAGAAGTCGGCGCCGAGCCGCGCGGCGTCGACCGGGCCGTGCGCGGCGGCGTGCACCCCGTCGACGAAGACCAGCGCGCCCACGCCGTGCGCCCTGGCGGCGATCGCCGCGACGTCCGGCCGGGTGCCGAGCACGTTGCTCGCCGCGGTCACCGCCACCAGCCGGGTCCGCTCGGACAGCAGCTCGTCGTACTGCCCGGCGGGCAGCTCGCCGCTGGGCAGGTCGACCTCGGCCCAGCGCACCGCCGCGCCGGTCCGCGCCGCGGCCTGCAGCCAGGGCCGCACGTTGGCGTCGTGGTCGAGCCGGGAGACGACCACCTCGTCGCCGGGACCCCAACCCGCGGCCAGCGCCGCCGCCAGCCGGTAGGTCAGGGTGGTCATGTTGGGGCCCAGCACGACCCCGCGCGGGTCCCCACCGACCAGGTCGGCGACCGCCCGCCGGCACGCGGCGACGTGCTCGTCGGAGCGGCTGCTCGCGGCGAAGGCGCCGCCGACGTTGCCGATCCCGGCGCGGTAGGCGCCGGCGATCGCGTCGGCGACCGGCTGCGGCACCTGCGTGCCCGCGGCCCCGTCCAGGTAAGCGTGCCCGTCCCCCAGCGCCGGATAGCAGGCCCGCACCCGCGCGACGTCGAAGCTCATCGCGCCAGGCTACTCCCGCGTCGCCGGGTGGCCATCGTGGGGGCGAGCAGGGAGCCAATTCCAGCCCTGGGGGAATTCCGATTCGAATTCGAGTCGATCGGGGCCTGTGAGGGGAACAGGAAGAAATGCCTGGTAGTGACCTGTAATCGGCGCGCCCACGGGGGCGCCCTCCAGCGCTGGACGCGCTTTGGCGATGGCGAATTAGCGCTTGGTGGCCTGGCGGCATTATCTTCGTGCGGGGGCATGCGCATTGCGTAGGGACTGCCTGCCAAGCTTCGGTTGCCTCCGAGGTGGCGGAGGAGGAGCCAAGATGAGCGTTGCGCAACCGGGTCCGGCAACGACCCCCGCGGTCACACTCCCTCGGTTTCCGATCACCCTGTGGGGCTACGAGCGGAGGTACGTGGACAGCTTCGTGACCGGTCTGGTCGAGCAGCTCGAACGGGAGCGCCAGCGCAGCGACCAGGCCGAGCGGGGATTGCGCCAGCTCCAGCAGGACATCGAGCAGGGCCGGGCGCAGGTACCGGCCTGGTTCTCCAGCGTCGGGGAGGAGATCGACCAGGTCCTCGACAACGCTGGACGAGCCGCCGCGAAGCTGCTCGCCGAGGCTGGCAGGCGCATCCAGGCAGCCACGGACGCGGCCGACGTGCAGGCCGCCGAGCGGCTCCGGGAGGCCGAGGAGCAGGTACGCAAGCTCGAGGAGGGCGCGCGTGCGGCGTTGCAGGACGCGCAGGCCGAGCGGGCGCGCGTCGAGGCGGCGGCGTCCAGGGCGGCCGAGGAGCAGCTGGCCCGGGCCGACCGCGACACCAAGGCCCTGCTGGCAAGGACGCACGACGAGGCGAGGCGTGTCCACGAGCACGCCGACCACGAGCGCCGGCAGCTCGAGGCCGAGCGCGAGCAGTTGGCGACGCTGCGCCAGTCCATGGTCGAGCAGCTCGTGCAGGTCTACGCGCCCCTCGGGCTCACGCTGGTCGACGCCCGCGGCGAGATCCAGGCCCCCGCCCAGGACGGCCAGCGAACCGGACCCCAGGAGCCGAACCCGGCAGCCGTCACGGCCGACGGGCGGCATGCACGGCAACCCGACCTCTTGGCCAAGCCCGACGACGAGGTGTCGTAGCCGGCTCCGCGGTGACCGACGGCACCGGCAGGCTGTGATCCAGGGCACTGCCTTGCCGAGCAGAACCGGGCATCGTGGCGGGTGGGCACGGGTCCGACGATCGGGCCGGCCTCGTCGTGGGGAGAGCGATCGCGATGGAACCTGACAGCACGGCCACGTACCTGGCGGTCGCGGGGGAGCTGGTGATCGTCGGCAAGGAGCCGGACGGGGATTCGGTCCGCTTCCGCGCCGACGACCCCGGCCTGTACCAGCGGATCCCTGACCAGCGCCACCACGTCGACCTCTCGGCCGACGGCACGGTCCAGCTCCGCTTCGAGGGCGTCGACGCCCCCGAGGCGCACTACCAGGGCGGCGCGCAGCCGCTCGGCACCGAGGCACGGGACGCGCTGCTGGCGCGGATCGGCTTCAGCGTGGTCCAGTTCGCCGCGCCCGGCTCGACCCGGGTGGTTGCCTCCACTCCCGCGACCATCCGCGCCCTGATCCTGACCAAGATGGTGGAGGCCAACGGCCGGCCCGTCGCCTACCTGCTGCTCGACGAGGAGGCCGGCGACCTGCCGGCGAGCGGGGCCACCGTCGCGCTCGACCAGATGCTGCTGGACCGCACCCTGAACGTCTGGCTGCTGCGGCAGGGCCTGGCCTACCTGCTGCTCTACAGCTCCAACCCGCCGGAGCAGCGGGCCAGGCTGCGCCAGCTGGCGGCGGCCTCGCGCAGCGCCGCCGGAGTCTCGCCTGGCGGAGCGCGAGGCCCGGTGTGGCTGCGCGACGCCAGCGCCGCGTTCGTGCTGGACGGGGCGACGTCGATCGGCCCGGGCGGCCAGCTGGTGTTTCCCAAGCTGTTCCGGCGCGCCTTCGACTACGTCCACGACGTCGAGCGCCACGGCTTCGCCGGCACCCTGGTCGACTGGCTGCTGGCCCACTCGCAGCCGGGCGCCGGCAACGAGGACGACCACGTGAGCGTGGCCGGCGCCGACCCCGTGCGCCTGTCGGACCTGCTGCAGGCCGACGGCGACAAGGTCAGCCTCTCGGCCGACCTGCTGGACCTCGTCTTCGTCGAGAAGTGAGCGACGCGCTGGGGTCGTCCGGCCCGCATTCCCACAAGGACGCCTGACCGGGCTACGCCGCTCGGCTCGGCGGCCTTGGCGCCTCCCGGACGGCCCCAGCCGCCCGCGCCGTGCCGGCCACCTGCCGGTCCGGCCGGGTCGCGTGCGGCCGGGCGACGGGACTCACACCCCCGCCCGGTCGTACGTTGTATGGGCATGCGACTGCCACCCTTCCAACAGCTCGTCGACGCCCACTGGCGCGACGTGGCCCGGCTCGCGGCCGCGCTGGCCGGTCCCGGCGACGGCGAGGACGCCGCCCAGCGCGCCTGGCTGCGCGCCCTCGAGGCGTACCCGCGCCTGCGCTCCACCCGTAACCTGCGCGGCTGGCTGCTGACCATCACGGCCCGCAGCGCCATGGACGCCCACCGCGCCCGCCGCCGCCGGCCGCTGCCCGTGGCCGCCGTGCCCGACGGCCCAGGGGCGTACGGCTCGCCCGCCGAGACCGACGAGGGCCTCTGGGACGCCGTGCGGCGGCTTCCCGAGCGGCAGCGGCTCGCGGTCGCGTTGCGCTACGTGCTCGACCTGCCCCACGCCGAGGTCGCCAGGAACCTCGGCACCACCCAGGCGGCCAGCAGGCGGCTGGTCAGCGACGCCCTCGCCACCCTCCGCCAACAGCTCCCGGAGAGGGAGGTGGGCCAGGGCCGCGCGCCGGCTGGACCGAGGAGCGACGAAGGAGCGACGAGGGAAGCCGGCGCATCGAGCGGCGCTGGCCCACCGACCGTTTCTGTAAAGGAGATCCGATGACCCCGACGACCGACGTGGAGGCGCGCCTGCGCGTCTTCGACCCGACCGTGCGCCGCCCGAGCCTGCCCGAGAGCGACGTCTGCTACACCGTCACCGACAGCCCGGCCGGCCGGCTGGTGCTCGCCGCCACGCCCGAGGCCGTGGTGGCCTGCTCGTACGAGACCGAGGAGGCGGTCACCCAGCGCCTGGCCGAAGCCGTCTCCCCGCGGGTGGTGCGCGCCGCCGGCCGCCTCGACCCGCTGCGCCGCGAGCTCGACGCCTACTTCGCGGGCACGCTGCGGCGCTTCACCGTGCCGGCCACGCCGGTGCTCGCCAGCCCCTTCACCCGCGACGTGCTCGCCGTCCTGCGGCGCACCCCGTACGGGGAGACCACCACCTACGGCGCGGTCGCGCGGGCGATCGGCCGCCCGGCGGCCGCCAGGGCGGTGGGCGGGGCGCTCGGCGCCAACCCGCTGTGCATCGTCCTGCCCTGCCACCGCGTGCTCGGCAGCGGCGGCCGCATCACCGGCTACGCCGGCGGGCTGGAGGCCAAGCGGCTGCTGCTCGGGCTGGAGGCCGCCAACCGCTGACGCCCCGCGCGTCAGTCGCGCCGCTGGGACGCCGGCCGTCCACCGCGTCGGTGACCCGTCGATCCACCCGGATGGTTGAGCTCCGCGGGGAGTGGGCACTCCGTGGGTGGCCGTCGCCTCCGCCTCGGTAGGATGCCCGGGTCGGTCGAGAGCCCCTGCGGCGACGACCAGCCGGTGCCCCGGACGAAGGGATGCAGCGACGATGACGGCTCGCCGTGGCTCGTGGCTGCTGCTCCGGGTGCTGGGTGTGGCGCTGGCCGCGGTGGTGGTGGCGGGGTGCGTCGAGCCGGGTGGGCCGGAGGCGGGGCCGACCACCAGGGCGCGGGGGCACGGCGAGACCGCCAGGCAGAACGCGAGCGCCATCCGGCGGCTCGGCGGAACGGTCGACTACGGGCGCGTCGACCCGGAGACCGGCCAGCGCAGCGGCATCAGCGCCACCATCACCCCGCGGATGGTGCGCGCCGCGGCAGCGCACGACCTCGGCTCGGCGGCCGACTCCGACATCCGGCCGCCCGGGTTCGAGGACCTCCCGGCGCGCAACCGCTCCCGCGGGCACCTGCTCGGCCGCCAGCTCGGCGGCTCCGGCGAGGTGGACGCCAACCTGGTGGCGCTGTACCAGCAGCGGGCCAACTCCCCGGTGATGCGCGACTACGAGAACGCCGTCGCCGAGGCGGTGGAGCGCGGCGAGACCATCCGCTACCGGGTGCGGCCCGTCTACCCGAGCCCGAGCTCCAAGGGCCCGCCGAGCGCGGTGCGGATCACCGCCAGCGGCGACCACGGCTTCCGCCTCGACGTGCTGATCGACAACACGGCCGAGGCCCGGGTGCGGGAGTACGTCCCTTGAGCCGGCGGGTCGTGACCCGACAGCGAACGGAGGCTGCCCTGCCATGACGCTGGAGCGCCTGCGCGCGATCGTCCCCCCGCCGGCCGAACCGGTGGAGACGGGCAAGGCGGAGGACTGGCCGGCGGTCGAGGCCGCGCTCGGAACCGCCCTGCCCGACGACTACGAGCGCTTCACCGAGCAGTACGGCTCGGGCAAGTTCGACGACTTCCTCTACCTGTTCAACCCGTTCGCCCCCGCCGGCCAGGACGGCAACCTCCTGTACGAGAAGGACGCGGTGCTCGCCGCCTACGCCGAGACCAGGGCCAAGTTCCCCGATCGGCTGCCGTGGCCGCCGTTCCCCGAGCCCGGCGGGGTGCTGCCGCTGGGGCGCAGCGACAACGGCGACGAGCTGTACTGGGTCACCGAGGGAGCGCCGGCCGACTGGACCGTGGCGCTGGTCGAGACGCGGGCCGCCAGCCACGAGCAGCACCGCACGCCGGTTACCGGCTTCCTGGCCGACCTGGTCGGCGGCACGCTGCAGACCCAGGTGTTCCCGCCGGAGATCCTCGAGCGGCCCGAGCACGTCTTCGAGCCGTTCGCCTGAAGCACCGCTAACCTGGGGAGCCCGCCGGGGCTTGCCCCGGTCACCCGCCGACCTGCGAGGAGCCTCGATGCAGTACGCGCACCTCGGCCGAACCGGGCTCCGCGTGAGCCGGCTCTGCCTCGGCACGATGAACTTCGGCCCGGAGACCTCGGAGGCCGACTCCCACGCGATCATGGATCGCGCGCTCGACGAGGGCATCAACTTCTTCGACACGGCCAACGTCTACGGCTGGCGCACCGGCGAGGGCGTCACCGAGCAGATCGTCGGCCGCTGGTTCGCCAAGGGCGGTGGCCGGCGCGACAAGGTGGTGCTGGCCACCAAGGTATACGGCAGCATGGGCGAGTGGCCCAACTTCAATCGGCTCTCGGCGGTCAACGTCCGCCGCGCCTGCGAGGACTCGCTGCGCCGGCTGCAGACCGACCACATCGACCTGTACCAGATGCACCACATCGACCGGGACACCCCGTGGGACGAGCTGTGGCAGGCGATGGACGTGCTGGTGCAGCAGGGCAAGGTGGTTTACGTCGGCTCGTCGAACTTCGCCGGCTGGCACATCGCCCAGGCCAACGAGGCCGCCAGGGCCAGGCACGGCCTCGGCCTGGTCAGTGAGCAGTCGCTCTACAACCTGGCGGAGCGCAGCGTCGAGCTCGAGGTGGTGCCGGCCTGCCAGGCCTACGGGCTTGGCCTGATCCCGTGGAGCCCGCTGTACGGCGGCGTGCTCGGCGGGGCGCTGGAGAAGGCCAGGGAGGGCCGTCGCACGAGCGAGCAGGCCCGCGAGCGGCTCGACGCGCACCGTGGCCAGGTCGAGGCCTACGAGTCGCTCTGCTCGGAGCTGGGCGAGGCACCCGCCGACGTCGGCCATGCCTGGCTGCTGCACCAGCCGGCGGTGACCGCCCCGATCATCGGCCCGCGCACCTTCGCGCAGCTCGAAGCGGCGCTGCACGCCCTCGAGCTGCGGCTGGACGACAAGGCGCTGGCCAGGCTCGACGAGATCTGGCCCGGCCCCGGCGGGCCGGCGCCCGAGGCCTACGCCTGGTAGCGGCCCTGCCCGGACACCTCCGGCGCGCCCGCGAACGGCGGCGGCGCGCTATGGTTCGACGGTCGTCCCCGCGCGCCGTGACGCCCGGCCGCGCGGTAACCGTCATCGCGGTCAGGAGGGGAGGATCGTGGGCATCGTCTCGTGGGTGGTCGCCGGTCTGGTGGTCGGGGCGCTGGCGCGGCTCCTCCTGCCAGGCAGGGACCCGGTCGGCTGCATCGGGACCATCCTGGTCGGCATCGTCGGCTCGCTGCTCGGTGGCTTCGTCGCCAACCTGCTGTTCCACGACTCGACCAGGATCACCAGGGCTGGGCTGATCGGCTCGATCCTCGGCGCGATGGCGGTGCTCCTGGTCATCCGCGCCCTGCGCCCGCGGCGCTACTGACGCCCGAGGGGCGCAGCTACGCGGGCGGGGCGGTGGGGCGGACGGCGCCGATGTAGTCGCCGCGGCCGAGCGCGGGGCGCATGGAGACCACCGCGCCCTGGTGGGGCGCGTCGATCATGTTGCCGGCGCCGATGTAGATGCCGACGTGGTGGATGGTCGACGGGTCGGCCAGGTCGTTGGCGAAGAAGACCAGGTCACCGGGTTGCAGGTCGTCGGGGTTGAGCACCCGTGCGCCGGCGTTCCACTGCGCGCGTGAGGTCCGCGGCAGCGGCACCCCGCCCTCGAGGTAGGCGCGCTGGGCCAGCCCGGAGCAGTCGTAGAAGCCCTCGCCGGCCGCGCCCCACTTGTAGGGCCTGCCGAGCTGGCTGAAGGCGAAGGCGACGGCCTTCTCGACCGCCGGCCCGGCGGGCAGCGCCACGCCCGGCCCGGCGGCGTAGCTGGAGGCGATCGCCAGCACCTTGGTCACGTACCAGTCGGCGTGGTTGTAGGCGAAGATCGCCCGTGGGATGTCGGCGCCCCGCAGGGCGCCGTTGGCGCACAGGTACCTGGCCGCTCCGAAGATCGCGTCGGCCGGCTGGTAGACGCTCGCGACGCCGTCGCCGTCGCCGTCGGTGCCGTAGCCGACCTGGGGCGGCACCTGGTGCACGGCCGACCCGCCCCAGGTGTTGCCCGCCTTGCCGCCGATGCCGAACTGCATCGGCCCGGCGGCGCCGGCGAAGTTCTCCCCGAAGGTCACGCCTGGGGCGCTCGAGCGGCCGTGGTTGGACTCGACCTTGCCGATCGCGGCGAGCACCGGCCAGGGAAGGCCGGGGCAGGTGTCCGCGGCCGTCTGGTACAGCGGCATGTAGTCGGGCGGGATGTCGCGCATCGCACCCTGGCTCGGAGGGCCGCCGCCGATGATCCGGGTGGCCAGTCCTGCCAGCAGCAGCCCGAGCAGCAGCAGCAACACGAGCGGGACTGCGATGAGGAGTTTCTTCATCCGCGGTGGCCTACCGACGAGATACTTGTGGTGGGGGAGTAGGAGGGTGGGTGCCGATCTGGAAAGGATTTCTGGAGAATATCGCGGCCCGACTTAGCCCCTGACGCGCCCTTGAGTGCTATTTTAGGAGGTCGAGACGCTTGACAGGATACAGGTCGGCAGGCCGGTGATCCAGTGTCAGGGCGCCACTGCGAGGGTCGCCAGGCGCCGGGAAGGAGGAGCCGTGCAACCCGCGTCCGTGACCGAGGCGGTTCGTCTTGGCAGGGGTCGCAGGAATGCGTCCGGAAGCGGCAAAAGCAGTTCGATTGCTTTTGTGTCATTGCGGTTGAGTGTAACCTTTGATGGTGTCGGGATGGACGGATACGAGCTTCCCGCGCTATGCAACAGGTCACTTCACACGCGAAATCCGAACCGGTTGCGACGCACGGTCCCGAGAGGTCGCGAGGAGGGTTGGAGGTGACGCAGCAGCCGCGGTCCCCATGGACGGGCGCGTACACCGACGAGGCCTTCGTGCCGCTCGGCGTGGTCGACGAGCAGACCGACACCGAGGAGCGTCCCACCGAGGAGCGTCCCACCGAGCAGCCGGACGGCCAGCAAGCAGGTCCGGCCGACAGCGCCCCGCCCGCGCCCGCCGAGGCCGACGACGGCACGCGCGCGCCCGAGCGTCCGGCCGCGCCCGAGCGTCCGGCCGCGCCCGAGCGTCCGGCCGCGCCCGAGCGCGGCCCGCTGCCGCCGGAGCGCCGCCCGGCCCTGCACGAGCAGGGCCCGCCGCCCTCCCCGCCGGAGCGGACCATGCCGTCGCGGGTGGAGCGCGCCGCCGCGGCGGCGCCGCCGCGGCGCCAGCGCCGCGCCATGGCCGTGCCGGCCAGGGGCGCCGGCGGCACCGCGGCCGACTTCACCGCCGAGCGCTACCTGCGCGGCCAGGGCACCCCGCCGCGGGACGGCTGGCGCCGGGTGGTCTACTGGCTGACCGGCGGCCGCGTCAACCTCGGCCCGAGCCCGGCCGAGGTCGCCGAGCGCCAGCTGATGGCACGGGCCAAGACGCCGGTGGCCGGCTGCCGCTCGATCGCGGTGATCAGCCGCAAGGGCGGCGTCGGCAAGACGACCACCACCCTGATGCTCGGCCACACCTTCGCGTCGCTGCGCGGCGACCGGGTGGTCGCCCTGGACGGCAACCCCGACGCCGGCTCGCTCGGCTACCGGGTGCGCAAGGAGACGGTGGCGACGGTCACCAACCTGCTGGCCGACGAGCGGGAGATCGTCCGCTACGCCGACATCCGCTCCTACACCAACCAGGCGCCCACCCGCCTCGAGGTGGTCGCCTCGGACGACGACCCGAGGATCACCAAGGCGCTGGGCGAGGAGGACTACCGCCGCGCGATCACCCTGCTCGAGCGCCACTACAATCTCATCTGCCTTGACACCGGCACCGGCGTTCTGGAGTCGGCGACCAAGGGAATCCTGCAACTGGCGGACCAGATCGTGGTGGTGATGGCGCCGAGCCTCGACTCGGCCCGCGCGGCCAGCTCCACCCTCGACTGGCTCAACGAGAACGGCCATGCCGAGCTGGTGCAGACCGCGGTGGCGGTGGTCAACGCGGTCCGCGGCGAGGGCCTGGTGGAGGTCGAGAAGATCGAGGAGCACTTCGCCGGCCGCTGCCGTGCGGTCGTCCAGGTACCGTGGGACCCCCATCTCGGTGCCGGGGCGGAGACGCAGGTCGACCGGCTGCGCCCGGCCACGAGGCGGGCCTACCTGGAGGTCGCGGCCGCCGTGGCCGACGGCTTCGCGAACTGACATGACCATGACCAAGACCGGGGCAACCCGAACGGGGGGACCGTCCGCCGACGGTATCGGCGCTACGCCTTGCCGAGGAGGAACCATCTGATGCGTCACCTGTTGGTCGCCGCCGGGTCGAAAGTGGGCTTCACCCCCGACTTCAAGGCGATCCCTGGCGCGGGGCCGTTCCAGCAGGTCATCAATGGCATCGGCGGCTTCGCGCTGCTGCTCTCGCTGGTCGGCATCGTGATCGGGGGTGCCATGTGGGGGGTGGGCTCCCTCAGCTCCAACTACCATCAGGCAGCGGTGGGAAAACGGGCCACGCTCTACTCGGTGGTCGGGGCGGTCATCGTCGGTGCCGCCGCGGCCCTGGTGAACTGGGCCTTCACCCTGGGTCAGTCGGCCTGACCCGAACGCGAGCCTGTGGTGGTCCGGCGTTGCGCCGGACCACCTCGCGCACCCGCTAGCACACCCCGACCCCGACCAACCCCCGACCCCCTGACAGCGGCAACCTGACCGAGAGGAGCGGACAGCCTTGGCGGTGACCGAGCGCAGCCGGGCACGGGTCATCTACCGCCTGCCCGACCAGCGCGCCAGCCGCGCCGCCGGGCCGGCGGTCGCGCCGACCCGGCTCAGCCTGCTGCTGCTTGCGCTGGTGCTGTTCTCCGGCGGGCTGGTGATCGGGCGGGGCAGCGCGCGCTCAGGCAGCGCGGCGGAGTCGCCCGCCCCGTCCCAGGCCAGCACCGCGGCGCAGAGCCCGGCGGCCAGCGTGGACGCCCCCGTCGTCCCGGTCCGCTCCGCCGCCGGTCCGGCCCGGGTGGTCGCCGGCGTCGGGGAGGGCTGGGCGCACTCGCAACAGGGCGCGGTCGCCGCCGCCACCAACTACACCGTGGTGCTCGGCGGCAAGCTCCTGTTCGACCAGGCACGCCGGCACCAGGCGATCACCGTGCTGGCCGCGCCCCGTGCCCAGGCCGCCATGCAGCACGCCGCGGACGAGGCCGCCAAGGTGGTCCGCAAGGGCCTGCACCTGCCCGACGGTGCGGCCGGCGCCGACCAGGCGGTGGTGGTCACCGCGCCGCTCGGCGAGAAGGTCGAGCGCTACGACCAGAACCACGCCCGCGTCGCCATCTGGACCACCGGCCTGGCCGGCTCGACCACCGGCAAGCCGGTGGAACAGGCGTCGGGCGTGACCGTGGTCGAGCTCGAATGGGTGGGCGCGGACTGGAAGCAGGTCGGCGTCAGCAGCAGGGCCGCGCCCACGCCGCTGACCACCGGCGACGACGTCCCCTCGTCGGCCGACGCGTTCCTCGAGCAGTCCCGGCAATTCAAGGAGTACGACTATGCTCCGCGACCGTAGGCGTGCACGTGGGCGCTGGCTGCTGGCACTGGCCGGCGTCCTCGCCCTGCTCCTGTTGACCGCCCCGGCGGCATTCGCGCAGCAGGCCCCCGGCCAGCAGCCGCCCGGCAACGCCGCGGCCAAGAAGCAGAGCTGCGACAACATCTCCAACCCGGTGCTCCGCAAGGTCTGCCAGGCGGGCAACGCCCCGGCCGGCGCGGTCGGCGGGGCCGTGACAGCGGCGACCGCCGGGGTGGTGGCCACCGCGGGCGACAGCGCCCTGCGCAGCTTCACCAACGCCGTCGCCCAGGCCGGCCAGTGGTTCCTGGACAAGGTCGGCAAGCTGATCAACGGCAGCACCTCGCCGAACGTCGAGACCGCCGGCTGGTTCGTCGCCCAGTACCGCATCATGCTGGCGATCGCGGTCATCTTCGCCCTGCCGATGCTGCTGCTCTCGGTCGCCGGGTCGATCATCAAGGCCGACGTCAGCCAGGCGATCCGCTCGGCCTTCGTGTACCTGCCGATCGCCGGGATCTTCTCCTTCGCCGCGCCCGCGTGCGCGCAGATCCTGATCAACTCCACCGACTGGCTGAGCACCGCGATCGGCTCCAACGCCTCGGCCAACGCCGAGAAGTTCCTGCACGACGCGGGCGGCTGGCTGGGGGCGCTCGGCGCCGGCACGGTCAACCCGGTCGCGCCGGTGTTCGGCGTGCTGCTGGCCGCGATCATCGTGGTCCTCGGCGCGATCTCCATCTGGATCGAGCTGATCCTGCGCTCGGCCGCGATCTACATCGCCGTGCTGTTCCTGCCGATCGGCTTCGCGGCGATGGTGTGGCCGCGCGGCTGGCCCTGGTGCCGGAAGCTGATCGAGTTCCTGGTGGCGATCATCTTCGCCAAGGTGATCATCGTGGCGATCATCAACCTGGCGGCGGCCGGGCTGGCCCGCGGCGGGCTGACCGACAAGTTCGAGGGCGTGCTCGCCGGCGGGGCGCTGCTGCTGATGGCCTCCTTCACCCCGATCGCGCTGCTCAAGCTGATCCCGCTGGCCGAGGCGGCGGTGGTGACCGCCGGCACCCAGCGGGCGGCGCTGCGGCAGGCGACCTCGGGGGCGACGGCGCTGACCGGCTCGTCGATGGTCAGCCAGATGATCCAGTCCCGCTTCCGGCAGGGCGCCTCCGCCGGGGCGGGGGCCGGCGCGGCCGCCTGGGGCGCCGCCCCGGTCGCGGCCGGCGCCACGGTCGTCTCCGCCGCGCGCAACCGGGCCGCCTCCAGCTTCGCCGCCATGGGCGAGACCGCCTCGGGCGGTTCGACCGGCGGCGGCAGCCTGGTGAACGTCGGCGGCAGCGGCAACGCCTCCCACGGTGTACCTTCGGGCGCGGCCGGCGGCGCCGCGGGTGGTGGCGTGCGCCCGCCGCGCACGACCGAGCTGGTGACGGAGGGCAGGAACCCGGATGCATAGTCCGTCCGAGATCCGCTACCGCTTCGGGCCGCTGGAGCGGCGCGGACTGATCGGCAGCCTCGGCCCTGGGCAGCTCCTGATCCTGGCGGCCGCGGTGCTGCTGACGATCGTGCTGGTCCAGGCGCTCAAGAGCGGAGCGGGGCTTGGTCTCGGCCTGGTGGTGCTGACCGGCGGCGGGCTGGCCAGCTTCGTGCCCTACCAGGGCCGCACCCTCAACGAGTGGGTGCCGGTGCTGGCCAGCTTCTTCGGCCGGCGCCTGAGCGGGCGGCACAACCACCGCTCGCCCGCGCCGGAGGCGGGCACCCGCTTCCGCGGCGGCGACGTGCCGGTCAGCCTGCCCGACTCGATCGGCAAGGTGGAGCTGCTGGCGTTCCCCTTCCGCGGGGTCGAGCTGGGCGTGATCGCCGACCGCTCCGCCGGCACCTACACCGCCACCATCCAGGCGCGGGCGCGTTCGTTCGTGCTGCTCGACCCCGCCGACAAGGCCAGCAGGCTGGCCGGCTGGGCGGGCGTGGTCGCGGGGCTGGCCCGCGAGGGCAGCCCGGTCAGCCGGGTGCAGTGGATCGAGCGGACCGTGCCGGACGACCGCAACAGCCTCACCCGCTACGTGCGCGACGCGATCGACCCGTCGATCGGGCTGGACGCCGCGCCGCTGCAGAGCTACCTGCGCCTCACCCAGGCGGCCAGCCCCGTCACCGAGCAGCACGAGCTGTACGTGGTGGTGCAGGTGAGCGCGAGCAAGGCGTCCCGGGCGATCAAGCAGGCCGGCGGCCGCGACACCGGCGCCTGCGTGGTGCTCGCCCGCGAGCTGGAGACCTTCGCTCGCCGCCTGGAAGGCGCCGAGATCGAGGTGCTGCACGCGCTCGGGCCGCGCCGCCTCGCCGCCACCATCCGCCTGGCCTTCGACCCGCACTCCCGCCCCGGCCTGGCGCGCCTGGGCACCCTCGACCCCAGCCGGGAGGAGGGGGTCTCGGCGCGCAACGCCTGGCCGCGGCAGACCGAGACCCGCTGGTCGTACTATCGCACCAACGACGTGGTGCACTCGACCTACTGGATCGCCGAGTGGCCCCGCCTGGAGGTCGGCCCCGACTTCCTCGCCCCGCTGCTGGTGCAGACCCGCTCGATGCGGACGGTGTCGGTGACCATGGAGCCGGTGCCGCCGCTGAAGGCGATGCGCGCGGTCGGCTTCGCCAAGACCGCCGACGTCGCCGACGAGGAGCTGCGCCAGAAGCTCGGCTTCATCGGCACCGCCAAGCGCCGCAACCAGAGCGAGGCGGTGGCCCGCCGCGAGCAGGAGCTCGCCGACGGCCACGCCGACGTGCGCTTCTCCGGCTGGATCACGGTCACCGCCGAGAGCATCGACGGCCTCCAGGAGGCCTGCGCCGAGATCGAGCACGCCGCCGGCCAGTCCCGCCTCGAGCTGCAACGCTGCGACGGCGAGCAGGACATCTGCTTCTCCTACACCCTGCCGCTCGGTAGAGGGCTGAAGTGAGCCGCCGATGAGGATCAAGCCGCGCCGCACGGCCCACCGGGTCACCACCGCCCACCTGCAGGCCGCCTACCCCTTCATCTCCGAGGGCGGGCTGGGCTCGCGCGGCGTCTACATCGGCCGCGACGTCTTCGGCGGCAGCTTCTGCTACGACCCCTGGGAGCTGTACGGCAGGGAGATCACCGGCCCCAACATGCTGGTGATCGGCCAGATCGGCTACGCAAAGTCATCTCTTGTCAAGACCTATATCTGGAGACAGATGATCTTCGGGCGCACCGCCTGGATCATTGATCCCAAGGGGGAGTACGACAAGCTGGCCGAGGTCTGCGGGGTCACGCCGATCCGCTTCGTCAGCGGCGGGCACATCCGGCTGAACCCGCTCGACCCGATGATCGGCGGGGAGGCGCAGCTCGCCCTGTTGCGCTCGATCGCCGCGGTGATGCTCGGGCGCAGCCTGCGGCCCGAGGAGGACGCCTGCCTCGAGCGGGCCCACGACGAGGCGGTGATCGAGGCGGCGCGGCGCGGCGCCCAGCCGACCGTCCCGCAGGTGGTCGCCCGGTTGCTCGAGCCCTCGGACGCCGCGGCGCAGGAGCTGCGCACCTCGACCACGCGGATGGCCGAGGAGGGCCGCCAGCTCGCCCTGTCGCTGCGCCGCATGGGCGCCGGCGACCTGCGCGGCATGTTCGACGGGCCCACCTCGCGCGGCCTCAACCTCGCCGGCAGGCTGGTGGTGTTCAACCTGCGCGAGGTCAAGGACGAGGCCCGCCCCATCCTGATGGCGTGCACCGCCGCCTGGCTGCAGGGCTCGTGGGCGCGCGACGACGGCATCCGCCGCATCGTGGTGCTCGACGAGGCCTGGGTGGTGCTGCGGCACCTGGCGATCGCGCGCTGGCTGCGGGAGAGCTGGAAGCTGGCACGCCAGTACGGGGTGCAGAACGTCGCCGTGATGCACCGGCTCTCCGACCTGACCGCCGCCGGCGAGGCCGGCTCCGAGCAGGTGCAGCTCGCCAAGGGCCTGCTGGAGGACTCCGAGACCCGGGTGATCTACCGGCAGTCGCCCGGCGAGGTGGAGGGCGCCCGCGAGCTGCTCGGGCTGACCCAGACCGAGGTCGACCAGATCCCCACGCTGGAGCGCGGCGAGGCCCTGTGGCGGGTTGGCCGGCGCTCCTTCATCGTCCAGCACCGCCTGGAGGTGGCCGCCGAGCGGGAGATCGTCGACACCGACGCCAACATGGCCACGCGCGGGCTCAGCGGCTCTGCCGGCGAGCAGCCCCCCGAGGCGGTCGAGCCGGCCTCATGAGCAAGAAGGTCACCAAGCGCGAGGGTCCGGTGGACCAGGGGCTCCTCACCGCGGTGTCGGTCGTGCTCGGCGCGGGGCTGGTGCTGTGGCTCACCGGCGAGGTGGCCGGCTACCTGCACGGGCACGCCTGGCCCCGGGTGACCGGCTCCGACATGGGCCAGATCCTGATCCGCCTGCCCCGCACCCCGAAGGACCCGGCCGCCGCCTGGCCGGCGCGGGTGCGCGGGCTGCTGCCAGGCCCAGGCACCTTCTACGTCATCTTCGCCGTGCTGCTCGCGCTGCTGACCAGCCTGGTGCTGTGGCTGCTCAACGGCATGCGCTCGATCAGCGGGCGGGTTCGCAAGGTGATGGTGATCCCCGGGCCGTCGCCCGGTGTCGGCGCGCCGCCGCAGGCGGGCTGGGCGCGGCCGCAGGCCTTCCGCGACCTGTTCGTGCGCGAGCCCATGCCCGGCCGGGTGACGCTCGGCCGCGTCGGCGGTCGCTACGTGGCGGCGCCGCCGCTGGCGGCGGTGATCGCGCTGGGGCCGACCCAGAGCCACAAGACGGCCGGGCTGGCGGTGCCGTCGGTCCTCGAGTGGGACGGGCCGGTGCTGGCCGCCTCGGTCAAGTCCGACCTCATCCGCGCCACCGTCGACCAGCGCTGGCAGCGCGGCGAGGTGTACCTCTACGACCCCATCGGGGTGACCGGCCTCGACCGCAACACCTGGTCGCCGCTGGCCCGCTGCGGCACCTGGCACGGCGCCTTCCGCATGGCCCAGGCCCTGGTCGGCGCCGGCAGCCGTGGCGGCCACGCCACCCCGGACGCCGACTTCCTCGCCAACATGGCGCCGACGCTGCTGGCACCGCTGCTGCTGGCGGCGGCGGTCTCCGGCCGCTCCATGGGCGACGTGGTGCGCTGGGCGCAGCGCCAGGAGCGGGCCGAGGTCACCGCGGCGCTCAACGTGGCGGGGGAGCCGGCCGCCCAGGACGCGGTGCAGTCCGTCTGGGGCCTCGGCGAGGCGCGCCGCAGCCAGGTCTACGCCAGCGTCCTCGGGGTGGTCTCGGCCTACGCCGACCCCGCGGTCAGGGAGGCGGTGCCGGCCACCCAGCTCACCGCCGAGCGGCTGCTCGACGGCGGCGCCAACACCGCCTACGTGTGCGCGCCAGCCCACGAGCAGCGCCGCCTCGGCCCGCTGTTCGTCGCGCTGGTGCAGGAGGTGATCGACCTCGCCTTCGAGCGCTCGATCGCGCGCGGCGCGCCGCTCAACCCGCCGCTGCTGGTGGTGCTCGACGACGCCGCCGTCTCGGCGGCGCTGCCGCACCTCGAGGTGCTCGCCTCCACCGCCGCCGCCCACGGCGTCCAGCTCGTCACCACCTTCCGCCACCTCACCCAGATCCAGTCGCGCTACGGCGACTCGGCCGAGGCGGTGGTCGCCAACCACCGCGCCAGGGTGCTGCTCAGCGGCATCACCGACCAGCCGACCCTCGCGCTGGTCGCCGAGCTGATCGGCGACGAGTCGCTGCGCCACCCGGTGCAGCCGCCGTCCCGGCCGGAGCAGCGGGAGCGCGGCGCCGCACCGCGCGGCCTGCCCGCGCCGCCGACGGCGGCCCAACCGTCACCTGGCGAGGCCCTGCGGCGCCTCTACCCGGGCCACGGGCTGCTCCTCTACGACCACCTGCCGCCCGCCTACCTGACCCTGCGCCCCTGGTTCCGCGAGCGCCGCGGCACCACGCCACGCGCCGGCCTGGAGCGCGCCTAGGGAGCCGCCCGCAACACCCCGAGAAGACCAGTTCAGAATCCGTGGGGGGTGTGGTAGCCCTGGAGCGGTCGCAGGAAGGGAGGCGAAGGTCTGTTGTCGTTGCTCATCTTCTTCGAGTGCCTGGCCTGCCTCTTCATCTGGTGGAGTGGGGTCGTCATCGCCCTGGGCAACCAGCCTGAGCACCGTAACTGGGAGCTGGCCGAACGGCAGCGGCGCGCCGACTGGTTCAGGAACGAGCTGGAGCAGCGGCCGTGGTGGTGGCTGATGCTCAGCGGACTCATGATGCTCGTCCTGGTCGACTGGTTGATGGGCAAGTGGGAGCAACGCCCGTGGCGAACGGCGATGCTCTGGACAATCGTGATGATCATCGTGCTCGCGGTCGTCTTGTCGCTTACCGAGCACTTTGGCTGGGGCATGAAGCCCGTCAGCGTCTAGGCCTGCCTGCGCCACCACGCCCGCGACCCAGCCCGCTTCGGATGCCGCGTCAGTGGCGCGCCCGCCCGACGGCGTCGAGGGCGGCCTCGGCAAGGCGCACGACCGTCCCAGGGAAGCCACGCCAGCTCTGGTCGTCGTGGCCGTAGGCGCCGGCGGCGAAGCGCGCGTAGACGCCCTCGAGGATGACCGCCAGCTTCCAGTAGCCGAGGGCGACGAAGAAGTCCAGCTGGTCGATCGGCCGGCCGGCGCCGCGTGCGTAGGCCGCCGCCAGCTCGGCGCGGGACGGGAAGCCGGGCAGGCTGGTCGGGGTGGTGGCGAGCGGGATGGCGTCGTCGCCCGGCTCGGACCAGTAGACCATCAGCAGGCCGAGGTCGGTCATGGGGTCGCCGAGGGTGCACAGCTCCCAGTCGAGCACCGCGCGCACCTCGCCGGCGGGGGAGAGGATCATGTTGTCGATGCGGTAGTCGCCGTGGACGATCGCCACCCGGTCCTGGGCGGGGACGCGCGCCGCCAGGCGCTGGTGCACCTCCTCGATCAGCGGCAGCTCGCGGGTCTTCGACCGCTCCCACTGGCGGCTCCAGCGGGCGAGCTGGCGCTCGACGTGGCCGTGGCCGCGGCCGAGCTTGCCGAGCCCGACCGCCTCCGGGTCGACGCCGTGCAGGGCGACCAGGACCTCGACCAGGGCGTAGCCGGCCGCCGCCCGCGCCGCCAGGTCGAAGGTCACGGCCACGGTGGCCTCGTCGCGCGGGACCACGCCGTCGACGTGCTCCATCACGTAGAACGGTGCGCCGGTGACCGACTCGTCGGCGCACAGGTCGAAGGCGCGCGGCACCGGCACCTCGGTGCCGCGCAGGGCGCTGATGACGCCGTGCTCGCGGGCCATGTCGTGGGCGGTGGGCAGCACCCCGGTGAGCGGCGGGCGGCGCAGCACCCAGCGGGCGCCCGCCTGGTCCCTGACCACGTAGGTGAGGTTGGACTGCCCGCCGACGACCGGCGTGAAGGCCAGCGGCGGGCGTACGCCTGGCAGGTGCCCGCCGAACCAGTCGGTGACGGCGTCGACGCGGATGCCGGCCATGGGCCCGGCCGGCCGGCCGCCAGGCTCCACGCTCATGCCATCGCGCCGGCGCGGCGGTCGCGCCTGGCCGCCTCGCTCACCGCCTTGGCGACGGCGGGGGCGACGCCCTTGTCGAACACGCTCGGCACGATGTACTCGGGGCGCAGCTCGTCGTCGGCCACCCGCCCGGCGATCGCCTCGGCCGCCGCCACCTCCATCGCCTCGGTGATCTGGGCCGCCTGGGCGTCGAGCGCGCCACGGAAGACGCCGGGGAAGGCCAGCACGTTGTTGATCTGGTTGGGCTCGTCCGAGCGGCCGGTGGCGACCACGGCGGCGTGGCGCCGGGCCCCGGCAGGGTCCACCTCCGGGTCGGGGTTCGACAGGGCGAACACGATCGCGCCCTTGGCCATGGTGGCCACGTCCTCGGGCTCCAGCAGGTTGGGGGCGCTCACGCCGACGAACACGTCCGCCCCGGCGAGCGCCTCCTTGAGGGAGCCGCGCTGGCGCTGCGTGTTGGTGTGCTCGGCGACCCAGCGCTTGGAGTCGTCCAGCCCCTTCCGGTCGGGGTGGATGATCCCGGCGCGGTCGCAGGCGACGATCTCGCCGGCGCCTTCGGCCTGCAGGATCTTGATGATCGCGACCCCGGCGGCGCCCGCCCCCGACAGCACCAGGTGCACGTCGGCGAGCTTCCTGCCGACGCAGCGCAGGGCGTTGATCAGCCCGGCGAGCACGACGATGGCGGTGCCGTGCTGGTCGTCGTGGAACACCGGGATGTCGAGCAGCTCGCGCAGGCGGCGCTCCACCTCGAAGCAGCGCGGGGCGGCGATGTCCTCGAGGTTGACCCCGCCATAGGTGGGCGCCAGCAGCTCGACCGTGCGCACGATCTCGTCGGTGTCCTGGGTGTCGAGGCAGACGGGCCAGGCGTCGACGCCGGCGAACTGCTTGAACAGCACGGCCTTGCCCTCCATCACCGGCATGGCGGCCGCCGGGCCGATGTTGCCGAGGCCGAGCACGGCGGAGCCGTCGGTGACCACCGCGACGGTGTTGCGCTTGATGGTGAGCCGGCGCGCGTCCGCCGGGTTGGCCGCGATCGCCTGGCAGACCCGGGCGACGCCGGGGGTGTAGGCCATGGAGAGGTCGTCGCGGGTGCGCAGCGGCACCTTGGAGGTGACCTCGAGCTTGCCGCCGAGGTGGAGCAGGAAGGTGCGGTCGCTCACCTTGTGGACGTGGGCGCCCTCGACCGCGGCGACCGCGTCGGTGATCGCCTCGGCGTGCCGCGCGTCGGCGGCGTTGCAGGTGAGGTCGACGACCAGCAGGTCGGGGTGGGACTCGACGATGTCGACGCCCACCACGGTGCCGGCGGCCTCGCCGACGGCGGTGGTGATCCGCCCGATGCCGAGCGGGTCGGCGCCGAGGTGGACCCGCATGGTGATCGACCAGGACGAGCTCGGGATCGGCATCGGGGGCTCCTCGTTGGCTCTGTGAGCAGCGGAAACGGCGCTCAACACTACCGGAGACGGGAAGCCGGCGGAAAGTGAGCCGACGAAGCGCCGTGTCCACAAAAAAGGTGACATGCCGGGCGCCACGGCATCTTCGATCATGCGGGCGTCATGGACGGAGATGGGGGTCGCGACACCGACTTTCGCATCCTCGGCGCGCTCGAGGTCGTATCGCACCGGCAGGTCCTGGCGCTGGAGGGCCCGAAGCAGCGGGCCCTGCTGGGATGCCTGCTGGTCCAGGCGAACGAGCTGATGTCGAGCAGCCAGCTGGTGGACGCCCTGTGGGGGACGGCGCCGCCAGGCAGCGCAAGGGGGACGCTGCAAAGCCACGTCATGCGGTTGCGGAGAGCCCTGAGCCGGGTGGGACCGGGCGGCGGGCTCGGCGAGCGGCTGCAGACCCGGCCCTCGGGCTACTCGATGGTGGTGCACTCGGGGGAGCTGGACCTGCACCGGTTCGAGCTGCTGGTGGAGGAGGCGCGTGGCGCCCTCGCGGCGGGCTCGGCGGAGGGTGCCGCCTCGAAGTTCCGCGCCGCGCTCGCGCTGTGGAGGGGTCCTGTCCTCGAGGGCGTGCCGTCCGACCTGCTGCGGAGCACGGTCGTGCCGCAACTGGAGGAACGGCGCCTCGCCGTGGTCGAGGAGCGCATGGACGCCGAGCTGCGGCTTGGCTGGCACGCCGAGCTCGTCGCGGAGCTGGAAGGGCTCGTGCAGCTGTACCCGTCCCGGGAGCGGTTGCAGGGCCAGCTGATGCTCGCGCTGTACCGCGCCGGGCGCCAGGTGGACGCGCTGGAGGTGTACCGCAGGGCGCGCCGCTGGCTGGTCGACGAGCTCGGGCTGGAGCCCTCGGCCCCGTTGATGCGCCTGGAACAGGCGATCCTGGCAAGGGATCCAGCACTGGACCACATACCCGCGCCGGTACGGGCCGACGAGCCCGAGTGCGGCCGTCCCGTCACCGTGTCGCGGCCGGTACCTTCCCAGCTGCCTGCGGACCTGATCGACTTCACCGGCCGGGAGGCGGCGGTCGCCCAGCTGGCGCGAGCGCTGCTGCCGGCCCCGTCCGGCTCGCTCGCCAGCGCTGTGGCCGTGGTCATCGGCCAGGGCGGCATCGGCAAGACCGCCCTGGCGGTTCACGTCGCCCACCAGCTGCGCGGGAAGTTCCCCGACGGCCAGCTGTTCGTCAACCTCCGGGGCGTGCGGCAGCGGCCCCTCGGGCCGAGGGCAGTCCTCGGCCAGTTCCTGCGCGCCCTCGGCGTCGAAGGCAGCGCCATCCCGGACGGCGCCGACGAGCGGGTCGGGTTGTACCGGGGGCTGGTGGCCGACCGGCGGCTGCTGGTCGTGCTCGACAACGCCGCCAGCGAGGCCCAGGTCCGGCCGCTGCTGCCGACCGGCCCCAGTTGCGCCTGCCTGGTCACCAGCCGCCGGCCGCTCGCCGGCCTGGACGGCGCGCGGACGATGCGGCTGGACTCGCTCACGCAATCGCAGGCCGTGACGCTGCTCGAGCGGATCGCCGGAACGGAGCGGGTAGCCTCCCAGGTCGGGCAGGCGCACCACATCGCTCGGCTCTGCGGGCTCCTGCCGCTGGCGATCCGCATCGCGGGCGCCAAGCTCGCCGCCAAGCCCCACTGGTCGCTCGGGGATCTCGCCGTCGCGCTCGAGGACGAGCGCAGTCGCCTCGATGCGCTGACGGCGGGGGACCGCGAGATCCGCGCCAGCCTGATGCTGAGCTATCGCAACCTGCCCGCGCCGGAGCAGGGCGCGGTGGCGCTGCTCGGGCTGCTGTGGTCCGAGGACTTCGCCGTCTGGCTCGCCGCGGCGGTGCTCGGCCTCGAACCGGACGCCGCTCAGGTGATGGTCGAGCGGCTCGTGGACCAGCAGCTGCTGGAGGTGGTGGGGCGCGACGGGACAGGGCAGTTCCGCTACCGCTTCCACGACCTCACTCGCCTGTTCGCTCGTGAGCTGTTCCGGAGGCAGGCGCCGCCGCGCCAGCGCGCCGCCTGCAGGCGTGCGCTCGACGCCTGCGTCACGCTGGCGGCCACGGCGTCCGGGCGGCTCGAAGCCCCCACCCCAGCCGCCGGACCCGCCGGCGACCTGGGTGGGGCCCGTCCCGGCAGAGCCTTCACGACGGTGAGCGCCGACCCGCTGGCGTGGTTCGCGGCGGAGCGAGCGGTTCTGGTCGCAGCGGTGGAGCATGCCGTTGCGGCCGGCGCCGTTGCGCACGCATGGCGCCTGGCCCTTGCCCTCGCCGCCTTCTTCGAGGTGCGGGCGCACTGGGACGACTGGCTTCACACCCATCGGCTGGTCCTCGACGCCGCCCGCAGCGGCCGGCACCACGACGGCGAGGCGGCGATGCTGCGCGGTCTCGGCGCGCTGGCGGTCGACCGCGGCCACTACGACGAGGCGCTGGAGCACTACGAGCTGGCCGTTCGCGCCGCCAAGGAGGTCGAGGACGGCGCACTGCTCGTACTGGTCGAGCGCGGGCTCGCCGACGCCTACGCCGGGAGCTGCCGGCCGCACGACGCGATCACCCACTACCGCACCGCGCTCGCGATGAGCAGGGCGATCGGCGACTCGCCGGTCGAGCTGCAGTGCCTGAACGGGCTCGGGATGACCTACCGCCAGCTCGGCCGGCTCGACCAGGCGGCTGCCTGCCTGGAGCAGGTTCTCGCGATGACCCGCGGCGCCGACGAGCACCGCTGGCTGGCCCCCTACGCGCTCGCCACCCTCGGCAACGTGCAGCTCGACCGGGGCGCGCTCGACGAGGCCAAGGTGTGCTTCCACGACGCGGTACGACTTGCCCGAAGGTTCGGCGACCCGCGCGCCGAGGCCTACGCCATGCGTGGCCAGGCAGACGCGCTCCGTCGGGCCGGCGACCTTCACCAGAGCGAGGCGAGGCTGCGCGAGGTCCTTGCCCTGGTCCGCCGACTCGGCGAGGACGTCGGGGAGGCGCTGACCCTGAGAAGGCTCGGCGACGTCCTCGGGGAGCTGGGCAGGTGCGGCGAGGCCGCCGCCTGCCTGGACAAGGCCCTGGCCGTGGCGACGGCGGTCGGCCACCGCAGCCTCGAAGCCGAGACGCTCTACAGTCGCGGCGTCCTCTCCCGGCGCCAGGGGAAGCTCACCGACGCCGCCGCCGCGCTGGAGCGGAGCCTCGCCCTGTTCCGCCAGCAGCACCGCTGCCTGCCACACGCCGAGGCCGCTCACCAGCTGAGCCAGGTCCTCGAGCAGCTTGGCGAGCGCGCCCGCGACCTCCGCGCCGAGGCGCTTCGCGTGGCCCCCTGTCAGCGGTCTGCCAGCGAGCTTCCAGCGGACCGCGCCCATGATGTCGCCGCACGGAACCACCGCTGATGAACCTCGGGAATGTCGGACGGAGGTAGCGATGCTCTCATCTGTCCGTGCCGTGGCATGGCCACGACGCCCGGGGGCTGAAGGATCCATCCGTCCCCGATACGAAGGAGGTGAGGGATTGCCTGCCGTGAGGCACTCCGCCTGGCGGTCAGAGGCGTCGTCGTCCGTCCGTTCCTTGTCGTTGGAGGTGAACCTGTCTTGTCCGCCGCTCTGATGGAGGGCTACGCCCTGTCCACGCGCGCCGTCTCCACCGTTGAGGGGTTCCTCCTCTCGCTGGTGTCCGATACGGCCGGAAGGCTGCAGCGGGACCGCGAGAGCATGATCGTTTGGCTCTACGTAGTGATAATCGTCGGGCTCCTCACCGTCGCCTACCTCGAGGGGGTTTGCATCTGGAATGGGTACCACGGCTTCAGCGGCAACCTGAGCGTCGCCTGGAACAACGGCTTCCAGTTGGGAGTCTGGTTCGGGTGCGTCTGATGCCGCCGCGATCGAGCTGAGGTTCGGTGCGCCTGCGCAGCGTGGAGGATGCCTGCATGCACGAGCTGCTTGACGTGGAACGGCTGGTCAAACGTTATCGCAATCTCACAGCCGTAGCGGGCGTCAGCTTCTCCGTTCACCGTGGCGAGACCTGTGGTCTGCTGGGCCCGAACGGGTCCGGCAAGTCCTCCACGCTGCACGCGGTCGTCGGGGTGGTGCCGCCGTCGGACGGTCGTGTCCGGATCGCGGGCCACCCCGCCGACAGCCCCGCCGCCAAGCGCCACCTGGGATTCGTGCCCGACGACCTCCGCTTGCCCGCGGGCTTGACCGGCGCGGAGCTGCTCGCTCTGGTGGAGCGGCTGCAGCCGGCCGCCGACCGCTCCCTGATGGACTTCCTGGTGGACCTGCTCGGGCTGGGCCCGGCGCTCTCCAGGCTGGTGGGGGAGTACTCCCACGGCATGCAGCGCAAGCTGCAGCTGGTGGCGGCCCTGCTGCACCGGCCGGAGCTGCTGGTGCTCGACGAGCCCTTCCTCGGGCTCGATCCCGAAGCCGCGCTGGTCCTGCGGACGGTCCTCGCCAGGTTCACCCAGCAGGGCGGTGCGGTGCTGATCGCCACCCATGACCTCCTGGCCGCCGAGCGCTACTGCGACCAGGTCGTCATCCTCTCCGAAGGCCGCGTGGTGGCGGAAGGGCCGCCCGACGGGCTCCTGGCCCGCTACGGCGCCAGCTCGCTCGAGGGCGTGTTCCTGGTCGCGACCGGGCTGAAGGAGCGGGTCCAGGCCGCTCGGACGCGCCTCGGCGAGGTCGTCCTGGCCGGTGGCGGGAGCGACCTCGCCGAGCCCGACCGGGTCGCCGCCGAGGTGTCCCTCGCAGATCACTGTGAAGGTAGGGAGTGACCGCACCCATGACGCCCGTTGACGCCACCGGGCAGCCACCTGCCCGCCATCCTCTCCGTTTGCTGCCATCAGCCGCCGGCACGGCGCTGGCATTGCTCCTCATCGGGCTGATGGTGCTGTTCGCCGTCGCCTTCACCCGGCAGGTGCCGTTGACCGTTCCCGGACTTGCCCACGTCATCGTCATCAAGGGCAGCCAGCGCCCGCGGGCCGGCCTGGTGGTGGGCGGGGGCTTCGCGCTGTGGTGGCTGGGCGCCACCGCGGCGCTGTGGCTCGCCGCCTGGGCATTGCAGCGCAACGCGCGCCGGGGTTGACGCGCCGATGCGACCGGTGATCGCCGTCGTCCGGCTGGTGTTACGACTGTGGCGCAACGACCTGCGACGGATGCTGGGGGGGTCGACGCTCAACACCCAGCTCCTGCTGTGGTGCGCCGCCGCCGTCATGGTGGCCTGGGAGGTCTTCGGGTCCTCCTGGCTGCTCGGCAGCAGCCGGGACACCCTCCAGCAGATCGGCCGCAGCCGCGATGCGGCGCAGTTGGCGACCCTGACGGTGACCTGCATGGCCGCGTCGTTCGCGTCGCCCCTGCTGCTCATCACCCCGGCCGCCACGGCGCTGGAGCACCTCCTCGCGCCGATGCCGCTGTCGCGCTTCCAGCGGCGTCTCGTCGCCGAGCTGCCGGTCCAGCTCCTGACGCTGGCGGCGGCGCTCCTGTCGGTTGGCCCGCTGGTGCTGCCCGCGCTGTCCGTCGGTGGTTGGTCCCTCGCCACCGCGCGGGCCGCGACCGTCCTGGTCCTGCTGGCCGCCGCCGGCGTCGCGACGGCGGGCGTGGCGTTCCGCGCGCTGTCGTCGCTCTGCGCCCGGGTGCTCCGCCTGCCTTCGGTGCTGGCGCAGACGCTGAGCGCGGGCGTCGTCACGCTGGCGGCTGCCGCGCTCCTGATCCATGGGTACAGCCGCATCCCCTTCGGCGGCAGCTGGCTCGGGCGCCTGCTCGCGCAGCTGTTCGACATGGCCGTTGCGGGTCTGGCCGGCTTCGCCGTCGGCGTGCTGCTGGTGGGTGCGGTAATCGCGGCCGTGGGTTGCGCGCTGTGGTGGCTCGCCGAGCTGGAGCTCGTTCGGGAGCCGGTCGTCGGCGTGCACCTCGGTCTCCGCCTGCCGCTGCGTCCGCGCGGCAGGACGCTTCCGTACTCGGTCGAGCTGCGGCAGTGGCTGCGCTTCCCGATGAACGCCAGCACGGTCTTGCTGCAGCTCTCCCTGCTCGTCGTGCTGGCCGTCGTGGGCGGGCGCAGCGGCAACACCACCTGGTGGCCAACGGTTCCCGCGCTGTTCTTCTGGCTGGCATCCCTGGTGGGGACGACGGCCTACGGCGTCACCCGGCGCCACCACTGGCTCTACCGCGTCATGGGACGCGGCGTCGGCACCTGGCTGCCGCCGAAGCTGGCTGCCTCCCTCTCGGTCTGGGCTGGCCTGCTCGCCGTCGAGCTGCTCGTCTCCGCGACACTGGGCGGCCTCTCGCCAGGCTCCCTGCGCAGCCTCGTCCTCCTGCTCCTCCCGCAGCTGCTGGTCGTGTTCGCGGCCGGCTCGCTGATCGGGTTGGTCCTGCCGGTGGACAACGAGCAGGCCATCTCCAACACCCTCGCCGACTTGACCGCGGCGATCGTGTCGCTGCTCGTGCTGGTGCTGCTAGGGCGCCTGGGAGCGTTTGGCAGTCCCGGCCGCGGCAGCCTCGTCGCGGGTGCCGTCGTGGCCGTCGCCTTCGCGTTGTACGGCCCGCTGGTCAGATGGCGCGAGCGTGAGCTGGCCGTCTAGCGCCCCGCTCGCCGTCGAGCTGCGGCCGGGGATCGAGGCGAGTGGCGCGACGCTGCACGACCGGACCCGTGACCTGGTAGTGCAGCTCAGTGCCGGTGAGCAGGCGCTGGCCCGCGAGTTCCTGGCGCGCGGCCGGCTGCAGGGAGCGCAGTCAATCGTCGATCCAGCTTCGCTGGCGGGGCTCGCCGACGCCGGCGTGCTGTCGGCGCGCCTTTCTCTTGGTCTGGTCGTTCGTGCGTTGCTGGAGGCGTTCCGGCACGGCGACGACGCGGGGCTCCACAACCTGCGCCTGCTCGCCACCCGCCGGCACCTGGTGTCGGGGTGCCGGCCGTGGACCGTTTGGGCGCGGACGCTGGCGACCCTGCTGCGACACTGGCGGGCGGTGTCGCTGCCGCTGCTGGCGTTGCTACTCGCGCTCGGAGCGCTGGCTGGCCGCGCTGGCCCGGTCGCGTTGCGGCCCGCTGCCGTGGTTGCGTCCCTTCTGGTCAGCGTCGCGTCGCACGAAAGCGGGCACCTGTGGATGCTGCGAAGGGTCACCGGCCAGCCCGACGTCGGCGCCCTGCACATCGGGCCATGGCTGCGGCTCGGGGTGGTGCGGCCCGAGCTGGCGCCACGGCCGCTGCTGCTGGTCGCCGCCGCCGGTCCGCTCGCTGGCGCCGCCGCCACCGCTTCCCTCCTGGCCGTCAACGGCATCATCCCGCGCGCGGTCGCCGTCTTGCTGACCGCCGGTCAGCTCGTGGGCCTCACGCCGATGTCGCACGACGGACGCGACCTGGTTGCCGCCTTGCGGGGGCGTCCCGGGTGAGCGGGTTACGGTAGAAACGTCAGGTTGCGGTCGCTCACCTTCTGGACGTGGGCGCCCTCGACCGCGGCGACCGCGTCGGTGGTCGCCTCGGCGTGGCGGGCGTCGGCGGCGTTGCAGGTGAGGTCGACGACCAGCAGGTCGGGATGGGACTCGACGATGTCGGCGCGGCCACCAGGGCCGTACGCACCAGATATCGATTCGATTGATGGAATTGATCATAACAAACGATTGGAAGAATGGCTGAGGGTCTCCTACGGTGGTGACACGGTCACCAACCCGACCAGAGAGCTCGCAGGGATGCCGAGCAAGGAGGTGGGACCGATCATGCCGAGCCTTCCGACGACCCGCACGCACGACGCCGTCCTGCCGGGGGGTCCCTGGGACTCGAGCCCGCGCTGGCGGGACGTCCGGCGCGACTACCGCCCCGAGGACGTGCTGCGCCTGCGCTCCTCCCTGCCGGTCGAGCACACCCTCGCCAGGCACGGTGCCGAGCGTCTCTGGGAGCTGCTGTCCGAGCAGGACTACGTCGCCTGCCTCGGCGCGCTCACCGGCGGGCAGGCGGTGCAGATGGTCAAGGCCGGGCTGCAGGCCATCTACCTGTCCGGCTGGCAGGTCGCCGCCGACGCCAACCTGGCCGAGCAGGTCTACCCGGACCAGAGCCTGTACCCGGCCAACAGCGTCCCCGCCGTGGTGCGGCGCATCAACAACGCCCTGCACCGGGCCGACCTGGTCGAGCGCATGGAGGGTGGGGTCCGGGACTGGTTCGTGCCGATCGTGGCCGACGCCGAGGCCGGCTTCGGCGGCGCCCTCAACGCCTACGAGCTGATGCGCGCGATGATCGAGGCCGGCGCGGCCGGGGTCCACTTCGAGGACCAGCTCGCCTCCGAGAAGAAGTGCGGCCACCTCGGCGGCAAGGTGCTGGTGCCGACCTCCCAGTTCATCCGCACGCTGACCGCCGCGAGGCTGGCCGCCGACGTGGCCGGCGTGCCCACCGTGCTGATCGCCCGCACCGACGCCCTGGCGGCGACGCTGCTCACCAGCGACGTCGACGAGCGCGACCGGCGCTTCTGCAGCGGCGAGCGCAGCGCCGAGGGCTACTACGTGGTGCACGGCGGCATCGACGCGGCCATCGCCCGCGCCCTCGCCTACGCGCCCTACGTCGACCTGCTCTGGTGCGAGACCTCCACCCCGGACCTCGACCAGGCACGCCGCTTCGCCGAGGCGGTCGCAACCGAGCACCCCGGCAAGCCGCTGGCCTACAACTGCTCGCCGTCGTTCAACTGGCGCCGCCACCTGGACGACGACGCCATCGCCAAGTTCCAGAAGGAGCTGGGCGCGATGGGCTACCGCTTCCAGTTCATCACCCTGGCCGGCTTCCACGCCCTCAACGCGGCCATGTTCGAGCTCGCCCACGGCTACGCGGAGGAGGGCATGACCGCCTACGTGCGGCTACAGCAGCGCGAGTTCGAGCTGGAGAAGGACGGCTACAGCGCCACCAGGCACCAGCGCGAGGTCGGCACCGGCTACTTCGACGCGGTCGCCGAGGTGATCTCCGCAGGCACCTCGTCCACCCTGGCCCTGGCCGGCTCCACCGAGCACGAGCAGTTCCGGGCCTAGCCCGCTCGGCCCCGGCCGCGTCCCCAGCTGCGGTTGTTGTCACGTGGTCCCGGGAACCGGACCGTCTTCGCTGGCGTCCAATGGTGGGGTCCGGTTCCTCCACGACGCGATGCGTATCGCTGCGTATGGCCGCTCCGGCGACGTAACGAGTCGGCTTCGGTAGAACCGGGTAGGATGCCGGTTGTCCGGGCAGCGCGGTCAAAGGGGTCGTAGATGCAGGGTGGCGCACGGACCGGGGGCCCGGACCTGCGGCGCTGGCTGGCGGTTGCGCTGCTCGCGATCCTGCTGGTGCAGGCGGCCACGGCCGTCATGGCCGCGCCCGGCGGCGCCGACCAGCAGCGGCTGGAGCGCCGTGCCCGCACCCTCCTCGCGAAGCTGCAGGAGCAGCACGACGCGATGGAGCGGCTCACCGAGCAGATCAACGAGATCAGCGCGCGCGAGGCCGGCCTGAAGAAGCAGCTCCATGAGCTGGAGAAGCGTCGCAAGGGCATCGAGAAGGACCTGGCCAAGGCCCAGCGACTGCTCGACGACGAGGTCCGGACCACCTACATGCTCGGCCCAGGGAGCCTGGTCGGCGACCTGGTCACCGCTCCCGACCTGCCGGAGGCGCTCAACCGCCTGCCGCTGCAGCGCTCGATCCTGGAGGCGCGGGTCGCCTCGCTGGAAGCGGTGCGCCGCGACAAGGCCGACCTGGACTCGGTCGAGGCACAGATCGAGGACGCCCTCGCGGCCCAGCGCGACTCCAAGAGGACGGTCGCCGACCAGCGCGCCCACCTCAAGACGCTGGCCGACCAGCTGCAGGCCACCCTCGGCGGGGTCGACCCGGAGCTCGCCGGGGCGCTGGCCGCCGCCGAGCTGCTCGACGAGAACGCGCGCAGGGCGGCATGGGACGCCTTCTGGTCCGGCTCGGGCGGCCGCGGGGCGCTCGGCGGCGCCTGGTACACGCCCGCCCCCGCCGCGCGCAAGGCGGTCGCCTACGCCCTCGGGCACCTCGGCGCCCCCTACGTCTGGGGGGCGGCGGGCCCGCGGTCGTTCGACTGCTCCGGCCTCATCAGCGCCGCCTACGCCGCCGCCGGGGTCGGCGTCCCGCGCGTCTCACGCGCCCAGTGGGGCATCGGGCGCCACCTCGACCTCGGCAGCCTGATCCCCGGCGACCTGGTGTTCTTCGCCGACAACACCGCCGACCCGTCGACCATCCACCACGTCGGCATGTACGTCGGCCGCGGCCTGATGGTCCACGCACCGTTCACCGGCTCGGTGGTCAGCGTGTCCTCGATCTGGCGGTCCGGCTACATCGGCGCGGTCCGGGTGGTCCCGGCCATCCCCAAGCCGGGCGTGACCCCGCCGCCGGCGCCGCCGCCGACCTTGCCGTCCCCGCCGACCATGACCACCAGGCGGCCGACCACCACGACCTCGGCGCCGCCCACCACCCGGGCGAAGACCACCACGACCACGGTGCCGTCGACCACCGCGGGGACCACCACGACCACCGCGGCAACCACGACCACCACCGTGCCTTGATTGATCCGGGGGGGAGCCCGAGGACAGCTCCCCCCCGGAGGCCCCCCCATCGGGTACTTTGGCGGGATCCCTGTTTGGGCCCCTGGTGGCTGCGGCGGGATCCTGCTGGGGTCACGGGTGGCTGCGGCGGGATCCTGTTGGGGTCACGGGTGGCTGCGGCGGGATCCTGCTGGGCTCTGGGTGGCTGCGGCGGGATCCGGTTGGGCTCACGGGTGGCTGCGGCGGGATCCTCGGGCGGTCTTGGTCGCTTCGGCGGGGTCGTCGGTGCCGAGAGCAGGCTCGCCGTTCCCGGTTCGGGGTGCGGAAATGCGGTCCGGGTCGTCCGCTTGGCAGGCGTATCATCCGGGCCGTTGGCATCCCGACCAGGCAGGAGGCACTCGTGCGGCAGATCCAGCTCAAGCTCCCCGACGGCTCCGTGCGGCAGGTCGCTGCCGGCACGACCCCGGCGGAGCTGCTGGACACCACGGGCGCCGTCGCCGCGCTGGTCGACGAGGAGCCCTGGGACCTGCACCGCGGCCTCGACCGCGACGCGGCCGTCGCGCCCCTGCCCGCCGCCAGCCGGCAGGGGCGGGAGGTGCTGCGCCACTCCGCCGCGCACGTGCTCGCCCAGGCCGTGACCGACCTGTACCCCGGGGCCAAGTACGCCATCGGCCCGCCGGTGGAGGACGGCTTCTACTACGACTTCGACGTGGCCGAGCCGTTCACCCCGGACGACCTCGAGCGTATCGAGGCCCGCATGCGCGAGATCGTGGCGCAGGGCCAGCCCTTCGAGCGCGAGGAGCTCACCCGCGAGGAGGGCCTGCGGCTGTTCGCCGAGCAGCCCTACAAGCGCGAGATCATCCAGGCCGTCGACGAGTCCGAGGGGGCTGGTCCGTCGATCTCGGTGTACCGCAACGACGGCTTCGCCGACCTCTGCCGCGGCCCGCACGTGCCCACCACGGGGGACGTGCCCGCGTTCAAGCTGATGCGCGTCGCCGGGGCGTACTGGCGTGGCGACGAGTCCCGCCCGCAGCTCCAGCGCATCTACGGCACCGCCTGGGAGTCCGAGGAGGCCCTCGCCGCGCACCTGCACCGGCTCGAGGAGGCGGAGCGGCGCGACCACCGCCGCCTCGGCCTGGAGCTGGACCTGTTCCACTTCCCCTCGGAGATCGGCGGCGGGCTGCCCGTCTTCCACCCCAAGGGCGGGCTGGTCCGCAAGCTGATGGAGGACTACTCCAAGGCCGAGCACGAGCGCGGCGGCTACGACTTCGTCTGGACCCCGCACCTGGCCAAGTCGACCCTGTTCGAGACCTCGGGCCACCTGGGCTGGTACGCGGACAGCATGTACCCGCCGATGGAGATGGAGGGGGCGCGCTACTACCCCAAGCCGATGAACTGCCCCTTCCACATCCTGATCTACCGGTCGCGGGGCCGCTCCTACCGCGAGCTGCCGATGCGCCTGTTCGAGTTCGGCACCGTGTACCGCTTCGAGCGCTCCGGCGTGATCCACGGGCTCACCCGGGTGCGCGGCATCACCCAGGACGACGCGCACATCTTCTGCACCCGCGAGCAGCTCGGCCCCGAGCTGGCCAGCCTGCTCGACTTCGTGCTGCGGCTGCTGCGCACCTTCGGCCTCACCGAGTTCGAGGCCGAGCTGGCCACCCGGCCGGACAAGTTCGTCGGCAACCCACAGGAGTGGGAGCAGGCCGAGGCCGCCCTGCGCGACGCCATCGAGGCGGCCGGCCTCCCCTACGTGGTCGCCGAGGGGGAGGGCAACTTCTACGCGCCCAAGATCGACGTGCACGTGCGCGACGCCATCGGGCGCCGCTGGCAGCTCTCCACCCTGCAGGTCGACTTCCAGCTGCCGCAGCTCTTCGACCTCGAGTACACCGGCGCGGACAACGCCAGGCACCAGCCGTTCATGATCCACCGGGCGCTGTTCGGGTCGATCGAGCGCTTCTTCGGCATCCTGCTGGAGCACTACTCGGGCGCGCTGCCGACCTGGCTGGCGCCGGTGCAGGTGCGGCTGGTGCCGATCGCCGACCGCCACCTGGCCTACGCCGGCGAGGTGGCCGAGCGGCTCCGTGCGGCGGGGCTGCGCGCCGAGGTGGACGACTCCTCGGGGCGCATGCAGGCGAAGGTGCGCGACGCCCAGCTCGCCAAGGTGCCCTACGTCCTGGTGCTCGGCGACCGCGACCAGGCCGCCGGGGCGGTCAGCGTGCGGCTGCTCGACGGCAGCGAGCGCCGCGGCATGCCGCTCGACGCCTTCGTCGAGCACGTCGGCGCCGAGGTGGCCGCCAGGGAGACCGGCGCCAGCCTGCCCGACGGGGCGGAGACGGGCGTGCCGTGACCACCGACCGCCTCTGGACGCCGTGGCGCATGGCCTACATCCGCCAGGGCGGCCGGGACGAGGGCTGCGTGCTGTGCGAGCTGCCCGCGCGCGGCGACGACGCGGCCAACCACATCCTCGGCAGGGGCGAGCACGTCTTCGCGATGCTCAACGCCTTCCCCTACAACCCGGGGCACCTGATGCTCATGCCGTTCAGGCACGTCGCCGAGTACGGCGAGCTGACCACGGACGAGCTGGGCGAGATGATGGCGATGACCGGCACGGCGATCGCGGCGCTGCAGGCGGAGTCCGAGCCGCACGGCTTCAACCTCGGCATGAACCTCGGCCGCGTCGGCGGGGCTGGCATCGCCGACCACATCCACCTGCACCTGGTGCCGCGCTGGGGCGGCGACACCAACTTCATGCCGATCATCGCCCAGACGAAGGTCCTGCCCGAGCTGCTCGACGAGACCTACGAGAAGCTCCGGCCCCACTTCGTCACGTCAGGCTGAGCCGCCCCAGCCCCAGCCCTCGAACGGCTGCTCGAGGTCGTCGGCCTGGTTCCAGTAGTCGTGCTCCTGGACCACCAGGCCGGCGGCGTCGAAGCGGAGCATCGAGCCGCCGGCCAGGGTCACCGGACTGCCCTGGTCGGTGGCGCTGCACCACCACTCCACCGCGGCGCGGTCGCCCTCGACCGCGACCACGACGAAGTGGGGATCGGGGTCCGTCTCGGTGGCGAAGGCCCTGCTGACGTAGGCGACGGCGCCGGCGCGGCCCTGGTTCGGGGGACGGAACGGGTGCGAGCGGTAGACGCAGTCCGGCGCGTACAGCGAGGCGACGGCGTCGACGTCGTGCGTCCGCCAGGCCGCCTCCCAGGTCTCGGCCCAGCGCCGGGCCGCCTCGTGGACGTCCACCCTTGCCTCCTCGCAGCGCCTCGATGTGGGATGGCAGCGTAGGCGAGGGGCGTGACAGCGGCGACGGCGTCGCTGGTCGCGCGACCTCCGGCGGCCCGGCCCGGCCCGCCGGAGGTGCGGGGTGAGGTCTCAGGCCGAGGCCGCCACGGGCGTCTGCTCGGGCGTGTGGTCGGGTGCGGACACGGCGGGGCACCTTCCGGCTCGGCCTCGCCGATGGGCCGCACGTGGCGCAGCAGGGTCACGGCGAGGATGGCGACGCCGGCCAGCAGGACGGCGCTGATGCCGGCGACCTCGTGCAGCCCGCCGGTGAAGGCCTCACGGGCCGTGGTGAGCAGTGCCGCGCCGAGGTGGTCGGGCAGGTGCTGGGCCGGGGTGGCGGCGCCGGCGATGCTCTCGCGGGCGGCCCGGGCGGCAGTGGCCGGGACACCCGAGGGCGCGGACCAGGGAGAATGCGCCCGTTGCGACGGGCAGCTCCTGTTTGGGTAGATCAAGTGCTCTGGCAGCTTCTACCGAAAATGGCGCCGAGCGCCGGGTGCAGGCAAGATAGGTGAGTTCAGGTTGGTCCCGAGCCGCTCCCTCACTCTGGCGGTGGACGGGGCCGTGGCCCCCGGAGCTGGCTCGTCGGGGCGAGCCGGTCTCGGCGGCCGAGCCACCGAACGACGGAGGGGGACGCAGTGCCAGCTCGCCGGCATTCCGTCGCGGTGCCCGGCCGCGGCGCCCAGCGACCGTGGAGCTGGTGACAGCGGGGATCTCGCCGTCGAGGGCCGTGCCGGTGGGCGCCCAGGCCGGCAGGCACGAGGCGGTCGGCCACGGGGGATCCGGGAAGCGTCCCGCCGCCCCCGTGATGGGCGGTTTGGCCGATGCCTAGGCGGATCGTGCTGTTCACCCGCGACGCCGGCCTGACCGTCGCGCTGCGGACCCTGCTGCCCGTCGAGGACCGGGTGCAGCAGTTCGAGTCCCCGGACGGACGGCCAGGCGAGCTCGATCCCGCCGCCGACACGCTGGTGCTCGACCTCCCCGGCGAGCTGCGCCGGGGCGCCTACCGGTCGATCCGCGAGTGGTTCCCCGGCCGGGTGGTGGTGCTGCTCGTCCCCGGCGAGCAGGACCGGTCATTCGACCGCGACCAGGCCTGCCGGGTGCTCTTCCGGCCCTTCCAGCTCGACGACCTGATCCGCGAGCTGGTGGTGCCGCCCGCCCCGGCCGGTCGCCGCGGCGCCGCCCCCTCCGGTCCCAGCCACCACCAGGCCGGCGGCCAGAGCGGGGTCGCGCCTCAGGGTCCTGCGGCGAGCGACCCAGCGGCTCGCCCTCGGGCAGGCACCGCGGCTTCGCCGCCACCCGGCCCGGACGCCTCCCTCACAGGTAGCGTGCCGCCGCCTCCGCCCGGTCCAGCAACCCGCCCTCCGGCAGGCGCGGCGTCTCCGCCGCCCAGCGCGCCAGCTCGCCCGACGGGCGCGGCGTCTCCGCCGCCGCCCAGCGCGCCGGCGCGCCCGACGGGCGCGGCGTCTCCGCCGCCGCGCGCGCCAGACACATCCCGGGCAGGTACCGCGCCGCCACCGAGCCCGGACGCCTCGCGGGCCAGGTTCCCGGGCGGGGTCGACCTGCCGTCGCGCACGGCCTCGCCGGGCGCGCCCGAGAAGCTGCGGCCGGACGAGCTCGACGCGGCCGCCGGGCCCGACGAGCCAGCCGCGCAGCCGCCGCTGTTGTTCGACTGGTTCGCGTCGCATGGCCGCCGCATGGACGAGGCCGCCGCCGATCCGCCGGACAACGGGGCTCCCAGCCCCACCCGCCGGGCACCCCCGCCCGCCGGCTCCCCGCCTACGTCCGATCGTGGGTGGCCGCACGGCTCCGCCCAGGAGCCCCCCGCCATGCCGGACCTCGGCCGGCCGACGGAACCGTGGCGGCCCCTCGTTCCCACGGAAGAGCCGCCCGCGGTGGCGGGTCCCGGGCGGCCGGCGGATCCGCCGCGCCCGCCGGGTTCCACGGAGAGGCCGCCCGCGGTGGCGGGCTCCGGGCGGCCCACGGATCCCCCGCGCCCTCCCACGGACCTGCGCCGGCCCGCCGGTGGCACACCGGAGGAGCCGGCTGCGAAGGATCCTGGGCGACGGGTCGATCCGGGGCCGCCGGGCTCCGTCGAGGGGGTACCCGGGGCTCCGGGTCCCGGGCGGCCGGCGGAGCAGCGGCGTCCTCTGACGGACCTGCGACGCGCCGCCGAGTCGGCCGAGGCGTCGCCCGCCGCGGCGGGTCTCGGCCGCGCGGGGGACCAGCCGCCGTCGTCTCGTCCGGCGGACCGGCAGTCCGGGGCTGCGGGGGAGCGCGGTCGCGACCGGCCCGCCGCGTCGGCCTCGGTCGGTGAGGAACTGCTGAAGCGGGTGGTCGACCTGCGGACCGGGTTGCCACGCCGGCGGGCTGGTGGGCGGTCCGAGGACGCCGTGGACGTGGTGCCCGCGGCGACCGCGGCCGAGCCGGTGCGGGCAAGGCCCACCGTGGAGACGGCGCCGCCCGGCGCCGTGCGGGCGCCGGCGGGGCAGGCAGGCGAGCGCGTCAGGGCGCCTGCGGCCGAGGGTTGGGCCGGGCCTGCACCCGCCTTCGCGCGCCTGCTCGTGGCCGTGCTGCTCGGCAGCCTCGCCGTGCTCGTCTCGGGGCTGTTCAGCACCCGCAGCCCGGAGATCGGCGCCGGCGAGGCCGCCATCGCCCAGGTCGCCCGCAGCGCCGCCAGCGGAACCGGGCTCGCCTGGCGCGGCCAGCCCGTCCTCGACCAGCCCCCGCTCGCCCTGGCGGCGCATGCCGGCTGGCTGCTGGCCAGCGGGCATGCCAACGACGAGCTGGTCGCGACCGTGCAGCAGGCGCGGCTGTCCTCGAGCGGCTTCAGGGGGCTGGCCACCGCGCTGCTGGTGCTGCTCGTGCTCGCGCTCACCGAGCGGCGGCGTGACACCCTGCTGCGCTTCGCCATCGCGTCCGCCGCCGGGTTGGTCGCCGCGCTCGACCCGGTGCTCGCGGGCGCCGGCCGGGTGCTGACCGTCGAGTCCGTCGGCCTCGCGGCCGGCCTGGCCGTCCTGCTGCTGGCCTGGCTGCTGCAGCAGCGCAGTGCCGCCGTGTTCGTCCCGGCGGTGGGCCTGGCCTCGGGCGTCGCCCTGCTGGCCGACGGGCGCAGCCTGGTCCTGCTGCTGGTGCCGCTCGGGTTCGCAGTGGCCGCCCGCGGCTGGCAGGAGGTCGCCGGCCTTGCCGGCAAGGCGCTGGCCGCCCTGGCGGTCGGGCTCGGCTTCTGGGTAACCTTCGCCGCCTGGGTGGTGCGCGCGCCGGGCGACGCCGGGCTCGGGCAGCGGCTCGAACGCCTCGCCGCCCTGACCCACCTGACCGGGTCGGAGCGCCCGCTGCCACTGAGCCGGCCGCTCGAGCTGACCCTCCCACGCGACCTCGCCACCCTCGCCGTGCTGCTGCTGGCCGTGCCCGCGCTGGTCGCGGTCTGGCGGCGCGGCGAGCGTGCCGGCCGCTTCCTCGCCGCCTGGAACCTGACCGGCCTGGCCGCCGGGACCCTGCTGGCCGCGGTCGGCGCGCTGGACGAGTCCTGGCTCGCCTACCTGGTGCCCGGCGCGGTCGCCGCCGTCGCCCTGGGGCTGGGCGCGTTCCGCGACCTGCTCGCCGGCCAGGGCGCGTCGGCCCGCCGGCTTGCCACGGTGACGGTCGCGCTGGCCGTGCTGGCGCTGGCGGTGGCGGGTGGCCGCGGCTGGGACGGGCGCTACGGCCGCGCCGACAACGCCCTGGCCTACATGGCCACGCTGGTCGCCACCAAGACGCCCTCCTGCTCCGCGCTGAACGGCGGCGACCCGGCCGATCCCGACCTGTTCGCCGTGGGCGCCCGCCGGGTGACCGGGTTCGCCGACGGGCCGGCCGCGCTCGGCAGCGGCGTGCGCTACTTCCTGCTCCGCGGCGACCAGGCGGCCGGCGGGCTGGCGAGCTGGCTCGGCGCCAACGGCCGCCGCGTCGCCAGCGTCCCCAGCCCAAGCCTCGGCACGGTGCAGCTCTGGGAGGTGCAGCAGCCGTCGAGCAGCCGCGTGGCCGACCTGCAGCGGGTCGGCGGCGGCGTGTTCGAGAACGCGGTCGGCTCGGCCTGTGGCGGCTTCGCCGTGCTCGACGGTGGCGGCGCCCGCTTCTGGTCCGGCTACCAGGCGATCGGCGGCAAGGCGGTGGCTGGTCGGGCGCTCAGCCGGCCGTGGCGCGACGGCGGCCGGACGGTGCAGGCGTTCGACACCGTGTTCCTTGGCAGCGTGCCGGACCCGCAGGGGGGCCAGCCCCTCGTCCGGCCGGTCGACCTGCTGACGAGGCTGACCAGGCAGGCGCCGGCCCTGCTGGCCGGCGCCCGCCTGCCGAAGGCGGAGACCGCGCCGCAGCCCAGCATCGCGCAGCGCCGGCTGCTGCTCGCCGAGCCCAGCATCGCCCGCTTCTACCTGGGCGAGGAGCCGGCGGCCGCGAACCCGGCAGTCTGGCAGCTCGCGGCGGCGCGCTTCGGCGCCCCCGTCTCGCCGCCGAGGCACCTGCCGGGCGGACTCGTCCGCCAGGCGTTCGAGGACGTGGTGATGGAGACGGACGCGCAGGGCGCGGTCCACCTGGCGCCGCTGGGCACGCTGGCGGCGAGGGCCGGGATGATCCCGGCCGAGGCCCTCCGTCCCGAGCCCGTTCCGGGGCTGCCGCCACCTGGAGGCCGCTACCCGGCGGTCCGCGACCTCGACCTCGGCCTGCACGTCGCTGCCGCGCTCGTCCTCTGGGCGCTGCTCACCCTCGCCCTCACCGTGGGCGGCCGGCGGCGCCGCGGAAGCACTCCGGCCCCGGTCGTGCCCGGCCTGGCAGCGGCCTGGCCCGCTGACCCCGAGCGCCCTGCCGCTGGCCCCGGGCACCGTGCCGACAGCTCGGGAGACCTCGCTGCCAGCACCGGGCACCCCGGCGCTGACCCTGGGCGCCCCACCACCGGCCCCGGCCATCGGGCTGGCGGCCTGGGAGACCCTGCCGACAGTCCCGGGCACCCGGCCTCCGGCCCGGGCCGGGCCGGGCACGGCCCCACCCCCGGAGCGGCCGGCGAGAAGCCCGCCACCTGACGCTGGGTAGGATCGCTTCGAGCCGGGCTGGCGGCGCCGCACCCTCACCGAGCGGCAGGCCGTCCTCGACGCCGTCCGCCTGACTGGGCCTTAGTGGCGCAAACGCTTCTTCAGCGATCGTCTCGCCGGGCTGGAGGAACGCCCCCGGCGAGGACGACCCGCCATCTTTCCCCCCTGAGGTCGCCATCGAGGTCAAAGCGATCGCCTGTGAGCTGCCCAGCCGCCTCGGCCTGCCGCTGTCGCGCCTGTTCGTGCCCGACATCCGCGCGGAGGTGCTCACCCGCGGCCTGGTCGCCGAGATCTCCGGCACCACCATCTGGCGCTGGCTGGCCACCGATGCCATCCGCCCGTGGGCCTATCGCAGCTGGATCTTCCCGCGTGCCCCCGACTTCGAGCCCAAGGAACACGAGTACGACCGCGGCGGGGCGCTTGCCCACTTTGCCGCCTGGGACGTGCACCAGGCCAAGATCCCAAGCCGCTCGGCCCAGGTTGGCTCAGTAGGCAGAGCGGGTCCTTCCAGGCGGGGTGTTGCGGGTCGGCCGGAGCCACAGCGACAGGTGGGTCGGCTGCATCGTCTGGTCGACGATCTCGAGCAACTCGCGGGTGAGGGCCTCCAAGTCCAGCTCCTGCCGGAGCCGGCTGCTGAACGCCGTGATCGTCTGGGCGGCGTCGTAGCGACGACGGTTGAAGCGCCGGTCGACGGTCTCCTGCACCCGCCGGCGCAGCGGCCGAAACAGCACCGCCACGGCCAAGGTCGCAGCGGCGATCGCCAGGCTGTGGGTGCCGCGGCCGATGGTGCCAGCGAGCTGGCCGAGCCCCAGCACGATCAGCGCGTAGGCGGCCCCCAAGATCGCGGTGAGCAGCCCGTAGACCAGCGTCCGGTTGATGATCCGGTCGATGGCGTACAGCCGGTAGCGCAAGATCGCCACCGCCACCGCGACCGGGAACAGCACATTGAAGCCGAGCGTGGCAACCAGCGCCCACGCAAACCACGCGTTGTCGATGTCGACGAACAGGCTCGGGATCGCGAAGCCGCCAAGCAGCACCAGCTCGTAGGCCACCAGCGCCGACAGCACCCACTTCGCCTGCTGCCGCTGGACGGGGCCGGATACGCGCCAGTAGCGCCAGCTCTGCGCGGCGATCCCAAGCCCGAAGCTGCCCACGAGCACAGCCAGGAAGCACGCCGCCCGCCAGGCCGGAACGCCGAGCGGGTCGGGCAGCCGCTGCACGGTGGTCAGCATGTCTGGCATCCAGGCAAACGCGGGGATCACGGCCAGCGTCAGCAGGCGCGTCCAGCCTGGCACGAAGCGCCCGTCGGGAAAGACAGACAGCAGCAGGATGCCGACCACGAGCGTGGCGACCGACACGAACCCGATCAGCGGGCGCGCGCCGGGGTGGGCGGCGCGCAGGGCGTACAGGGCGCGCGACTCGAACGAACCGAACAGCACAAGGAAGAGCCCGAACAGCCACGCCGTCCAGTCGTCGGAGCGGCGCCAGAACAGCACCGCGGCGGTGACGGCCGACACGACCGTGGGGACAAGCAGCCCGATCGCGATCGTGAGCCGCAGCGGCACGCCCGCGCTCACCAGCACCGCTCGGATGGTCGGCTGGCTGATCAGCTCGGGGTCCTGGAACCCGGCGGCAAATCCAGCGGCTACCAGCCCCAGCGTCAGGACGGCGACACCGAGGCAGGCGGCCCGGGCGGCTTCAAGCCGCCAGCCCCGCAGCATGGTGGCTGCCCGCTGCCTGCCCACTACCAGCTCGCGTCCCCGAAGGCCGATGGTCGCTCCCGCTCGCCTGAGGCCACGATCGTGCCAGTCGGGCGTCCCGGGATCGTTACGGCTGTCCGCGTGTTCCTGGAACCTCTGGTACGTGGGCCGGGTCGACGTGTAGGAAGCGACCCTGAGCGGCTTGGAGTCCCACCCTTGTCGCCGCCTCGGGTAAGGCGCACCCTACGGTCGCGGAGGCACCACCGTCTCGATGTCCCTCGAGGGAGGCGAGCGCCGTTCTGCGCGCGCGGCCGGACAGGGGCGGATGCACGCGAGGCGACCAGTCGGGCCGCCGGGCTGCCCGCCGTCGCGGTGGCCGCCCCAGACGGCGCTGGGCGCCGCCGGGCGCAGGACGCTGCAGGGGCGACACGGCCATGCTCGGGGCGCTGGTGGCCGGTGCGGCCAGGTCGCTCGGCGCGGGTGGCCGCGGTTGTTGGGCGTGCTGCTGGCCTGCGTGCTGGTCGCCGCGTGTACCAGCTCGGCTGGTCGGCGGTCCACCGTCACCAGCCAGCCACGCCCGCTGGGCCCTACACGGCGGGACTACTGGCCCACCAGCGGCTGGCGGACCGCCGCGCCCGCCGACCAGGGCATGGACCCGGCGGTCCTTGACGACCTCGACACCAAGGTCCCGGCCTACCATTCCCAGGTGCGCAGCCTGCTGGTGGTACGCCACGGCTACCTGGTGTATGAGCGCTCCTGGCAGGGGTTCGACGCCGCGGACGGCCAGGAGCTCCACTCGATCACCAAAAGCATCATCTCGGCGCTGGTCGGCATCGCCCTCGCCGAGCGGCACCTAAAGAGCCTGGACCAGACCGTCGCGCAGCTGCTGGCGGCCCACCTGCCAAACGACGCCGACCCGCGGTGGGGCCAGGTCACCGTCCGGCAGCTGCTGACCATGACCGGTGGGCTGGCCGGCGATGAGCAGTCACAAGGCGGCGACGAGCGCCTGAGCAGGGGCCTGTTCCAAAGCCGCGACTGGCTCCGCGAGATCCTCGGCCGGTACCTAGCCGCCACCCCGGGCACCACCTTTGTCTACAGCAACGCCAGCTCCCACCTGCTATCAGCGATCGTGGCTACCGCCACCGGCCAGTCCACCCTGGCATTCGCCCGCGCGCGGCTGTTTGGCCCGCTGGGCATCCACAGCGACCACGTGTTCGAGCCGCTGGCCAACCATCGGCCCACGCCCGCCGACGTCAAGGCCTACCAGCAGGCCGCGGTGGCCTGGCCCAGGGACCCGCAGGGCTACCACTTCGGCTTCGGCGAGACCAAGCTGCCCGCCCGCGACCTGGCCAAGGTTGGCTACCTGTACCTCAACGGTGGCCGCTGGGACACCGCCCAGGTGGTCCCGGCCGCCTACGTGCGCGCCTCCACCCAGGCCCACGTCCCGACCGGCAACCCCCTGGCGCCGGGCTACGGCTACCAGTGGTGGACCACCACCGAGCAGGGCCATCGCGGCTTCGCCGCGGTCGGGCTGGGCGGGCAGCTGGTGGAGGTGCTCCCCGACCTGGACCTGGTCGTGGTCATCACCACCGATGCTGCCCGGCAGCGCGAGGATGCCAGCGACCTGGTCGGTGAGACGATCATCCCGGCCGTCACCGGATAGCCGGTTGGACAGCCTCCTGCCGGGACCAGCCGCGCTGCTGCGCTCAGTAGCGCGGGAGGGTGTGCGCCCTCGCGGAGGTTCCGGACGCACCCATCGACGTTGTTGGGGAGCGGCTGCGCTTGCTTGCTGCAGACGAGCAAGAGGTGCTCGCCTCAGCGGCAGGCTCACCACAGCGACAGGCCGCAGTGCCGCAGGAACGAGAAGGCCAGGTGGTGGGTGCCTCGGATCCGCTGGATGCCACGTTCGGCCGCCGCGCAGCGCCTCCAGCCCCCCTTGGCGCCAGCGGGCGTGCCAGCGGCTGACGACCTGGCGGGCGACACCGAGCTGGCGGGCGACCTGGGCTTGGGAGTGGCCGGCGGCGAACCGCGCGCCGGCCTGCATGCGGATGTGCTCGAACGCCTGGCGGTCGCGCGGACCGCGGGCGTTGCGGCGGTAGGCGGTTGGTCTCATACCGCCATCCTGCCAGCAAAGCCCCCGATCAAGTCACCGGAACGAGCGAACTTTCTTTTTAGTAGGTCGCTGAAGGCGTAGCCGCCAGAGACCTACAACGAGCGCGACGCCGCCGGGACGCCGCCGGGCGGGACCACGCCGTGGCGCACCGCGAACGCCGCGGCCTCCAGCTTGGAGTGGACGCCGAGCTTCACCAGCACGTTCTGCACGTGGGTCCGGACGGTGTTGACCGACAGGAAGCAGCTCTCGGCGATGCGGCGGTTGTTCCAGCCGGCCGCCAGCAGGGCCAGGATCTGCTGCTCCCGCGGGCTCAGGCTGCCGACCAGCAGGTCGATCTCGCGGTCCCTCGGCTGCGGCCGGACGGTGGGGAGGGCGTAGCTGGTGAAGGGGTCGAGGTGCCCGGCCACCAGCTTGCGGATGGCCGTGGCGACCTGCCGGGAGGAGGCGTCCTTGGGGACGAACCCGTGCGCCCCGGCGCGCAGCAGGGCGCCGATCGTTTCCGGACGGGTGTCGGCCGACAGCATCAGCAGGCGCGTCCGCGGCGCGCGCTGGCGCGCGGCCGCGATCACCTGATTGATGTCGGTGGCCGGCATGTGCACGTCGAGCACCAGCACGTCCGGCCGGTACTCGTCCAGCGCCTGCAGGGCGCTCACGCCGTCGACGGCCGTCGCCACGATCTCCAGGTCGTCCTCTGCCGCGAGGACCATGCACAGGCCCTCGACGAACACCTCGTGGTCGTCGGCAAGCACGACCTTGATCTCGCCATTCATCTGCTTCCCCCCCGTTTGCTGCTCACGGCTCGGCTTCAGCCGCCCATGCCCAGGCCGGCGGCCGGCAGGCGCAGGCCCAACACGGTGCCGCCCCCCGGGCGGCCACGGCTCCACAGGTGCCCGCCGGCCGACTCGGTCAGGTGCCGAACCAGCGCCAGGCCGAGCCCGTTGCCCTCGTGGGCGCGCCTGGGGGAGCTGCCCCAGGCGGGCCCCCGGTCGGCCACGACCACCTCGGCCCAGTCGCCGACCTGGCGGACGGTGACCTCGACCGGCTCCTCGCCGTAGCGCGCGGCGTTCTCGATCAGGTTCTCGAGCGCCTGGCGTGCCATGGCCGGCTGCGCGACCGCCCCGACCGGCTCGGACGGGTGCGCCAGCACCACGCTGGCGCGGCTGGCGGCGCGGACCGTGTCCGCCGCGGCATGTGCCGCTCCGACCAGGTCGGTCACCTCGTGCGAGGCGGCGCGGTCCCGGTCGAGCAGGGTGCGGGTGAGCTCTTCCAGCTCGTGGATCTCGCCGAGCAGCCGGTCCATCATCGGCTGCGGGTCGCGGCCGCGCCGCTGCAGCACCCCGGCGGCCTCGGCGGCCACCCGCAGGGCCGAGACCCGGCGCTTGACCTCGTGGGCCACCATCGCCGGCGAGCTGATGGCGTCCTGGGTCTCGCCGAGCGAGCCGCGTGCCGCTTGAGAGCGCTCCCAGGGCGAGCTGGTCGTGGAGACGCGCTTGGGTCGGCCGCTCCTGGCCGCACGGGCACGAAGCGGTGTACGCGCAGATGGTTGTTCGAGCAGGCCGTTTGCATGGGCCGGCATGGTGTCTACCCCCCCGGTAGCGACGGTGCTCCTAGTCGAAAGCACCGTGCTCACACCGTATGTCCGCCATTTTGATCCAAACCTACGGTATTCGCAGGACCAGGCCAATCCTCAGTACTGCGTACCTGACCTGTACGGCTGATGGACGATGGCGGTCATGGCAGCCGCTTCACCGCAATCGCCATGCAAGCTAACAACACTCGCATGTCACAGAAGGTATACAGAAGGTTGCGATCTCGGCGCGACTCGTTATCTCGCCGTATCAGCGGTGGTCACAGGCCTGCGGGAGCGGCCGTAGCGGCGTAGTCCGTTGGCAGGAGCGTCCGTTCGGCGCCGTTCAGGTGCGGACCACGGTCTTGCCGCGGGCGCCACCGGCGCGCCGGCGAGCCAGCACCGCCGGGGCGTCGCGCAACGGCACCTCCGCCTCGACCGGGACGCGCAGCCGCCCGGCGTCGAGCGCGGCGGTGAGCCGGTCGAGCAGCGCGGCCTTGTCGCGGAGCAGGTAGTCGAAGGCGCGGACGCGCTGGGCGGCGCTCGGCGCCCATTGGCCGGCGGCGAAAACGATCGACGCGGCCGTGCCGCCCTCACGGACCAGGCTCGCGTTGGCCTCGAAGGCGCCCGAGCCGCCGTGGCTGACCAGGTCGAGCAGGACGTCCACGCCGCCGGGATGGGCCGCGCGGACCTGCTCGACCAGTGGAGCCGCCGCGTAGTCGACGGTCTCGGCCGCGCCCAGCGCGCGGACCTGCTCGGCGGCGCTGGCCCGGGCGGTGGCGACCACGAGCGCACCCATGGCCGCCGCCAGCTGCGTGGCGAAGCAGCCGACGCCGCCGCTGGCGCCGACGATCAGCACCGTCTGGCCGGCGCGGAGGCCGACCTCGTCCAGCAGCCCAATCGCGGTCATCGCCGCGGTCGGCGCCGCCGCCGCTCGCCACAGCGGCAGGCCACGCGGCGCGTGGCCGATCGCCCCGTTGTCCATCCGCTGCGGCACCGCGGCGTACTCGGCATAGCTGCCGCTGCGGCCGAGCGGGGGGTGGAAGAACTGGCCGTAGACCTGGTCACCGACGGCGAAGCGGCTCACCTCGCCGCCGGCGGCCTCGACCTCCCCGGCGCCGTCGAACCCGAGGACCAGCGGGAAGGTGTGCGGCAGGCGGCCGTCGAACTGCCCGTCCACCAGCGCCTGGTCCATCGGGTTCACCCCGGCCGCCGCCAGCCTCACCAGCACCTCGTCCGGCCCCGGCTCGGGCCTGGGCAGCTCCACCAGGCTCGGCGTCCCACCGAGCTCCGTGACCGCGACCGCTCGCATCCGCCACCTCCTGCCGTTGCCTCGCGGCGCTGGCGCCTGCCCCGGCCAGTCGCCACCTCCGGCGCCAGCCTCGCGCCACGACGCCGGCGCGACCAGGACCGGGTCATCCAGGGACCGGCGCTCCCTTGTTCGCCCACGCGGCGCGGGGCATCCTGCTGGGATGGACAGGCAAGAGCTGGCAGGCTTCCTGCGCAGCCGCCGGGAGCGGCTGCGGCCCGCCGACGCCGGGTTGCGGGCCGGGGCGGGGAGGCGCCGCACGCCCGGGCTGCGCCGTGAGGAGGTCGCGCGGCTCGCCGGGATCTCGGTGGACTACTACGCCCGGCTCGAGCAGGCGCGCGGGCCGCGGCCGTCCGCCCAGGTGCTCGAGGCGCTCGCCCGCGCGCTGCGGCTCGCGGCCGCCGAACGCGACCACCTGTTCCGCCTCGCCGACCAGGCGCCCGGGCCGCCGCGCAGGCCGCCGCGGGAGGTGCCGGCCGGCATCCTGCACCTGCTCGACCGGCTCGACGACACCCCGGCGCTGGTGCTCGACGCCAAGTACGAGGTGCTGGCGTGGAACGCGATGGCCGTGGCGCTGATCACCGACTTCGCCGCGCTCCCCCAGGAGCGTCGCAACGCCGTCTGGGGGTACCTGCGGGAGGCGGACGGCCAGGGCCCGCTCGCCCGCAAGGACCGCCGGGAGCTGCTGCGCGGCGCGGTCGCCGACCTTCGCGCCGCCGCCGCCCGCTACCCCGACGACCCCGGCATCGCCGACCTGGTCGAGCGGCTCATGGACGACAGCGCCGAGTTCGCCGCGCTGTGGGCGACCCACGACGTCGCGGTGGTCCACTCGGCCACCAAGCGCATCACCCACCCGCTGGTCGGCGAGCTGGAGCTCGACTACGAGGTGCTGCTGATCCCCGAGCGGGACCAGCGGCTGCTGCTCTACACCGCGGCGCCTGGCACCCCCTCCCACGACAAGCTGCAGCTCCTGCGCATCGCCGGCGGGGCCGGCTCGCCGCGGGAGGCTGGCCCCGCCGCCAGCTCGGCTCCGGCGTCCCGCGGCTGAAGGCGGCCAGCCGCTCCGCCTCGTCCGCCAAGGCGTCGAAGGAGGGCGGCAGGCGCACGGTACGCGGCGGTGTCGCCACGGCGGCCCACGCCACCCAGGGTTGCCTCGTAGCGGGAGCCTACGACGGGCTCGTGACGGCTCAGGGATGCGTGTCGGGCTTGCAGCCGTGCGCCTGGGTCGGCTTGGCGGACGGCTGCGGGGTGGCGGGCCGCGTGGGCGCGGGGCGGGCGGCGGCGTAGCCGTGGCCGACCAGCCAGTTGGCGCGGGCGGTGTCCCAGACCGCGCGGTTCCTGACCACCGTGACGCCGCGCGGCAGCGGGCCCGGGTAGGCGCCGGCGCCCAGCCACACCAGGGTCACGTTCTGGGCGCTGGTGCCGGCTGGGAACGCCAGCGGCGTGTAGCCGCGGATGGGGACCTCCTCGACCAGGAAGACCGAGTCGCGCAGCACCAGCCGGTTGGCCGCGTCCGACCACTTGAAGAGCTGGCCGTTGCCGGCCCCGTCGGCGGCGCGCTCGTTGGCCTGGGGCGCGATGCGGATCAGCGTCCGGTCGAGGGTGAAGGTCTCGCCCGCGGGCGCCCGGGAGGGCGGGGCGTTCGCGTCGGGACGCTCGCTGATGCCCATGAAGCAGCCGTCGAAGAGGCTGTCCTCGACCCGCCCGCCGACGATGTGGTCGTTCTCGATGCAGTCGTCGCGGACGTAGGACAGGTAGGCCCCGCTCACCACGGCGAAGTCGCCGTCGCCGCCCTGCAGGGAGATGCCGTCCTCCACGTTCTCGGCGCGGAAGCCTCGCACCAGGTAGCTGCCGCGGCCCTGCACCCACATGCCGTCGCCGTTGTAGCGGGTGTAGACGGCCTGGTAGGTGAGCGCGCGGGACTGCTGGCCGATCACGTGGCCGCCGAGCACGCACAGGTTGGTGCCCGCGCGCGCCTTGCCGAACAGCAGCGGGTAGTTGCTGCTGCGCCCGTAGGCGATCGAGGTGGCCCGGCGCAGGTCGTAGGTGTGGTCGTCGGGGGTGCGGTCGGCCCGCCAGGCCTGGCGCAGGATCCCGCTCACCTGGGTGCGGCCGCCGCGGGCGAGGCAGTCGGCCAGCGACGCCGGCGCCGCCAGCGCCGGCGCCGGCGGGTTCGAGGCTGAGGCCGCCACGGCGACCAGGAGCAGCAGCCCGGAGAGGGGCAGGGCACGGCGGCGGCCCGCGCGGGTGGCCGCGTGGCGCGGCCGCTGCCGCCGGGCGCGGCCTACAGCCGGCCCGGTGGCGGCCGGAGCGGACGCTGCAACGGAGCCTGCGAGGTGCCGTGGGCGGCGGGGCATGGAGACTCCTGTCACGGGTGAGCCTGCCGGGACCGGTTTGTCGGGGGAGGAGATAGTGACAGGCATCGGGAATTCCGTGCAACAGTTTGGTCAAGAATTCATTGCCGCAATATTGCGCAAACCAACCGGTCACGCTGGACAGCAGGCACAACGGCGCTGGCACGGTGCCTGGCGGCGCTCGGGGCGTACAAACAGCTACGCCGATCTGCGGATTCGGGCTCGGTCCGGTTGGCGGAGACTGGCCGCCGGCCGAGGCGGAACGGGAGGTTCGTGGCGATGGACCAGGCGGCGGGCGGGCGCGCCCCACGGGTCAGCATCGGCATGCCCGTCTACAACGGCGCCAACTACCTCGCCGAGACGCTCGACCACCTGCTCGCCCAGCGCTTCACCGATTTCGAGCTGATCATCTCCGACAACGGCTCCAGCGACGGCACCGAGCGCATCTGCCGGGCCTACGCCGAGCGCGACCCGCGCGTGCGCTACCTCAGGGAGGCGGCCAACCGCGGCGCCACCTGGAACCACAACCGGGTGATGACGCTCGCCAGGGGCGAGTACTTCAAGCTGGCCGCCCACGACGACCTCTGCCTGCCCGACTTCGTCGGCCGCTGCGTCGAGCTGCTCGACCGCGAGCCCGAGGTGGTCCTCTGCCACCCGCAGGTGGCGATCATCGACGCCGCGGGCAAGCGCTTGAAGCCCTACCGCTACGCCTGGAAGGCGGGCTCGCCGCGGGTGCGCGAGCGCCTCTACGCCCTCAGTGGGCTGCGCTACCGCTGCTTCCCGGTGTTCGGCGTGGTCCGCACCGAGGCGCTGCGCCGCACCCGGCTGATGGGCCCCTACGTCGCCTCCGACCGCGTGATGCTGGCAGAGCTCGGCCTCCTCGGGCGCTTCGCCGAGGTGGGCGAGGAGCTGTTCTGGTCCCGCGAGCACGAGGGCCGCTCCACCAGGGCGCACAAGGCGCGCAGCGGGCGCACCGCCTGGTTCGACCCCAACCGGCGCGCCCGGGTGGTGCTCCCGGTCTGGAAGCAGGGCGTCGAGTTCGTCCGCGCCATCCGGCGCACGCCGCTGCCGAGGGGGGAGCGCGCCGCCTGCTACGCCGAGATGCTGCGCTGGGCCGGCCGCCACTACAAGAGCCTCGGCAAGGACGCCGTGATGGTGCTCCCGCAGCTGGCGCGGCTGGCCCGCGGCGCGTGGGCGGCCGGACGCCCGGCAGGTGGCCAGGCCACCTGAACGCGAGGCCCCGGGCTCGGCGGCGAATCGTTCGATCGCCGTAGGCAGGCTCCCTACCCGTGGGGACCAGGGCTGTCCGCGCGGCTCCCAAAATGGGGGAGCGAGCGCTGCCGCCGGGGCCGAGGCCGAGTCCCGGCCGTGGCGTGCCGTCGTGCAGGCAGGCGGACGCGGCTGGCTACGCCGCGAGGAAGGATCCAAGGGTTGAAGGTCGTCATCCTTGCCGGGGGGCTCGGAACGCGGTTGGCCGAGGAGACCGAGGTCCGTCCCAAGCCAATGGTCGAGATCGGTGGACGACCGATCCTGTGGCACATCCTCAAGATCTACCACCACTACGGCTACCGCGACTTCGTCGTCGCCCTCGGCTACAAGGGCGAGCACATCAAGCGCTGGCTGGTGGAGTACTGCTCCTACAACGGCAACCTCACCGTCAACTCGCGCGACGGCGAGGTCAGGCGGCACGGCGGCAGCCACCGCGAGGACTGGACCATCGAGCTGGTCGACACCGGCCTGGACACCGCCACCGGCGGCCGCATCAAGCGGCTCGCCCCCTACATCGGCGACCAGCCCTTCATGCTGACCTGGGGTGACGGCGTCGCCGACATCGACGTCGACAAGCTGGTCGCCTTCCACCGCGCGCACGGGCGCCTGGCGACCGTCACCGCGGTGCGCCCGCCGGCCCGCTTCGGCAGGCTCGACCTCGAAGGCGACCTGGTGCGCCGCTTCTCGGAGAAGCCACAGCTCGGCGAGGGCTGGATCAACGGCGCCTTCTTCGTGCTCGAGCCGGGCGTGCTCGACTACGTCGAGGGCGACGGCACCGTCTGGGAGCGCGAGCCGCTCGAGGGCCTGGCCGGCGCCGGCCAGCTGATGGCCTACCGGCACTACTCGTTCTGGCAGTGCATGGACACGCTGCGGGACAAGAAGCTGCTCGAGTCCCTCTGGGAGCAGCCACAGCCGCCGTGGAAGGTGTGGGAATAGCCGCTGACGGCGAGCAAGGAGTGAGTCCCGCGATGCACCAGCTGATCCAGGCGTGCCGTTCCTGCGGCGCGCGCGAGCTGGAGGCGATCCTCTCGCTGGGGGAGACGCCCCTGGCCGACGCCCTGGTCGAGGCGGCCCGGCTCGAGGAGCCGGAGCCGTTCTACCCGCTGGAGATCGCCTTCTGCGCAAGCTGCTCGCTGGTCCAGCTGCTGCAGACGGTCTCGGCGGAGACGCTGTTCACCCAGGACTACCCGTACTACTCGTCGTTCTCCGACGCGCTGGTGGAGCACGCGCGGCTCAACGCCGAGCGGCTGATCGACGCGGAGCGCCTCGGCGAGCACAGCCTGGTGGTCGAGCTCGCCTCCAACGACGGCTACCTGCTGCGCCACTTCGCCAAGCAGGGCGTGCCCGTGCTCGGCATCGACCCGGCCGAGGGGCCGGCGCGGGCCGCGCAGGAGGCCGGCATCCCGACCCTGCGCGCCTTCTTCGACCGTGACCTGGCCGCCTGCCTGGTCGCCGAGGGCAAGCGGGCCGACGTGGTGCTGGCCAACAACGTCCTGGCCCACGTGCCCGACCTGAACGGCTTCGTGGCCGGCATCGGCCTGCTGCTGGAACCGCACGGCGTGGCGGTGATCGAGGCCCCCTACGTGCGCGACCTGATCGACCGCTGCGAGTTCGACACCATCTACCACGAGCACCACTGCTACTTCTCGGTGACCGCGCTGCGCGAGCTCTTCGCCAGGCACGGGCTGGTGCTCTCGCGGGTGGAGCACTACCCGGTGCACGGCGGCTCGCTGCGGCTGTTCGTGCGCCGCGAGGGCGAGCCCGACGAGACCGTGCGCGGCTACCTCGCCGACGAGGCGGAGCACGGGCTGGTCGCGGCGGGCTACTACCGCGACTTCGCCGCCCGCGTCGCGGGCGTCAAGGAGGGGCTGCTGGCGCTGCTCGCGGCGCTCAAGGCCGAGGGCGCGCGCATCGCCGCCTACGGCGCCGCCGCCAAGGGCGCCACCTTGCTCAACTACGTCGGGGTGGGCACGGAGACGATCGACTACGTGGTCGACCGCAACGTGCACAAGCAGGGCCGCTACATGCCCGGCGTGCGCCTGCCGATCGCCGACCCCGCGCGCCTGCTCAGCGACCGTCCCGACTACGTGCTGCTGCTCGCCTGGAACTTCGCCGACGAGATCCTCGCCCAGCAGGACGCCTACCGCCGCGCCGGCGGCCGCTTCATCGTCCCGGTGCCCGAGCCCAAGGTGCTGCGGTAGCGGCGGCGCTGCCCGCCCATCAACCAAATTCCCGGCGCCACAGCGCGAAGGTCGCCAGGGCGCAGACCTTGCCGTGCTGGTTGGCGCGGCCCTCCATGTGGTCGGCCACCAGCGCCCGCACCGCGTCCACGTCGAGCAGGTCCTCCAGGTA
>WNGF01000759.1_pt1 | contig 76976 bp, 82 predicted proteins | sample 5400641 | NCBI WGS metagenome assembly WNGF01 (sample SAMN13153371, study PRJNA577476) | soil metagenome | isolation source: 80 cm soil or saprolite under grassland replicate 2 | place: USA:California | collected 2016-06-15
TGACCTGGGGCGGGCAGCAATGCCGGGCGCCCCGCCACAGGTGCACCGATCCTGGACGAGCATCGCCGCCGGTGCACGGCTGGATGGCAACCGCGCGGGAGAGCGCTCTCTACCGGAGGAGCCTCATCAACCTTCGTCACGTTGTCAAGAAGCTCTACTGGCAGAACAAGCGCAACGTCTTCAACGCCGTGGACATCTCGATTCCGGTCGGCGTCAGCGTCTTTCCCGGTGAGATCTACCGAGCACCACGCAAGCTGGGGCGAACGCACCTATCACAAACTCATCTACTGGAACGAGCTCGACAAGGGCGGCCACTTCGCGGCATGGGAACACCGGAACTCTTCACGACGGAGGTCCGAGCAGCGTTCGCCTCGGTCCGCTAGTCGGACCGATCCGCTCGTACGCGAGACGAAACCCATCCACGGGAACGGTCCGGTTCACACCGCCGAGTACGCCACGATGGCGACCCCCCGTCGATCGTCAACGTTCGCGCCCTCTGCTCAGGCACCGGCTCACGCCAGCGGCTCCACTCGGTAGTCCCCGGCGTCCTCGATCAGCAGGACCCCTTCGCCCTTGCCGAGCGGGGGGACGACCCGACCGGCCAGCCCGAGTACCGCGGCCTCGTTGGTGGGGCTGTGCCCCACGACGAGTGCCCGCCCGCCCTCTGGCAGCCCGTGTACCACCTGTCGCAGCACCGTACCGAGCAGCCACGACTCCCGTTCGACCAGATCCGGGTCGACCGCGCGCATCGCCTCCAGATCCGCGCCCTTGCCCGCTACCTTGGCCGCTTCGCGCCATCGATCCTCCACCGAGGACCGCAACCCGGGCACCTGAGTGATCGGTACGTCGTCCTGGCCGGCGGCGTGCCGCAGGGTCTCCAGCATCTGGGTGGCGCGTGCCGCGCCCGTGGAGACGAACGCCGCGTACGGCGGGCTCAGCCGATCGCGGCCGATCGCCTCGGCATCCGCCACGCCCTGCGGTGAGAGGCGATCACCCTCGTTGTCGGTGTGCCGACGCAGCTCCACGTACCGCACGGAATGGTGTTACCCCCACCCCGCTGATGTCATGCTTGTCCCGCCGGCGCACCGACGTGTACCTCCCATGGGTTCACCGCGGCAGGAGGAGCTCGGATCGTGGTGGCAGCGTGCAGGTGAGCCGGTGACGGCCCGTGCTCACGTCCATCGCGAACACCTGTACCGGATCGGATTTCGGTATCGGCGAGCCGAACGAGCAGGTGCGGACCAGCACCACTTCGCCGCCGGCCAGCCCGGCGACGTGCCAGAAGCCGTACCCGGCCGGCTGCTCCGCGGGCAGCCGGTGCCGGGCCCGGACCCGGCCGGTGGCGAGGTCGACGACGACCACCTCGCCGGGGTCGGCAGGGGCGCTGGCCGCCTGGATGACAAGCAACCCACCGCCGATGACGCTGCCTTCCGCCAAGACCTGCGACCGTCCAAAGTCGACACTGAGTTCGCGGCGCACCGCTGGTGTCGCCCACGCTGGCCGCGCGGACGCGCGCGGGCCGGGTCGTCTCGCCGATCCGCGGCGCGGTGCGGCTGCCCAACCAGATACGCCGGGCCACCGGCCCCGGCTGGGCGCTCGTCGGCGACGCCGGCTACCACCGCGACCCGATCACCGGGCACGGCATCACCGACGCGTTCCGCAATGCCGAGCTGCTCACCCGGAGCATTGACGAGCACCTGCGCGGCGAGGCCGCCGACCTGTCCGGGTACGAGACCGCTCGCGACGCCGTGTTACGGGACACGTTCGATATCACCTGCGCGATGAGCCGCTACCCCGCACTCGACGAGTTCGTCGCGCCTGCAGAAGCGGCTCAGCCATGCCCTGGAAACGGAGGCGGACCTCCTCGCCTCGCTGCACTCGCCCATGGCCGCCGGAACCGGCCATCTTTGAAGGGAGTACGTCATGTCCATCAACGGCGTTGACACCAAGACGCTCTTCGCCACGATCGATGCGGTGAAGGCACAGCCGGAGCTGGCGAAGTTCCAGTTCCGGGGCGAGCAACCGCTGGGTCGGCGGTACACACAACCGCAGTACCGTCAACGGCTACTACGGCGCCGGCCATGAGTACGTGCGGGAGACCGACCACCGGTACGACGGACCACCCGCCGGTCCTCACCGGTGCCGACCAGGGCCCCACGCCGGTCGAGTTCCTCCTGCACGCCTGGCCGCCTGCCTCACCAGCGATCTAGCCAACATCGCAGCCGCACGAGGCATCCCGCTGACCGAGGTGACGTCCACAGTGGAGGGTGACATCGATCTGCGTGGCATCCTCGGCCTGGACCCTGGGGTGCGCAACGGGTTCCAGAGCATCCGGGTCAAGTTCGCCATCCGCGGCGAGGGCTCTCCGGAGCAGCTCGAGGGCCTGGTTGCCCAGTCGCGCAAGCGGTCGGCCGTCTTCGACATGCTGACCAACGGCGTACCGGTGACGGTGGAGGCCAAGGCCGCCTGACAGTTGCGGACCACGAGCCCCCGTGACCGGACGGATCGCGGGGGCTCGCCGATCCGGGTCAGGCGGTCGTTTGGGCGAAAGGGTCAGGGCCCGGGTCGCGGCCGGTGGCGGCGGCGGCGAGCCGGGCCAGGAAATGGGGCCAGCCGACAGCGTGTTGGGCGGCCTCCTCCGGCGGCAGCTCGCGGTGCTCGACCGTGACGTGGGTGCCGTCCGGGGTGGCGGTGAGGGTGATCTCGACGATGCTGCTGCCCGGGGGGAGCCGGTCGGATCCGGCGTGTCCCCACGAGATCAGCAGTCGATGCGGGGGGTCGAGCTCGAGATAGCGTCCCCGCACCGGGACGCCGTTGATGTCCAGGTGGAACACGCCGCCCGGTACGGCGTCGAGCACCGCGTAGTCGCCCATCCAGGACACGATCGCCTCGGGCCGGGTGAGGTACGGGTACACGGCCTCGGGTGGGGCGGCGATGTCCACCGACGTCCGGTACAGCGCGGCGGTCACCGGCTCACCTCGCGCTCGGACTCCACCGCCCGTTTGAGCCGGTCCAGGCCGGCCGGCCACATTTCGGCGAGGAACTCGTGCAGCGACGCCATGCCATCCGGGTCGACCAGATACAGCCGCCGCTGCCCGTCGCGGCGCACCCCGACCAAGCCCGCCTCGCGCAGCACCTTGAGGTGCAGCGAGACGGCCTGCTGGGTGATCTCGAAGTGTTCGGCGATCTCGGTCACCGACCGCGGTTCGTCGCGGACCAGGCGCAGGATCGCCCGCCGGTGCGGCTCGGCGAGGGCCTTCAGGGCGGCGTCGGTCGACATCACTGCCATCATGCCCCACCGGGCGTGCTTTCACAAGCAACCGCTTGCACAAGCAACAGCTTGTATATAGGCTCCGGTCTGCCACGAAACAGCGATCAGTACGGGAGACTGAGATGCCCTCGTTCCGCCACACCATCGACATCGCCGCCACCCCCGAGCAGGTCTGGCACGTCCTGGGCGACCTGACCTCGGTCGACCGGTGGATCCCCGGGGTGACCGCGGTGACCCGCACCGACACCGGCCGGGCGTGCACCTTCGACGACGGACACGTCCAGGACGAGCAGATCCTCGACTACTCGCCCCGGACCTACTCCTACCGGTACGTCATCGACGGCGCCCCGCTGCCGGTCCGCGACAACACCGGCACGTTCACGGTCGAGGACGCCGACGGGCAGGCCCGGGTCGTCTGGGAGTCCAGCTTCGTCGCCCTCGACCCGGCCATGGCGACGCGACTGGCCGAGATGTGGGAGCCCTACCTTCCGATGGTCCTGGCCAACCTCAAGCGGCTGGTCGAAAGCCAATGACCACACCGACGGTAGGCTCAGGTTCAGAGCCGACGGGCGATGATGATGATCTCGCGGCTGGTTTCGGTGATCGGCCCCCGGCGCCAGTCGCCGTACTGATCCTCGATGGTGAACCCGGCCTCGGTCAGGAACTTGGCCAGAGCCGGGATGTCGAGGAAGCGCAGGCTTGCCCGGTCGACGCGGAGAACCGTGTTGTCGCGCTCGGCCGTGGTCTCGGTGAGTGTGACGACGTCGGCGACGACCGACTCAACTTCGTGCCACATGCGCAGCTGGCGTCCGGTGGCGTCCTCGATGTCGAAGGCGTTCGACGGGTTCCAGCTGTCCCACCCGTGTGCCTGCGGGTGGCGGGTACCAAAGAGGAACCGGCCGCCGTCGCGCAGAGACGTGCGGATCGCGGTCAGGGAGGCCCGCAGCTCGTCGTCGGTGACCAGGCATTGGAAGGCGTTGCTGGTCATGGTGGCCAGGTCGAGCTCGGCGTCCCATGCGGCGTCGGCGGCGACGCCGCAGACCCATTCGATGTCGGTGCGGCGTCTGGCCCGATCCAGCATGCTCTGGTCGGGGTCGAGCCCGACCAGGCGGCCGGCATGGCCGAGGTCGCGGGCGTAATGCAGCATGCTCCCGGTGCCGCAACCTACATCCAGTACGGCAGAGGCCGCCATGACATGTTCGGTACAGAAGACGACCTCGGGACGGGCGGGGTCCCATGGGTTCATCACGTCGTAGAGAGCTGCGGCGTCAGCATCGGAGAACACCGCGGCAGTATCCGTGGACAACCAACGGCAGCCAACTGAGCACCACTGCGCGACCAGCGGCTACTTGTTTACTGGATCTACGACCGGAGCTCGGCCAAGCTCGGTCGAGGTGACCGGCGGGTCGCTCTCACTTGCGGCTGCCCACCCTGGTTCGGTGTGGCTCTCTCATGGCATGCGTCCCGCCGGTCGCCGCTGTGGCGGGGAGTGGCTGAAGAGGGGTCTGCTCGGCTCGAAGTAGCGGTGCCCTCCCTGTCAGAGACCGGATGGTGTTGAGCGAGGAGGCAGCGTGGCGCGAGTGATCATCGGGATGGGTCCGCACAAACGATCGGCGACGATCGAGGTCATCAACTGGCCGACCCCTTCTTGAGATCTCCGGTGTCGTCGAGGATCAGCACCGCGGCCGGGATCGCCCAGCTCGTCGACCACGTACCGGGCGTAGGTCGTCGCGCACCTTGTCGGCGTCCCACACCGCCTCAACCAACAGGAGCTGCATCCGGTGCGGCGTAGCGTCCCCGGCCTGCTCGGCCACCTGCCAACACGAGCGAGCGTCCACATCAGACAGCAGTCCGAGCAGAAACGCCCGCGCCTGCCGGCGCGGCTCCACCCCCCCAAACCGGCCCGCGGTCGCCGCGAACCCGGTGTCGAACTCCGCCAGCCACCCATCGGCATCTACGCTGTGCCCAGCGGCCGCCGCTCGATATTCGGTTGTCTCCACAAGTCGCTGATCATCGCGCGGCGGCCGCGCGCAGACCCCCGCCCACCACACCGGGCACCCGCCCCAGCGGCCAGCCCTGACCTGAACGTCAAGGCCCGACCAGGTCCTGCGGCGGACGCAACGCACAGAACTCGTTGCCGTCGGGATCGGCAAGCACGTACCAAACCCAGCCGTCCTCCTCGATCGGACTACCCGTGGTGTGCTCGGCGCCCAGCGCCACCAGCCGCGCCACCTCGTCATCGAGATCAGGCACACGCAGGTCCAAATGCATCCGGTTCTTGGTTACCTTCGGCTCCGCAACCCGCTGCAACAACAACTCACGCCGTCCCCACCAGCGGGTAGCAGCCGCCGGTACCGCCCCGCCGAGTCCGGCTCACCGACATAACCCAGTGCCGCACACCAGAACGCGGCCGACCGATCGAGATCGGCGCAGTCGAGCACAACCGCCAAGACCACGTCATCCCGCCCGCCATAACGAGCCGGCCTACCAGCCATGGCAGCAGGCTACGCGGCCAACACACCAGCCCGACGCATCGCCGACCATCTACATAACGCTCCCGGCCAGGCTAGGTCGAGGTGACCGTCTCGGTGCGGTACTGGCGGCGGTGTTCGTCGCCGAGATCGGCCAGTCGACCGGTTCGCCAGGCCCGAGCAGCTGGCCTCCTGGGCCGGTCTGACGCCACGGCACCGCGAGTCCGACACCACCGTCCACCGTGGACGCATCACCAAACAGGGCGCCACTCTGGTCCGCCGGGCGGCGGTCGAAGCGGCGCACTGCGCCGCCCGCACCGACTGGCTAACCGCCACCCGGACCCGCATCGGCGAACGCCGAGGCCGCAACATCGCCACCGTCGCGGTGGCCCGCAAGCTGCTCACCCTCGTCTGCTACGGCCCGCGCGACGGGCACATCCGCGCGCTGCGTCCGGCCAGGGCGGCGGCGTGAACAGGTTCGGACGTGACCGGACGCGAGGTCGTTCTGTGTCTGGCCCCCGGCCACAGCCGGCGTGGCCGCCCGCCTGATTGACCCCGACCGGTCACGGTCGCACACCACCATGCCCCCGAAGGGGGGGCGAATGGATGACCGGCAGCCGAACCCCGGCCTGCCCTCCGACAGCGGTCGGAACCTGGCGACGACGACCACCCCAACCGCACAGCCACCGCGGGTTTCAGCGGACAACCGCGGTGATCATGCATGCCACCAACCCGTCACAGCGACAGAACAAACAACCTCAAAGCCCACAACGTCGGGAACTTGACCGGCACCGCTCCTTCATGGATGACACAGAGGGGAGCCAGGTGAGGGTGTGCCGTGAAGGTCGGCGACCGGAGGCCGGCGATGACCGCCACTCTGACCGAGACGGGGCTCAGCGTCGACGGCATCGCGGTGGGCCGCCGGCCGATGCCGCGTCGTTGCAGCTGCCACGCCTCGGGTACGAGACCCTTACACGAGGCGGTGCATGTCCGTGACCGGCCTGGCGGCGATGGATCAAGATTGTTTCCTCGGCTGTCGATCCCGGACGCGTTTGACTCGTCGTAGAAGTAGGCGGGCCCGCACCCGGGCTCTACACGACGGGAGGTCGACATGGCGAAGTACCTGATCCTCATCTATGGCGAAGAACGGCAGTGGGCCGCGATGTCCGCGCAGGAGCAGCAGAAGCTCGACGAGGCCCACCGCGCCTTCGCCGCTGCAGCCGGGACCGCGGATACTCGACGGCCAGGAGCTGGAGCCGGCCGACATCGCGACCACGCTGCGCACGGACCCCGCTGGCCGGCTCACCACCACAGATGGACCGTTCCTGGAGACCAAGGAGGCACTCGGCGGCTACTACCTGGTCGAAGCCGCTGACCTCGACGAAGTCATCGAGCTCGCCGCACGGCTGTATGAGGTTTCCGCCGGCCACAGCGGGGTCGAGATCCGCCCGGTGGTGGATCACGGATGAGTGCTGAGGTCACCGCGGCGGTCGCGCAGGCGCACCGCCGCGAATGGGCCCGAGTTTTCGCCGCCACCGCGCACCTGACCCGGGACCTCGATCTCGCGGAGGAGTGCGCCCAGGACGCGTACGCACAGGCGCTGCAGACCTGGACGCAAACCGGCATCCCCGATCGACCCGGCGCCTGGCTGACGACGATCGCGCGGAACCGGGCCCGGGATGTGCTGCGCCGCGAGTCGGTGCTGCGCCGGGCGCTGCCGCTGCTCGTACCGGTCGAGGCGGTGCCCGGGCCCGAAGACGGCCTCGTCGACGACGACCGCCTACGGCTGGTCTTCACCTGCTGTCACCCTGCCTTGTCCCGCGACGCCCAGGTCGCTCTCACCCTGCGGCTGGTGTGCGGGCTGTCGACGGTCGAGGTGGCCCGTGCGTTCCTGGTGCAGGAGTCCACCATGGCCGCGCGGATCACGCGGGCCAAGAAGAAGATCATCGCCGCCCGTATCCCGTACCGCGTGCCGTCGCCCGACCACCTCGCCGAGCGCGTCGGCGCCGTCCTCGAGGTCGTACACCTGATCTTCACCACCGGCCACACCGCGCCGGTCGGCGCGCATCTTGTCCGCCGGGACCTGGTGGACAGCGCAATCAGCCTCGCCCGCATGCTGCACCTGCTCATGCCCAACGACGCCGAGATCAGCGCCCTGCTCGCACTGCTGCTGCTCATCGATGCGCGCGCCGATGCCCGCCTGTCCGCCAGCGGGCGGCTACTGCTGCTCTCACAGCAGGACCGCACGTGTTGGGACACCCGCCTGATCGACGAGGGCGTCGGACTGCTGACCGACGCTTTGCGCCGGCATCCACCGACGCGCTACGCCGTCGAGGCCGCGATCGCCGCCGTGCACGCCGAGGCGCCGACGTGGCAGGACACCGACTGGGCGCAGATCGTCGCGCTGTACAACGTCCTGCTCCAGCTGTGGCCCTCGCCGGTAGTCCGGCTCAACCGCGCTGTCGCGATCGGCCTACGCGACGGCCCGCAGGCCGGCCTCGATGCACTGACGCCGCTGCTCGCCGATCCGGCGCTGGCCACCTATGGCTACCTCAGCGCCGCCCGCGCCGATTTCCTGCGCCAGCTACATCAGTGGACGCCGGCGGCCGTGGCCTACCAAGAGGCCATGACTCTCACCGACAACGACGTCGAGCTCGCCTTCCTCAGCCAACGGCTCGACGAGGTCCGGACCCACCTACGAACCTGAACGCCCACCAGCGACCGTCCGGCAGCCACCGGTGTACCTCGTGAACACAGTTACCGTTCTGCCATGATGGGCGGGAGACGGGGAGGTGCGTCATGGCCGCGGTTCGGATCCGGGATGAGACCGCAACGGGTCGTCAGATCGATGCCTGGGTGCTGCCGCAGGTGCCGGACAGCATCACCGCGCGTGAGCTGGTCCGGTTGCGAGTCCGCGAGGAGGTGGCCAGGTTCAACGCCACCAGCTCCGACGTGTTCCGCGGGCTGGTGCAGCCGACCGACACCGAGGCCACGGTCAACGGCTACCGCTTGCGTGCGCGTCGTCAGCTGGACTGGGAGCGGCAGGCCGACCTGGCGTGTGCCGCGTTCGCCCGCAACGGCTTCGTGATGTTCGTGCATGGCCGCCAGATCGAGGATCTCGACGAGGTGGTCGACCTCACCGCCGACCCCGAGGTTGCGTTCGTCCGGCTCGTGCCGCTGGTTGGCGGCTGATGGCGGCGTCGGGCGAGCTCGGCGACCCGGCGTTCGGTGAATGGTCGGGGATCGATCGGCGGATCGAGGCGGTCGCCGAGCGTGCGCTGGATGCGGTGCGGGCAGCGGGGCGCCCGGAGATCGACGCCGGCAGCAAGACGTTGACCCGGTTCCTCGACGGGCTGGACGACGCGGCGCAACGGGCGGTCGGCATGTGGGCCCATCGGCGGGCGTTAACTCGCCGCGCATGGACGAATGCGGTGGAGCTAGGTGCCAGCGTGGCACGCCGGAAGCTGTCCTGGACGCCCGAGGAGGTGGGCTGGCTCCTCGCCGAGTCCAGCCCGGCGAGGGCGGTCTGGCTCAACGACCGGTTCGGGTTGCCGATCGCCGCCGCGCGGCGGCTCGACACCGCCGGGTTGGCCATGCTGCGGCCGGCACTGCAGCGTGCTGAGCAGGAGATCGAGCGCGAGAAGACGTACGCGCTTCCGGAGAGGCGGCGCGAGCTACTCAACCAGGTACGCGAGCTGCTCGCGCAGCCGGAGGACGTCGACGTCCTGCCCGACTGGGTCCTGCCCACAGGGGATGCGTTCAGCGTCACGGTGCGCGCCGAGCTGGGCGACCTGTTGACCAGGCCCGGCGTGCCCCACCTGCTGATCCACTGTGTCCAGCAAACAAAGGTGACCCCGACCAAGCGGTGGACCGCGCGGGCGGTGGCGCTGCGGTCGGCGGCACCGGCGCTGCCTGCTGTCCGGGCGCTGTTGGAGCGCTTCTGCGCGCAACCCGAGCGCTGGGTCTACCGCCGTGAGCTCAACCTGGACGTGCCCGTCGTGGTCGGCGAGGACAACGAGACGCTCCTGCGCGGGGTCGTCTGGGCGGTCGCGGACGTCGACGAGGACTGGGTCACCCCGGCGCTCGCCGCGGTCACCGTGCACGCCGCGACGGCGTTCGAGGGCTCCCCCGGCTATCCGCATTGCCCCCGTCTGGCGAACTCGGCGGTGCTCGTGCTCGCCCAGCGCCCGGGTGACCTGCCGGTCACCACGCTGTCCCGGCTGTCGTTGGCGGTACGCAACAACGCGCTGCGGTCCAGGCTCGCGACCGCGCTCACCGAGCTTGGGGCGCTGCGCGGCTGGTCCCCGGGTGAGGTCGCCGAGCTCGCCGTCGACCGGCATGGGCTCAACGCCGACGGCCGTGCGGTGGAGGTCCTCGGCGAGTACGAGGCGGTCGTCGCCGTGGACCCGCAGACGGCGAAGGCCGCGCTGTCGTTCCACCGCGACGGCAAGGCCGTGAAGGGGGTTCCGGCGATGGTCAAAGAGGTGCACGGCGAGCGCCTCGGCGCCCTGCGCACCACCGTCAAGGAGCTGAACGGCACGCTCGCGCTGGAGCGTCTCCGGCTCGACCGGCTCATGTCGTCGCCGCGCGACTGGCGGTACCAGGACTGGGTCTCCCGCTACCTGGACCACCCGGTCACCGGCATGTTCGCGCGGCGCTTGCTCTGGGAGGTCGACGCGGACGGCGAGTGGTGTGCGGGCCTACCGGCCCGCCATGAAGGCGCCTGGGTTCTGGTCGGACGCGCCGGCGAGGGGATGACAGGTGAGCGTGTCCGGCTGTGGCACCCGATCCGCGCCACGATCGACGAGATCGCCGCGTGGCGGGATCACGTGCTCGCCGCGGCGCTACGCCAGCCGTTCAAGCAGGCGTTTCGGGAGGTGTACCTGCTCACGCCCGCCGAAGAGCAGACCGGCACGTACTCCAACCGGTTCGCCGGGCACATCCTGCGCTACCGGCAGGCCAACGCGCTCATGCGCACTCGCGGCTGGACGAGCAACTACCTGGGCTTCTTCAGCTCCGGCTATCAGGGCGAGGCGGTCAAGGAGCTGGCCGACGGGCAGTGGCGCGCCATGTTCTTCCACGAGCTGGTGGACAACCGGGACCGCGACGACACCGAGGTGCGGTTCTGCTCCACCGACCAGGTCCGCTTCGCGCGGCGCGACGGCGCGGTGTGGGACCAGGCGCGCGTCGCGGACGTCCCGCCGGCCGTCTTCAGCGAGGCCATGCGGGATGTCGACCTCTTCGTCGGGGTCACCTCCATCGCGGCCGATCCACAATGGACGGATCGTGGCGAGCACCGGTTCGACGCGTACTGGGAGGCGACCGCCTTCGGCGCGCTCACGGCGACGGCCGAGATCCGCCGCGAGACCCTGGCCAGGCTGCTGCCGAGCACGAAGATCGCGTCGAAGGTCGAGCTCGGCGAGCGCTTCCTTCGAGTGTTCGGAACCCGCCGCACGTACAAGGTTCACCTCGGCTCCGGCAACATCCTGATGGAGCCCAACGACGCGTACCTCTGTGTCGTCGCGCGCAAGCGTTCGACACCAACGCTGCACCTGCCCTTCGACGAGGACCCGATGTTGTCGGTGATCCTGTCGAAGGCGTTCCTGCTCGCTGCCGATGACAAGATCACGGATCCGTCGATTGTCCAGCAGCTCGGCCGGTAGCCGCGAGGACGACCGGCGAGCGCCGAAGGTTGACTGGCGCCCCTGCCGGGCCGGGGTGGCTTGGCAAGGGCGGGTCCGGCCGGCGAGGTCTCAATCCGTGTGGACGCCGTCGAGCCGCGGCGAGGTTCGTGCGCGGCGCGGCGCGGCGCACGAACCTCGCCCCTGGTCTCAGCCCTCGATCACGGTGAGGACGAGCGGTCCGCTCGGAGCGGGGTTGCCGACACCGTTCGGGTACCCGTACTGGGCGTAGTTGCCGGCCGCGTCGTAGAGGGTGAACCCGGCGGCGTACGTGCCGACGGGCAGCGAACCCACCGATGCGAGCAGGTGCACCATGCCATCGGGCCCGGTCTGTACCCCGCCGTCGCCGCCACCGACTGAGACGCCGTTGACGTCGTAGAACGTCACGCTGAACGCCTTGATCGGCGCCAGTGTGGTGTCGTCCACGGTGACATTGACATTGATGCCGTTGGTGGCACTGTGCAGGCGGGTGGTCTCACTCAGCGACGCCGCCAGCGCGACCGGAGGTGTGGTGTCGGGAATGCGGGTAGCCGTAAGGGTGAGCGCGGGCGCTCCGTAGCCGCTCCCGTACGCGGCCACGTCGCCGGCTCCGTCGATCAGTGCGATCCCGGTGACGGCGCAGACGCTGTTGAGTGTGGACATCCATAGCGGAATGCTGGCGGTGCCGTCGCTTCCGATCACCGGCACCTCGGTGGACGCGAAGCAGCCGTCAGACTCCACGAGGATGCTGGCAAGACCGTCGCGCACGTTCGACGGCAGCATGCTCAACGTGACCACCTTGGCCTCGCGCCAGTTGTCGACCAGCGACGGGCTGAGCGCGAAACCGCTCGCGGACAGCGTGTCGTTGCGGGTCACCCGGATCGGCTCCGGCGACACGTCGGTGTACCGGTGCGACACGCCCGCATTGTTGGTCAGCTCGATCGCGGAGACCGACCATGTGCCGGACGGGCTGTCGGCCGGGAGCTTGACCTCAACATCGCACCACACATCAGTGAGGTCGTAGGCGGGGTCTGGCCGCAGTACGGCCAGACGTCGCCCACGTCGACCAGCCGGATCTGCGAGACCACATTGGCGTGGCCCGGGCCTTTGAGAGCGATGTATCCCTTCCAGAACCCCGTCTCGGCGTCGGTGACGTCGAGTGCGTACCTGAGGGTGGGGCCCGAGCCGTTGTCGAAGACGATGTCGCGCTGGCCGAAGTTGCGGCCGAACCAGCTGATCGTCGGTGCGCTGGTGTCGGACAGGCCGGTGACGTGGAGCTCGGCGAGGTTGCCGTCGAGCTCGTTCGCCGTCCCCTGGTCATCCGTGGCGGTAATCTTGGTGACTCTCCACGTCGGGTTGGTCGACGCGCCATATTGGCGTACCGGGAACTGGTACGAGTAGGTCGCGCTCCGCGTAGTGCTGCCCGGGCTCGCTAAGACGACCGCCGGCCACTCGGGGTTCAGCGCGTAACGGATGGTCACGGCGGGGCCGACCGCGTCGGCACCGTTGTACTGCTGGACGAAGACTGTGCCCTTCACCTGGGTGGCCGTGCTGCTCGTGTCGGCCACCGCCCATCTCAACGCCACGGTGGTGGCGCCTGCCGTGACGTCCACCCGGTCGGCAGCGAACGAGATTCCCGAGAAGCTGAGCTTTGCCGGAGCGCTGGCGAAAGCCGGCGCGCTGACCGTCAGGCAGCCTCCGGTCAGTGCCGCGGCCAGCGTCGAGGCCAGCAGGGTACGTAAGACCCCGCGACTCCGCGTCGACATCAAAGATTCCTCCCCGTTTCAAAAGCGCCGCGCGGATCGCCCCACGACAAAGGGCGACGCCGATATAGCGCCACCCAGCAGCGTAGCGACGTGCTGCCACCGCCGGCGTCAGGAACCTCCTATCTACGCGCTATCTATACGCCGACGGACGAGCCGGCTCGACGATCCGGCGCCCCGGCGGGAAGGCCGCGTAATTGGGTCGAGGCCCGGGTCCGGTCCGAGTAGAGTGCGTCGGCGAGTTTGTGACCGGGCGGCTTGGCGTCGCTGTGTTGAGGGCCTTGGCTTCGCCTGTCGGGATTGGGCGGTCGGGCAAGTGGTACCGGGTGGTGTCCGGCCGTGAGGACGAGGGCTGCCGGTCCCCGAGGGCAGGGATGGTTGTCGGCATGGGTGGTGTCGCTTCGTCGGTTGGTGCTTCAGAGATCGCGGCGGAGGCGGAGTATCTGGCGGCGGCTCGTGCGGCGTTACGCCGGATGCGGGCGGACGTGTTGGCTACGGAGACGCCGGAGTTCGTGTCGGCCGACTCCGACGAGGTGTGGTTCAACACGATGTACCGGTTGGCGCGGGCCCGGCGGGGCCGGGAGCTGGTAGATCTTCCAGACGTGCCGTTGTTCTTCGGTCGGCTCGACTACGAGCCGGGCACAGTCTTTGAGCACGGGGCGGGCCGGGCCACCGGTTCGGACCGCGTCTACGTCGGACGCCGGCACGTGCGTGACGACCACGGCCGGCCGCTGGTGGTCGACTGGCGGGCGCCGGTGTCGATGCCGTTCTACCGGGCGACCCGCGAAGACCCACAGGGAGTACGGCTGCGCCGCCGGTACGGGTTCTCCGACACCGCGCAGCTGACGGCGTACGAGGACGAGCCGCTCACCGGCGCGGTCGCCGGCCGGCGCAGCGCCCTGCTCACGGCCGAGATCGAACGGCCACGCTCCGGGCCGATGCGCGACATCGTGGCAACGATCCAGCCCGAGCAGGACGAGCTGGTCCGAGCACCGCTGCAGCCAAGCCTCTGCGTACAGGGGGCGCCGGGCACCGGCAAGACCGCGGTAGGGCTGCACCGGCTGGCGTACCTGCTGTACACCGAGCCGAACCGGCTCGCCGCCGGCGTGACGGTCGTCGGCCCAAACCGATCCTTCCTTGCCTACATCCGCCATGTGCTGCCTGCCCTCGGCGAGGTATCGGTGCGGCAGAGCACCATTGAGGAGCTCATCGACCGCCCGCCGGCCGGTACCGACGCCCCGGACACCGCCCGGCTCAAGGGCGATGCACGGATGGCGGAGGTGCTGCGCCGGGCATTGTGGAGCCACGTCGGCGAGCCCGACGGCGATCTCGTCTACGTCCACGGCGCCATGCGGTACCGGGTGGTCCGTGGCCGCGTGGCCCAGATCGTGACCGACATACGCGGCGGCACCCGCTACGGGCCGGGCCGGGACGCAGTCGCCCAGCGGCTGGCCCATCTGGTGCTGGTACAGATGGAACGGCGCGGCGCGACACCGGATGACCGTGACTTGGCCGCGGTGGCCCGCTCCAAGCCGGTCAGGCAGCTGCTCGACGCGGTATGGCCGAAGCTCTCCCCTGAGCAGGTGCTGTTCCGGCTGCTGTCCGACGCGGACCACCTGGCTACGATTGCCGCCGGGCAGCTCACCGCAGCGGAGCAGACGGCGCTGCTGTGGACGAAGCCGTACCGGTCGGCAAAGTCGGCAAGGTGGTCGGCCGCCGACGCGGTGTTGCTCGACGAGCTTGCCGGCCTGATCGACCGTACGCCGTCGCTGAGCCACATCATGGTCGACGAAGCGCAGGATCTCAGCCCGATGCAGTGCCGGGCGCTCGGCCGGCGGTGCACTGCCGGGTCGCTGACGGTCCTCGGCGACATCGCGCAGGGCACGAGTGCGTGGGCCGTGGACGACTGGCCAACCATGCTGGCCCACCTCGGCAAGCCGGACGCGCGGCTGACCGTGCTCGACCGCGGCTTCCGCGTGCCAGCGCAGATCATCGAGTACGCCGCCCGGCTGCTGCCCCACATCGCGCCGGGACTGGCCAGGCCGACATCGGTGCGGCAGTCTGCGGGTGCGCTGCAGGTCACGGCGACCACGGTGGAAACCCTGCCTGACGCGGTGACCCGGGAATGCCGGCAACGGCTGACCGACGAAGGCTCGGTCGGCCTGATCGCTGCTGACAGCGACATTGCCGCTCTGCACCAGCGGCTGCACATCGACGGGCTTGAAACCGCGCTGCTCGGCCGGCATGAAGACGCATTGGAGCTGACCCGGCTGGTCTGCGTACCCGCAAGCCTGGCCAAGGGCCTGGAGTTCGACACGGTCATCGTGGCCGAACCGGGCCGGATCGTCGCCGCCGAGCCGCGCGGCCTGCACCGGCTGTACGTCGTGCTCACCCGCGCCGTCAGTGCCTTGCACATCGTGCACGCCGAGCCACTGCCCGCCGCCCTCCAGATGCCATGAGCGCGATCGTCCACGGTCAACGTGGTCGGCTGCCCGCCATGGCGGCCACGGCCAACGCGGCGTCGACCTGGGCGGCGAGCCGATCGATGCCGTACCGGTTGTCAACGGGCAGGTGCGGCACGGCCGGCGGCTGGCCGGGGCGCGCCGCGGCGACGAACTCGTCGAAGCGGGCGAGCTTCTGACCGTCGCGTGTGGACGCTCGCCGCACCAGGCGCTCCCGCAATGTCACCGCGTCGCAGCACACCCAAACCAGGTGTACCGGCGGCCCACCCAGCTGGTCGACGAGCTCCCGCCACCGGGCGGCATCATGGATCTGGCCGGTGTACGGCGCGCACGACACCGGCGGGCATCGGTAACCGCGGATCTGCCGGGCGGCGGCGCTCATCCCGGCGTACTCGTGCACCTTGACGTTCGCGTCGTACCAGGGACCTTCGCGCTCGCCAGGCGGCCGTCCGGCCGCCGCAAGGGTCGCCGTGACGAAGCCGCCGTACAGCGTGTCCTTGTCCAGCAGCGCACCCGGCGGGTCGAGCCGGCTCAGCAACAGGTCTGCGACCGTGGACTTGCCGGCGCCCGGCGGACCCGCCACCACCCAGACCGGCGCGAGGTCACGTGACACGCTGCGCAAGCGTACCCGTCCTTCGACGCACAGCCCGGGCCGCCAGGCAACGGCGGATCGATGGTGGGTGGATAGAGTCGTCGCCATGGATGTCGAGGTCGCGGTTGTCCAGGAGGCCACCGGCGAGGTCGTGAAGGCGATGGGTCGATTGCTGCCTCAACTGTCGAGGTCGGCCGGGCCTGTCGACTTGGCGGCGTTGTCCCGGCTGGTGTCCTGGGACGGGACCACGCTGCTGGTAGCCCGCAGTGCCGGTGAGATCGTCGGCATGCTGACGTTGGTCGTGTTCCCGATCCCCACTGGGTTGCGGGCGCGCATCGAAGACGTCGTCGTTGACGAGTCGATGCGTGGCCGCGGCGTTGGTGCCAGGTTGACGAAGGAAGCCGTGCGGTTGGCTCGGGCGGCGGGCGCCCGGACGGTCGACCTGACCTCGCGGCCGTCGCGGGAGGCGGCGAACCGGCTGTATGAACGGCTTGGGTTCCGGCTGCGCGACTCGCGGGTCTATCGCCTGGCGGATGGCGAGTAGGCGGACTTCGCAGCATCCATGACCGCTTGTTCGCACACCAAGCCGCCAGCCGCGTGGCTAGTCGGCGAGCTCGATCGAGCCGCGGCGGCGGCCGAGGGCGGCGAGGCACTCCAGCAGTACGGCAGCCGTGACGAGCCAGCCGAGGCCGACGGCGACCGCGAGCGCGCATGTGGTCGCGACCGAGCCGGCGACCGAAGTGCCGTCCGGAGGGGTGGCCAGCGTACGGATGGCAGCCAGGCCACGGGTGAGCGGAATGGCGTGCGCCAGCGCCTGCACCCAGCCGGGCCAGAACCCCACCGGCACCATCACACCGCAAACCAGCATCATCCCCGTGTAGGACAGGTTGCTTGCCAGGTTCCGCAGGTTCGTCGCGGCAAGGACGACCGCCGCGACGGCGAGCCCGAGGCAGTACGTCGTCGCCGCAACGACGATCAGACAGCCGAACGCGGCGGCCGCGCGACCGGACGTCCAGCCGACCCCGAACGCCGGCCCGACCGCGAACAGCGCCACCGTCGCGGTGGCCACACCGCTGGGCAGCCCCTGCAGGCTCCGCCCGACGAACACCGGCCACAGCCTGCAGGGGGCCGCGACCAGGATACGCATGTCATCGGCGCTGGTGTATCAGACCACGGAGCACCTGTCATGAAAGCGAGAACACCGATGATCTGGAAGAGGTTGGCCCGCTGGGCACTAGCCGTTGTCGCCGTGCCGCTGGCGGTAGCCGGTGCCCGGCGACTCAGCGACGCGGTGGAGACCCGCCGTGGGTCATCACGCGCGACACGGTTCCTACGCCGATCGGCGGACACCGCACAGAGCCTGTTCGGCCGGCCGAAACGGCGTCGCTTGTGGCGGCGGTAGCTCATGCGGGCGGGGCAGGTGTCTTAGCAGGTCCTGCAGCTGGCGTATCGTCGGGTCGTGGCGCGGCTGATCGTCAACGGGACCGAGCACAAGTTCGACGACGAGCCCGGCCGGGTGCTGCTGGACGTGCTGCGGGAGAACCTGGGCCTGACCGGTACGAAGTACGGCTGCGGTGAAGGTGAGTGCGGCGCGTGCATGGTACTGGTCAACGACGCGCCGGTCCGGGCCTGCCTGCTGGAGGTCGACCGGATCGACAATGCCAGCGTCACCACTGTTGAGGGCCTGTGTCAGGACGGGTGCCTGCATCCGGTACAGGCCGCGTTCGTCGACGCACGATCGCTGCAGTGCGGGTACTGCACGCCCGGCATGGTGATGTCGGTCGTAGCGTTGCTGCGCAGCGACCCGGCGCCGGACGATGCGACGATCCGGGCGGCGCTGGCCGGCAACATCTGCCGGTGCGGCGGCTACCCGCAGGTGCTCAGCGCCGTCCATGCGGCCGCCGAGGCTCGCGGCGCCGTCATCGACCTACCGGCCGGTGACGGTACCGACCCTGTGCTTGACGCGGACCGCGCCGGGTGGACGGCCGTGCTGCGACTCGCCGACGGGCATACCGGCGGCGGACGGGACTGGGGCTGGTCAACCCCTGGCGGGGCGACGCTGTCGGTCGATGTCGCCGGGCAGGTCGTCGGGTTCACCGGGAAGGTCGATGGCGGCCAGGGTAACCGCGTGGCTTTGACCCGGTTGGTCGCGGCCGAGTTGGCCGTGGCCACGTCGGCGGTGCGCCTGGACATGGGCGACACCGAACGCGTCCCGTTCGATCTGGGTACGTTCGCCAGCCGCTCAACCCCGGACGCCGGCCGGGCGTTACGGCTGCTCGCCGCCGCGATGCGGCAGGAGTTGGTCCGCGCGGCGGCGCGCCTGTGGCACACCGGGACCGAAACGCTTGTCGCGAGGGATGGCGCGGTACACGAGCCGGGCAGCGGCCGGACACTGTCCTACGTGGACCTGGTCGCCACCGGACCACGGACCATCCGTGTGGACCCTGACGCGTCGCTCGCGCCCGCACCACCTGGACTGTCCAACCTCGACAGTGAATGTGTGCGGCGTGGCCTCATCGCGGCGGCTACCGGGGCAAAGCGGTTCCCATCCGACTTGACCGTGCCGGGCATGTGGTACGGCGCGGTCCTACGGCCGCCGAGTCACGGCGCGGTGTTGCTCGCGGTGGACGCGACCGCGGCGCGCCAGGTGCCGGAGGTGACCGTGGTCGAGGACGGCGACTTCGTGGCGGTCGCCGGACCGACCCGCGAGGCGGCAAGGGCCGCCCTGGGCCTGTTGCGGGCACGATGGCAGACCACATCGCAGCCGGGCCAGGACGAGCTTGTCGAGCACCTGCGCTCGCACCCGGCCGCCAGCGACGGCTGGCCGGCAGCCGCCGGTCACGAGATCGGTGACGTCGACACCGCGCTCGCCGAAGCAGACGTCCGTCTCGCTGCCACGTACACCACCGCCTACATCGCCCACGTCCCGCTGGAGCCACGGGTGGCCCTGGCGCAGTTGGACGGCGAGACCGCCACCGTATGGGTCGGCACCCAGCGCCCGTTCGCGGTGCGCAAGGAGGTCGCCGCCGCGCTCGGCCTTGCCGAGACACAGGTACGGATCGTGGTGCCGGACTTCGGCGGCGGCTTCGGCGGCAAGCACTCCGCCGATGTCGCGGTCGAGGCCGCCCGCCTGGCGCGCGCGGCCGGCCGCCCCGTCAAGGTGTCCTGGACTCGTGAGGAAGAGCTTTCCTGGGCGTACTTCCGGCCCGCCGCGGTCATCGACGTGGACGCCGGCGCGAACCGGGACGGCACCCTCATCGGCTGGGACTTTACGAACATCAACTCGGGAGCGGCCGGGCTGTCCACGCCGTACGCTGTGCGACACCTGCGGGAGCGGTTCCAGCCCGCGAACCCGCCCTTGCCACAAGGCTCCTACCGGGCGCTGGCCGCGACCGCAAACAACTTTGCCCGCGAGTCACACATCGATGACATCGCCGCCGCACTGCGCATCGATCCGGTCGAGCTGCGGCTGCGTCACCTGTCCGACTCCCGGCTCAGACGGACCGTAGCCACGCTCGCCGAGCACATCGGCTGGTGGCACCGGCCCAGCCGGACAGGGCGCGCGCTCGGCATCGCATGCTGCATCGAGAAGGACGCCCGCGTCGCTACGGCGGCCGAGGTGGCGGTGGATCCTGACGGCACGCCGCACGTGCTGCGCATCGTCACCGCGTTCGACTGCGGCACGGTCGTCGACCCGACCGGACTGCGAAACCAGGTCATCGGTGCCACGGTCATGGGGCTCGGCGGCGCACTGTTCGAAGCCATCCATTTCGACGGCGGCCGGATCCGCAACGCATCCCTTGCCACCTATCGGGTTCCCCGGTTCCCTGACGTCCCACCGATCGACGTCGTCGTGCTCGACAGTCCCGAACCCTCCGCGGGTGCGGGCGAGACACCGATCATCACCGTCGCGCCCGCTATCGGGAACGCGATCCACGCCGCCACCGGACGCCGTCTGCGTAGCCTGCCACTAACCCCGGAGCACACCGGCTAGTCCGTAACCCAGACCTGCGGAGGCACGCGTAACCCGGTACCGCCAGTGCACCGACCGAGCGGGCCACCCGGATCGCCGGTGCCATCCGCGACGAGTGCTGGCATCGTTGGGTCGGCGTCTACGGGGTGACTGACACCGGGGTCTTCCTGCTCGGGTACGCCGGCCCCGGTGCGCCGGCGTACCCGAAGTTTCCGCGCCCAGGCCATCATTCCGCTATACGACGCCATTCTCGGCATGGCGGCGCCAGAACAACGTGGTCAAGGGCGGTACAAGTAGGCTCGGAACCAGCAGGAAAGCAAGGTATTGCAATGGCCAAGCGGCAAATACCGATAGCTGCACGCCGAGGAGTGTGACAGCCGGCCCAGGCACGTGTGTGTAGATCCAATAGTGGTTGACGGCGTTCTGGCTCTCCATGACGAACGACAGGAGCAGCGAGCTGCCCACGATCGCCGCGGCGGGCGTCCAGTACCCGTGGAGCACACTGCTCACAAGCGAGGGCAGACCCCGGCGGTGCAGCCCCCACTCCACCGCAAACCAGCTACCGAGGAATGCCAACAGCTCGTAGCCGAATGGTGGCGCGTACCGCACCGGCACGGTCGTGGCGAACACGTATCCGCCGCGCGCCGCATACCAGCGCGCATAGAGCCAAGCCGCGCTGAGCAGCAAGACGGCGGCCAAGGCGCCGAGAACGTTATAGAGGAACGGTATGAAGCGATGCTTGATCGACCTACCGGGTGGCTTGACCCACGCATCAAGCATCGCCTTGACCGCAAGGTAGCTTTCCGCAATCGAGACCCAGAAAAAGGCGAAACCTGGTAACAACACGAGCCAGTAGAACCACAGCGTCCAGTACGGATATATCCAGAGCTTGCCCAGCCACTGGGCAAAGAGCTCCATCACCAGGCAGGCCACGGCAGCGGCCAGCGCAAAGCGCACCGGATCCCACTTCTCCCTTGTGGCCAGCCGCCATAACGATGGCGATCCGAACCGTTGGCACAGGCCTTCGCCCAGTACGATGACGCCCAACGTGAACAGAGTTTCGGTGACGGCCAGCAAGTTACCCGGCACAATCGGATAACCATGGAAGTAGTAGGCTGGATGAGCGAACATCCGCCGCGGGAATAGCAGTTGCGCGTACGAGCCCGCCAGCAGCAGAAAGCCCAACCAGATCTTCCGGTTCATCTCGCCGATCGTACGCAGGATTGTGCGCGCCGTGTCCCGAGCACACCCAGAGGTGCGAGCGGTGAGGTAAACCGGCATGCCTGGTGCGGCGTCGTATGAACGTACCGATCGACAAGCCGCCGACCCCCGGAGGTGATCTACAGCGGCTCACCGCAACACGCGACCAGCACGAGCTCGGTCCCGCCTGGAACGCTGCCGGCAGCAGGATCGCGTTCTGGCGGACCCCCGCGCCCTTCGGGCCGGGCTCGATCTGGACGATGACGGCCAACGGCACCGACGAGCGGCGGCTGACCGTTGGAATCGACGCGCGAGATCCCGCGTGGAGTCCTGCCGGTACTCGGATCGCCTTTACCCTGGCCAGCGGCGAGGGCTTCGACGTGTGGACCATGCGGGCCTCCGACGGGGCCGACCTCCAACAGGTCACCTCCGGTCCGGCCCTGGATTTCGAACCGGCCTGGTCGCCGGACGGAACACGACTCGCGTTCACTCGTGGATCACAGGAGGGCGATGTCGGCGATGTATATGTGATCGACCTGGCGACAGGCGCCGTCACACAGGTGACCAGCTCCCCCGAGTACGACCACCAGGTCGCCTGGTCACCGGACGGAACGCGGCTGGTATTCGAGCGTGACTCCGGCCCGTCCTTCTCGATCTATACCGTCAACGTGGACGGCACCGGGCTGACCCGCGTGACCGACGGGCCGTACTTCGACACCGGCCCTGCCTTCTCGCCCGACGGCCGCTTCATCGCCTTTGGCAGCAACCGTGGCGGGACGTTCCTCGACGACCTGTGGATCGTCAACGCCGATGGCACCGAGCTGCGACGCGTGCGCGAGCTGCGGTTCAGCGAAAGCTTCTCCGACTGGCGTCCATGAGCGCGCGGGTGTTGGTCGTTAGTGTGCGGGCGGTGTCACGGCGGCGACGAGCGCCGAGCGGGGTGAGGGCTGGCCGATGAGGTTCCGGGCGTACACCGCGAACGTGTATTCGGTTGATCCCTTCAGACCGGTCAGCGTGACGGTCGACTTGTTCGTGGTGAGCAGCCGGGTCTCGGTCGCCCCGTTCACCGCCACCACCTGGTAGGTCGTCATCCAGGCCATGCCGTGCCGGTGCTGCCAGCTCAGGCGAACGCGGTCGCTGGTCACGTCGGATACCGTGATCTGCTGTGGCGCGCGTCCTCGCCCCTTCGTCTCGGCCGCACCGGCACCGCAGCGATAAATTGTCGCCTCGCGTGTGGCGGTGCTCAGTCCGTTGGGGCCGTTGATGAACCGTTGCCCCCAGGCGGTGCGGCTGTTGGCGTCGAAGTTGTTGACCAGGTCCAGGTATGGGTATTGCGTGCCGTTGCCGCTCCACGACCAGCCGAAGTAGCCCAGCTGGTGTTCCTGGGCGGAGGCCATGATGGCGTCCTCGTCGGGATCGCCCCACTGGTGTTGGCTGGAGAACTCGCCGATGACGATCGGCAGGCGACGGCTGGTGAAGGAGCCGAGATAGCTGCGCACCTTGCTAGCGGTGGCGAACTGGCCGTACATGTGCACGTCGAAGATCGTGTCGCCGCTCGGGTCGGCGGCGATCACCCGCTTCGCATTGTCGCGCATGACGAACGACTCATCCTGGCCCCAGCCGGGCGCGTCGACCATCAACGTGTGCTTGAAGCCGGCGGCGCGTAGCTGTCGGATCGCATCGGAAGTCTGCTCGGCCCACGGCATGGTCGTGCCGTTGCCGAACGGTTCGTTGGCGATGTTGATGATCACGTAGTCCTCCTGGCCGATCAGCGCATCCCGGACGCCGATCCAGAAGCGCACCGCCTCGGCCATGGTGGCGGCCTTCGGGTCCTGGCCGAAGCCTGTCGTGTCGTGCGCGTCGAGGACGCAGATCAGCCGGTTCTCGCGGCATAGCCCGACGACTGTCGTGACGTCCTGGGCGTGGCTGGCCCGCCACTGGTGGCCGATGCCGAGCGGGATCCGCACCGCGTTGGCGCCAGCGGCCTTCACGGCGGCAAATGAGCTGTTCTTGTCCGGGTACCACATGAAGTCGTGATTGACGCCGCGAAGGACGAGGTCGGAGCCGGTGGCCTCGACCAGGCGGCCATCGCGCACCTGGATGCCGGCGGCGCCGTCGGCGGCCTGCGCGGGTGACGCGCGAACGAACACGGCGGGCAGGGTGGTAAGGAGCGCAGCCAGTACCACTCTCATGATCACCTTGCCATGGAGAGCCCGTTCCGCCGGGCAGCCTACCCCGCGGCACCCGCAGCTACCCGACCTGTTGGGCCGAACCATCCTGGCCGGCGCAGCGCGGCGACCGCGCCGGTCTTGGTGGACGGAGCTGGTCCAATCGTCGACAGCCTTGATCACCGTTTCGCTGTGGTCGGCCGAGTCGTCGTCGCCGGGCAGCGCCGGCCAGCTCGGTTCCTGATGGGTCATCTGGCACCTCTCGCCGTGACGGGGTGACGGCAATGCGGGAATGTGGTCCCTGTCCGGTGTGGCTGCCCGCGGAAGCCACGATCATGCGATGCCGGCGGGCGGGCGTGGATGATCGGTCGCAGGGAACCCGGCCATCGCCGTGGTCGCCGCATCGGACGCCAGCTGAACGGCGTTGACGGCGGCAAGTTCTCCGGTACGACGAGCTCGCCGCCCTAACCGTCCCCCTGGCGCCCGAGGACCATCGAGCGCGTGTTAGCCCGGCTCCCGCCTCGACCACACGCCAGGCAGAAATCCCCCGAAGGTATTACGGCTTGCGTGCGACGCCACAGAACGCTTCCCGCTCCTCACTGGGAGGGGCGTACCGGGCTCGGGCCGCCAGAGCGGGGTGGAGACCACACCGGGCTCCACCAGCTCCAGGCCGTCGAAGAAGCGGGCGATGACCTAAGAACGCGGAGCCCCTCGGAAAACCGGCGGCCGGGTTGGCGGGGTTGGTAGCCACAACCCGTCGACCTGGAAGAAACTGGTGCTCGCGTACCTGCGCCGCCCAGCGCGATTCGACACGGTGAGCCGTTTTCAACCTGACTGACGCTGCTCGTCGACGAGTTGACGAGCGAAGATCGCGGCTGACCCGTCTCCGTGCTGTTCGCAGCGACGTACATGTTAGATGGAAGCAGGCAAGTGTCTCAGGAGGAGGCGCCGGTCATGGTGGCATGGCGGCAGATCGAGCAGGACGCGCCGCAGTTCGCGGCGCGGGTGCGGGAGCGTTTCGACGCCGGCACCAACAAGACCATCGCCACCCTGCGCGGAGACGGCGCACCCCGCATCAGCGGCACCGAGCTTGAGTTCGTCGACGGTGAGGTGGTCCTCGGGATGATGGGCGGTTCGATGAAGCTACGCGACGTGCGCCGCGATCCCCGCATCGCGGTACACAGCCCGACGCTCGAACCACCGGAGGGCGACCCGAGCGCCTGGCCCGGTGACGCGAAGCTGGCCGGAACCGTTGTGGAGACTGGAACGGTGGCTGGAGCCTCCGGCGGAGCCGGCGCCAGCTTCAAGATCGATATTACCGAGGTGACACTGACGTACGTGGGTAGCCCGGCGGACCACATCGTGATCGAGTCCTGGCATCCAGGGCGGGGCCTCCAGCGCCGGACCCGCCGGTGATGGTCTGCGACGTCGTCAGCGGACCCCCGCACCATGTCACATGCTCAGCCCACGAGTGGAGCGGCGGATCACGAGCCTTTCCAACCCTGTAACACGGTGAGCAGCTGCGGCGTGTCGATAAGGGCCCTTCAGCCGAGCAGCCTTGGGCCATGGTGAAGGGTCGCCTCACCCGCAGGCGCGCGGCATCCGTGCCGCGCTTAGGCTTGATCGGTAGGGCGCGCCGCAACGGAGGAGATCATGAGCCAGGACGACCGACAGGGCGAGCAGGCGGACGGTGTCGACGAGTGGAACGTGGTCGAGGACGACGGAGTACTCGATGCGTCCGACACCCTCGATGACGATCGCGTGGCGGATCCCCTCGACACCGGCATCGCAGCGGCGGACCGCTGGGCCGGGGCGAACCGCTTCGGCACGACACCCGCTGAGGAGCGGGCCGGAGAGTCGCTGGAGCAGCTGCTCGCCGAGGAGGAGCCGGACGTCGACCCGTACACCGATGCCGCCGACGACGAGGACGACCTGACCCGGCGCGGATACGAACGCGAATCCCGCGCCGGCCGGCTGGTGGCCGATGACGAGGGCTTCGGCGAGGACGAGGAGGCCGATGCCGTGGCGCGGGACATCGGTGTCGACGCGGGCGCCGCAAGCGCGGAGGAAGCCGCGATGCACGTGGTCGACGACCCCGACAGTACGGGCGACGGCCCGCTGCGCTGACCCCGAGTCGGGCCGTGTGCTGGCCGATAAGGCGTACTCCAACCGGGCCGTCCGCGAGCATCTGCACCGGCGCGGGATCACGGCCACCATCCCGATCAAGCCCACCAGCAGGCCACCTGGGACCGCAAAAGGCTCACGCGGCCGACGGCCGCCCACCTTCGACCCGGATCGGCTACCGGCAGCGCAACACCGCCGAACGCTGCATCAACAAGAACAAGGGCGCGCGGTTCGCCAATGTGCGGGCGGACTCGTACTCACAGGTCGATGTCGGCGCCGCGCGGAGCGTCGGTGATGGCGGGCGGCGGGGGACGTCGCCGCCGGACGAGGTCGGCAGCCCGGCCGCACACCCGCCCAAGGAACCCTGGCACGCCAGCGCCGAGCCGCGTCACCTCCGGCGCCCGGGGACCGGTGGGGACGTCGCGCGGCAACGACGACGCTGCCACCAGCCACCTCGGCAGCCCGAGCCGCCGCAATACGCCCACGAGCCGTTCGGACTCGATGACGCTTTCTGGGTCGAGCTCCTCGGCCAGCAGCTCGGCGAGGTCCTCGGCGGCCTCCGGGCGCCCACAGGCGGCGGCGAAGGCAGCGGCGTGCTCGACGCCGAGCGGGTTGGACAGGGTGTCGTCATCCGCGTCGAGGCCGTAGGACGGGTCGCTGACGTAGCGGCCGACCTCTTCACGGTCCACCCATAGCGCCACCAGCAGCTGCCGGTCGGTCATCACGCGGATGGCCAGGACCGTCGCGGCGAGGCGGTCCGCCAGCCATTCGCCGACGCCGACCACGCCACGGCGGCCGGCGGCGACGGTTGCGTCCCCGGAAGCAGCGACAGCGACCAGCCAGCCGCCCTCCGGCTGGGCGAGCCAGCCGCTGAACCGGACCTCCCGCAGCGCGGCGAGCACATCCTGCCGGGTGCATGGGCGACCCGACGGCACGCCATCCAGGCGGACCACCACGCCCGCGTAGGTGTAGCCGGACGGCCCGGCCACATCCCCGCTGAGGCCGCCCAGCGGATACATCATGGCCGCATGATGCACCCATGGGGCGCTCCGGCAGCACCACCGGCTGCGGTCCTTACGGTCCTCACGTAACCAGGTAACCAGCGAGGAGTGGGCCAGCCGGAGCTGCTACGCCGCCAGGACGGCCACTCCGCCGCGCAACGCCAACGCGCCGACCAGGGCAACCGACGCCGGCGGCGTTCGGGTCGCCGCAGGCGGTCTCCGCAAGTCCTCCCAGGACGCCAGCCGCTCGGCCGGGACCGGCGCCGCCATGGCGGTCATCATGGCTGCGGCGGGTCCTCGCCCACCAGGCCGTCGACGGCTTCGCGGAGGAGGTCCGCGTGGCCGACGTGACGGGCGTACTCGTCGTGCAGGTCGACCAGCACCCGCCGCACGTTGGGGGACTCGCCGGAGCGGGTGGTGAACTTCGACGGCTGGTCGAGCCCTCCGTCGGCGAGCGCCAGTGCCCACGCGGCGCGCGACCGCTCCACCGCGCCGTGCCAGAGCGCGTAGAGCTGCTCGGGCGAGTCCTCGGCCGCGGTACGCCACTCCCAGTCGGGGTTGGCCTCGAAGTCGACCGCGGGCCACGGCGCCCCGACCCACTGCGCGGTCAGGAAGTCGGCGGTGTATCTGTCCTCGACGAGCGCGAGGTGCTTGAGCAGCCCGCCCAGGGTCATCGCCGACGGCGGGTGCCGCTGGCTCAGGCCGGCCGCGTCCAGGCCGCCACACTTCCAAGCGAACTGGGCGCGGGAACGCTCCAGCGCGAAGAGCAGCATCTCGACCTCGCCGGCCGTCATGGATGGTTCGTGAATCGTGGTGTCCAGAACGGTGTCCTCGGCCATGCTGCGCAGGCTAGGCTCCATTGCGGACGTTCTGCTTCCGGATTGGAGGATGGTGTGAAGCCCGACGCGAGCCCCACGGCACGGGCGCTGCTGGCGCTCGAGCTGGTCCAGGGCAGCCCGGGCATCACCGCGGACCGGCTCGCCGACAAGCTCGGCGTCTCGGAGCGGGCCGCCCGACGGTACGTCGGGATCCTCCGCGAGGCCGGCATCCCGATCGAGTCCGTCCGTGGCCCCAACGGCGGCTACCGTGTCGGCCGCGGCCTGCGGCTTGCGCCCCTGATGTTCAGCGCCGACGAGGCCCTCGGCCTGGTCATGGCCGTGCTCGACGGCCACCACGACGCCAGCGACCCCACCGACCCGGTCGGCAGCGCGCTCGGCAAGATCCTGCGGGCACTCCCAGAGCCGGTGGCCGCCCAGGCCGAGGCTGTCCGCCGCACCACGGCGCCCGCCCCCGACCGCGCCGCCGCCCGGCCCGACCCCGCCACCACGACCACCCTCGTACAGGCCTGCTCCAACCATCGACGGGTGCGGCTGGGCTACCGCTCCGAGGCCGGGTCGCAGTGGGTCACCGAGGTCGACCCGTGGGCGGTCGTCGTCCGCCACGGCCGCTGGTACCTGCTATGCAGCTCCCACACCACGCACGCCCGGCGCGCCTACCGCATCGACCGGGTCCGCGCGGTGGAGGTGCTCGAGGACACCTTCAACCCACCCGCCGACCTCGACCCGGTCGCCACGCTCGAGGAGCACCTCGCCGTCGGATGGGAGTACCACATCGAGGTCGTCATCGACGCCCCCGTCCACACCGTGGCGCGTTGCGTGCCCCGCACCCTCGGACGACTCGAGCCCCTCGATGCCCAGACCACCCGCCTAGTCGGCAGCACCAGCAACCCGCTCTGGTACGCCGAACAGCTCGCGGCCATCCCGGCGTCCTACCGCATCGTGCAGTGCCCCGAGGTCCAGGAAGCCGCGCGCGTCCTCGGGCAGCGGCTGCTAGCCGCCGGTGAGAGCCCACCTCCCTGACCCGCCTCGGCTGCGGCGGACAGAACAGCTAGCCAGGTACCTGCTGGCTGGCGTCGATGGCGCGCTGATATCGCCTCGTCAGCTTGCGCAGTGCGTCCACCAGCTCTGGCGAGTCCACGATCGTGAAGTCCGCGTCCAGCATGCCCAGATAGAGGGCGAGCATCTCCGGATGGTCCGAGCCTGGCTCGAACGCACATCGGTCCTCGCCCAGGGACTGCACCTCTGCGGGGATCGGCAGCCGACCCCGCACGTACGCCGCGGGTGCGTGCACGATCACCCGTGCCCGGTACCGCCAGGTCGCCTCGCCGACTCCGCGTGCCACCTGCGCCGCGATCTCCCGGTCGGGCGGCAGCGCACGGGGCGTGAAGCGCGGCCCCGTCGGCGTCCGCGGCTCGATCCGGTCGACCCGGAACGTACGCCAGGCGTCCCGGTCCACGTCCCAGGCCACCAGGTACCAGCGCCGCCGATCGTTCACCAGGCGGTACGGCTCCACCGAGCGCCGACTGGCCGCCCCGGAATGCGCCCGGTAGTCAAACCGGAGTCGCTCATGGTCCCGACACGCGCTCGCGATGACGGTCAGCACGTCCGGGTCCACCTGCGGGCCGTGCGAGGGCATCGGCAGCGTGGACGACTGGAAAGCGCTGATCCGGTGGCGCAGCCGCGAGGGAAGCACCTGCTGCAGCTTCGCCAGCACACGTACCGAGGTTTCCTCGATCCCCGCGATCGAGCCGCTCGCGGCGGTGCGCAACCCGACCGCGACCGCTACCGCCTCCTCGTCGTCGAGGAGCAGCGGCGGCAGGGCACCGTCTGTGCCGAGCCGGTACCCGCCGGCAACACCCGGTCGCGCGTCGACCGGATAGCCGAGCCTGCGCAACCGGGCCATGTCATTGCGGACGGTACGGGTAGTGACGCCGAGCCGGGTGGCAAGCTCGGTACTGGTCCAGTCACGCCGAGCCTGCAACAGGGACAGCAGGCGCAGCAGCCGCGCGGAAGTTCCCAACATTCTTCGATCCTGACGGCAATCTAGGAACGATCCTTTCCTGTATTGTTCCTAGTCTTGTCCGCGTGAGCACGCAGCTCCTGGCTAAGCGCCCGTCTGTACCGGCCCCGTTGACCCGGCCCCGTTGACAAGGAGAAGCGCGATGAGCGACGCCATCCAGCCCTTCCGCATCGAGATCCCCCAGGCCGACCTGGACTACCTGCGCGACCGGCTCGCCAACGCCCGCTGGCCCGGCGAGCTGCCCGGTGTGGGGTGGACCCGCGGCGTACCGCTGGGCTACCTGGCCGAGCTCGCCGAGTACTGGCGTACGCAGTATGACTGGCGCGCCCAGGAGGCGCAGCTCAACCAGTACCCACAGTTCATTACCGAGATCGACGGCCAGCGCATCCACTTCCTGCACGTCAGATCCGACCAGGCCGACGCGAAGCCGCTGCTGATCACGCACGGCTTCCCGAGCTCCGTCGCCGAGTTCCTTTACCTGATCGAGCCGCTGGTCAACCCGGCAGCGGGCCAGGCCTTCCACGTCGTGGCGCCGTCCCTGCCCGGGTACGCCTTCTCGACCCCGCTGGGCGGGACCGGTTGGGCGATGGGTCGTACCGCACGCGCCTGGGTCGAGCTGATGCGCCGGCTCGGCTACCAGCGGTACGGCGTGCACGGCGGCGACGTCGGCGCCGGCGTGTCTGCCACGGTCGCCGGCCTCGACGGCGAGCATGTGATCGGCGTACACGTGGTGACCGATCCGCTGACGGCCGCGAACGTCGCTACCTTCCTCCCCGGAATGGCCGACCGGCTCGACGAGAACGACCCGGTCGACAAGCTGATCCTGGACCGGATGGACGCGTTCAGGAAGGAAGGTTCCGGCTACCTGGCGATCCAGAACAGCCGGCCGCAGACGATCGGCTACGGCCTGGTCGACTCACCGCTGCTGCAGCTCGCTTGGATCGCCGAGAAGGTCCACGAATGGACCGACCTGCCGGTCGACCGCGACCAGCTACTCACCACGGTCAGCCTGTACTGGTTCACCGGCTCCGGCGTCACCGCTGCGCACACGCTTTACGAGCAGGCGCACTCGTCCGACTGGGGCGCGCCGCCGAGCGTACCGCAGGGCTTCGCGGTCTTCGGCGCCGACGAGACGGTACGCAAGCTCGTCCCCGCACCGGCCGACGCGCACTGGACCGAGTTCCAGCGCGGCAAGCACTTCCCGGCGATGGAGTCCCCCGCCGAGCTGGCGGCGGACCTGCAGGCCTTCGTCGAGCCGCTGCGGTGACCGATGTCCTGAGCCAGCGTGGTCTCAACCGGGCCACGCTGGCTCGCCAGTACCTGCTGGAACGCGCCCCGGCACGGGCGATCGATGCGATCGAGCACCTGGCCGGGATGCAGGCGCAGGCACCGCTCGCCCCGTACGTGGGACTGTGGACCCGCCTGCAGGACTTCGCGCCGGACGAGCTGTCGGCGCTGACCGAGCAACGTCAGGTGGTACGGCTGCACCTGATGCGCAACACCGTGCATCTGGTCAGCGCGCGCGACTGCCTGGACTGGCGCGCGCTGTTCTACCCGCTGCACGCCGCCGAGTTCAGCGCGCACTTTCGCCACGGCACCGAGGGCGTGGACCGGGACGCGCTGCTCAGGCAGGCAAAGCGGCTGCTGGAGGAGCAGCCGCGAACCCGCGCCGAGCTCGGCAAGCTGCTCGGGCAACGCTGGCCGGACGCCGATCCGAGCGCGCTGGCCTACGCGGCGACGCATCACATCGCGCTGTGCCAGGTGCCGCCACGGGGCATCTGGGGCAAGAACGGTCCCGCGGCATGGGCACCGGTGGAGAGCTGGCTGGGCGCGCCGCTGCGTTCGGTGCCGGTGGACGCGCTGGTACTGCGCTATCTCGGCGCGTTCGGTCCGGCGAGCGTCGCTGACCTCCAGGTGTGGTCCGGGCTGACCCGGCTGGGCGAGGTGGTCGAGCGCTTGCCATTGCGAAGGTTCCGCACAGAGGCGGGGCAAGCGCTGTACGACCTACCCGACGCGCCCCGCCCTTCTGAAGACATGCCCGCCCCGCCGCGGTTCCTGCCCGAATACGACAACCTGCTGCTGTCCTACAAGGACCGCACCCGGCTGATCCTCGACGACCGCTCGGTGCCGCTCCCGCCGGGCAACGGCGCGACCGCCGGTACCTTCCTCGTCGACGGCTTGTGGCAGGGCACCTGGCAGATCCGGGACCAGACACTGCGCATCCAGCCGTTCACGAAGCTGCGCCGCGTGGACCGCGACGCGCTGCTGGCCGAGGCTGCACACCTGTCCGCTTTCGTTGCCCCCCAAGCGAAGTACGACATCATCCGCAACAGCCCGTAGGTCGTTGGATTGACGCCAAAGCGACCCGTCAAGGATGCTCGACCGGTGGTGACCGGCGGTGCCGCGCGGACCCGGGTACGGCTGGGCAGGGGCTTTCACCTGCTGTTCGCCGCTTCCGCCGTCTCGACGTTGGGTGACGGGTTCGGGCTGACCGCACTGCCGCTGCTGGCCGCCCAGCTGTCGCGCGACCCGTTGCCGGTGTCGCTGGTGTCGTCGGCCGGTCACCTGCCCTGGCTGATGTTCGGGTTGATCGCCGGCGCGATCACGGACCGGCACGACCGGCGGCGGCTGATGTGGGGTACCGACGTGTTCCGCGCCGCGCTGGTCGCCGGCCTAGCGGCGGCGGTACTCACCGGCACCGTCACCATCTGGGCGCTGGTGATGTTCGCGTTCTTGCTGGGCAGCGCCGGCACGCTGTTCGACAGCGCCGCCCATCCAGGCCCCGTTCCTCCTCGGCGCGGTCCTGCTCGCCGGCTGCGCCCTCGTGGCCTGGCGCCACGTCACCGCCGAAGCGATCCAGGCCGCCCGCCAGGCGACCGCAGTTCTGCCAGCACCGCTGACTTGACCTGTACCTACCTCATCACGAACTCCATTGATGTCGGCGCCCGGCGTGCTGCCTAGGCTGGCGAGCAGGAGCGAGGAGGCGTTGAGTGATTGGACGGATGCCAGGGCGGAGCCTGGAAGAGCAAGCCCGCCAGCTCTTCGCACCTCTCGGGCCGACGTACGATCGCGTCGGCGCCGCGCTCTCGCTGGGACAGGACCCGCTCTGGCGCCGCTTCCTCGTCTCGCGCCTTCCGCGCGGCGGCCACGTTCTCGACGTGGCGACGGGGACGGGGCTCGTCGCGACGGAGCTGCTACGGCAGGGGTTCGAGGTAACCGGAGTCGATCAGAGCCCCGAGATGTTGGCGGTCGCACACCGGCGCTTCGGCGACGACGTAAAGCTGATCAATGCGTCGGCGGAGGCGCTCCCGCTCGGTTCCGAGTCCTTCGACCACCTCACGTTTACGTACCTCCTTCGCTACGTCACCGACCCGGCGGCGACGCTGGCCGAGCTCGCGCGGGTGGTGCGTCCGGGTGGCTTCGTCGCCTCGCTCGAGTTCGGCGTCCCGAAGGGCCCCGCTCGCCCGCTCTGGGACCTTTACGTCCAAGCGGTGCTGCCGCTCACCGGCCGCCTCCTCCGGAACGGCTGGCGCGAGGTCGGCGACTTCCTCGGAGGGTCGATCCGTGACTTCTGGAAGCGCCACCCGCTCGAGCGCCAGCTCGAATGGTGGCACGCCGCAGGCCTCCACGGGGTGGAGGTGAGACGGCTGAGCCTCGGCGCCGCCGTCGTCATCCGGGGTCGGAAGACGGGGACGTCATGACGCAGGCGGTTCAGCAGGTCTCCCGTCCTGCCTGGTACGCGCTCGAGCGCGGCGGCTGGCGGGACTACGTGACGCTGCTCCATCCTCCCTACACGGCGTGGCACCTGTCCTACGTCGTCATCGGTGGCTGCCTCGCGCCCGTCGTCGCTTGGCAACGGCTCGGCGCCGTTGTCGCCGCGTTCGCACTCGCTGTCGGAGTCGGTGCGCACGCCCTCGACGAGCTGAACGGGCGACCGCTGCGCACGAAGATCCCCGACCGGGTTCTTGTCGCGCTTGCCGGTGTCTCGATTGTGGGCGCCTGCGCGATCGGCGTTGTGGGCGCGGTTGCCTTCAAGGCATGGCTCGCGCTCCTCATCCCCATCGGGCTCTTCCTGGTGCTCGCGTACAACTTGGAGCTCGCCGGGGGACGCTTCCATTCGGACGTCTGGTTCGGGCTCGCGTGGGGCGGCTTCCCCGTGCTCAACGGCTACGCAGCCGTCGCGGGCGAGGTCCGAGGCGTCACCGCGCTCGCCGCGGTTTTTGCGGTGCTGCTCTCGCTCGCCCAGCGCGTCCTGTCGAAGCACGTGCGGTACGTGCGACGCCAGGTGATCGCGGTTCGCGGCGTGCTCGAGCTCGTGGACGGAAGCAAGGAGGCGCTCGACGGAAGGAGACTCACCGCTCCTGCCGAGACCGGACTGCGGCTCCTCTCGCTCGGGACCGTCGCGCTTGCTGCGACCCTCGTCGCCTTCCGCATCTGATCGGCTACCACGATGGCCGGGCGCCGCTCGTGAAATCATCCGGCGGAACGCGGGCCTGCGTGATCGGCGCAGGTCCCTGCGGTCTGACCGCGCTGAAGAACGTACTTCAAGCCGGCTGCCGCACCGTCGTCTGCTACGAGGAGAGCAACGGCATCGGCGGCAACTGGGCGTACACCGACGATCCTTGTCGGGTCAGCGTCCACGAGTGCTCGCATGTCATCTCCTCGCGGCGCATGTCATCGTTCGACGATTTTCCAATGCCGGAAGGCTATCCGGACTTTCCCTCGCACCGGCAGCTGCTTGCCTACTTCACCGACTATGCAAGAGCGTTTCAGCTTGAGCCGCACGTCCGCCTCGGCTCACATGTCGAGCAATGCGCGCTCGGTGACGATGGCCGATGGACGGTTCACGTCACCGCGAACGGCGAAACAAGGGCTGAAACCTTCGACAGCTTGCTGATCTGCTCCGGCCACCACCGCGAAGCGTTCGTACCTGAGTACCCAGGCACGTTCGCTGGCAAGATCGTCCACTCCTCGACCTACAAGCGCCCTGACCCGTTCCGCGGCCAGCGCGTGCTCGTGGTCGGCACCGGCAACTCCGCCGCTGACATTGCCGTCGATGTCGCCCGCCTCGCCTCGCGCGCCGCGCTCAGCATGCGTGAGGGAACCTACGTCGTTCCGAAGCTCATGTTCGGCCAGCCGATCGATGTCGTCTATGCGTTCTGGAAGAGCAAGCTGCCAAAGCCGCTGCTCCAGTCGGCACTGAAGCTTTGGCTGCGGCTCGCGATCGGCAAGTGGGAAGACTACGGCCTGCAGACGCCGACTCACGCACCGCTGGAGAAACATCCGATAGTGAGCTCCAGCGTCCTCGAAGCGCTACGCCATGGCAGGCTCGTGGCGCGCCAAGGCATCGAGCGCTATGACGGGCACACCGTCCACTTCACCGACGGCACGCAGGAAGAGTTCGACGCCATCATCATGGGGACCGGCTTTCGCATCAGCTTCCCGTTCCTGTCCAAGCGGATCGTCGGCTGGGACATGGCCAAGACACCGCCGCTCTATCTGAAGATGATGCATCCGACGATTCCCAGCCTGTTCTTCATCGGCCTGTTCCAGCCGATCGGCTGCATCTGGCAGCTCGCCGACTGGCAGGCGCGCATCGCCGCGCTGCAGATCACCGGCCGGCTGCGACGCCCGCCCGACATCGATGCGCGAACCCGCCGCGAAGTCGCACACCAGCATCATCGTTTCGACCCATCGCCCCGGCACGCGATCGAGGTCGACTACCACGTCTTCCGGCGCGAGCTGATCGGCGAGCTCGCTACTGGTCGGATGATGCGATCCAGGCAGCGATCTGGGCGCGCGAGCTGAACCCGAGCTTGTTCAGGATGCTGCGGACGTGGCTGTCGACGGTGTGCTCGGATATCAGCAGACGCGCTCCGATTTGTTTGTTGCTCAGGCCTTCGGCGACCAGGCGTGCGACCTCTGCTTCACGTTTGGCGAGCGGCGGCGCCCCGGCATCGCCTGATGCCGCAGCGGAGACACGGGCGGGCTCGCCGAGCGCGAGCCCGATCGCGGCGCCTCGACTCAGGTGTTTTCCGGCTTCGAGCTCGGCCTGGAACGTGGGTGTTCCGAGCGCGGCTCTCGTCGACTCCTTGGCCCGGGCCACCGATGGAGCGAGGTATGGAAACACGCTCGCGCCAACACCTGTTTGCACGCTTTCCGCCGCCCCGAGCAGCTGTGCCGCGAGCCGTGGCTGCCCGGAGCCCACGGCCTGGCAGCCCAATGCGTCCAGCAGCAGATACTGCGCCACTCGGTCATCGATCCGGCGAGCGATCCGTAGTGCTTCTGTGAACAGCGGCTTTGACTCGTTGAGGTCCCCGCCGATCAGCGCGGCGAGGCCCAGGTTCATCAGCATCATCTCAAGCACGTAGAGGTCACCCACCTCGCGGCTGCGACGTACGCCTTCTGAGGCCGCCGACCTGACCGTGTCGAGATCGCCCTCGAACAAACCGCCGAGTGCTCGAGCCCGGAGCAACGCGATCATCGGGGGGAAATCGTCAAGGCCCGTCGTGATGACTTGGGCCGTCTCGAGCAAGCGCCTGGCTGATGTGCGGTCGCCGGCCATGTGGTGGGCGATGGATGCCAAGGACAGCGACTGCGACTGCAGGCCGACCTGTCCCGCCTCCTGAGCCGTCGTCGCTGCTCGATCAAGCGCCGGCCGGGCGGCCGTCGGATCAGACTGCAGTATGGCCAGGAACCCGCGCATGAAGTGGGCCAGGGCAGGCGCCCGCGGGTGGCCATTTCCAGACCCGAGCAGCTCATCGAGCCACCGGATGCCTTCGCTGGTCGCGCGGGTGACCCAGTACCACCCTATGAAGCTGGCGAGATCGAGCCCGCGTTGGCTGTCCTGGTGGACGATGCATCGCTGAAGAACCGAACGGATGTTGTCGATCTCCAGGTCCATCCATTCGAGCCACTCGACAAGCCGGTACCGGGCCTCCGCCGCGCCTCGCAGACATTTGCCCCGGTAGTACGCGGCGCAGCGCAGCTCGACAGCCTCCTCCTCACCGGCCTCTCGCAGCTTGAGGCCGGCGTACTCACGCATCGTCTCGTGCAGGCGGTAACACGCGATCTCCTTGACGTCCTCCTTCAGCACCAAGGACTTGTCGACCAGCGACGACAGCACATCCAGCGCCAGTGCCGCCGGCACGTCCTCGAACGTACAAACCGACTCGACGTCGTCGATGGTGAACCGGCCCGCGAACACACATAGCCGCCTCAGCAACGCCTGCTCGCCGGCCGTCAACAGGTCGTGGCTCCAGTCGATGGTGGTGCGCAGCGTCTGATGACGCGGTAAGGCCGCCCGGCCGCCCCAGGTGAGCAGGCTGAACCGGTCGGTCAAACGGTCGAGGATCTGCTGTGCCGTCAGCACCCGGGTGCGGACCGCCGCCAGCTCGATCGCCAGCGGCAGCCCGTCGAGCCGGCGGCACACATCGACAACGGCCGCCCGGTTCGCCGCGGTCAGCTCGAAGCTGCCCGATCCGGCCGCCGCCCGCTCGGCAAACAGCCGTACTGCCTCGTTCTGTCGCAGTCGCGGAAGAGGCACTGCCGCGTCAGCCGACGGCAGGTCGAGCGGCGGGACGGGGACCACATGCTCACCTGGCACCGACAGCGGCTCCCGGCTCGTGGCGATCAGCCGCACGCTCGGTGCGGCTCGCAGGACCTCGGTCACCAGGCGAGCGGCAGCGTCAAGCAGGTGCTCGCAGTTGTCCACCACCAGCAACAGCTGCTTGTCCCGCAGGTACGACAGCAGCAGCGCCAGCGGCTCGCTCGCGGCCTGGTCCCGCAGGTCAAGCGCCGCCATGACAGCGTTGCCGACCAGTGCGGGATCCCGGACCTCCGCGAGCTCGACCAACCACGCCCCGGCGGGGAACCCACGTCCGAGGTCGGTCGCCGCCCGGACCGCCAGGCGGGTCTTACCGACCCCGCCCGGCCCGACCAGGCTGACCAGGCGGGCCCCGGGGAGCTTCTTCTTGACTTCGGCAAGCTCGCGGCGGCGGCCGATGAAGCTGGTCGCTTCAGCCGGCAGGTTGCCTGGGCGCCGCGCGGGTCTGGCCATGGTTGACCGGACACTACTACTGCTGCCTGCCGCGGGCCGCCAACACATACGCCGCCAACACATACATGGTCCTACCTGGAGGGCGACCTACTGGCCGGTCGAGTGCAACCGTGGTTACACTCACCCTCGTGACGGGTCAGGCCACCGCGGGCGGCTGGGTGTTGCTGTGCTACTGGCTGCCCCGTGAACCGTCGACGCCGCGGATCAGCGTGTGGCGCAAGCTCAAACGGCTCGGCGTCGCGCAGCTATCCGATGGCATGGTCGCACTCCCCGCCGATGCCCGTACCCGCGAACAGCTGGAATGGATCGCCGACGAGATCATCCACGCCAACGGTGACGCGTCGATCTGGCTGGCCCAGCCGGCCAGTGTCAGCCAGGAACGCGATCTCGCCCGACGGATGGCGGCCGCCCGCGCCGAGGAGTACGCGGCGATAACCGCCGAGGCCCAGGCGACCGACGGTACCAACCGGCGCGAGCAGCGCCGGCTGGCCGACCGGCTGCGCGCTGAGCTGCGCCGGATCGGGCGCCGTGACTACTTTCCCCCGCCCGAACGCGACATCGCGCACGCCGCGGTCAGCGCCCTGCTCAATGACGCCACCGCAGACGAACCGGCCGGCGCCGGCGAGGAGGTGTTGCCGTGAAGTGGGCCACCCGCAGCGGCGTCCACATCGACCGGGCCGCATGCGCCTGGCTGATCCGCCGTTTCCTCGACCCAGACGCGCATTTTCTCTTCGTCGCCGACTCGGCCGACGTCCCAGCCGACGCGACCGGTTTCGACATGCGCGGCGTCGACCTCGGTCACCACGGCGACGACTGCAGCTTCGAAACCATCCTGCACCGCCGCGACCTGACCGACCCGGTGTTGTGGCGGCTCGCTGAGATCGTGCACGAAGCCGACCTTGACGACGAACGCTACGACGCACCCGAAGCCCGCGGCCTGGACGTGGCGCTGCGCGGGCTGTCGATGGTCTGCGACGACAACCGGGTGCTGGAGCTGACCGAGCCGATCTTCGATGGCTTGTACGAGTATCACCGCCGGGCGATGCTGCTCGGGCGGGAGCCGGCGTGACCGGCACCGGCCCGGCCGGCAGTGTGCTGGACATCCGGTGGATCCTGGCGGCACAGGCGGGGCGGGCGTTCGGCTACGGGCTGGCCGCGGTGCTGCTCGGTGCCACCCTCGCCGCTACCGGCCTGAGCGCGGCACAGGTCGGGCTTGTGCTGGCCGCAGTCGTCGCCGGCACGGTCGGCGCCAGTCTCGCCGTCGGCGTCCTCGCCGACCGGCTCGGCCGGCGCCGCACCTACCTGGCGCTCTACGGCGCGCTGGCCACGACCGGGGTGGTCTACGCAGCGACCGACTGGTGGCCGGTGCTGGCCACAGTCGCCCTGCTCGGCGTGCTGTCCACCGAGGTGGTCGAGTCCGGCCCGTTCACTACGGTCGAGCAGGCCATGCTCGCCAGCACCCTGACCGACCCGAAGCCGCTGGTCGCCGGGTTCGGCCGGTACAACGCCGTCGCCGCGGCGGCCGGCAGCCTCGGAGCGTTGGCCGCCGCCGGTCCGTCGCTGCTGCGCCGGTGGCTGCCCGCAGCCCCCGCCGACCAGCGCTACTTCCTCGCCCTCGGTGCGGTAGCACTGCTCGGCGGGTACGCCGCGACCCGCCTGAGCGCCCAGGTCGAAGCCGACCCGCGCCCGCGGCGCCCGGAACCGGCTCCGGTCGGCCGCCCGGCACCGGTGGTGTGGCGGCTGGCCGGGTTGTTCGCGGTCGACTCCTTCGCCGGCGGCTTCGTCGTGCAGGCGTACCTGGTCTACTGGCTGCAGCACCGCTACGCCGCATCCACCGCGGTCACTGGAATACTCATGTTCGCCGTTGGGCTGTTGCAGACTGCGAGCTTTCTCGCCGCCCCGCGCATCGCCCACCGGGTCGGCCTGCTGCCCACCATGGTGTTCAGCCACCTGCCGTCCAACCTGCTGCTCGCCGCACTAGCCTTCGCGCCAAACCTCGCCACCGCCGTCGGGCTGCTGCTCGCCCGCACCGCGCTGTCCCAGATGGACGTGCCCACCCGGCAGGCGTACGTGATGGGTCTGGTGCCACCCGCCCAGCGCACCCGCGCCGCCGCGCTGACCAACACCGCCCGCTACCTCACCCGCCCCGCCGGCGCGGCACTGGTCGGCCCAACGCAGCTCCTCGCGCCGGGGCTGCCGTTCGTACTCGCCGGCGCCATCAAGACCGGCTACGACCTCACCCTGTGGACCTGGTTCCGCCGCGTTCCACTCCCCCAGCCGACCACCGAACCCGCAGCCGCCACCGTTGGAGGCACCCGATGAAGTGGGTCACCCGTGCCCGCCCGAAGACCGACCGGATCGCCTGCCCCTGGCTCATCCGCCGGTTCATCGATCCCGAAGCCGAAATCCTGTTCGTCCCCGCCGAGCGGGTCCTCGCCGTCGCCGAGCAGGAAGGCGGACACTCCTTCGACGCCAAGAACGCCACCTACACCCACCGGCAGACCACCGACGGGGAACGGTGCACCTTCGAGGTGCTCATCGACGAGTACCACCTCGGCGGCGACCCGGCCCTGGTCCGGCTGGCGCAGATCGTGCACGCTGCGGACATCGCCGGCGACCTACGCACCGACTCCCTCGGTCCAGGACTCCTGGCCATCGGCGAAGGTGGCCTCGCCGTCGAAGACGACGACCAGCGGCTCCTGGAACGCGGCACCTTCGTCTACGACGCCCTCTACGCCTGGTGCCACCACCACCTCACACCGGCCCAGCAGTAGCCCTCTCCAGCGTCGCTATCGCGATCATCCCGGTCCGACGGAAATCACGCACCTGGAACGTGAGCCGGCCGGCGTCGCGGGGTACCGGCTACGCCATGGACGAACACCAGCAGTTGCAACGAGCGCGCGAGGCCGCGCACGGCTGCCAGCGAGCGGCCGAACAACTCGTCGAGTTCGCCGAGCGCTTGTCGGCGGTGGTCGGACCGGCGGAGATGGCCGAGTACGACACGCTCGTCGCTCACGAAGCGGCGGCGCTCAGTGAACGGGTCGAGGCCTTCGCAGCACTGGGGCTTGGTGTGGCGAGCCTGGACGACGAAGCATCGGAACACCCGTGAGGACGCTCCGGATCAACTCCCCACCGAGCCGCCAAGCGCTTCCTAAGCGACGGATCGTCACCCCTCGCGAAACCATAGCCCTAGGTGAAGCGGAACCGACCGGCAGCCGTGGCGAGTCAGGCCGTCGCGGTCTGCCGGTAGAGCGCGGGCGGTGCCTCGACGACGTTGGCGTCGGCGGGCTTGTCGATCGTCACCGGGGCGCCGAAGTTCGCGGACTCGCCCATCGCGTTGATGACCTGCCTGGTGATGCCGAACGCCGAGCCCTTGGTCAAGTCGAGCGTACCGGCGAACCCGCCGTCGCCTCGCCGCTGCACGGAGGTGAACTGTCCGGAGAGGTTCTTGGTATTGCTCGGGTCGACCAGGTTGACGCCGAACACCTCGTCGGACTTGAGCTTTTCCGCCCGGACGCGCATGAACGTGCCGGGTTCGACGCCGGGGAACGGGATCCCGGTCACCTTCAGGTAGTAGTCGGTACCTTCCTGCGATCAACGATCTCTCCTGTCGAGTGGCCGGCCAGGACTGCAGGACCAGACCAGGACCACCGGATGCGGTCACAGGTACTTCGCAGCCGGAGACCACTTGGCTGGCCTCGACCTTGTGAGAGATCATTTTCGAGCGCGAACGGCGAACATGGTGGGAGTCGGTGTGCCGCCTTCGGCGAACCGTTCGAGCGACAGCCCGGCTGCCAGGAACGCGTGCAGCAGTTCGGGAAGCGGCCAGTGCGTGGCGCCGACCTTGTCCCGGATGCCCTGATCCGTCCATGACGCCTTGGTCCAGTGGCTGTCAAGATAGCCCGGGCGGATCACGACCCCATCGCGGTCGGTGTGGTCAGCGAAACCACCGCAGAAACAGGGATGCACGCCGATATGGACGAACACTCCGCCGGCGTCCAGGACTCTGGTTACCTCGCGCAGCACCGCCTGGTAGTCCGGCATGTCGGTGTGGGCCATCACGGCGATCACGGCCGCGGCGGCGTCGTCGCGGACCGGCAGGCGCCTGGCGTCGGCTCGGACGACGGGCAGACGGCCGCTGGCATATCGCAACATGCCGGCGGACAGGTCGATCCCGACCGGTGTCCAGCCCAGCTCCCGGACCTGCGAAGCGTATATGCCCGTACCGCAGCCGATCTCGAGGCAGACGCCACGGCCGGCGCCCAGCAGGGCGGCCAGCGCGTCCCTGATCCCAAGAGGGTCACGACCGGCTTGCCGAGCGAGGAACTCGTTCTCGTACCAGTCCGCGATCTCGTCGTACACCGCCGTTTGCGCCATGGTGATCCCTCCCCAACCGCATGACTCGTCTCATTGAGACATCAGGCCGGCCGGAAAGGCCATCGATTTCGCCAACCGCGCAACGCGAGGACTGTGGCCCTGCGATGCTCGTGTCAGGAGAACAGCTCTGCCCAGCTTGCCACGCGCCGGCCGTGCCACGTCGGACCCTCGGCGACGAGCCGCCATTCCGGGTTCCGCGTGACGTCGCGCAGCGCCGAGCACACCTCGTGGAACGTCGCGACGTCGGCGTCGGCGCACTCGAAGTAGCTCACGAAGTCGTACTCGCCGGCCGGAGCCGGCTCCACACGGTGCTTGTACGTACGGCGCATGAGGCATCCGATGCCGCGGGCGGCGGCGAGCGCGTGCCCCTCGTGCACCATCGCGCCGCCCTCGTCATAGCGCGGCAGGAAGTACGTGTGCCGCTCCATCCAGTCCTTCGCCCACCATCGATCCGACTTCCTCATGGGCACCAGGAACGCGTTCGGCATCACCGGCCCGGGCTGCTGCAGTACCCGGTGCGCGTAGGCGAAGTTGTACATCGCCCGGCCGGTGAACACCGGGAGCCGGAAGACCCCGGCGAGCACGTACGGCCGGACGTCGGGTCCCACCAGCTGCGCGATCTCGGCGCAGAACTGCGTCACCGGCTCGGGTACCGGCGCCGCAACGTGCACCACCGCCTCGGCGCGCTGGAGCGCTTCGTCGGCGACCGTGCCCGGTTGCGCGCCGCGCCAGCGCAAGTACGCGATCGACCTTGGTGCGTTGCCGTTGCCCGGCTCGTACTCGTTGCGCAGCCCCAAGCGCTCGGCCAGCGCCGGCACGGCCGCGTCGGCGAGGTCGCGCTGCCCGTCCAGCGCCTGGGTGGTCAGGCACACGTAAGCGCCGTACAGGATCGGGTCGTCGGGCTGGACGTCGTCGGCGTACATGCCGTGACAGTAAGCCGCTGTCCGCCCTGCGTCCAATGCATAGCTTCTCTCGGATCGATGCAGGAAACTGATGTCATGGAGCTCGATCAGGTCGAGGCGTTCGTGGCCGTCATCCGCAGCGGCGGCTTCACGCAAGCGTCGTCGGCGCTGCACCTGTCCCAGCCGGCCATCAGCCGGCGGATCCAGCTGCTCGAACGGGAGCTGGGCGCACCGCTGTTCGAACGCCTCAGCCGGGGCGTGGCGCTGACCGAAGCCGGCACCGCCTTCCTGCCGCATGCCGAAGCGCTGCTGGCGTCGATGCGCGACGGTGTCGCGGCCGTGGCGGCACTGCACGGCACTGACCGCGGCACCGTGACGCTCGCGCTCGTCGGCACCCTGGCCAGCACCGCGCTGACGCAGCGGCTGCGTGAGTTCCGCGACGCGCATCCAGCGGTCGACCTGCGGCTGCGCACCGCGCTCAGCGCGGAGGTCAGCGCGCTCGTCCGGCGCGGCGACGCCGCCTTGGGACTGCGCTACGAGGTCGATACGCATCCAGAGCTGGTGTCGACGACGATTCACCAGGAGCGCCTGGTGCCGGTCTGCGCACCGGACCACCGACTCGCACGCGCCCGGCGGGTCTCGCCGCGAGCGCTGGCCGGTGAGCGGTGGATCGCGTTCCCGCCGCGCCCCGAATGGCCGGCCGAGCCGTACTCCGCGGCGGTGGCGCAGGCCCTCGCCGCCTCCGGGAACGGAGCGGCAGAGATCGTCGCGATCGACAGCCTCACCGCTCAGAAACGCATGGTGGAGGCCGGTTTCGGGGTGGCGCTGCTGCCGGAGAGCAGCCTCGACGAGGAGCTGCGCACGGGTACCCTCCGCACGCTGCGGGTACCAGAGCTGCGGATTAGCGTGCCTGTCGTGCTGATCCACCGCCGCCGGGCGTTCCACAGTGGAGCGACCCGTGCGTTGCAGGGCATCCTCAGCGCGCCGACGTCTCCGACACCCAATGCCCGCAGGTCTGGCGCCGGCCGCTCGCCACGTACTCGGTCACCGGACGGCGCGTAGCACCAGATCCGGACCGCTGCGGGTGGCCACCATGGTGAAGTCGTACCGGTCGACTGCCAGGCAGTACGCGACGTCGTCTCGATGGACGCCGGGGTATCCATCTCGTGCCGCTTGCGCCAGCCGCCTGGCCAGCTGCGACTGGCCGGCCCGCTGCAGGTACGGCGCCGGGTCGGCACGGCCGCCGTCGAGCAGGGCCATCAGGTATTCGGCACACGCCAGGTCCTCCTCGGCTTGTCCGTCCTCGCCGGTGGCGAGGTAGGTGACCGGCCGCCCGTCGCGCGCCAGGTGGGCGGCTGTGGCACCGGCCACCACGAAGCTGGCGCACACGAGCAGATCGGCCTGGCCCGCCGCGATCGCGCCCACCGTGCCGTTGGTGGTGGCCAGCACCACCGTTGACCCAGCCACGTTCAGCTGAGCCATCTGCGCTGGCGAGTTGACCGCGTCGAACGCCGGATCGGGCGGGCCGTCCTTCACCGCCAGCGAGCCGGGCAGCCGATCGCGTACCTTCAGCGCCTGCTCCGTAGTGGCGGCCAACACCACCCCATCGGCGTGCCCGGCCAGCGCCACCGCGGCGGTGGTGAAGGCCCGCAGCACGTCGATCACCACGACAACCGCCGGAACCGGCCGCAGGGCAGTCAACTGCCCGATGCCGACGACCGTCATGGCGGGCAGCCTAGCGGCGGCCTCCCGATCAGGGCCGCTCGTGTTCGGCTTACTCAAAGGCGGCAGCTGATCTCCATGCCGTCCTCGACGGGGAAGGTCACGCTGTGATAGCCATTCGCCGGAGTACGCATATAACTCAGATAGGGCTGCAGGCTGGCCAGGTCGACATCGTCCGCCACGACCAGGGTGCCGGGTTTCAGGCGCGGTTCAAGGATGCGCAGGACGGGCAGGCACAACTCCTTCCAGCCGTCGAGCAGGACGAAGTCCGCGGAGCCGTCGAGGCGGCTGAGCGTGTCCCGGGCGTCCCCCTCCAGCACGGTGATCACGTCGTCCAGATCGGTCTCGACGAAGGTGCAGCGAGCCGCGGTGACCTTGTCCTTGCTCAGTTCTGTCGTGATGACGCGTCCGGTGCCGTTGTCGCGCACCGCGGCGGCCAGGTACAGCGTGGAAATGCCGAATGATGTGCCGAACTCGATGACGGTGGCCGGTCGGGTAGCCCGAACGAGGGCGTAGAGCAACTGCCCGCCCGCGGCGGAGATCGGCATATAGATTCCCGCTGCGGCGTCGGAGTGCTCCCGCGGCGTGGCCGGCATGACGCCGCCGTGCTCGGCCCTGACCCGAGCAGCGGTGGCATCGTCGTGCACGGCATGGGCAAACATGCGGCTCAGGGCGGCCTCGACCTTGGGGTCGTCGAGCGTGTACGTTGATGTCATGGCGCTAGAGTAGACGCAACGTTGCGTCCAAGCTAGAGTGGGTTTCTGTCCTGAACCGACGGAGGTGACATGGGACCGGCAGCAGCCGCGAAGGAGAGCACCACCGGCCGGCCGGGGCGGCGTCACCACGGCAACCGGCACGGACGCAGCGAACAGGCCCGGCAGGCGGTGCTGGAGGCGGCCGACGACCTGCTCGCCGAGAAGGGCTTTGCGGGCGTCACGATGGAGGGCATCGCAGCGCGAGCCGGTGTCGCCAAGCAGACCATCTACCGCTGGTGGAACACCAAGACCGACGTGCTCATGGATGCCTTCCTGCAGGACATGACCGAGGAGCTGACCCCGCCCGATCACGGCGATCTCGCCCGAGACCTGCGCGCCTACCTGCGCCAGCTGGCTCGTTTCCTCAGCCAGTCCCACGCCGGTGCCGTCTTCAAGGCCCTGATCGCCCAGGCGCAGCACGACCCGGTATTCGCCACGTACTTCCGCAGCAGATACCTCGACGAGCAGCGCCACCGCGACCGCCTGCCACTGCAACGCGCCGCACAGCGGGGTCAACTGCCCGCGGGTCTCGACATCGCGGCCGAGACCGACCAGCTCGTCGGACCCCTCTACTACCGCATCCTGGTAACCGACGAACCAGTCGGCCGCGCCTTCACCGACCGCCTCGTCAACGCCTTCCTGCGCCGCATCCGCTGACACACCCGCCCGCCGGCCGAACCTCACAGGCGAGGCGACCGAGCGGACGTTCGGTATCGGCGTCGACTGTTGCGCGCCTCAGGCGCGGTGGTCGGCGAGCCTCTGCTGCCTTGCAGTCTGTCGGGCGGCGACCCGGGCGAGGGTACCCATCGTGGCGGTCATGAGCCGGTCGAAGGCGCGGTCGGGCAGCATGCGACGTGCGGCCAGCATTGGCTTGGCGCCGCGGCCGACGGCGTAGCGGGTACGGGGTCGGCGCGCGGTCACGGCCTTGGCGACGGCGTCGGCGATCACCGACGGGGGCGACGCCATGCCGTTGGGGTCGGCCTTAAGGAAGGCCGCCATCCGTGCGGCCTGCTCGGCGTACGCCCCCTGCCCCGAGGTGGCGAGCAGGTGCTGGCCGGCGATGGCGGACCATTCGGTGGCGATCGCGCCCGGCTCGATGACGATCACGTGGATGCCGAGCGGGGCGAGCTCCATACGCATCGAGTCGCTCAACCCTTCGACGGCGAACTTCGTAGCGTGGTACCAGCCGCCGAGCGGCTCGTAGATCTTCCCGCCCATCGACGAGATGTTGACGATGCGGCCCGAACGCTGCCGGCGCATGTGCGGCAGTACCAGCTGGGAAAGCCGGGCCAACCCGAACACGTTGACCTCGAACTGACGGCGGGCCTCGTTCAGCGGCACCTCCTCCACCGCCCCGTATGAGCCGTAGCCGGCGTTGTTGACCAGGACATCCACCCGGCCGGACTCGGCCAGGACCCGCTCCACGAAGCCGACCAGGGACGCGTCGTCGGTGACGTCGACCGCGACCGGGCGGATGCCGACCTCGGCCAGCGGCGCCATCCGATCCACCCGGCGGGCCGCGGCGTACACCGTGTACCCCATCGCCCGCAGCTTGCGCGCGGTGGCCTCGCCGATGCCCGAGGACGCGCCGGTCACGATGGCGACCTTGTCGGTCATGATTCCTCCCACATCCGGTATCCAACTAGTTGGTTACCATCCTGACCCGCCGGGGCCGCCGCTGTCAACCAAACAGTTGGTTGTGGGTTAGACTGGGGCCGTGCCACGGGACTCCACCGTGACGAAGACCCGCATCCTCGACGCCGCCACGGCCGAGTTCGCCGCCCATGGGCTGGCCGGCGCCAGGGTCGACCGTCTCGCCGACCGCGCCGGCGTGAACAAGCAGCTCATCTACGCGTACTTCAGCAGCAAGGAAGGACTCTTCGACGCGACCCTGCAGCTGCACATCGACCTGCTGCTCGACGCGGTGCCGTTCGACCCGTACGACCTCCCCGGCTATGCCGTGGCGCTGTTCGACTTCGCAACGACCCACCTGGAGCTGTTGCGCCTGCTGCGCTGGCACACCCTGGAACGCCCGGGCGAGCTGGCGCGTTTCGAACAAACCATCGGCTCCACCCAGCGCAAGGTCACAGCGCTGGCCGAGGCCCAGGCAGCCGGCAAGGTCGACGCCACCCTCCCGCCGGCCGAGCTGCTCGCCGTGGTGATCAGCATCGCGCAGACCATCGACGACCCGGAACCCACAGCGGTCGGCCTCCGCCGAAACACCGTTGCCGCCGCCGTACGCCGGCTCGTCACGCCCGGACGCCGCATGCCCTCACCGGTCAGCGCTGGCCGCCGACGCCGGACCTGAGATGGTCCCGAGAATGCTCGCGCTGGCCGAGGCGGGCCTTACCGGCATCCGTCGGCAGTGGGGCGGCGGGGCTGGTGGCCGCGCTGGCTGTCGCCGAGCGGGGCCTACGGGCCCTGGTGCTGGAGAAGTCGGACCTGGTCGGCGGTTCGTCGGGCCTGTCCGGCGGCGGGCTGTGGATCCCGGCCAACCCCCTGATGCGGGCCGCCGGGGTACCGGACTCCGTCGAGGAGGCGAGGCGCTACCTACAGGCCATCATCGGCGATGCCGGGCCGGCCAGCTCACCGCAGCGTCGGGAGGCGTTCCTGCGTACCGGACCTGAGCTGGTGGCGCTCCTGCAGCGGGCGGGCCTGCGTCTGGTCTGGTCCCGCGGGTACCCGGACTACCACCCGGATCAGCCCGGCGCCAGCGTCAGGGGACGCTGTGTCGAGGCCAGGGTCTTCGACGGGCGCCGGCTCGGACCCTGGCTGGAGAAGCTGCGGATCAGACCGGGCGCGGCCGCCCTGCCGTTCTACAACCGCGAGATGCCCGGCCTGGGCTTGGCCAGGCGGACGGTCAAGGGGTTCCTGACCGAGGTGAACGTCCGCTGGGTGCGCCGGTTCGGCCGTACGCTGTTGCGGCAGGCGCCGCTGACCGGGGGCGCGTCCCTGGTCGGCCAGCTGCTCCACCTCAACCTGACGCAGCCCACCGAGGTCTGGCTGGAGTGCCCCCTCGTGGAGCTGATCGTGCGCGACGACCGGGTGGTCGGCGTGGTCGCCGAGCGCGGCGGGCGCCAGCTGCGCATCGGCGCGAGCCGTGGGGTGCTGCTGGCCGCCGGCGGCTTCGCCCGCAACGACGACATGCGCCAGCAGTACCACCCGCATCCGGTTAGCGCGACGTGGAGCATGGCCGCACCGACCGACTCCGGGGACGGCATCCGCGCCGGGATGGCCGTCGGCGCTGCCACCGCTCTGATGGACGACGCGTGGTGGGGGCCGGCGCTGCTGCTCCCCGGCGGCATCGCGGTGTTCACGCTGCGGGAGCGGTCGTTTCCCGGCTCGATCATCGTCGATCACAGTGGCGAGCGGTTCATGAACGAGTCGGCGTCCTACGTCGAATGTGGACACCGCATCTACGAGCGCAACGAGAAGGTACCGGCGATCCCCGCCTGGCTGGTCATCGACGACAAGCACCGCCGCCGGTACCCGTTCGTCATGCTTCGCCCCGGGCGCACGCCGGACTCCATCGTCGCGTCGGGATTCCTCAGGCGCGCGGGCAGCCTGGCCGAGCTGGCCGGCCAGATCGGCGTCGACCCGCAGGGGCTGGCCGCCACCGTACGGCGGTTCAACCGTTTCGCCGTGGCAGGGCGCGACGAGGACTTCCACCGTGGCGACACCGCCTACGACCGCTTCTACGGCGACCCGCGGGTCGTACCGAACCCGAACCTCGGCACCATCGACACCCCGCCCTACTACGCGTCGGCGATCTACCCCGGCGACCTCGGCACCAAAGGCGGCCTGCTGACCGACGAGCACGCCAGGGTCGTCCGTACCGACGGCACACCAATTCCCGGCCTGTACGCCGCGGGCAACACCACCGCCTCCGTGATGGGCCGCACCTACCCCGGCCCCGGCTGCACGCTCGCGGCCGCCACCGTCTTCGCGTACCTCGGTGCTCGACACGCCCTGGCCGGCGACGAAGGTCGCTAACCGGCGCCGAGGGCGGCGCGTATCGCCGCTGCGCCGGCTGGGGTACCGCGCGGGTCGCTCAATGTCCCGTACGGTGCGACGAACGCGCGGGTACCGAACTGGAAGCGGGGGCCACCGGAGCCGAGCGGACCCGCGTCGACGGTGTCGTAGCCGATGGCATCGAGGAACCTTGTCACGGCAGCCTTCGCGGCCGGGTCGTCCCCGGCGATCGGCAGGGCGCTGCGGTCGGCCGGGCGGGCCAGCGAGGCGAGGTGCTTGAAGAAGAGGGTACTGCCGGGTAGGCCCGCGGCGGGATGCGCACCACCACCAGGTCGCCCGGTGCCGCGGCCTCGGCCGGGGTGGCCGCCCGCGCACGCGGCCCCAGCTCCGCCACCAGATCCTTGAGGGTCTGCGGCCCGCGCGAGTTGCTCAGCACCACGTCGTACCCGGCGGCGACGGCCAACCGCGCCACGGTGCCGCCGATGTTTCCACTGCCGATGAAGCCGACCGTTGTCATGTCGCTGGCCAACCCCGGCCCCGTTATCGGCATTCCGGAACGCCGCTGGGACGGTGGCGAGGTTCGCCCGGTGGTGGCCCGGCTCGATAGCGACATAACCGAATCGACAGGGATGGAAACCGCACGGGCGGGCGAGCTACGCCGCCATCCTGCGGTGGTGACGGACCTGTTCGACTGTCCGGAGCTGTTCGAGCGGGTGTACGCGCAAGACCTGCGCTCAACCACATGACCGACTGCATTGCGCGCCGCAGTCACACGATCGGGGGGAGGCGCCCTGTGCATTGTGCAGAGGCGACCGGGAGGCACCAGCCATCGATATCGGTGGTTGGCTAGTGTCTCCCCCACCAACCGGCTCGGCAGGGCGAGCGCCGCTGGCGGCGCGGATCGACCGGGCCGGATCGAACGGCATCTACAACGGCGTCCGCATGGTGACACTTGAAGGTGCGAAGCCACGCCGCTCGTAGAAACGCCGTGCACCGTCGTTGGCGGCGTACGCGGTGACGCTTGCCTGTGCGGCCTGGTTGCGCCGTGCCCAGGCGAAGAACTCGTCAAGGAGACGGCTCCCCACGCCCGTCCCGCGAACATCCGGCTGCACCCCGCATGCTCTCCAGCACAGCGAAGCGGGCCAGCCGCATCGAGTCAGGTCCGACCAACTTACCGACCAGGTGGCCGACGACCCGATCGCTATCGCGGGCGACCGCGAGGAGACAGGCTTGATCGCCCACCAGGCTGGCGTAGTAGCTTGCCCCTTCCCGGACCGGCCACTCGGTGTCCAGGAACCGATCGTGCCTGCCGCCGTCCTCCTGGAACAGGCCGACCACCGAGGCGACGAACGGTTCGATGTCCTCCAGACGGGCCGCGCTCACAGTGATGTCGCTCATAGACCGAACTTACGATCTTGAAAAAGGATGTAAAGCGATCCCCGGCGCGCCTACCGTCGGTGCAGAATCGGCTTCGTGCCTGTCCCTTCCGAACGGTTGGTCAACAGGATCAGGCGTGACTTCTCGCCGGACCGGGCTGAGGAGGTCGCCGGTTGGCTCACGGTGGCTGCCGAGGCGGCCATCGGCGAGGTGATCGCGACGGGTGAGGCGATCCTGACGCGGCTGGCCGCGGTCAGCCGCGGCGGTGGCCGGGTCGTGATGACCACCGTGTACGACCCCAGCGACGGCACCGGCAAGGTCGCCTCAGCGGGGTTGCCGCCCTGGCCAGAGGGCCCGGCGCTGGTACGGGCGCTCAACGCCGCCCTGACCGACCTTGCCCAGCGGCACCGCGCGATCGTGGCCGATGTAGATGCGCGGTTTCTCGGTCACGGCGTCCACGCCGGTGACCCGGCACAGCCCGATGCCCGGCCCACCAACCGGCAGCTGTGGTGCTGCGGAGTGATCGAACCCCAACGCCTGGGGCGCCCACGAGATCCGCGCCGCCTGGTGGCAAGCGCTGCATGACAGCGGCTGGCGACCACCGCCACGCTGACGCCCCGGACCCAACCCATCCGCTCCGGCCGCCGCTGCGAATGGCTAGCAATCAGCTGTCGCCCGACCGCGCTACGGTCGGTCTGGCACGTCGTTGAGGCGGGTTCCGATGAGATCCCTGCGCACATTCTGGCCGAGGGCCTGCGCCGCCATCGCGGTCGCGGGTACAACGCTGGCCGCGATCGTGTACGCGGGCGGCGCAAGTGCGGCGGCCGGCCGGCAAACGTACCTCCAGCTCAACATGTGCGGGAACGCCTGCAACCACGGCGGCCTCGCAGTGGTCCGCAACCTCGAGAGCAGCATCGTGGTGGGGAGGCCGTTCGCGGTCACGCTCAACGAGGTGTGCGAGAACCAGTACGACCAGCTGCGCGCGGACCTGGGGGCCTACGATGGCCGGTTCGACGCGACCGGGCCCAGGTGTGGCAACGGCTCCCGCTACGGCAACGCGATCCTGGTCCGGACACAGGGCGTGGACCCGGTCGGCAGCTGGCAGCTGCCCAACCCGGCGGGCGACGAGACCCGGCGCCTGATGTGCCTGCGCACCCGACCGCCCGGTACCCCGCCGCTGGTCGTCTGCGTCACGCACATCTCGAACGTGGAGGCCAACATCGCCGCTCAGATCGGCGTGATCGCCGACATCCTGCGCGGACTGGGCGGCACCGAGGCGGTGCTGCTCGGCGGTGACTTCAACACCGATCCGGCCGACGCGCGGCTGAACCCGCTGTACAGCACCTGCTACGGCTCGGGCACCGGCGTCTTCGAGGAGGCCGACTCGGCGGGGTGCGGCAGCCGAGCGACGACCGAGACGGTACGGGGCGTCGATGCCGTCAACGAGGACACGTTTCAGCGGCACAAGCTCGACTACATCTTCCTGTCCGACGGCCACTGGTCCACCGCGCGTGCCAATGCCGTCGACGCGGCGAACGGGCTGTCCGACCACGACGCCCTGTGGGCCACCGCGACCCTCCGGGGCTGAGCCCACCGTACGCCCCGCCCGTGCGCCTTACCGGTCGGCGGTATCGCGGAACGCGTCGACGATCACGTCCTCGCCACGGTCGACAGCGCCCTCGAGATCCGCCGCCGGGGCGACCGGTACCGCCTGACGGTTGGCGGCGTCGGTACCGCCTCGCTTGGTGGCGGGGAAGCCGATCAGCGCAAGCACGATCATCTCGCCGCCCACAGCGATCTGTACCTCGTCCTGGTGCCAGACCGGCTCAACCACGGCCGCGAAGAAGCCATAGGCGAACATGGCCCAGCTCAGGACCGCATCGAGCACCGCACGAAGCGACCTGGAGCCGGACACGGCGTCAGGGTATCGGCCCAGACCAACCCCCACCAGGCAGCGACGCCGGCCGTGCCGTTTCGTGGCCGGCAGGTTGGTACCGGGCATGATGTTGGACGTGGTGGATGCGGTGGTCTTCGACCTCGACGGCGTGCTCGTCGATTCGGAGCCCGTCTGGGAGGAGGTCCGACGGCGCTACGTCGCTGACAACGGCGGGCAGTGGCGGTCGGACACGCAGCGCCGGCTCATGGGTATGAGCACCGGCGAGTGGGCCCGGTACCTGAGCGAGGAGCTGGGCGTACGACGCACCGCGGAGCAGGTCGCCACCGAGGTGGTGGAACAGATGGTGGCCCGCTATGCGGCACGGGTACCGCTGATGCCTGGCGCGGATGCGGTGGTATGGGAGCTGGCTCGGCACTGGCCGGTGGCCCTGGCGAGCTCGTCACCGCCGCGGCTCATCCAGGCCGCGTTGGACGCCACCGGACTCGCCGGTACGTTCGCGGTGACGCTGTCCACCGAGGAGGTGCCGCACGGCAAGCCGGCGCCGGACGTGTACCTTGCGGTGGCCGAACGGCTGGGCGTAGACCCGGCTGGGTGCGTGGCGGTGGAGGACTCGTCAAACGGAGTACGGTCGGCCGCCGCCGCGGGTATGCGAGTGGTCGCGGTACCCCACCCGCGGTACCCCTTGGACGAGGACGCGCGGATGCGTGCGGCAGTGGTGGTGGCCGACATTCGTGCGGTGACGACGGACGCCGTGCGGGCGGCGAGCACCGGCGCCTCTGGTCACACTTGAAGTCGTTGTGGTACGGCGTCGGGGCGGCCGGAGGTCAGCACCCTGACCAGTCCTCGGCCAAGCAGGTCAACCTGCTGTGGCGGGATGTCCAAGGCGAATGTGGTGTCGACCGGCATGCCCAGGCCTTCGGCGGCTTCCTCGGTGAGCACCAAGCGAAGCCGCCCGCTGCCGAACTCGCACTCCCGGACACCGCCGTAGTAGGTGGCTTGCCCGGGGTCGACCACCAGGCAGTAGGTGTCCATGCCGAGGTCGATCTCCTGCGGATCTTCGGCGTCGTAGCACTCCATGAACAGCAGCGACCAGGAGTCCGGGTCGGCGGTCTCGCGGATCCCGACCACGTACACATCGCTGTCGTCCTCGCCCACGTCGCGTACGACCGCTGGTGCCCACCCTCGCTGGTCGCGATCCTGCATGCTCGCTCCTCGCCCGACCGCCTCGAACGCCGAGCCTAGACCTCTTCGCGTTAGCATCCCGGGTTGTGGTGTCCACGGTGATCGCCGAGCTGCATGCGCAGCTGATTCTGCTGGGTGATCTGAACGAGCGTTCGCTGGTCGAGCTGCTCCTTGACGCCTTGGAAGGCGAGCCGGTGCTTCGGCCCACGCACTGCGGCGGATGATCACAATCGGGTACTGAACTCGGCGGGTACAGCTCACACCGACGGGTCGAGGTGCGCGCTCCACACGGCCGCGGCAGCCTCGTGGGAGTCGACCCCGGCGAAGAAGGCGTCGGCCAATGCGGCGTAGTCCGGCTCGTTGACGCCGATGACCTGGATGAACTTGGGCCGGTGTACGGCGAAGCCCTGCGGGCTGGGCTTCGGGCGGTACGGTACGGCCATCTTCATCGACCAGCGGGCAGGCCCGTACTCGACGGCTTCGACGATCAGCGCATCGGTCCGTCCGCTGTCGAGGTGAAGGTACGCGTCGACCACGAGCACCGCGCGAGCCGAACCGCGCCGGTTGGCCTGCAACGCATCCTGGCCGGCACGCGCACCGTCGCCGACATCGTCGAGGGCGAAGCGGTCCATGCCGCGATCGCCGTTGGCGTGCTCATAGCGCAGCAGCGGAATCAACGTCGCTCCGTCGGAGACGCTCCAGATGCCATGGGCGGCAAAGAACCCGGCCAACCGGGCGGTCTCAAGCATGACCGCCAGCATGCCAGCTCACGCGCGGCGCGGTGTCCCAAGGAGCTGCTCGGTCGGGTGAGCCGTGATGGGACGGCTCGGTTCGGTCAGGCACGGCACCTGGTGGTGACGACCTGTTCACTGTGGACGGAAGCCGGCCCCCGAACAAGCCGACACGCCGACCATCGACCGACCTTTGCGCCCTTGTCGGTTGCCCGTATGGTGGTCCAGGCCAACCCACCCGGAAGGAGGCTTCGGCGTGAGCGACGGTGCGAGCACGTACGACCTAGGCCCGATGGGCATGAACGTCGAGGACGCTGACAAGGACGCCATGCATCCCGTGGTGGCCGCATACGACCGCGACGGCGACGGCAAGGTCGACATGATCGCCTACGACCTGAATGGCGACGGCCAAGCGGACAAGGTGGTCATCGACGAGGACGGCGACGGCGTCGCCAGCCAGGTCATGCTCGACCGCGACTTCGACGGCCGCATGGACTTCATGGGCATCGACCGCGACCAGGATGGTGACATCGACACCGTCTCGACCGACACCGACGGCGACGGCTTCTTCGAGACAGTTCGGCACTCCGCGGAGTAACCGGGCTGCAGGCGGCTCGTCATTGGCCAAGTCCCGGGTGAACGGGAGCAAAGATCCAACAGGCACATTCAGGACAACCGATCACGGGGCAACAGCGGGCCGGGCAAACGCCTACGATCGGCAGCGGCGGCTGTCCCTCCTTCAAGATCGGACCTTCATGAACCAGGCCATCCTCAACCTCGACGGAACCGGCGGAGAAGTTCTCCTGCTCGCCTACATCGTGGGCGGTGTCACTCTGTTCGCCACGTCGCTGCTACCGGGCAACAGCACCGGCTGGCGCATCTTCAGCACGATCGTCGGCCTCGGTATGGCCATCTGGGCCGGATACGTGCTGCTCTTCGGCGGGTACATCATCATCAGCGCCAAGATCCTGTTGCTGCCGCTGCTGCTGATCGTCCGCTCGATCGTGGCGTTCTTCAAGCGGGACAAGAAAAGCGAGGCGACGCCCGCACCGCCGTACGGCGGCCAGCAACCGTACGGCGCCCAGCAGCCCTACAGCGGCCAGCAGCCATACGGGGCGCCACAGCCGAACAGCGGCCAGCAGCCATACGGGGCGCCACAGCAACCGTACGGGGCGCCACAGCCGAACAGCGGCCAGCAGCCGTACGGGGCGCAACAGCCATACGGCGGCCAACCACAATACGGGGCGCAACAGCCGTACAGCGGCCAGCAGCCGTACGGCGGCCAGCAACTGCCGCCTAGCTGAGCGAACGGGACCTTCGCGGTGCCGGCTGCACCCAGCCACGAGGCCGGCGCCGCCACCGGTCCGCCGCACAGCACCGGCAAGCCGCACCGGTAAGCAGCACCGGTAAGGTGTACCGGACGACGGCTGGCGGTATGAGTTGGAGCGGTGATGGCCGTAGCAGTGAGAGTCGTGGCCTGCCTCGACGTTCACGACGGTAAAGTCACGAAGGGCGTCAAGTTCCAGGGCAACGTAGACGTGGGCGACCCGCTCCAGCTGGCGAGAAAGTACGACACGGAGCTCATCGACGAGCTCGTGTTCTACGACATCACCGCAAGTGCCGAGTCCCGGCGTAGCGTGGTCGACCTCATCCAGGACACCAGCGACCAGATCTTCATTCCGTTTACGGTCGGCGGTGGGGTCAGCGAGGTCGAAGACTTCGACAGGCTGCTGAGGGCCGGTGCCGACAAGATATCGGTCAACTCGGGAGCGATCAGAGATCCGTCCCTGATTCGGCGCGCGGCAGGCCGGTTCGGGTCGCAATGCGTGGTGCTCTCGGTCGACGGCAGGCGCGCCGCGCACGCGCCCAGTGGTTTCGAGGTCACCAGTCATGGCGGGCGGCGCGACACCGGCCTGGACCTGCTGGAGTGGGTACAGGAGGGGCAGCGGCTGGGCGCCGGCGAAATCGTCGTCAACTCGATGGACGCCGACGGCACGCGAAGCGGCTTCGACCTGGAGATGCTGAGCGCGGTACGCGAGGTCTCCTCGGTTCCTGTTGTCGCAAGCGGAGGAGCCGGAACACCCGAGCATTTCGTCGAGGCTATCCGGGTGGGTGCCGATGCGGTCCTCGCCGCTGGGATCTTCCACTCCGGAGACGTATCGGTAGCCGAGGTCAAGGCGACGATCCGCTCGGCAGGCTTTGCCGTGCGATGACTGGTACGCAACCGTGATGAACATCGGGATTCTCGCGTCCCATACGGGCACCACCGCGGAGGCGGTGATGGAGGCCTGCCGGGACGGTCACATCCACGGTCGCGTCTGCGTTGTCATCTCGAACAACCGTGACGCGCAGGTGCTCGATCGCGCCCGCCTACACCGATGCCCGACCCGTTACCTCAGCCGGACCACGCATCCGGTTGACGAGGAGCTGGACGCGGCCATCGCGCAGGCTCTCCTGGATCACGGTACGGATCTCGTGCTACTGGCCGGATACATGCGCAAGGTCGGTCCGATCACGCTCAGTGCGTTCGACGGACGTGTGCTGAACACCCATCCGGCACTGCTGCCGCTCCACGGTGGACAAGGAATGTACGGCAGGGCCGTGCACCAGGCGGTCGTCGACGCCGGCGACGCGGTGACGGGGGCCACCGTGCACGTCGTCAACGAGCGATACGACGAGGGCGCCATCGTGGCGTGCCGCGAGGTTCCCGTCGAGCCGGGGGACGACGTGGACGCGGTCGAGGCAAAGGTCCGCGTCGTGGAGCGGTCGCTGCTGGTCGACACACTGGGCCGGCTGTCTCGCGGCGAGCTGAAGCTGCCGGGCGGTTGGACGTTCTCGTGACCGACGCCGGCCTGACCGGGATTGGGAGGAGGCCCTGGTGACCGTGGACGACGGCGGCCCCGCCGCGGGTACGGTCGGCGGCCAGCCGGCTTTAGCTCGGCGGCTCGGCACGTTTGACGCGGTGGTGATCGGTCTCGGGTCCATGATCGGCGCCGGGGTGTTCGCCGCGTTCGCACCGGCGGCCAAGGCAGCCGGGGCCGGTCTGCTGATCGGGTTGGCCCTGGCCGCCGTGGTGGCCTACTGCAACGCCACCTCTTCGGCGCAGCTGGCCGCGGTGTACCCGGTCTCCGGCGGCACCTACATCTACGGTCGGGAACGGCTTGGGCCTTGGTGGGGGTTCCTGGCCGGGTGGGGTTTCGTGGTCGGCAAGACCGCCTCGTGCGCGGCGATGGCGTTGACCTTTGCCGCCTACGCGGCGCCGGAGGGCTGGCGCAAGCCGGTGGCCGTCGCCGCCGTGGTCGGCCTGGCCGCGGTGAACTGCCGCGGGGTCACCCGTACCGCCCGGCTGACCCGCATCCTCGTCGCCGTCGTCCTGGCGGTGCTGGCCGTGGTGGTCATGGCGAACCTCGTCGGCGGGCACGCCGACCCCTGTCACCTGGCCGGTTGGGCCAGCCCGCCCGGCGGCTGGTACGGCATCCTGCAGTCAGCGGGGCTGCTGTTCTTCGCCTTCGCCGGCTACGCCCGCATCGCCACGATGGGCGAGGAGGTCCGCAACCCGCAGCGCACGATCCCCCGCGCCATCGTCGCCGCGCTGGCCATCACCGTGGTGGTCTACGCCGTGGTGGCGGTGAGCGTGCTGCTCGTGCTGGGCCCCGACCGGCTCGCCGAGGCCACCGCACCGCTGGCCGCCGCCGTGCGGTCCGACGGCTGGGGCTGGGCCCTCCCGCTGGTGCGAGCCGGCGCGGGCACCGCCTCGCTGGGCGCGCTGCTGGCGCTCATCGCCGGGGTAGGCCGCACCACGCTGGCCATGGCTCGCGAACGGGACCTGCCTGCCTGGTTGGCCGGCGTGCACCCGCGCTTCCGGGTACCGCACCACGCCGAAGTCGCGCTCGCCATCGCGGTGTGCGCCCTGGTCCTGATCGTGGACCTGCGCGGCGCGATCGGCTTCTCCTCGTTCGGCGTACTCCTGTACTACCTGGTCGCCAACCTCTCCGCGTACACCCAGCCGCGCGATCAGCGCCGCTTCCCCCGCGCCCTGCAGATCCTCGGCGCGGCCGGCTGCCTCACCCTGGTGGCCACCCTGCCCGTCTCGGCCATCCTCGCCGGGCTGGCCGTGTTCGCCATCGGCGCTGGCTACCGGGCCATCCGCATCTTCCGCCGCCGCGACCTACCCGCGCGGTCGACCACAGGCGATACCTAGCCGCGGGGTCGAGGCTGAGCCACTCCAGGGGACGCGGCTGGCGGCTTCGCGTCATGCTGAGACCGATGGACGCCACTGCCGGCCCGACATTCCTCGCCCGCGTGCGCGCCGCCATGCGAGGTGAGCGCGACGCCTCCGCCCTGCAGGCGATGCGCCGTGCGGGCCGGGGGATCTACGAGGAGCTGGTGCTGGCCGAACGCGACATCGACGGGCTCCTGGCCGGAGAGGGCCAGGCCGGAGAGGGCCAGGCCGAGGATCGCTCGCCCGCGACGTCGAGTCACCAGGTCGCGACCTGGGTCGGGTTCGTGCTGCAGACGATCGGCGAACACCTCATCGACGCGGACTACGAGACTCGTCCGGGAACCGCCGGATACCTGCCCGGGCCGACGTTCCAGCTTGCCGAGTGGTGCCTGGCGGCGGTCCCCGGCTGGCTGATCCGCGCGCACCAGGCGCGGATGGTCTCCGCGTACGACCTGCGTCGCCAGCTCGCCCTGCCGCTGCTCCTGCCGCCGTGGATCACGACGGTCAGCCATCCGCCGACCCATGTAACGGCTCTACACAATGCCAGCGAGCCGATCCGGTTGCGGGCCGAGTACGGCGTGTTCGCTCTGGAGAAGAGCCAGCCGGCGCAGACCCCGGCCAGGCTGGACCAGCTCCGCTATCTGCTCGCGGACGCGGCGACCACGCTGGAGTACGCCGAACGCCTGCGCGACCCCGAACCCGACCCGCAGCTGACCAAGCTGATGATCTCCAACCTGGTCCGGGCGCTGAACATCTGGCTGGCCGTGGGTCAGCTCGTCGCCTTTCCCGACCTGGTTGACAGCTACCTCGCGCTCCGGCGGGCACCGGCACCGAGGCCCACCACGCCACGGCAACGGCCGCCCGCCCGGCTACCGCAGCTCCGACTACCGCAGGTCCGGCCGGCCGCGCCCGGGACCGTGTACCGGTCCGGGCCGGCCTTCGTCGCATTGGCCTGGCCGCCGCCCTCTTCACCGGCTCGTCTGACCAGCGTCGACGAGCTCCTCGCGCGGCTGCCGAAGTTGCCGTTCGACCTCAGGAAGCCGCCACCGGGCGCGCCGCCGGGCTGCGCCGACGTCACCATGTGGCACCGGGCCCATGGCCTGTACGCAGAACACCCGCCCACCTCGGCCCGGTTCTGTCGATGCGGCCGCTGGCTGCCGTGCACGTACCGGATGCTGGCCACGATGGGTCTGGTCACCGCGTTCCTGTGCCGGCCGGGTGAGCCGTGGCCGGAGCCGTTACGCGTGTTGCATCGCAGCGTGGTGACCGGAGCCTGATGCATGGCAGCCGCTTGGCCGGCCGCCTCCCCGCCGCTGTCGGGTAACCGGCAGCAACGTTCCCCGGCTCGTAGGCGTCTAGCTGGCAGGCGGACGATACGGGGGACGCGATGTGCGGCATTGCGGGATACGTGGGCATCAGTCGCGGGTACGGTCCGGCGATCCTGGAACGGATGGCCCGGGCGCAGGCGCACCGAGGCCCGGACGGGGAAGGCTTCTTCCTCGACGAGCTGGTCGGGCTCGCGCACCGGCGGCTGGCGGTCATCGACCGGGTGGGCGGCGAGCAGCCGATGCGCTCGCCGGACGGCCGCTACGTGCTGGTCTACAACGGTGAGGTCTACAACTACCGCGAGCTGCGCGACGAGCTGGCCGGGCTGGGGCACGAGCTCGCCACGGCCAGCGACACCGAGGTGGTTCTCGCCGCGTGGGCCCGCTGGGGCGTGGCGGCGTTCGACCGGTTCAACGGTATGTTCGCGCTCGCCATCGCCGACACCGTCACCGGCGACGTGGTGCTGGCGCGCGACCAGTTCGGCATCAAGCCGCTCTACCTCGCCGAGGACGGTGACGGGCGGGTCGTCTTCGCCAGCGAGATCCGCCCGATCCTGGCCAGCGGCGTGATCGCGCGCCGCCCCGACGACTTGGCCATCTACCGGTACCTGCGGTTCCGGGTGCACGACGACACCGAGCGGACGTTCTTCGCTGGCGTGAGCCGCCTGCTGCCCGGCCAGCTCGCCGTGATCACGCCGGACGGCCGGGTGCGGCGGGAGACGTACACCAGCCTGTACGACGAGCTGCGGCGGCTGGCCGCCGATCCGAAACCCTATGACGCGGATGCCAGGAACCGGTTCGCCGCCGCGCTGCGCAACGCGATCCGCAGCCGGCTCGTCAGCGACGTGCCGGTGGGTACCGCGCTGTCCGGCGGCCTGGACTCCTCCACCGTGGTGGCCACCATCAACGGGTTGCTCGCCGAGTCCGACCCTGCGGCCGGCGCGGTCGGCGTACGGCAGCAGACGTTCTCGGCCGTCTTCCCGGGTGAGCCCAACGACGAGGAGCGCTACGTCGATGCGGTGGCGCAGGCGTGTGGCAGCCCGCTGGTCGTGCACAAGGCACGGCCCACGGCCGACCGGTTCCTGGTTGACCTGCGTGACTTCGTGCGTACCCAGGAGGAGCCGGTTATCTCCACCGGCCCCTATGCGCAGTACTGCGTGATGCGCCACGCCAGCCGGTACGTCACCGTGATGGTCGACGGGCAGGGCGCCGACGAGATGCTCGCCGGCTACCTGCCGTACTACCTCGTGGGGGCACAGGCCCGTACGCCGCGCGGGCTATGGCGGGCCAGACATGCCCTGCGGCGGCTGGCCCGGCGCCGGCTGGCCGCCTGGCTGCGGCTGCGCCGGACCATCCCGGTCACCGAGCTTCTCGGCAGCGACTTTGCCGCGGCCCACGCACACGAACGCTTCGACGCCGTCACCGGCGACCTCAAGGCCCGCCTCGTCGACGACCTGTTCCGGCACAGCCTGCCCGCACTGCTGCGCTACGAGGACCGCAACACCATGCGGTTCTCCGTCGAGGGTCGGGTGCCGTTCCTCGACGCCAACCTGCTGCGGACGCTCTGGGGGCTGGACGAAGCCGCGATCCTGGACGCGGGCTGGAACAAGCGGGCGCTGCGCGACGCCACCGAGCGGCTGCTGCCGCCGGTGGTGAACCGGCGTCGCGACAAGATCGGGTTCACCACACCGGAGGACAGCTGGTTTCGCCGCATCAAGAACGAGGTGTACCAGACCTTCGCGTCCCCGTCGTTCGGTGCCCGGCCTTACTTCGACCAGCCGGCCGTCGTGCGTGCGTTCCAGCGCTACCTTGCCGGACACTCCACTGTGGACACAATGACGCTGTGGCGACTGTTCAACGTGGAGCTGTGGCTCCGCGAGCTCATCGACAACGAGCCCAGCGAGCCGTCCACGCGCCCGGCGCCGGAGCGGCAGCCGGAACCGACCGCGGATGACCGGCCGGGCGCGCACCCGCAGGCGCCACCCAAGAGCGACTACGAGTCCAACGACGGCAAGCGGCTGGCGCTCGGCGGCTGGGCCCGCTTCCCGCTACGGGTGGATCTCGTCGCGCCCGGTGACGACGTCCCCGCACTGGCGGCCGCCCGGGTGGGTCAGTTCTTCGACAGGCTCCCCGACGCCCCGCACGCGGCCGCACGGCTCGCCACGGCGGCTCCGTGGTACCTCTTCGTCAGCGAGAAGGTCGTGGCGGTCGCCCAGGGGCGCATCTTCTTCACCTGGGATGTCCACCCTGGACGGTTCGCCCGGCTGCTGTCCCGCTTCGTCGTGCGTACCCCGTACGGCATCGGGCTGAGCGACCCGACCACGATGCAGCTGGCGATCGACGAGGTCGGCCTACCCAGGATCCTGGTCGCCTCAGCGGCCAGCGCGGTCGCGAAGACCGCCGGGCACCGCGGCACGTTCTACCGGATCGCAGGGCCGGCGGTACGCGCGATCGACGGTCCGACCCAGTACTCGGCGTACCCGGCGAACGTGTCGGCCAAGCTCGCCCCGGCCGACCCGGCTGGCGAGGCGCACCGGATCTCCGCGGCAGTACGGGCCAAGCTGCGCGACGACGAGCGGGACAGGTTCGGGGGCACGGTGGTCATCGACGCCAACGACCTCGGCCGCAACGTGCTCGGCCACGACACGGCACTGGACACCGCGACCCTGGAAGCCGCCTTCGCCGACAACCCGTTGGGCCAGGAGCGGCAGCAGACCCCGTTCGCAGTCGTGGTCGGCCACGGGTGAGGTTTGTCGCGCTCACTGGGGAAGGAGCCCACGGGCGAGGGCGGCCGTGACGGCGGCCGTCCGGTCGTTGACGCTGAGCTTGGCGAAGGCCCGCAGCAGGTGGGTCTTCACCGTGGCCTCACCGATGTAGAGCTGGCGGCCGATGTCCACATTGGACAGCCCGCGCGCGACCAGGGACAGCACCTCCACCTCGCGGGGCGTCAGGTGGTCGTTGACCGGCGAGCGCATCCGGCTCACCAGGCGGGCGGCGACCGGCGGCGCAAGCACTGTCTCACCACGCGCGGCGGCCCGGATCGCCTCGACCAGCGGCCCGAGCGCGATGTCCTTGAGGAGGTACCCGGTAGCGCCCACCTCGATGGCCCGCAGGATGTCACCATCGGTGTCGTACGTGGTCAGCACCAGCACACGGACGTCCGGGAACTCGGCGTTGATCCGCGCGGTCGCGGTGACGCCGTCGGTGCCCGGCATCCGCAGGTCCATCAGTACGACGTTCGGGCGCAGCCCGGCCACCAGCACCAGCGCCTCGTCTCCGGAGGCGGCCTCACCGACCACGGTGATGTCGGGTTCGGCGTCCAGCATGCCGCGCAGGCCGACCCGGACCACTGGGTGGTCGTCGACGATCAGGACACCGATCATGCCGGCAGCTCCACCCGTACCGTGGTCAGGCCGCCCGGTGTCGAGCACACCGAGCAGGTGCCGCCGAACGCGACGGCGCGGGCGCGCAGGCCGGACAGGCCGTACCCCTCGGTGGCGGCGTCCGGATCGAACCCGCGGCCGTCGTCGCTGACCGCCACCTCGGCTCGGCCGTCCACACGCGACAGTTCGATGTGGACAGACGAGGCCGCCGCGTGCTTGTGGACGTTGGTCAGCGCCTCCTGTACCGCGCGCAGCAGCACGACGTCGGTCTCCGGCGTGCCGCCGCCGGGCTCACCGGCCACCGTCACCCGCACCGGTACCCCGGTGTCCCGGCCGTACCGGGCGGCCAGCCGGGCCAGCGCGTCGGCCAGGCTGCTGTCGGCCAGGTCGGGTGGGGCCAGCGCCGCGACCAGCGCCCGCGCCTCGTCGAGGTTGTCCCGGGCGGTCCGCTCGACCAGCTCGAGGCGCCGGTCGGCCGCCGCCCGATCGCGGTTCAGCGCCGCCCGCGCGGCTTGGGTGAGCAGCACGATGCTCGCGAAGCCCTGGGCCAGCGTGTCGTGGATCTCGGACGCCAGCCGTTCCCGCTCGGCGCGTACGCCCGCGTCGTGTCGCTCCCGGGCCAAGGCCGCTCTGGTCTCGGTCAGCTCCTCGATCAGCGTGGCACGCTGCCGGCTCTGCACGACGATCCCGGTAATGAACGCGCCCAGCAGCACCGCGAGGAACAGCGGGAACACCACGAGGACCGCGACCTCGATGACCGCGTCGGCGGTCAGCCCCGCGTGGTAGAGCAGGCCGGCCGACAGCTCCGCGGCGAGGACCACGAGCACCGTGATGCGCGGTCGCCAGCCGTGCACCATGAAGAAGACCTGCGGGTTGAGGGCGAACAGCAGAAAGCCGCTCGTGGTGGTCAGCACGACCAGCACGCCGAACCCCACCGTGACCCCGATCAGGTAGACCAGTCCGGCCCGCTCGTCCTCGCGGTGCAGGGCGCGCGCGCCGACCGCCACGTACCAGGTGGCCAGCGCGAGCAGGACGCAGACGGCGAGCCAGCGCCGGGCGGGCGGGAGCTGCGCGTCGGTGGCGACCAGCACGCCGACCAGCGCACCTGTGGCGCCGGCCAGCACGTGCCAGCCGACCAGGTAGCGGCGCCAGAAATGGACCTCGGCGCTCAGCGGTCCTCCCGGGCGGTCCAGCGGAACGTCAGCAGGCACAGCGCCAGACCCACGACCACCCACACACCGAGTATCAGGGCCACCCGCCCCAGCTCCCAGCTTCCGGCCGCCTCGTTGGCGGCGAACCGATCCGGCAGGAACACCGCGCGCATGCCCTGCGCCATCCACTTGAGCGGGAACACGGCCGCGATCTGCTGCATCCAGCGCGGCAGATCGGTGTAGACGAAAAAGACCCCGGAGATGAACTGCAGCACCAGCGCGACCGGGGTGACCACCGCGGGCGCCCGCCTGCCCTCCCGCGGCACGGACGAGAACGCGATGCCGCACAGCGTGCAGGCGGTGATGCCCAGCGCCGAGACCCACAGCAGGGTCAGCCAGCCGCTCGCGGTCGACGGCAGGTGCAGGCCGTAGAACAGCCGGGCGATCAGCAGCAGGATCGCCGTTTCCAGGACGCCGACGATGTACACCATGATGACCTTGCCGATGAAGTACGCCGCCGGCGGCATCGGCGAGCCGGCCAGCCGCTTGAGCACGCCCCGGTCGCGCTCGATCGGAATCTGGATGCCCAGTGTCTGGAACCCGTTCGTGAGCTGCGCCGCCGCGATCATGCCGCTGATGAAGTACTGGCTGAACTTCACGCCCGGCGCGATCTCGAACGTGAATATCGCCCCGAAGATGACCAGCAGCAGGATGGGGAGCATGAACGAGAAGATCACCGATTCCCTGCCGCGGAAGAACTGCTTGAGCTCCAAGCGCCCGCGAAGCAGCCCGAGGCGGGTGACGCTGGGCCGGAAACGGGGCGGTGCTACGGCGGTCACTGAGCCAGCTCCCTCGCTCACGGTCCCTCCTCGATCATCGACAGGTAGACATCTTCGAGCGTGGGCCGGCTGACCGTGAGCTCCGGTACCTCGCCACCGAACCGCTGGGCCAGCTCGGCGACCAGCGCGGTCGGCGTCGCGGTGGCGACCTTCTGCGGCCCGTCCGCATCCCGCCAGCGCACGGTGACGGTGGCGGTGTTGCGGCCACCCAGGTTGGCCGGGCTCGCCACCTCGACCAGCCGGCCGCGCGCGATCACGCCGACCCGGTCGGCAAGAGCCTCGGCCTCGTCGAGGTAGTGCGTGGTGAGCAGGATCGTTGTGCCGGCGGCCGCCAGGTCCCGGACCACCTCCCAGAACTCGCGGCGGGCCTGCGGGTCGAACCCGGTGGTCGGCTCGTCGAGGAAGAGCAGCTCCGGCCGGCCGATGATGCCCAGCGCCACGTCGAGCCGGCGCTGCTGGCCGCCGGAGAGTGTCTTGGCCCGCGCCCGCCGCTTCGCGCCCAGCCCCACCCGCTCGATCACCTTGTCCGGGTCGTCCGGCCGCGGATAGTACGCCGCGAAGTGGTGCACGACCTCCGCGACGGTCAGCTCCTCGAACTCCCCCGTTGCCTGCAGCACGATACCGATCCGGGCGCGCCAGTCGGCGTCGCCGTGGCGCGGGTCGGTGCCGAGCACGGACACCTCGCCGTCGTCGCGCCGGCGGTACCCCTCCAGGATCTCCACGGTCGTGGTCTTGCCCGCGCCGTTCGGGCCGAGCAGGGCGAAGACCTCGCCCCGGGCGACCGAGAGGTCCACCGAGTCGACCGCCACGGTCGTGCCGTACGTCTTGCGCAGTCCGCGTACCGAGATCGCGGGTTCACTTGGCATGGCACTATCCTGCCCAGCCGCCGGGGCAGATGGGACAGCGCACCGGTCGACCGGGCCGTACGTCGACCGGTGGACCTCGCGCTGCCCGGAGGTCTTTGAAAGACCTCCGGGCAGCGCGAGGTCCGCGCCACCCGGAGGTCTTCGCTCGTTTCAGTTGTTGTTGACGAAGTTCTGGGCGAGCTGCTGGCCGAGCGTCACTGTGGCGCTGTGGCTCTCGATCGGTGAGACCCGCTGCGAGCCCTGGAAAACGATGTAGGTGACACCGGTGTCGGTGCCGCCGAACTCGGGATCCGGATCGATGCCGAGGTCGTTGGCCGTGGCGTACGAGGCTTCACCGATGATGGTCGTCGGGCCGGTGTCGCCGACCACCGCGTACTCCACCCTGTTGTTGTAGATCACCGCCACGACCGTGCCGCAGCCGATCGAGTAGTTGCGGTAGTCCCAGATGCTGCTCGGGCTGGGCACCACGACATAAGGCAGCGCCGCTGAGTTGAGCGGCGTGTCGGTCGACGTGTGGCAGAAGGTGTCGGGCTGGAACCAGGGGTCCGTGGTCTCGTTGCACTGGGTGGTGCGGATGCCGTCGCAGTCGATGTCCATGTCCGCTTTCCAGAACACCGCGCCGGTCTTCTGGCAGACCGCGACCGTCGCCGTGGAGACGTCGGAGTCGGTCTTGTACTTGCCGTTGGAGATCTGCGAGCAGCTGGTCACCTTGGCCAGCAGCTCGTCGGCGGTCGGCCCACCGCCTGAACTGCCGTTGGGGACCCACCGCTGGTTGTTGTTGCCGGGAGTCTTGCAGGTCCACAGCTGGACGACGGTGCCGTTTGCCGTGCCATTGCCGAAGATGTCCAGGCACTTGCCGGACTGCACTCCGACGATCGTGCTGTCCGAGGTGAGGGTCCACTTCTGGTTGGCCCCGCCGTTGCAGGACCAGATCTCGATCTTCGTACCGTTGGCGGTCTGGTTGTTGAAGGCGTCCAGGCACTTGGTGACGCCGCCGATGGTGACCCGCAGCTCACCGGCTGACGTCGAGGTCCATTTCTGGTTGTCAGCGCCGCTGGTCTTACAGGTCCAGATCTCGACCTGGGTGCCGTTGGCGTTGCTGTTGCCGGTCACGTCGAGGCACTTGCCCGATATCGGGTTGACCAGCTGGCTGGAGGTGATGGCCGCCTCAGCCGGCCGCATGAGGATGACCGCCGCCGTCACCACAACGGCACCGGCTGTTGCGACCGACAGCACCTTGCGGAGCCTGATCGTCATAGAGCTCTCCGAGGGTAGGAACGGTACTCGCGCGCCTGCGACTGGATAGGCCCCAGCCCACCTCCACGGCCGCATCACGACAGGCGCGGCACAAGTCTCCGAGCCTGGAGAAAGACCGGACCGCTGTCAACCGCCTCTACGCGGATGTTTTGGTACGCCCGGCCGTGTCGATCCCGACCAACCTTGTTCGACGCATTGGTGAAAGGCTGGAGACCGAGGACGGAAGGAGCTGACGACGATGCGGTTCATGCTGCTGCTCAAGGGGGATCCGCCGACCGATCCGCAGGGCAACGCCACGCCACCGGAGAAGCTGATCGATGCCATGCAGCGCTACCTCGAGGAGCTGGCCAAGGCCGGTGTGCTCCTCGCCGCTGAAGGGCTGCAGCCCAGTGCCACCGGTGCACGCGTCGTGTACGCCAAGGGAGAGCGCAGAGTCATCGACGGGCCGTTCACCGAGGCGAAGGAGCTGATCGCCGGCTTCTACCTGATCCAGGTGAAGTCGAAGGAAGAGGCGATCGAGTGGGCCAGGCGTTGCCCGGTGGACTACGCCGTGCAAGGCGACCAGGAGGCCGTCGTCGAGGTCCGGCAGGTGGCCGACATGGCGGACCTTCCCACGGCGACCGACGAGCAGCGCGCCACTGACCAGCGCCTGCGCGACCAGCTCTCGGGCTGGTGACGTCCGGGTCGGGACCCGCGGCGGCGCCCGCCCGGGTCCCGACCCAGGCGGGCCCGGTTGCGGCGGCGCGGAGGAAGATGCTCTGATTGGTCGTCGTGACGGTTTCCCACGCCCATCGTGTGGTCGACGCGGTCTGGCGGATCGAGTCGGCGCGGCTCATCGCCGGCGTCGCGCGGATGGTCCGCGATGTCGGCATCGCCGAGGAGCTGGCGCAGGACGCACTGGTCGCCGCGCTCGAACAATGGCCGGTGTCTGGCGTGCCGCGCAACGCGGGCGCCTGGCTCATGACCATCGCGAAACGCCGGGCGATCGACCTGATCCGCCGCAACGAGCGGCTCGAACGCAAGCTGGTCGAGCTCGGCCACGAGCTGGAGATCGACGGTCAGGCGAGCGAGTCGGACTTCGACGCCGTACTCACCGACCACATCGAAGACGACCTGCTGCGCCTGGTCTTCGTGTCATGCCATCCCGTGCTGTCCGCCGGGGCCCGGGTCGCGCTGACCCTTCGCCTGCTCGGCGGCCTGACCACCGACGAGATCGCGAGGGCCTTCCTCGTCTCGGAGTCGACCGTGGCGCAACGGATCGTGCGCGCCAAACGGACGCTCGCCGAAGCCGGCGTACCGTTCGAGGTCCCCGAAGGCGCCGAGCGCGCCGCGCGCCTGTCCTCCGTGCTCGAGGTGATCTACCTCGTGTTCAACGAGGGGTACACGGCGACGGCCGGGGATGACTGGGTACGCCCATCGCTGTGTGAAGAGGCCCTGCGGCTTGGCCGGATCCTCGCCGGGCTCATGCCGGCGGAGCCCGAGGTCCACGGCCTCGTCGCCCTGATGGAGATCCAGGCGTCCCGGCTACGGGCGCGGGTCGGCCCGTCGGGTCAGCCCGTCCTGCTGCTCGACCAGGATCGACGACGCTGGGACCAGCTGCTCATCCGCCGCGGCCTCGCCGCGCTGGAACGCGCCGAGGCGCTCGGCGGAACCCCTGGTCCGTACGCGTTGCAGGCCGCCATCGCCGCCTGCCACGCGCGAGCCCGTACGCCCGAGGAGACCGACTGGACGCGGATCGCGGCGCTCTACGAAGCACTCGCCCGGCTCGCGCCGTCGCCGGTCGTGGAGCTCAACCGCGCGGTCGCGCTCGCGATGGCCTTCGGCCCAGCCGCCGGCCTGGAGCTTGTCGATGCACTGGTCGCCGAGCCGTCGCTCAAGGAGTACCACCTCTTGCCGAGCGTGCGCGGCGACCTCCTGGCCAAGCTCGGCCGCCTCGACGAGGCCCGCACCGAGTTCGAACGAGCCGCCTCGCTCACCCGCAATGCGCGCGAGCGGGCGTTGCTGCTCGACCGGGCCGCCGCCTGCGCGCGCCAGTCGCCCCGAGCCGCTACGGCTTGAGTGCGCCGATTGGTGCGATCGGCAGGGCGATCCAGCCTTCGGACCGGGCGGCGACGAGCTGATCGGATCGAGGGGGCGCGGTCAGACCCTGTGCGGCGGCACGAGCGGTCATCGCGGCGATGACGGCGTCGACGGCATGGTCAGCGACTCGGCACAGGTCCTCGTACGCACCGAGCGCCAGCCAGTCGGCTGCCTCGCGAAGCCGGTCGACCAGCGCGCTGAGGTGAGCCAGGTTCGCCGGGCCTTTGTAGCCCCGATCTGGCAGCTTCCAGAGGCGCAGCGATGCTGCGGGGTACACCTCGACCACCACGCCTTCACCGCTGCGGTCGACCGGATGGCCGCCGCTCGCCAGCCGCGCCAGCAGGCCGGCGGCGCGCATCGCCGGGCGACCGATGCGGTCGGTGGCGACGCTCAACGGCCACCGGCCGGTCGTTGCGCGTACGGCGAAGTCCGTCTCCCGGTACGCGAGCCGGCGGCGCCCGGCGAGGTCGTGCGGGACGGTCACGTGGCCGCAGTGGTGTGCGGCGACGAACGCCACGAACGGGGCGGGCCAGCCGAGGGGGCAGTCGATGCCGGCCTTGTCCGCCTGGGTGATCGCGTCGACGATGGTGCTGTCCTCGGCCCCGACGACGAGACCGGACAAGGAGGCCTGGCCGGCGGACCAGTCGATGGTGGCCACCGCGGTCCCCATGGGCTCCGCCGCGAGATCGACCCCGACCGTACGCATCGGCTGTGACTCAGCGGGCCCCCGCTCAGCGGGCCCCCGCGGTCTCCACCATGCCGGGCGCGCCACGCATCACGTGCTCCATCAGCGTGATGAGCACCTCCTTGCAGGACTGCCGGCTCCGGGCGTCACAGAGCACCACCGGTACGTGCGGGTCGAGGTCGAGCGCGACCTGGACCTGTTCGCTGCGGTACCGCTGTACCCCGTCGAAACAGTTCACCGCCACAATGAACGGGATGCCGCGTCGTTCGAAGTAGTCCACCGACGGGAAGCAGTCCACCAGCCGGCGGGTGTCGGCGAGCACCACCGCACCGATCGCGCCGAGCGACAGCTCGTCCCAGACGAACCAGAAGCGGTCTTGCCCCGGCGTGCCGAACAGGTACAGGACGAGATCGTCGCTGATGGTGATGCGGCCGAAGTCCATGGCCACCGTGGTGGTGCCTTTGAGCTCAACGCCGGAGATGTCGTCGATTCCCACACCTTGGTCGGTGAGGACCTCCTCGGTGCGCAGCGGCCGGATCTCGCTGATCGCGCCCACCAGCGTGGTCTTGCCGACGCCGAACCCTCCCGCCACCAGGATTTTGAGCGCGAAAGGCAGGTTGGTCCGGCGGTCCGCCGGATCAGAGTGACCGAAGACCATTGATCACCGCCTTGAATACGCCCTCGCCGGGCAGCTGGCTCGCGGGCTGTGGCTCGCGAGCCAGGATAAGGCCTTTGTCGAGCAGATCGCTGAGGAGCACCCGCACGATGCCCACCGGCAGGTCAAGATGGGCGGCTACCTCGGCCACCGACAACGGGTGCCGACACAGGTCCATGATGGCGAGGTGCTCGGGCCCGAGGCCGGTGTCCATAGTGGACACCGGCCTCGTGGCCACGACGAGCGAGATGAGGTCGAACTCGCCGCTCGTCGGCCGGGTCCGGCCGCCGGTCATCGCGTACGGACGCACAACCGGACCGGCTTCAGCGTCGAGCCAGGCGTCTTCGGGTGTGTCCGGTGTGGTCATCGGTCACGTCACTCGCTTGCCTGTCCGGGGACCGAACGGGTCGGCGTGGTCAGGTACTGACCCACCCGCGTCACGAGCATCGCCATCTCGTAGGCGATGAGGCCGATGTCGGCCTGCTGGCCGGCGAGCACCGCCAGGCAGGCGCCCTTGCCGGCAGCCGTGACGAACAGGAACGCCGACTCCATCTCCACGATCGTCTGCCGGATGGCGCCGCCGCCGAAATGCCGGCCGGCGCCGCGGGCAAGGCTCTGGAACCCCGCCGCGACGGCAGAGAGGTGCTCGGCGTCCTCCCGGCTCAGCCCACGGGAGGCGGCGATCAACAGGCCGTCGGTGGATAACACCACGGCGTGCTGCGCCTGCTCCACCCGGTCGACCAGATCATCGACGAGCCAGGCCAGATCCCCCGTCAGGTTCGCCTTCTGGGCCACTCACTGTCCTCTTTCTACTCCGAGCCAGGCTCGGGCTGGACCGGCTCGGCCGGCGGAACCTCCGGTTGGGTGGACACGCCGTCGGGTGGCCGGCTGGCGTCGAGGCGACCGCGGTTGATGGCTTGCTGGTACGAGGCCATCATCTCCCGGACCTGCTCCGGGCGGCGCGCCATTGAGCTGTCTGCCGGCTCCTCGGCCGGAGCATCCCGAAGTGGCGCGGCCAGGTTGGTCTGGCGGACCCGTCGAGGCAACCCGAACGGGGTCGTGGCAGGCTCCGACGCCAACCCCGCCGACACCGGCTCGGGCTGTGCCGGTGCGGGCTGTGCGGGCTGTGCGGGCTGTGCGGGCTGTGCGGGCGGTGCTGGCGGTGCTGGCGGTGCTGGGACGGGCTGCACCGGCGCCGGCTGCGCTGGTGCGGTAACCGCCGGCTCAGCCGGAGCCGGGGCCGCTGCGGTCACCGGCTCCGCGGCGTGCCGCGGCGAAGGCGGCGCAGGCGGTGAAGGCGGCGCTGGTGGTGCGTCGCTCGCGCTGCCGGTGACCACGTCGCCGTCGACAACGCCGGCGCCGGCGCCGGCGGCGCGGGTACCGGCCGAGATCGCGGCGCGCTGGTCGGTACGGGAGTCGCCGAGGGCGGGGCTGTCCTCTGCGTGGACCACCAACGCCTGCGGGATGAGCACGATCGCGGTCGTCCCACCGTACGGTGACTCGCGCAGCCGGACCCTGATGCCGTGCCGCTCGGCGAGCCGGCTGATGACGTACAGGCCCAGCCGTGCGGTGCTGGACAGGGTGAAGTCCGGCGGGTTGCGCAGCTGCTCGTTCGCCGCCTCGAGGTCGGCTTCGCTCATGCCCAGCCCGCGGTCCTCGACCTCTACCGCGAACCCGTTGGCCACCAGGTGTCCGCTGACCTGCACGACGGTGTACGGCGGTGAGAACGACACCGCGTTCTCGATGAGCTCAGCGAGCAGATGGATGACGTCGCCGACGGCCCGCCCGGCGAGCGAGGCCGACCGGACCGGCAGCACCGTCACCCGGGTGTAGTCCTCGACCTCGGCGACCGCGCCACGCACCACATCCACCATGGGTACCGCATTGCGCCAGCCGCGACCGGGCACAGCGCCGGAGAGCACGATGAGGTTCTCGGCGTTACGCCGCATCCGCGTAGCGAGGTGGTCGACCCGGAAGAGATCGTCGAGCTCTTCGGCATTGGTCTCCCGCCGCTCCATGGCGTCGAGCAGGCGCAGCTGCCGGTGTACCAGGGCCTGCGTGCGCCGGGCGAGGTTGAGGAACACGTCCCGGACGCCCTTGCGCAGCTCCGCCTGGTCGACGGCGGCCCGGATCGCGGTCTCCTGGACGGCGTTGAACGCCTGACCCACCTGGCCGATCTCGTCGGAACCGAACTCGAGCGGTGGAGCTTCGGTCGCGACATCGACCTCGTCACCCCGCCGCAGGCGCTCGACGACCCGCGGCAAGCGGTCCGTGGCGAGCTCCAGGGCGGCGTTGCGCAGCCGCTCCAGCTGCCGGATCAGCGATCGCGCGGTCGTGATTGAGACGATGATCGATGCGATAACGGCGATGAGTCCGAGGCCGCCGGCGAGAATCAGGCGTACGACGACCCAGGCCGCCGCCGGCGTCGCGCGTGAGACTACGTCGTCGCCACCGAGCTGCTCCAGCCTGAGCAGCTCGGCGAAGACGGGTTCTACTGCCGTCCGCCACTCGTCGGCCCCAACCGGTGCGGCAGCGCCGGCCTGTCCCTTGTCGATCACCCGGTCTTCCAACGTACGGAAGCGGGTGAAGACAGCGCCGTTCACAAACTCGCCGTACCGAACTTTGTCAGCGGGCGGGAGCTCGGCCGCGGCTTCCGCGTACAAGAACCGTTGGGCGCCCACTAGCCGCACGAAGTCCCCATGCTCCCTGTCGGCGAACCGCCCTGTCGCGAGCACACCGGCGAGCAGTGCGTCTTCCTGCGACAGCAGCTCCCTGGCCCGGCTCGCCTTGATGAGCGTGCGCACGTCCTTGGCAACGCCTGGTTCGTCCAACGTCGCCAGGGAGTCATAGATCCGATAGCCGGCGCTGATGACGTCGGTGAAAAAGGCAGCAACCCGAGCGCGGTCGACGGTTGCGTTGTCGATCGCGGCGCGGGTCCTTTCCAACCCTCCGAGCAGGTCGATCGTCTGGTCAATGCGCTGCTCCGCCGCGTCGCTCGCGGCCAGGCGAACGTCCCGGGCACTCGTGAGCTCCTGGAACCTTGCTCGCGCCGCGTTGGTGCGGGCCCGCTGCGCCGTCAACGCCTCTCGCTGCTGGCGGCCGCCGCTGCCTAGAACGACCATTGACAGCCGGCGCTCTTGTTCCATGGCGAGCAGCAGCGATTCGTTTGGTTGCGCGACGCCCTTGTCTAAGGCCGCGACCCACAGCAGGTTCAGACCTTCCCGAAGCGTCACGAACGCGGCGAAAGCCCACAAGGCGACGAGCGACACGAGGAGCGCGACGACCTTGGTCCGCACGCGCATGCTGCGGGCTTTCATCACACCATCCCCAAGAAGCCCAGCCGAAAACTTCCCACAACCTGCTACCACACGGTGTGCACGAAACTGATACTCGTCGCGGATGTGGCACCGCCGAATGATCCGCTCCGGCCTCCCGCGCGCACGTTAGCAGCGTCGCGTTACGCCTCTCAAGCGCTCTGCCTTGGTATCGGACTGAACACCGGGGCTCGTGCCGAGCCCGCGTCCGTCCTGACCGGCTACTATGCTAGATCCGTTGCCTGCGCGGCTAACGCCGGGTTATGGTGCACCAGGTTTAGCGCGGCGAGGACTGCGGCCCGCACAACAGCCACGGGCAGATAGAGATCCTTGTCATGCCACAACGCCGGCTGGACGTCCTTCGCGATCGCGGCCCGCAGGTAGGTGTATCCGCGCCCCGCAGCCAGCAGCACCGTGCGGTCGTCGGCATCTCCGGTCTGCAGCAGAACCTGCAATGCGTAGGCAGTCTCCTCGACCGTCGCGCTCCACCGTCCCCAGGATCCGTCCGCACGCTGAGTGGCCAGCACCCAGTCCCGTGCTCGACGTACCGCCGCTGCCGCTCGGCTTTGACCGAACCGGTCCAGCGCGACCGCGCAGCATGCCGTGGCGTAGTACGCCGAGGCGTGCCAACGGTCCAGCCAGCTTCCGTCCTCGTTCTGGTTGTCCAGTAGCCAGGCGGAGACCTTGCTCAATGTCGCCGTACATCGCGAGGCGGTCTCCGGCCAGCGGATGGCCGATGCGCCGAGCGCTTCCATGACGTGGGCATTCACCGTGGTCGAGTACCCGCGTTCACCTGGCCAGGTGCAGAAATAGCTTCCCATGTCGTACTGCCACAGGCAGTCGAGGTCACAACGTACGCCGAGATGCGTCAAGGTCAGCAGAGCCACGGCAGTGGTGTCAGCATCGGGCGGAAGGCCCGGACCCGCGGGCGTTCCAGCCAGGCCGAGTGATGCTGCAAGCTCGTTCACGAGGTCGGTTGGCACCGTGTACTTGATGCCTCCGGCCGTTAACGCGCTCAGGACCCACGTGCGCTCAAAAACCGTAATCGGCATACCGCATGGCGCCGGACCACCATATCGATTGACGACCGCCTCCAGGTAACGCACTGCAGGATGACCGGTATCGGCCGGTGCTCGGTCACCGAGCCACGCAGCTGTAGCCGCCGGTGAAGCGCCGACGGTCCCTGGTGGCGCCAGTCGTACGGCAGCGGACCCTTGCGCCGCATCACCCGCCACCTCCAACGAGTGGAACAGCTTTTCTGGGACGGGCACACCTGATTCGAGCGCGTGCCGGATGTCGGAAAGCACCCGGCCGTCCATACCGCTGGGCAACCGCAGCCGGCCACCGAGGTATCTGTCGAGGCCCGTGATCCACCCGTCGGCGAGCTGCTCCAGCCGCTCGTTGATCGACATCACCAAGGCCGGCACGATGATTTCGGCCGCAGGAGTGTCCGGAATGAGCAGCTGGCCATGACCGTTCAGCCAGCCGAACAGCCTATGTAGGCCGCGGTCTACTGCATTAACCAGGGATCCGTAGCCGCCGGCGAAGGCTGGATGCGCACCCGCTTCGCTGCGGGCTCGGCTCAAGGTCGCGAACGTCGCTTGTGTCGCGCTCAACGTCGGCACCAACGCGTACCCGTCCGGTCCACCCCAACTGCCATCAGACCGCTGGCTGGCCAGCAGGAAATCGATACGGCGACCGTCCCCAACCAGCCACGGTGCCAACGTGACCAGCCGACCGGTCTCATACACCGATGGCGAAACCTGACCCCATGGTTCAACCAAGAGGCTGGCAACGAGCTTGCCGGCAGCTACGGTGACGTCTTCCTGTTCGGTGGCATCACCACTTCCGTCCGTCACAGGTCACCCCAATAGTCAGCTATCTCATAGAAGCCGATGCAGAACCCCACTTGGCGCTCGATGAAGTCGGCAGGCTGCGGATGGACGTGGCCCAGGACGTCGAGCTCTTCCTGGCAATGCTCGAGGAGGACGCCCAGCCGCTCGACCACCTCCGCACGCGTGACGCCGAGCATCAGCACATTCAGGTCGCCCCATGCGAGGTCTCGTTGATACGTTCTAAGGTCATTGAGCAGTCGTAGCACTCGCTGGGCCGCCCGGCTCGTCGTCCGTAACTGGTCTAGCCCGTCGGTCGAACCCAGCGCTCCGGTGTAGACCCAATGGGACATGTTGACAAAGCACGAACCATGATTGTCTGAGTTATCCATGTAGTCGTCGAAGGTCGGCAGGACGCCGTCTTTGTCACGGACGGCTTTCCATCCCCACTCGCGTGCCATCGCATGGAGCATCAAGCACAGCTCCTCGCGCCACACAGGGTAGAAAACGTCGAATGCCGATGCGCCGGCCAGCTCGTCGCGGATCTCGGCTAGGAATCGGGTGAGCGGATGGTCGGGAGAAGGTGCCGCCCCGTCGGCCACGTTGAGGCACCCGTCAACAATCTCCCGTACCTCCGGCTCCGCGGCAGCCTGGTAGTCGATGAGCCAGTCAACGGCGAACGCCCACAACGTGGTCCGGTTGGCGATCCGTAGGCGTGCTGCTTCCGACCCGGGCGCGCAAAAAGCGTTCGCCAGCGTGACGGCGCCGAGGAGGGCTTCGTCGAAGGGGTGGGCTGGAAACAGGTCGCGACGGCTGACCGTGCATTCATGCAGGTCCCGCTGACCCGCCG
>WNGF01000712.1_pt1 | contig 76912 bp, 68 predicted proteins | sample 5400641 | NCBI WGS metagenome assembly WNGF01 (sample SAMN13153371, study PRJNA577476) | soil metagenome | isolation source: 80 cm soil or saprolite under grassland replicate 2 | place: USA:California | collected 2016-06-15
GCGTACGTGCGCGAGGCGCTTCCAACTATCGCGGCGCACACGGAGAAGATCGCCCGCGTTCACGGTGCTCGTCATCCGGAGCTCGTCGACGTCGGGCGGCTGTTCAGCGCGATGGACGAGGACATGACATCGCACATGTGGAAAGAGGAGCAGATTCTCTTCCCGTTCATCGCGGCGCTCGCGACCGCGGCGGAGCACAAGCGCCCGGCGCCGGCCGCTCCGTTCGGCTCCGTCGAGAACCCGATCCGGATGATGGAGATGGAGCACGAGACCGCGGGAGGCGCGATGGCGCGCATCCGCGAGCTGACGCACGACTACCAGGAGCCCGCGGACGGCTGCACGACGTACACCATCACGCTGAAGGAACTGGAAGCGTTCGAGCGCGACCTGCACGCGCACGTGCATCTCGAGAACAACGTCTTGTTCCCCCGCGCGATTGCGCTCCAGGCCGCGCGGTAACACGCACGCTCCGCGGTGGCGGCTCACGCTCCCACCGCGCATCCCGTGCCCTCAATCAAGGACGTGCGTCGTCCCGCTGCCTGCCGTGAACGCCGCGGCGCGGATCAGCAGCCGCCCGTCACGTTCGACGTGCTGCCGCACGCGGCGGACGACGGCGGCGGCGAGAATTTCGACATCCGGGGAATCGGGCGTCGTCGCGATCAGCCATTCCAGCAGCTTCAGGTCTTCGCCGATCTCGTCGTGCTCGTGACCGAGCTCGGCGCGCGCGATGGGGTCGAGCAGCGGCAGCAGCGGAAAGAAGGCCCGCTCCTCGTGCTCGGCGAATTGCAGCACCTCCGCGCCCAGTGCGAGGCCCTCGCGGCCCGCGGAGCCGAGCGCATCGAGGCGCTCGCGCAGCGCCCGCTGCTGCGCGACTAATTCCTCCAGGCCCTCATGGCGCGTCATGCCCGCAGATCAGATTACGGCATGGCTCTCCCTGTCCCTATGACACCGGTCATACGACTGCCTGTGTTCTACCCGGATATGACGGCGGTCATAGGCGGCTTTCCGTCAGTCGCTGATACTCGATCACATGCCGCTCGTGCGAGTGCGAGCCAGCCGCGGATCAGGCGCGATGAGCCGAACGCGCAGTCGTCGCGGTCGTCGTTCAATCGATCGCAAGGACCTCGAGGGCCTTGCGATCGACGATTGCAAAGCCGTCCTTCTCGGTGCGCACGACCTCCTGTTTTCCCCAGCGGCTCATGATGCGGATGCAGGTCTCGATCGTCGTGCCGGTCATGTCGGCGAGCTCCTGCCGCGAGAACGCGAGCGGAATGAAAGTGCCGCCGCGGTCAGGGCGTCCCATCTGATCGGCCAGCTTCAGGAAGAGCCGCGCGAACCGCGGTTCGATCCGTCCGCCGGTCAACTCCGCGAGCCTGTTCGTCAACTCGACCAGGCGGGTCGTGAGGCCGAGCAGAAGCCCGCGCACGAGCGACGGGTTCTGCTCGAGGAGACTGAAGAACGCGGGGCGCGGAATCACCACACACGTGGTGTCTTCGAGCGCGGAGGCACTGGCGGGGAAGGGCCGGCCCATGTAGGCGGCGACCGCCCCGAGCGGATCGCCCGGGCCGAACACCTCGAGGATCAGGTCCTTGCCGTTCGGCATGAGCTTGAAGATTTTCACGCGTCCGGACGTGATTGCGTAAAAAGCCTCGGACGGACTGTCCTGCTCGAAGATCGTCTCACCGCGGGCGAAGTTGCGGACCGTGGAAACCGCCGCAATTGTCTGGCGATCCGCGGGACTGAGTCGGCTGAAAATCGGCGTCGTGCGAAGCAGTTCTTCCGCGGTGGGCATCAGGAGTGCATTACATCATAGCGAAAGGAGGACAGTTGCAACGCGACCGGAACGGAGCGAGCGGCGGCAGCGCGAGCGCAGTGAAGGACGCCAGACGGGGCGCAGGGGGGCCCCGCCGATAAAACAATGAAGCGTGTGTCGCTGCAGCCGCGGCATCCGGAACGGATCTGCTGGGGCTGCGATAAATATTGTGGCGCAGACGAGCTCGCGTGCGGCAACGGAACCATCCGCACGCCCCACCCGATCGAGCTTTTCGGAGACGACTGGGCGGACTGGGCCGCCGAGCTAGACGCGGCTGCCCCGGTCGTCGATGCGGACCTTCCGGTCGAACGAAACGACGTACCCTAACAGCAGCGCGTTCATCACGAACAGCATCAGCGACGCAATCGTTGCCGGCAGCAGAATGTCATAGGTATGCGCGAGCAGCGCCTCGAGCGCGGCGGTCAGCAGCCACAGCTGGATGATCACGAGCGTGGCGATGAGGACGAGCACTCCGGCAAACAGCACCGATCCCTGCTGCTGCGTCCGCATCAGATCTCCATACCGATCGCGTAGATGCCGTCGTTGCGCGTCTCGAGCCGCACACGCGGGAGCGCGCGCGTCGGCGGTCCGGCGACCGGCCGTCCATCCGTCGGCGTGATTGGCGGTCTCGGCGGGTTTCTCTGCCCGATGTTGTTCGGCGCGCTGCTGCAGCGGACGGGGCTCTGGACGACGTGCTGGATGTTCTTTTTCGCGCTCTCGATCGTGTGCCTGGCGTGGATGCACGCGGTCATCCAGCGCATGCAGCGCGAGGCCGCCCCCCGGCGTCGCGGCGGCGCATCGAAGGGACGCACGTGTCATGAGCGAATCGTCTCCATGGAGCCGTCCTGACATGGTTGCAGGGTTCGCGCAGTCGGCGCCGAACCCGCGGCTGCTTGAATTCGCCGACGCGAGACAGCGGCAGATCGGCCCTGGACGCGTGCTCGACATCGGCTGCGGTGCGGCCCGCAACGCGGTTCCGCTCGCCGCACGCGGGTGGCACGTCACCGGCACCGACCTGTCGATGCCGATGCTGCTCGCCGCCGCGAAGCGTGCAGCCGACGAGGGAGTCGCCGATCGGGTGCGGCTGATCGAGGCGCGCATGGATGCGCTGCCGGTGCGCGAGCGTTCGTTCGACCTGATCGTCGCGCACGGGATCTGGAACCTCGGGCGATCCGGCGACGAATTCCGGGCAGGCGTGAGAGAGGCCGCGCGCGCCTCGGCCGGCGGCGCGAGACTTTTCATCTTCACGTTCTCGCGCCACACGATTCCAGACGACGCCGAGCCGATCCCCGGCGAAACGTTCGTGTTCACGCAGTTCTCCGGACAGCCGCAGTGTTTCCTGACCGAAGAGCAGCTGCTGGAGGAGCTCGGCCGCGCCGGATTTACGCCGATGAGCGAATGGCCGATGAGAGAACTGAACCGCCGCGCCGCAGGGGCGCTGCTCACAGGCGGTCCGCCCGTGATCTATGAGGGAGGATTCCGGTACGACGGGGAGTAATCCAAAATCCCTGATCCGGAATCCTAAGCATCGAACCATCGAATCACTGAGTCACCGAATCAAATCGCGGAATCAGGAAATCCCTGAATCCCTGAATGGCTGAATCGGGGACTCGAGCGAGCCGTCGGACCGGCCCGGTGCAAGTCGCCGCCTAGTGCACGATGGTCCCGGAGTCCTCTGACTCCACCGCCGTCCGATGGCGATCCACGACGAGATCCGGGTGCTCGTGGCGGAGCCATGTCATCAGGTGGCACGACGAGCAGACCGGCAGGTGTGTGGGCAGCATCTTCGGCAGCTGCTGGGGCGGGACGTCCGTCCAGGCCACAGTCACCACCTCCGGCGAGGTGACGCTCATCAACCCCGCCTCAGGGCCGAAGTGGCTGAGCGGCGGCATGTCCCGGCCGCAGATCCCGCACGGCTTCCCTGCGTACCACTGCGCCATCATCTGGAACGTCGTGGTCCGCTTCGGCGCCCGCGCGATTTCGCGCGCGCACGCCTGGTCGCACTCGGGCCGGGCCGGCCAGCGTGAGCACGCGCTGATCTGAATGTCCGACGGATGGAAGACGCCGCTCAGCGCCGAGTGCGCGGCGTCGACGGTGACGGCGGCGGTCTGTTTGGATTCCGGGCACGTGACAAGGCGCGTGCCGCGCATGCGGATGTAAGCAGCGATCGCCAGCCCGGCATAGGTGATCACCACCAACGCCATCAGGATGGCGATGAAAATCTCGTTCGACACGACAACCCCCTTTGTGGCCTGGAGGTGAAATCGCTCGGCATTCGTGCTCGATCTATTTCACCTCCCGATCACTACGATGGGAGTCGCATTGCCGCAAGCTGCTCGTAGATCTGCCAGCGGGTATCGACGTCCCGCTGCGCCAATGCCGCGAGCCGCTCGGCGGCTTCGCGATCCATCTTCTTCAACACCGAATACCGGGTTTCCTCCATCGTGTAGTCGCTCATCCGGATCTTCGGCGCCTTGGAATCGAGCGTCAACGGGAATTTGCCGGATGAAGCGCCGCGCGGGTCGTACCGGTACAGCGGCCAATGGCCGCTCGCGACCGCGCGGTTCTGCTGGGTGAGGCCGTTCTTGATCTCGATGCCGTGCGCAATGCAGTGCGCATACGCGATGATGATCGACGGGCCGTCGTAGGCTTCCGCTTCGAGGAACGCCTTCACGGTCTGCGTATCGCTCGCCCCGAGTGCGACGTGCGCGACGTAGACATGGCCGTACATCATCGCCAGCAGCCCGAGGTCCTTCTTGCCCGTGTTCTTGCCGGCGGCTGCGAAGCGCGCCACCGCTCCACGCGGGGTCGACTTCGACGCCTGGCCGCCCGTATTCGAGTACACCTCCGTGTCGAGCACGAGCACGTTGACGTTCTTGTCGGACGCGAGGACGTGATCGAGGCCGCCGTACCCGATGTCGTACGCCCAGCCGTCGCCGCCGACGATCCAGACCGACTTTTTCACGAGGTAATCGGCCACATCGAGCAATCGCCGCACCGACGCCAGCGACACGCCTGGGAGCTCGCGCGGCGCGACGATGTAGGTCTCCAGGCGGCGCTTCATCTCTTCGACGCGTGCCCGTTGCTCGAAGATCGTGGGCTCGTCGTGCTGGACGGCATCGAGGATCTCGGTCGCGAGCGCCTCGCCGACGACCGCCGCGGCCTCCTTGACGAGGGTACGCGCGTGCCCGGCGTGCGCGTCAATCGTGAGGCGCATGCCGAACCCGAACTCCGCGTTGTCCTCGAAGAGCGAGTTCGCCCACGCAGGCCCGCGCCCGTCGCTGTTGCACGTCCACGGTGTCGTCGGCAGGTTGCCGCCGAAGATGGACGAGCACCCGGTCGCGTTGGCGACAACCATTCGATCGCCGAAGAGCTGCGTGGCCAGCTTGAGATACGGCGTCTCGCCGCAGCCCGTGCACGCGCCGGAGTACTCGAACAGCGGCTGCAGGAACTGGCTGCCTTTGACCGTGTTCGCCTTCGCCGCCGCTCGATCGACTTCCGGGAGCTGCAGGAAGAACTCGAGATTCGTGCGCTCGGCGTCGCGAAGCGGCCGCTGCGGTTCCAGCCGCAACGCCTTGATGCCGGTCGTCTTGTTCTTGACGGGGCAGACCTCGATGCACAGCTCGCAGCCCGTGCAGTCCTCGGGCGCGACCTGCAGCGTGTACTTCACCGCCTCGTTTTTCGCGTCGGCACCACCACGTTTCGGAGCGGCGGAGGAGAACTCGTTGCCCCGGTAATCGCAAACGTGGAACGTGGCGGGCGCCCCCTGCAGAAATTCCACGCCGTAGGCCTTCGCGCGGATCGCCGAGTGCGGGCAGACGAAGACGCACTTGTTGCACTGGATGCAGGAGACTTCGTCCCACACCGGGATCGCCTCGGCGATGTTGCGTTTTTCCCATCGCGTGGTCCCGGTCGGGAACGTACCGTCGGCGGGCATCGCGCTCACCGGAAGCAGGTCCCCCTGGCTCGCGATCAACGCGGCGGTGACCTGTCGCACGAAGACCGGCGCCGTGTCGAACGCGCCGTTCGATTCCGCTTCGTCCGCGGTGAGGCCGCCCGTTTGCACTTTGTGCAGGCCGTCGAGCGCGGCGTCGATCGCCGCGAAGTTCGCCGCGACGACCGCATCCCCCTTCGACGCGTATGTCTTCTTCGCCGCGCGCCGGATCGCTTCAATGGCGCGATCGCGCGGAAGCACACCCGAGAGCGCGAAGAAGCACGTCTGCAGCACCGTGTTCACGCGCTTGCCCATGCCCGCCTTGGCGGCAATCGCCGTCGCGTCCACGACGTACAGCTTGAGCTCCTTGTCGATGATCTGGTTCTGGACGTTGCGCGGCAGCTCGTCCCACACGTCATCGGGTCCGAACGGCGTGTTCAGGAGGACCACGGCGCCCTGCGCCGCATACTCGAGGATCTCGAGCCGGTGCACGAGCTCCCATTGGTGACACGCGACGAATTCCGCCTCGGTGATCAAGTACGCGGATCGAATCGGACGCGGGCCGAATCGCAGGTGCGATACGGTCGTCGACCCCGACTTCTTCGAGTCGTACACGAAGTAGCCCTGTGCGTGCAGGTCCGTCTCTTCGCCGATGATCTTGATCGAGTTCTTGTTCGCACCGACAGTGCCGTCCGAGCCCAGGCCGTAGAAGACCGCACGCACTACGCCCGCGCGTTCGTGCGTCGGTGACATCACGTACGGCAGGCTCGTGAAGCTCACGTCGTCGCAGATGCCGACGGTGAAGTGCGGGCGCGGCGCCCGCTCGGTGAGTTCATCGAATACCGCCTGCACCATCGCGGGGGTGAATTCCTTCGAGCCGAGGCCATAGCGGCCGCCGATGATGCGCGGGAAGAACTTGAACGGCGTTCTGGCGTTGTCGAGGCACTCGGCAATCGCGGTGACAACGTCCTGGTACAGCGGCTCGCCGAGTGCGCCCGGCTCCTTCGTGCGATCGAGGACCGCGATGTGCTTCACGGTCGCCGGCAGCGCGCGCACGAAGTGCATCGCGCTGAACGGCCGATACAGCCGCACCTTGAGCACGCCGACTTTCTCGCCACGCGCGTTCAGCGTCGCAACGGTTTCGCCGACCGTTTCTGCCGCCGATCCCATGACCACGATGACGCGCTCGGCGTCGGCCGCACCCTCGTAGTCGAACAGCCGGTAGCGCCGGCCGGTCACGGCCTCGAACCGCTGCATCACGCCTTCGATGATGGCGGGCGCGTCAAAGTAGAACGGGTTCACCGCCTCGCGGCTCTGGAAGAAGACGTCCGGATTCTGCGCGGAGCCTCGCAGCACCGGGCGATCGGGCGAGAGCGCGCGGGCGCGATGCGTCGAGATGCTCTGTTCGTCGATGAGCTGGCGGATGTGGTCGTCGGTGAGCGCGTGAATTTTCGCGACCTCGTGCGACGTCCGGAAGCCGTCGAAGAAGTGCAGGAACGGCAGGCTCGTGCCGAGCGACGACGCATGTGCGACGAGCGCGAGGTCCTGCGCTTCCTGCACGGAGCCGGAGCAGAGCAGCGCCCATCCAGTCGTCCGCACGGCCATGACGTCGCTGTGGTCGCCGAAGATCGACAGCGCGTGCGTCGCCACCGCGCGTGCGCTCACGTGCAGAACGCCGGGCAGCTGCTGCCCCGCGATCTTGAACATGTTTGGAATCATCAGCAGCAGGCCCTGGCTCGCGGTGAAGCTGGTCGCCAGCGCGCCGGTTTGAATCGCGCCGTGAAGTGCGCCCGCGGCCCCCCCTTCGCTCTGCATCTCGACGACAGTCGGGATCGCGCCCCACAGGTTCGGGCGCTTCTCCGCCGCCCACGCGTCAGCGAACTCACCCATGTTGGACGACGGGGTAATCGGGTAAATCGCGATGACTTCGCTCAGGCGGTATGCCACGCGTGCCGCCGCTTCGTTGCCATCAACGGTGATCCAGGGCGCGTCTGTTTTCACGGAAAGGGACCTCCGGAGGTGAAAGAGAAGCAACGCGTGTGCTGCGCGGAATCAGGCGGAAATCGGTGTGTTTCAGCGGGTGCGCTTCGCCGGTTGACGGATTCCCGTCAGCGCGTGGCCTCGAGGCGCGCAACTCGGCGGAAAGCCGTCGCGCCCTCGTGAGCCACGCCGGCGGATGTGGCGGAAAGTGGCGGGTTTACATGGATTTCGGCGTGCGGCATCCGCATTGCTCCGACGCGTCCCACTCAACTCACGAGTGGCTGGTCCCGGATTGTCGAGGCTGCCGCGCGCGGCCTCAAGCCATCGGTGATCTGGCTGCACTTCCAGGAATGCACCGGCTGCACCGAGTCGCTGTTCGATCCATGCCTGGCGTGCGCCATCCATACGTTCGATCCCGCGGGCCGGGAAATCATGAAGGTGAGGGCTCTGTGATGATCTCGGTTCATTCGAAGACGGTCTGGGGTTAGCCATGCGCGTGCGCGTCATCGGGCTGGGCAACGTGCTGATGCGCGATGACGCGTTCGGTCCGTACGTCGTCCGTCTCATCGACGCGTTCTACGTCATGCCGCCCGACGTGCAGGTCCTGGATGTCGGAACGCCAGGGCTGGACCTCATCCCGTATGTGTGCGGCACCGACGTCCTCATCATCGTCGATACGGTGCGCGCCGATGGTGAGCCGGGCGACATCCGCGTGTTCCGCACGGCGGACATCCTCGCCGACGGGGTGCAGCCGCGGCTCGGCCCGCACGATCCCGGCGTGAAGGAAGCGCTGCTGACGGCTGCGGTCGCTGGCGCCGCCCCGCGCGAGGTGCTGCTCGTCGGCGTGATTCCGCAGTCCGTGGAGGTGGGTGTCGAGCTCAGCGCCGCCGTGCGCTCGTCGCTCGCACCGGTGGTGGCGTGGGTGGTCACGGAGCTGACCGCGCGCGGCGCAGGGCCGATGTTGCGTTCGGCGCCGCTCGAGCCGGCCACCTGGTGGGAGCAGCCTGCGGCGGATTCGGCGCCGCACGAATTTTCCCAGCACCGCCGAATTTTCACGTGGCCATCAACGGCGGCGTGACGGAAAGCCGTCAGCCCGGCGGCTTTCCCCTCCATTTCCTGCCACTTCCGCGGAGTTTCCCGCGTTCCACGCGTCCAGCCGAGTGGCACTCCGCTTGCCATTAGAGGGCGCATCCACATGCGGTTCTTCCACTTTGCCCCGCTCGCCCGGATCGCGGATCCCTCGCGCAGTGCCGAGGGGCGGCGTATCGAAGTGCGGGGGACGGTGCAGGGGGTCGGCTACCGGCCGTGGGTGTATCGGACGGCGCGCGACGCGCATGTGACCGGCACCGTTCGCAATCACACGGGAGGGGTGACGATCGAAGCGTTCGGACCCGTCGCCGCCATCGACGAGTTCATCCACAAGCTGACCGTTGCGGCGCCTCCCGCGGCGGTCGTCGACGGCGTCACTGCGGCGGCGATTCCCTTTCAGCCGCACGCCGGATTCACGATCGTGGACAGCGAGCGGCGCGCCGAAACGCGCATGGCCATTCCGCCCGACCTCGCGATGTGCCCGCAGTGCGGCGCGGAGCTGAATGATCCGAGCGACCGGCGGTACCAGTACGCGTTCACCAATTGTACGAACTGTGGCCCGCGATTCACCCTTGCGACCTCAGCACCCTACGACCGGCCGAACACGACGATGGCGCCGTTCGGCATGTGCGCGGCGTGTCAGCGTGAGTACGACGATCCCGAGAACCGTCGATTCCACGCGCAGCCGAACGGGTGCCCGGTCTGTGGACCGACACTCGCGCTCGCTGCCCCTGACGGTTCCCGCCTGACGGGCGACCCTCTGACCGAGGCTGCGAAAGCGCTCTGCGACGGCCGGATCGTGGCCGTCAAGGGGATTGGTGGATTCCATCTGGCCTGCGACGCCACCTCGATGAACGCGGTGGAGCGGCTGCGCGCGCGCAAGCACCGCGACGAGAAACCGTTCGCCGTGATGGTGAAGGACATCGCGCATGCGCGCGACATCGCGGACCTGACGAGCGCGGAGGAGCGTCTGCTGGGAATCGTCGAGCGTCCGATCGTGCTGGCGGCCCGGCGGCCGACGTCGATTCTCTGCGATGCTGTCGCGCCGGCGAACCCCCTTGTTGGATTGCTGCTTCCGTACTCGCCGCTCCATCATCTCCTGCTCGAACGCGTGGGACGCCCGCTCGTGATGACGTCGGCGAATCTGTCGGAAGAGCCGATCGCGTATCGCAACGACGAGGCGCTGCGGCGTCTGTCCGCGATTGCCGACCTGTTCCTGCTGCACGACCGCGACATCGTGACGCGCTGCGACGACTCGATCGTGCGCGTCATCGACGGGCACCCCGCGGTGCTCCGGCGATCGCGCGGGTACGCGCCGAGACCGATCGTGCTTGCCCGCGAATCGTCACGCCGCGTGCTCGCATGCGGCGCGCTGCTGAAAAACACGTTCGCGATGGTGCGCGGAACGGAAGCCTGCATCGGTCCGCACATGGGCGATCTCGAGAACCTCGAGACGTTCGCGGCCTACCGCGAGTCGATTGACCGGTTCGAGCAGTTCCTGCAGTTCGCGCCGGAGATCGTCGCGCACGATCTGCATCCCGACTACCTCTCGACGCATTACGCCCGCGCGCGGAAGGGAGTCGTCGCCATCGGCGTCCAGCACCACCACGCGCACGTCGCGAGCCTGATGGCGGAGCACGGCCTGCAAGGGCCTGTGATCGGCGTTGCGTTCGACGGCACCGGCATGGGCACCGATGGCACCGCGTGGGGAGGCGAGTTCCTCATCGCCGAGTACGCGCGCTTCCACCGGATCGCGACTTTCCGTCCGATCCCGCTGCCGGGGGGCGACGCCGCCATCCGCGAGCCCTGGCGCGTCGCGCTCGCGCTGCTCGACGACGCATTTGCCGGCGACGCGCCGGTCGACGTGCTCCCGCTCTTCCAGTCGGTGTGCCCGCGGGATATCGAAGTCGTCCGGCAGATGATCCACGCGAGGTTCAATTCGCCTCTCGCGCATGGCGTCGGCCGTTACTTCGATGCCATGGGCGCGATCGGGCTGTCCCGTCCGCATGTCACCTACGAAGGGCAGATCGCGCTGGCGTGGAACCTCGTGGCCGATCCGCACGAGGATCGGCGCTACGCCTATCACGTCACGATGGACGATTCTCCCTGGCAAGTCGACCTGCGCCCGGCGATCCGGGACGCGGTCTTTCAACTCGTGGGCGGCGAGCCGCCGGCGCGCGTCTCTGCGCGCTTCCACAACACGCTTGCCGCCGCGACGGGCGACGTCGTCAGGGCGATTGGCCATGAGTACGGGCGTATGCCGATCGCGCTGACCGGCGGCTGCTTCCAGAACGCGCGCCTGGCCGAAAGCATCGTCAGCGAGCTCGCCCCGTGCTGCAAGGCGTACACGCATTCGAAAGTGCCGACCGGAGATGGCGGCATTTCGCTCGGACAGGCAGTGATCGCCGACGCGATCGCGCTGACGATGTGAGGACCTGATTATGTGCCTGGGCGTGCCCGGTCGGATCGTGTCGATTGAGGCGGGCGGACTGCTCGCGACCGTCGACTTCTTCGGGGTGCGCCGCGTCGTCAGGCTGGAACTGATCGATCAGCCGGTCGTCGCGGGCGATTACGTGCTGAACCACGTCGGCTACGCGATCCGGCGTATCCCCGAAGACGATATCGAGGGCACACTGGCGCTCTACGAACAGCTCGTGCGAGACGCCGCGGATACCGCGCATGGGGCCGGGCTGCCCGGTCTGCATCACGGATCAGCCCGAAGTCGACGAAGCTATCGCGCTCGCGCGGCAGGGCGTGCGAATCGCCACCTACGGGGACATGCTGCGCGTGCCCGGCTCGTCGAAATCGCTGGAGGACGCGCAGGCGGAAGGCGCGCGCGTGGATGTGGTCTATAGCGTCGCGCAGGTGGTGGACATCGCGCGGGCGACGAAGGACCCCGTCGTGTTCTTCGCGACGGGGTTTGAAACAACCGCAGTCGCGACTGCAGCCGTGGTCCTGGGCAATCCGCCCCCCAACCTGTTCATCCTGTCCGCGCACAAATACATTCCGCCGGTCATGGAAATCGTGGCGGAGATGCCTGACACGCGCGTCGAAGGATTTCTGGCCGCCGGTCACGCGGCGACGATCACCGGCTCCGCGATTTTCGAGCGCTTCGTCGAACGCCATCGTTTACCGGTGGTGGTGGCGGGATTTGAGCCGCTGGACATTCTCGCGGGCCTCGTCCGGCTCGTGGAACTCGTGCGCGACAAGCGCCCTGCCGTCGTGAACATGTTTCCGCGCTGCGTGACGGCCGAGGGGAACCTCCGCGCGCAGGAACAGCTCTGGCGGGTGTTTGCGCCGACGGGAGGACGGTGGCGCGGCATCGCGTTCGTCCCGAGCGGCAACCTCCGGCTGCGCGACGAGTGGGCGCATCTCGATGCGCGACGTCACTTCCGCATCGACCTGTCGGAGCTGTGGTCGCAGGCGCCGCCGCTCCTCGCGGGGCAGTGCATCTGCGGCGACATCATGTCGGGCATCTCGTCGCCCGCCGACTGCCCGCTCTTCGGCAGCGAATGCGTGCCGGACACGCCGGTCGGTGCCTGCATGGTGAGCAGCGAAGGCACCTGCCGCATCTGGCACCAATATGGCCGCCAGACACGGCTCGCCGAGTCCGTGGGTGTGTCCGTCGGCGCGGCGGCGACCGGGACCGGAGGCTCGAAATGACGGCCGTGACGACTGCGCGAATAGGGATAAAGCACGGCGCGGGCGGCCGCGTAATGCGGCGGTTGATCGAGGACGTGCTCGTCGACCGCGAGTCCGCGATCGCGGGAGCGCTGGACGACGGTGCCGCGATCCCGATCGGCGATCGATGGCTGATATTCACGACGGATGCGCACGTCATTCAGCCCATCGTGTTCCCGGGTGGCGACATCGGACGCCTCTCGATCTGCGGCACCGTGAACGACCTCGCGATGATGGGAGCGACCGAGCCGCTCGGCCTGAGCTGCGCGGTCATCCTCGAGGAAGGGTTCGAGGTCGATGCCCTCCGCGAAACCCGCCAGTCGATGACCGCTGCGTGCCGCGAAGCGGGCGCGCGGATCGTCACGGGCGATACGAAAGTCATGGGGCGCGGGGACGTCGATCGCCTCGTGATTACGACGGCTGGCGTCGGCATCGCGGATCGTGTCGTGCGCGACAGCGGCCTGCAGCCGGGGGATGTCATTCTCGTCACCGGCACGGTCGGCGATCACGGGATCGCGATCATGGCGGCGCGACACGAGCTGGAGTTCGGCGGCACGCTGCACTCGGATGTCGCGCCGTTGAACGGCCTCGTGCGCGCGGCGCTCGACGCCGGCGGCGACGCGATTGTCGCGATGAAGGACCCCACGCGCGGCGGCGTCGCCGGCGCGCTGCATGAGTTCGCCGCGAAGAGCGGCGTCGGGATCGTTCTCAACGAGCGGGCGGTGCCGGTGCGCGAGCCGGTCCGCGCCGCCGCGGAGCTGCTCGGGATCGATCCGCCGCTCATCGCGAACGAAGGCAAGGCGCTGATTGGCGTTCGCAGGGCCGCAGCCGACGCCGTGCTCCGCGCGCTCCGCGACCATCCACTCGGGCGCGATGCGGCGATCGTGGCCGGGTGTTCGTCCGACTTTGCCGGATCCGTCGTTGTCGATACGGGATTCGGGCGCCGCGTGCTTCCCGAAGCGGACGGCGAGCTGCTGCCGAGGATCTGCTGATATGAGCTTCATCACCGTTGATCGCGTGGGGGCAGTCGCGATTATTACGATCGATCGTCCCGCGCGCTTCAACTCGCTGGACGTGACGACCGCGCAGGACTTACGACGCGCGGCGCTCCGCTGCGCGCGCGACGAGGAGGTGCGCGCCGTGATCCTGCACGGCGCCAACGGCGTGTTCTGCAGCGGCGCCGACCTGAAATATATCGCCGGCGGAGGAGACGATACCGACCGCGCGTACCTGCGCGCCTCCACGCCGCAGCCCGCAAGCGGCTACGGCGCGATCTTCACGCAGATCCTCGGCTATCTGCACAGCACCATTTCGGAAATTCGGCGCGCACCGAAGCCGTTCATCGCCGCCGTCGACGGAATTGCCGGCGCCGGAGGGTTCGGCCTCGCGATGTCGTGCGACCTCGTGATGGCGTCCGAGCGCTCGACGTTCGAATGGGCGTACTCCCGCACTGGATTGACCGGCGCCGAGAGCTCGACATTCCTCCTGCCACGCCTGATCGGCCTTCGCCGCTCGCTCGAGCTGCTGCTCCTGAATCCGCGGCTCGACGCGCTGCGCGCGCTGGATCTCGGCCTCATCACCGCGGTGCACCCGCTGGATTCGTTCGACGCGGAGGTGATGGCGGTGGCCAGGCAGCTCGCGAGTGGTCCCACGCACGCGTATGGCGTCGCGAAGACACTGCTGAACCAGGCGGCGGGACTCGATCGCCTCGACTACCACCTCGAACAGGAGATCCAGCAGCTCGCGCGCGCCGCCGACGGGCCGGAGTTCGCCGAAGGGCTGCGCGCATTCCTCCAGAAGGACGCCCCCGATTTTCAGACAGGACCTGCCCTGAGCTCAGCGAAGGGAGGGCCGAAGGGTGCATGAGTACTCCATCGTTCAGGCACTTGTGGATCGCATCGAAGAAGAGGCGCGTGCACGCGGCGCGCGGTCTGTCGAGCGGGTCGTGCTCCGGATCGGCGACCTCTCAGGGGTCGAGGTGGAGCTCCTTCAAACCGCCTACCTCACCTTTCGCGAGCGTACGGTGTGCGAGCGCGCGCCGCTCGAGATCGCGTGTGTGCCGCCCGTCTGGACGTGCCGGCGCTGCGGCCGACGGGTATGGGCGGATGGCCTGCTTCGGTGTGCGTGCGGCGGCGAGGCGGAACTCCGCCAGGGAGATGAAATCGTGCTCGAGAGCCTCGAAATGGAGGTGGCGTGATGTGCGGCACATGCGGATGCGAGACGCCCGAACCGCGGCGGACCGAGGTGAATCTGCATGAGCGCATCCTGGCCGGAAACGATCGGCAGGCCACGCACAATCGCGAACACTTCCGGAACGCCGGCGTGCTCGCCCTCAACGTGATGGGATCGCCGGGCGCAGGAAAGACCGCGCTTCTTGAAGCGACGGGACGCCTCCTCGCAGGACGCCGCCGCATCGGTGCGCTCGCCGGCGACCTGGCGACCGACCACGACGCGCAGCGCCTCTCTGCGGCAGGCGTCCGCGCGCGATCGATCACGACTGGCTCGGCGTGCCATCTCGATGCCGCGATGGTGCACAACGCGCTCCATCAGCTCGCCTGGAACGATCTCAATCACCTGTTCATCGAGAACGTCGGCAATCTCGTGTGTCCCGCGGTCTACGATCTCGGCCAGGCCGCGAACGTCGTGCTGTTGTCCGTCACAGAAGGCGAAGACAAGCCGCTGAAGTATCCGGTGATGTTCAAGGCCGCCGACCTCGTCGTGATCACGAAAACCGATCTCCTCGAGCATCTGCCAGAGATCAGCCTGGCGCGCATTCATCACTCGCTTGGCCAGGTCATGCCGACACCGCGCGTCATCGAGCTGTCCGCACGGACCGGCCGCGGCGTCAGCGCATGGGTCGACTGGCTGTTGTCGAGCGAATCACAGGCGGCGCCGGCCGACGTTCCGCCGCGTCCTCACTCTCACGTTCATGCGTGAAGGGCTGACCGCGGTTCTCGTGCCGGCGGCCATCGCGGTCGGATCGCTGCACACCCTGGCCCCCGACCACTGGGTGCCCTTTGCCGCGCTCGCGCGCGCGCGTCATTGGTCGACCTGCCGCACGGTCGCGACGACGGCGACCTGCGGGCTCGGCCACGTCACCGTCTCGGTGCTGCTCGGGTTGCTCGCGCTCTTTCTCGGCCTCGAGATGATGGAGCTGCTCGGCCGCCGGATGGAGTCGGTCGCAAGCGTTCTGCTGATTGCGTTCGGCCTGGCGTACGGGTTGATTGGCCTGCGGCGCGCCTTCGGCCGTCGCCTTGCCGACGTGCACGATCATGGCGGCCTCGCGCACCACCATCCGCACGTGGGCGCCGTCACGCACCATCACGATCACGGCGGCCGTTCGATGACGGCGTGGACGCTGTTCGTGCTCTTCTGCGCCGATCCATGCGTCGCCGTCGTCCCGATCCTCTTCGCCGCGGCGCCGCTCGGCGCGCTGAACACCACCATCATCGTCGGCTGCTACGAGCTCGCGACGATCGCGACCATGGTAGGCCTCGTGCTCGCCGCGGGTGCCGCTGCCACCCGGGTGTCGGGCCGCTGGTTGAACGTCTACGGGGATGCAGCCGCAGGCGGCATCATCGCGGCCGTCGGGATTGCCGTCACGATCGTCGGCTGGTAGACGTGCGGATTTCCGGCGGCCTGGTGCGTCCCGCCGCGATCGGTGTGCAGACGATCGCGTGCGATCGCTCGATTCCCGCCGGAATCCTGCAGCTTGTACCCTGGCGGTACATGCCACCGGCTGGCATTCCCATTGCGATCCGCCCCCGCAACAGGAGCCAGCCATGATCGATCGCGAAAAAGTGCTCACCGTGCTCGCGAAAAGATTTCCCCATGCGGCGCCTGAAGAGACCGCCGCCGCGGCGAACGCCATCGTGGGCCTGGACGATGAATGGGAAGAAGTGAGCGACAGGGAAGACGAGCTCGGGTACCACTACTCACCGAGCTGCAGCGACATCTGCTACCTGGCGCAGCAGGTGGAGCGCGGCGATGTCTTCCGCCTGTTCCGCCGGCGCGCGCCTCTCAAGCGTTGAGAGCTGAATCCTCGTCTGTGATCGGGAATCCCTGGGCTCTTGCCGGATATCCGGCGCCTCCCGTCTCGCCGATCGGCGCTTCTTTGATTTTTTCGGCGTATTTCCAGCAGATCCGTTGCGGCATCCCGCTTGCCTTCAGCCTGCGCATGAGTCCCATCGCCCGTGCGCTCCACCACCGATTCGATGAAGTGTGCCGTGCCGAACTTGTGCGCCTTCGGCGCAAGACCGCGGCGCTGGCGCCTGCCGATCGTGAACAGGTCGATGCGATCAGCGCAGAGATTAGCAGGGCGATTGCCGCGTCCGTCGGGGCGGCAGTGGACGGGCCGCATGGCGCCGAGCTGGGTGATATCGTTAGCCGGCTGTTCGCGATTTCGCCGGCCGATACCCCGAACGCGCAGAGTGTGTAAGCGAGCCGTGGGCTCGAGAGGGAGAGGACAATGAAACGGATAGCGTGGATCACAGTGGGAATTGTGGCGTTGACGATGACGATCCCCGTCTTCGCGCAGGACGCGAAGGTCAAGAAGGGCGCGGAGCTGTTCGTCTCGGAGAAATGCACGAAGTGCCACTCGATCGCCGGCAAGGGCAATGCGAAGGGCAAGCTCGACGAGGTCGGCAGCAAATTGACCCCCGCCGAAATCAAGCAGTGGATCGAAGATCCCCCGGCGATGGCCGCGAAGGCGAAGGAGACCCGCAAGCCGCCGATGAAGAAGACACCGATGTCGGCCGCTGAGCAGGATGCGCTCGTCGCGTACTTATCCACACTGAAGAAGTAATACTCCGACGGCCGTCGAGGGGCTCGGCTCGCCGACCGGTTGAGGGCGACCATGACCGCTCGTACTGCGTTCGGAGGAGCTCTATGTCTCTGGGCGCTCGCGCTGACCGTGTCGGCGCGGGCGCTCCAGCCGGCGGCGGCCCACCCGAAGCCGCGGGCCCCCTCCCATTCCACCGCTCCGGTCACCTCCGCGCCCGCCTTGGCATCGAGATCTACGTCGTCCAGGAACCAGGACTGCTTCGACTGTCACGACGATGACGGCGTCACGCGGGACAAGGACGGCACGTCAGTGACGGTCAAGCCCGCGGTGTTCAACGCATCGGTGCACGAGTCGCTGGCATGCGTCGAGTGCCACACCTCCCTCGAAAGGGTCACGGACTTTCCGCACGAGGACAAACTGCCGAAGGTCGTCTGCGCAAGCTGTCACGACGAGGAAACCGCCAAGTATGCGATCGGCGTGCACGCCAAGGCGCGTGGAAACGGGTCCACTGTGGCGGCGAGGTGCGTCGACTGCCACGGCACGCACGACATGCGCGCGAAGAGCGACCCGCAGTCGTCGACGCATCACCTGCAGCTCGCGGCGACGTGTGCGAAGTGCCACGGCAACGCGGAGATCATCAAGAAGGGGGGCATCCCGTCGGATGTCACCAAGGCGTTCGCCGACAGCATTCACGGCAGGGCGCTCTCGAGGAGCGGCCTCATCGTGGCGCCGACGTGCAGCGACTGCCACGCCGCGCACGACATCCTGAAGCCCGGCGATCCCGACAGCCGCGTCGCGCGCGCGCACGTGCCCGCGACCTGCGGCAAGTGCCACGAAGGAATCGCGCGGCAGTTCGGCGCCGGCGTCCACGGCAAGCTCCTCGCCGAGGGCAAGATGAGAGCGCCTGCCTGCCAGACCTGCCACACAGCGCACGCGATCCAGCGCACCGACCGCGCGTCGTGGCAGTTGTCCGTCATCAGCGAGTGCGGAAGCTGCCACGGCGATCGCATCGCGACCTTCCGCGACACGTTCCACGGCCAGGTGACGAACCTCGGTTTCCGCGTCGTCGCGGGATGTGCGGATTGCCATGGCGCGCACGAGATCCTGCCGGCGAGCGATCCGCGGTCGCCTGTGTCCCCCGGCCACCTCGTGCAGACGTGCGGCAAGTGCCACGCGGACGCGAACGCCAATTTCGTGAAATACGATCCGCACGCGAACAAGCACGATCGCAAGCGAAACCCGGCGCTCTTCTACACCTCGAAGTTCATGTCCGCGCTCCTGTTCGGCGTCTTCGGCATCTTCGGCGTGCACACATCCCTGTGGTTCACGAGGGAAGTGAAGGAGCGCCGCGCACGGCGCCGGAACGGACTTCACGGGGGAGGTGGGCAATGATCCCGGTCGGAACGAGTGGGACGGTTTTCGTACGTCGATTCGACCGGACCGATCGCGTGATGCACGCGCTGCTGATGGTGAGTTTCCTCGGCCTGGCGGCCACGGGGTTGCCGCTGCTCTTCAGCCAGTCCGGATGGGCCTCGACGTTCGCGCACGCGCTCGGCGGCTTCAGCGCCGCCGGGACCATCCATCGGATATTTGCGGGCACGTTGATCGGGGTGTTCCTCACGCACATCGTCCGCCTGTTCCAACGGATCTTCCTGCGCCGCGAGCGCGGCGTGTTGTGGGGCCCGACGTCGCTCGTCCCCCAGCCGCGCGATGTGCTGGACATCATCGGCCACGTGAAGTGGTTCCTCGGCCGCGGCGCGCGTCCGCAGTTCGAGCGCTATACCTACTGGGAGAAGTTCGACTACTGGGCGGTGTTCTGGGGAATGGCGATTATCGGCGGTTCCGGACTGATGCTCTGGTTCCCGCTGTTCTTTACGCGCCTGGTTCCTGGATGGCTGTTCAACATCGCGCTGTTGATCCACGGGGAGGAAGCGCTGCTCGCGGTCGGCTTCATTTTCACCATCCATTTCTTCAACGGCCACCTGCGGCCGGAGAAGTTCCCGATGGACATGGTAATTTTCACCGGGCGCACGACGGTCGACGAACTGCGGCGCGATCGGCCGGGTGAGTACGCGCGTGTCGCGGCCAGCGGCGAGCTGGAGCGGATCGTGGTGTCGGCGCCGGACGAGCAGGTGCACAGCGCCGGACGAGCGCTCGGCACTGTCGCCGTCACGACCGGCGTGGTGCTCCTGACGCTGATCGTGTACGCATTGGCCGTACGCTGACGGGTAACGCCTAACGAACAGCGAGAGCGCCCGAACGAACAGCGATAGCGCCCGGAACGGACAGCGACAGCACCAAACGGAGGGGTAATGGCTTGGAGCGGCCAGCGTTACATTCGGAACGGGATTTCAATGGCGGGGATCGGCGTGGTGACGCTGACCGCCTTCCTGTTCCTCACGGTCCTTCTCGCGGATCTCTTCGGGCTTCATACCAATCCCTATATCGGCATCTTCTTCTTCGTGATTGTGCCCGGGTTGTTCATCCTCGGCCTGATCATGGTGCCGCTCGGGATGTGGCGCGAAGGGCGGCGGCTCAGGCGGGGACAGCCGGCGCACGTCGGTTGGCCGCGCCTTGATCTGAACGATCCGATCCAGCGGCGCGCGGTGATGATCGTCGCCGTGCTCACGTTCGTGAACGTCGTCATCGTGTCGCTCGCCGCCTACCGCGGCATCGAGTTCATGGACTCGACGCAGTTCTGCGGCCAGGTGTGTCACGAGGTGATGGAGCCGGAATACGTCGCGTTCCAGGAGGGCCCGCATTCGCGCGTGTTGTGCGTGAGCTGCCACATCGGTCCCGGCGCGCCGTTCTTCGTCAAGTCGAAACTCGATGGAACGCGCCAGGTGTTCGCGGTGCTGATGAACACGCACGCGCGGCCGATCAAATCCCCGGTCTACACGCTGCGTCCGGCGCGCGAAGTGTGCGAGCAGTGCCACTGGCCCGAGAAGTTCCACGGCGACCGCATCAAGCGCGTGCCGGAATACAAGGACGATGAGCAGAGCACCGACAACGGCACGACGCTGCGGATCCACGTCGGCGGCGGCAGCGAGAGGCTGGGCACCGCGACGGGCATCCACTGGCACATGAACATCGCCAACCAGGTGGAATACATCGCCACCGACGATAAACGCCAGGTGATTCCGTACGTGCGTGTGAAGGATCGCACCGGCGCGGTCCGCGAGTACTACGCGGAGGGGGTCACGCCCGAGCAGCTGGCGAAAGGGGAGCGGCGGCGGATGGACTGCATGGATTGCCACAACCGTCCAAGCCACCGCTTCTCGGCGACGCCGGAGCGCGCGGTCGACGGCGCGATCGCGTCAGGCGAGATCCCGCGCGATCTGCCGTTCGTGCGGCGCCAGGCCGTGGAGGCGTTGAAGGCGGAGTATCGGGACAAGCCGACAGCCGACCAGGAAATCGCCACGAAGCTGATGAACTTCTATCGCGCCGCACCCGGCGACGTGTTCCGCGCCAAGCAGGACGAGATCGAACGCGTCGTCCGCGTCACGCAGCGCCTCTACGACCGCAACATCTTCCCGTCCATGAACGTGAAGTGGGGCACCTATCCGGACAACCTCGGGCACAACGATTTCCCCGGCTGCTTCCGCTGCCACGACGACGAGCACAAGACGAAGGACGGACGGGTGATCAAGCAGGATTGCGAACAGTGTCACGATGACATCAGCGACACCGCCACAGCTGAAGTCGAAAAGAAGCTCCCGGTTCTGCCAGGTTCATTGCGGAACTGACGTGAAACGCGGTTCGATATCGACCGGCACGTTGGCTAACCGATCCAGTAGCTTCTGGACCTCGGGGCGTACCACGCCGAGGCGATCGAGCAGATTCTTCGCCTTCCCGTAATCTCCTTCCGCCTGCAGCGTCATGATCTCGCGGGTGAGCGCGGTCACCGCGTCGCCGATCTTCGACTCGTCGACAGCGAAGGTGCCACCCGGCATCACCTTGAACGCGCCGGCGTCGAGGAGGTAATTGAGCTGCACGGCGATGCCGCGGCCGTGGGCCTCGTTGATGCCGAACCGGATCGAACGGAACGCGGACGCGAGGAAGGTCGGGTACATCGTTTTCGCGATCGCCGGATCGAGCAGCTGGCGATCCGCGAGCTGGCGCAGCGCCCACAGCCCCGACACGTCGGCCTTGGCTTCTTCGATCGCGCTATAGGTCTCCTTCAGCTCCTGCCGCACCGTCGTCGTCCTGCCGCCGGGTGTGATGTTGTGCGGCCCGAGGCCGTGCATCAGCTCGTGCATGAGGATGTGCGTGAAGAATGCGTCGAACGACACGTCCTTCTGATCGGCGGCGCGCAGCGCCACCTTGCTGATCGGGACGAGCACGCGGTTGAACTTCGCGTCCTGCATATTCTTCAGCATCACGCGCTTCGTGCCCTTCTCGCGGACCACGCGCTCGTCGTTGGGCAGATTGAACGCGGCGGTCTGCACGCCGCGATTGCCGTCGCCGGCGGTGAAGATGACGTTGACGACGCGGATCGGCGCGAGCGCGCCGAGCTTCGGGTTGCGGTAGTTCGGATCAATCGGCAGCGCGTTCTCGAGCTCCTGCAGGTGCTCCGAGAACGACTGCAGCTTGCGCGATTCAGCCTCGTCGCGGACGGTGATGAAGGCTTCGAACGCCGCCTTGAAGTTGAACCACTCGTCCTCGTACACCTCGTACGGACCGATCGTGGGCTCGATCGACGCGTCGAGCTCCATCCACGCGACGTCGCTCTCGTAGTAGTCGTCGGTCAGAAAGGCTTCGGCGCGCGTCGACAGGAATTTCTTGAGCGTCGGCTGCGTGGTGAGCTCCGCCGCCTCCCGGAGCAGCGACGCGGCGCGCGCGAGCTCCCCTTGGTACTCGATGCTGTAGGGAACCGCGGTGAACGTGCCCTTCGGAGTGCGGCGGATCGTGGCAAAGAAGCCGGTCGCACGCGCTTTCTCGTCCCCGGAGAGCGAGTCGAGCCACTTCTGCACGTCCGCTTTGGTCGCACCGGAGGGATAGAAGTTGCCCCCTTCGGGCTTCTCCGGCGCTCCCGGCACGAACACGCGGTTGTGATCGAGGCGGGACCACGGACCCTTGTTGATCAGGAAATAGCGCAGCCGTGCGTAGGCGTTATCAGCCGATGCGTTGCCCGCTGTGCCCGTGGCGCGCGACTGCGATACGGCCGCGTGCGCGAGATCCTGCAGCATGGCATCGTTGCCCGCCCACACCTGCTTCAGGAAGAGGCTGTCCATCACGCGCGCGGCTTCGACGAGCTTCGCGAGCGCGCGCCGCTCGTTCTCGGGCAGCGCCGACAGATCGGCGCGGATGTCGGCCGGCGCAAAGCGCGCGGCCATCGTGGTGATCTCGCTGGCCGACGGTACGGCGGCAGGAGCCTGGACCTGGTCGTTCACGGATGTATCTCCAGCAGCAGCGACGATCGTCGCCACAGTCAGTGTGATCAGAATGATCGCAGCAGGCGTCGTGAGTTTCATATGGCTTCACACATGTGCGCGCGGCGACAGTGACGGAACCGGAGGAATGCAGTACACCTCCAACAACAGATCCTCCGTGTGCTCCGTTGTCTCGTCTCCTCCGTTCGCTCACGGACGGGCTAGGCGACGAACGAGCCCGGGACTACAATAGAGGATTGTAGGTCGGACCCGCGAGGATTCAATCAGATGAGAAACATCGCACCGCAGGACAACTCCGAGCTCGAGGCCCTCGAACAGCGCGAGTGGCGCGAATCGCTCGATTACGTCATACAGCAGGGAGATCGCGGCCGCGTCCAGCGCCTTCTCGCGACGCTGCGGCATCACGCGCGCATGCAGGGCGTCAGTCTGCCGTTCAGCGCGGTCACTCCGTACGTCAACACCATTCGCCCTGAAGAACAGACGCCGCTGCCGGGCAGCCAGGAAATCGAGCGCCGCATCAAGAGCCTCGTGCGCTGGAATGCCATGGCCATGGTGGTACGCGCCAATCGCCTGTCGGACGGCATTGGCGGACACATCTCCACGTACGCGTCCGCGGCGACTCTGTACGAAGTCGGCTTCAATCATTTCTTCCGCGGCAAGGGGAGCGAGGGGGGGGGCGACATCGTGTACTTCCAGGGGCACGCCTCGCCCGGGATTTACGCGCGCGCGTTCCTGGAAGGGCGCATCCCCGTCGAGAAGCTGCACAACTTCCGCCGCGAGCTCGCGCAGGGGGGCGGGCTGTCGTCGTACCCGCACCCGTGGCTGATGCCAGACTTCTGGGAATACCCGACAGTCTCCATGGGCCTCGGCCCGATCATGTCGATCTATCAGGCGCGGTTCATGCGCTATCTGGAAGATCGTGGCTTGAAGAAGCCCTCGAATTCGAAAGTCTGGGCGTATCTCGGCGACGGTGAAACCGACGAGCCCGAATCGCTCGGCGCCATCAGCCTCGCGGCGCGTGAAAAGCTCGACAACCTGATCTTCGTCGTCAACTGCAACCTGCAGCGGCTCGATGGCCCCGTGCGCGGCAACGGGCAGATCATCCAGGAGCTCGAGGCCATCTTCCGCGGCGCCGGCTGGAACGTCATCAAGGCGATCTGGGGCAGCGACTGGGATCCGCTGCTCGCGGCCGACCACGACGGGCTCCTCGCGAAGCGGATGGGGGAGATCGTCGATGGCCAGTACCAGAAGTACGCCGTCGAAGACGGCGCCTACATGCGCGAGCACTTCTTCGGCGCCGACCCGCGCCTGCTCGACATGGTGAAGCACCTCTCCGACGAGCAGCTGAAAAGGCTGCGTCTCGGCGGCCACGATCCGGTCAAGGTCTATAACGCGTACAAAGCGGCGGTCGAGACGACCGGCCAGCCCACCGTCATCCTCGCCCGCACGATCAAGGGCTACGGCCTCGGCGAGGCGGGCGAAGGGAAGAACATTACGCACCAGCAGAAGAAGCTGAACGAGTCCGACCTGCGCGTGTTCCGCACGCGCTTCGGGATCCCGATCTCCGACGACGAGATCGCCGATGCGCCGTTCTACCGGCCGGCCGACGACAGCACCGAGCTGCAGTACCTGCGCGAGCGGCGCAAGGCGCTCGGCGGGTACGTGCCGACGCGCAGCGTGCGCGTGGAGCCGCTCCACGCGCCCATCGAGCCGCTGTTCGAGGAGTTCTACAAGGGCACCGAGGGACGCAAGGCCTCCACGACCATGGTGTTCGTGCGCATTCTCGCGAAGCTCCTGCGCGACAAGGAGATTGGCGAGCTGATCGTGCCGATCATCCCCGACGAGGCGCGCACGTTCGGTATGGAGTCGCTGTTTCGCGCGATCGGCATCTACTCGCACGTCGGCCAGAAGTACGAGCCGGTCGACATGGACACGCTCCTTTATTACAAGGAAGCGCAGAACGGCCAGATCCTCGAGGAAGGCATCACCGAAGCCGGGTCGATGTCGTCGTTCATTGCCGCCGGCACCGCATACGCGACGCACGGCGTCAACACGATCCCGTTCTTCATTTATTACTCGATGTTCGGGTTCCAGCGCGTCGGGGACCTCGTCTGGGCCGCCGGCGATTCCCGCGTGCGCGGCTTCATGCTCGGCGCGACGGCGGGCCGGACGACGCTTGCCGGTGAAGGGCTGCAGCACCAGGACGGCCACAGCCATGTGTTCTCGCTCGCGACGCCGAATTGCATCTCCTACGATCCCGCCTACGCCTACGAGCTCGCCGTCATCATTCACGAAGGCATCCGCCGCATGTACCGCGAGCAGGAGAGCGTCTTCTACTACCTCACGGTGGGGAACGAGCCCTACGCGATGCCGCCGATGCCGGAAGGGGCGCGCGACGGCATCCTGAAGGGCATGTATCGGCTGCAGGCTGCCGCGAACCCGAAGGCGAAGCTCAGGGCGCAACTGTTCGGGAGCGGCGCCATCCTGAACGAAGTGCTCGAGGCGGCAAAGCTGCTCGAGAAGTACGACGTCACCGCCGACGTGTGGAGCGTGACGAGCTACCAGGAGCTCTATCGCGACGGCCACGCGTGCGACCGCTGGAACATGCTGCACCCCGGCGAGACGCCACGCGTCCCGTATGTCGCCCAGTGCCTGAAGGACGCACCCGGCGTGCTGGTCGCCGCGTCTGATTATCTGAAGGTGCTGCCCGACTCCATCGATCAGTGGATGCCGCGGCGCATGCGCTCGCTCGGCACCGACGGGTTCGGGCGAAGCGAGGATCGCGACCGGCTTCGCGATTTCTTCGAAGTCGATGCCCGCTTCGTCGCCCTCGCGACGCTTGCGGAGCTCGCGCAGGACGGGCAGCTCGATCGCAAGGTCGTCGCGCAGGCGATCAAGGACCTCGAGATCAACACCGAGAAGGCCAACCCGGTCAAGAGCTGACAGACAACATGCCTACCGACTTCACACTTCCCGAGCTCGGCGAGAACGTCACCGCTGGCGATGTCGTCCGCGTGCTCGTGTCACCGGGCGATGCCGTGGCAAAAGATCAGCCGGTCCTCGAGCTCGAGACCGATAAGGCCACGATCGAGGTGCCGTCGAGCGTGGCGGGCACCGTGAAAGACGTTCGCGTCAAACAGGGTGAACGCATCAAGGTCGGCCAGGTAGTGCTGACCGTCGAGGACGGTGACGCCGCAAAGGGGTCGAAGGGGAGCGCGCCTGCCCAGGAGGCGAAGCCCGCCGGAGACAGGCCGAAGCCGCAGCCCGCGGAAGCGACGGCAGCCGGCGGCATGAGCCAGAGGACCACACCCGAGCAGCCGCGTGACACGTCTTCGTCGTCGGCCGCGGCGAAGAAGGGGGCGGAGGAGCGCGAGAGCGGCCGCGCCGAACAGCCCGAGGCGCAGCAGAGCGAAACCGTCTCGAAGCCGAAGCGCGGCGAGGTCGTCGACATCAGCCGCGGCGCCCGTGCGCCGCAGACATCCGCCCCCGCCGAGGAAATGCCGGAAGGTCCCGCGGCCCCGGCGGCACCGTCGGTCCGCCGGCTCGCGCGCGAGCTCGGCGTGGACATCGCGCATGTGAATGGCAGCGGGCCGGGCGGCCGCATCAGCATAGAGGACGTGCAGTCGTACGTTCGCACGGCGCTGTCGACGGGCGGCGGCGGAGGCGTGCCGGCGATGCCGCTCCCGGATTTCAGTAGGTGGGGCGAAGTCGAGCGGAAGCCGATGAGCAATATCCGGCGGAAGACGGCGGAGCATCTCGGCCACGCGTGGAACGCGATCCCGCACGTCACGCAACACGATAAGGCGGACGTCACCGCGGTCGAGGCGCTGCGAAAGCAGTACGCCACTCAGGCCGAGAAGGCCGGCGGCAAGCTGACGATGACGGCGATCGCGCTGAAGATTGCCGGCGCGGCGCTGCGCCGGTTTCCGCAGTTCAACGCCTCGGTGGACAGCTCGCGCAACGAAATCGTCTTCAAGAGCGCTGTGCATATCGGCGTGGCCGTCGATACGCCGCGCGGGCTGCTGGTGCCCGTGATCCGCGACGTCGATCGAAAGGGCATCCTCGAGCTCTCCGGCGAGCTCGCCGCGGTGTCCGAGAAAGCACGGACCGGGAAGCTCTCGCTGGAGGAGATGCAGGGGGGAAGCTTCACGATCACGAACCTGGGCGGCATCGGCGGGACCTCGTTCACGCCGATCGTGAACTGGCCCGAGGTGGCGATTCTCGGCATCTCGCGCGGCAGTTACGAACCGATCTACAACGGGCAGAACTTCGAGCCGCGGCTCATGCTGCCGCTGTCGCTATCGTACGACCACCGCGTCATCGACGGTGCCGACGGCGCCCGTTTCCTCCGCTGGGTCGCCGATGCGTTCGAGCAGCCCTTCGTCCTGGCGTTGTAATGCCCTCTTCGACCCAACTCGTCGTCATTGGCGCGGGGCCCGGCGGATACGCGGCGGCATTTTATGCCGCGGATCTCGGCATGCAGGTCACGCTCGTGGATCCCGCCGTCAATCCCGGCGGCGTCTGCCTCTACCGCGGCTGCATTCCGTCGAAGGCGCTGCTCCACGTCGCCGACGTGCTCAATGAGGCGAAGCACGCCGAGGCATGGGGCGTGACATTCGGCGCGCCGAAGATCGACGTCGACCGTTTGCGCGGGTTCAAGACGAAGGTGGTCAACCAGCTGACCGGCGGGCTGGGGCAGCTCTCGAAGCAGCGGAAGATCAACTACGTCCAGGGTACTGCGACCATCCGTGACGCGCACACTCTCGAAATCTCGAATGACAGTGGAAAGTCCGACACGCTGACGTTCGAGCACGCGATCATCGCGACCGGCTCGCGACCGTCGATGATTCCGGGACTGAGCATCCAGAGTCCGCGGGTGATGGACTCGACCAGTGCGCTCGAATTGCCCGAGATCCCGAAGTCGCTGCTCGTCGTCGGCGGCGGCTACATCGGCCTGGAGCTGGGGAGCGTCTATGCTGCGCTCGGCACGAAGGTCACCGTCGTCGAAATGACCGGCGGCTTGTTGCCTGGCGCGGATCGCGATCTCGTCAATATCCTGGCGAAGCGCATCGAATCGATCTGCGAGGCGGTGCTGCTCAACACGAAGGTCGTCGGGATGAAAGAGACGAAGGACGGCATCGCAGTCAGTCTTGATGGCGCCGATGCCAAGGAGCGCACGTTCGATCGCGTCCTCGTCTCGATAGGCCGTCGTCCCAACTCCGCGATCCCCGGAGTCGAGAAGACGAAGGTCAAGGTCAACCAGCGGGGGTTCATCGAAGTCGATCCCGCGCGTCGCACTGCGGAGCCGTCGATCTACGCGATTGGCGACGTCGTCGGAGAGCCGATGCTTGCGCACAAGGCGTCGCACGAGGGGCGCGTCGCAGTGGAAGCGATCGCCGGCGAGCGCGTCGCGTTCGAGCCGCTCGCGATCCCCGCCGTCGTCTTCACGGACCCGGAGCTGGCGTGGTGCGGCTTGACGGAAACCGATGCGCAGAAACAGAACCGCGACATCGCCGTTGCGCGATTCCCATGGGCCGCCTCCGGACGCGCCCTGACGCTCGATCGTTCAGACGGCATGACCAAGCTCGTGCTCGATCCGAAGACCGAGCGGGTGCTCGGCGTCGGCATCGTTGGACCGGGCGCCGGCGAGCTGATCGCGGAAGGCGTGCTGGCCGTGGAGATGGGGGCGAATGCGACGGATATCCGAATGAGCATTCACCCGCACCCGACGCTGTCGGAGACCCTGATGGAGTCCGCCGAGGTCTTTTTCGGCCAGGCTACGCACGTATACCGGCCGAAGCGCGCCGCCAAAGCGTGAACTAGCGCTCGACCGCTTTCGGCGCGGCGTTGCCGCAGGACTGGCCCGTCGCGGTCACGCGCTCCACCGACATCTCCGGCACGCTACCGTTCGACTGGCTGACGCGGCCGATCGGTCCCGCTTCCTTCGTCTCCTTCGACGCGTGGTGCTCGGAGCCTGCGGCCCGCGACGCGTCGACGGGTGACTCCGCCTCGTCCGGCTCCGTCGCCTTCCCGGATGTCCCGATGGTGTTCCGGCCGTCGTCGATGATCGTGCCGCTGACCGACACCACCTGGCCGAGATGCCTCTTCAACTGATCGGAGCTGTCGTACACCCGCACCCACGAGCCGTCCGTCACGGTGAGGCCGCGCGCACTCGACGCGTCGCTCCGTTGCATCGAGGCAGCGTCGATCTGCACCTGCCGTAACACGTACTCGTTCGAACCTGGCGCTTTCTCGACGCATCCTTTCAACGAGACCGTCTGGTACTTTGCGCCGCCGAGGTCATCGCGCTTGCCAGCCGAGCTGTGTGATCCCTTCGAACAGCCCACTATCATCGCTGCCGCCATGAGCGGGGCTGCCACGCCTACTGCCCAGGTCGTCCGCATGGAATTCCACCTCCCATGCGAGATGGCGCTGCAATCCTGACGCCTGATCCGGCCAGCCATAAAGGCTGGCCCCACGTGCAGGTCAGCGCCCATTGTGGGGCCGCCCTTTATGGGTCGGCCAAATCTGGCAGATCATTGCCCATCGTGGGGCCGGCCTTTATGGCCGGCCAAATCTGCTGCGGCTCGAAATATGGATTCCAACATTTCCGGCGTGAGTTTCCGGGTGTTCGTGTTTTGACGGCTCGGGTGGTAGGACGCGATCACGGCAGGGCCGTGGTCCGGGCGGTAGACAAGACCGTGGCCGAAGATCGGCTTTGGGCGTATGCGCACGCCATGTTCGGCGAGCAGCCGCCACGCCGCATCGAAGCCGATTTTTCCGAGCGCGATGATGACACGCAGGCGCGGCAGTGCGGCGACCTCCGCTACGAGATGCGGATGGCAGGCGGCGATCTCCTCGACTGAGGGCTTGTTATCAGGCGGAGCGCAGCGCACGGCGGCGACGATGTAGGCATCGCTCAAACGCAACCCGTCGTCGACGCGCTGCGACGTCGCGATATTGGCGAACCCCGCGGCGTGCATGGCGCGGATCAGGAAGTCGCCGGATCCGTCGCCGGTAAACACGCGGCCGGTGCGGTTGGCTCCGTGCGCCGCGGGCGCCAGGCCCAGGACCAGCACGCGCGCGTTCGGGTCGCCGAACCCGGGCACCGGCTTGCCCCAGTACACGTCATCGCGGTGCGCCGCCTTTTTCTCGCTCGCGATGCGTGCGCAGTACGTGCGAAGCCGCTCGCAGCGGGTGCAGGAGACGATCTGGTCGTGGATGTCGCGGAGAGACATGGTGAAGAGCGGGATCTTCAGACCCCGCCGCGTGGCACGGTTTGAAAACCGCGCCCTACGAACGTGCGGATTCGAAGGCCTGCACCTGCTCGTGCGCATGATACGACGAGCGGACGAGCGGGCCGGACTCGACGTGCCCGAAGCCGAGCTCCAGCCCGATGCGCTTCAACTCGGCGAATTCGGCCGGCGTGTAGTAGCGCGCCATCGGCAGGTTCGCGACCGAGGGCCGCAGATATTGTCCGATCGTCACGATCTGGCATCCTGCCTTGCGGAGATCGTGGAGCGTCGCGACCACCTCGTCCCACTCTTCGCCGAGACCGACCATCAGGCCGGACTTCGTAGGGATCGACGGCGCATAGGTGCGGGCGCGATCGAGGAGCTGCAGGGCGCGATCGTAGCGGCCGCCCGGCCGCGCCATCCGATACATGCGCGGGACCGTCTCGATGTTGTGATTCAGCACGTCGGGGCGTGCGTCGAGCACGGCGCGCAGCGCGGTCTCGTCGCCTTTGAAATCGGGGATCAGCACCTCGATGCTGCAGTCCGGAATTCGCGCCCGCGTTTCCGCGATCGTGCGCGCGAAGTGTCCCGCGCCGTAGTCGGGCAGGTCGTCGCGATCGACGGAGGTGATCACGACGTGCGCCAGCTGCATCGTGTGAATCGCGCTCGCGACGTGGACCGGCTCGCGCTCGTCCGGCGGCTTCGGCGTGCCGTGCATCACGTTGCAGTAGCCGCACGACCGCGTGCAGGTATCGCCCAGGATCATGAACGTCGCGGTGCCGTGGTGCCAGCACTCGCCGATGTTGGGGCAGTTCGCCTCCTCGCACACCGTGTGCAGGTTGAGCGTGCGCATCAGCCCCTTGAGGCGGTGATAGTTCTCCGATCCGGGCGCGCGCACCTTCAGCCACTCGGGCTTCGGCACGCGCGGCAGCTCCTGGGCGCGTTTTTTCCGGCCGCGAATGAGGTCCACCGGGATCGTCTGCATGAACCTCAATTATACTTCGCGGCGAATGCGTCACGCGTCCGCCTGCTGTCGGCGTCCGGCACGCGGCACCCTGGGGGAGGGAAGATGCCGCTGCTGGCGCCGAGCTCCAACCTCGAGGTGGAGCAATCCGGCGCGATAATCAGGCATGGCAACACAGAAGCTCTCCATCACGTGGTACGGCCACGCGACGTTCGTCATCACCACTCCCGGCGGCAAACGCATCGTCACCGATCCGTGGCTCGAGGGAAATCCGAAGTGTCCGCCGGCAATGAAGAAGATCACCGCGGCCGATCTGATTCTCGTCTCGCATGGGCATTCCGATCACACGGGCGATCTCGTGGCCGTGTCCCGGTCGACGAATGCGCCGGTGGTTGCGGTGTATGAGCTCGCGCACTGGTTCGAACGCAAGGGGCTCAGCAACCTGCAAGGCATGAACATCGGTGGCACGACGAGCGTCGCGGGTTTGAACGTCACGATGGTTCCCGCGATCCACACGAGCAGCGTCGTCGAAAACGACACGAACGTCTACCTCGGAAATCCCGCCGGCTTCGTCGTCCGGATGGAGAACGGGGAGTCGTTCTACTTCGCCGGCGACACGGCGCTGTTCGGCGACATGCGGCTGATCGCGGAGATGCATGCGCCGCGGATTGCGTTTCTTCCCATTGGAGATCATTTCACGATGGGACCCGAAGCGGCCGCGCTTGCGGCACGGATGCTCGGGGTGCGGCAGGTTGTCCCCATGCACTACGGGACGTTTCCGATCCTCACCGGCACGCCCGATCGCCTCAAACAGCTCGTCGATCCCCTCGGCATCGACGTGATCGTGCTGAAGCCTGGGGAGACGGCGCAATAACGCATAACGGACAGCGAAGCCGCGAAACGGACAGCCGCATGCGCTCCGCACATGCGTTCCATGCGGATCGTGCATGCGTTCCCGGTATCGATTGCATCAGAACTTTATGCGCGACACTGGTGGAAGCGTCTCCTATCATGGCAGGCATGATGAACTCCGAGGCCAACGCCACACGCACCCTGACGCTCGTTCTTCCGGAAGCGGACTGGAAAGCGCTTCGCGCGGCTGAGCCGGACGCGATTGGCTGGTTGCGTGCGCAGATACAGAACCGCCTCTCCAGCACGCCGACCCCGTGGTCCTCGCGCTCCAACCCGGCGTCCGCGACGACTGCGGAATCCTGGTGGGGGAACGAAGACGAGTATTAAGTAACGAAGACGAGTATTAAGTAAGGAAGGGCGCTCTCACGGCTGAGGTTGGCGCCCTTTTGACACCCTCGGGAATCCCCAAGTACGCTGCTCGGGATGGACACCGCGACCACCCCGCAGCCTCTCCTGTCGTTCGAAACCTCACCGGATCGATATCGCCACTGGACGCTGACGTTTGACGGGGCCGTCGCGACCCTCTCGATGAACGTCCAGGAGGACGCCGGGATGTCGCCGGAGTACCGCCTCAAGCTGAACTCGTACGACCTCGGCGTGGACATCGAACTCGCCGACGCGGTGCAGCGCATCAGGTTCGAGCACCCGGAGGTGCATGCGGTCGTGATCACGAGCCTGAAAGAGCGCATTTTCTGCGCCGGCGCGAACATCTTCATGCTGCGCAGCTCCAGCCATGCGTGGAAAGTGAACTTCTGCAAGTACACGAACGAGACGCGCCTCGCGATCGAGGATGCCAGCAAGCACTCGGGGATCAAGTTCATCGCCGCCGTCAACGGGATTTGCGCGGGCGGTGGCTACGAGCTGGCGCTCGCCTGCGACGAGATCCTGCTCGTGGACGATGGAAATTCTGCGGTCAGCCTGCCCGAGACGCCGCTCCTGGGGGTCCTTCCCGGCACCGGCGGCTTGACCCGTGTCGTCGACAAGCGGAAAGTGCGGCGTGACCTCGCGGATATTTTCGGCACAGTGGCGGAAGGCATCAAGGGGAAACGCGCGGTGGAGTGGCGGCTCGTTGATGCGGTCTATCCCACGAGTCAGTTCAAGGAACAGGTCAAGCGGCGAGCGGCGGAGCTCGCAGCGCTCTCCGATCGTTCCGCCTCCGGGCCGGGCATCATGCTCGGTCCGCTCGCGCCGCACGTCAGCGTCGATGCAGTCCGTTATTCCGCGGTCTCCCTGGACATCGATCGCGACAAACGCGTCGCGACCTTGACCGTGCGCGGCCCCGAAGAGGACGAACCGTCCACCGTGGAAGCGATTGCCGCTGCCGGCGACCGATTCTGGCCGCTGCGCGCCTTTCGCGAGCTCGACGATGTGCTGCTGCGGCTCAGAATCAACGAGCCGCTGATTGGAACCGTCGTGGTAAAGACCGAGGGCGATCCCGCTCGCGTCCTCGCCGTTGACGCGACGCTCACGACGCACGCGGATCACTGGCTCGTCCGCGAGATCACCCACTTCGTCAAGCGCACTCTGAAGCGAATGGACCTGACTTCCCGCAGCTTCTTTGCGCTGATCGAGCCTGGCAGCTGCTTTGCGGGTACTCTGTCCGAGCTCGCGCTGGCCTGCGATCGCTCGTACATGCTCGACGATCCCGATCGGCCGAACACGATCGCGCTGTCCGGCATGAACGCCGGACCGCTGCGCATGAGCAACGGCCTGACCCGCCTCGAGACGCGGTTCCTCGGCGAGCCGGAGCACGTGCAGGAGGTGCTCGACGAGGCGGAGCCGTTCGACGCGCAGGCGGCGCTCGACGCCGGACTCGTGTCGTTTGCGCCGGACGAACTTGATTGGGACGACGAGGTGCGGCTGGCGATCGAAGGACGCGCGGCCTTCTCTCCCGATGCGCTCACCGGGATGGAAGCGAACCTGCGCTTCGCCGGCCCGGAGACGATGGAGACGAAGATCTTCGGGCGGCTCACCGCATGGCAGAACTGGATTTTCCAGCGACCGAATGCGGTCGGAGAAAAAGGGGCCCTGACGTCGTACGGTTCGCAAGCAAGACCGGAGTTCGATTTCAGACGAACCTGAATTGCTTCTCAATCAACCATCAACAATCGGCAATTCGAGGCGTCATCATGATTTCTGCCGAGACAATTCCAAATAACGTCGGCCTTTCGAGCAACAAGCGGCTGCAGCGGGCGCTCGAGTACTGGCAGCCGAAATACATCCAATGGTGGAAAGACATGGGACCTCAGGGGTTCCAGGACTACCACCAGGTCTACGTCCGGACCGCGGTCAGCGTCGACGCATCGGGATGGGCGCACTTCGAATACGTGAGGCTGCCGGAGTATCGCTGGGGAATCTTTCTCGCGGACCCCGTCCACGATCGCCGCATCGGCTTCGGCGACTTCCTCGGCCAGCCGGTCTGGCAGGAGGTTCCGGGGGAGTTTCGCAATCAGCTCCGCCGCCTCATCGTCACGCAGGGTGACACCGAGCCCGCGAGCGTCGAGCAGCAGCGGTGGCTCGGCCAGCGGTGCCCGAGCATGTACGACTTGCGCAACCTGTTCCAGGTGAACGTCGAGGAAGGCCGTCATCTCTGGGCGATGGTGTATCTGCTCCACTCGTACTTCGGTCGCGACGGCCGTGACGAAGCGGAGGAGCTGCTCGCGCGTCAGAGCGGCAACCGCGACAAGCCGCGCATCCTGGACGCGTTCAACGAGCCGATCGAGAACTGGCTCGACTTCTTCATGTTCACGATGTTCACCGACCGCGACGGCAAATCGCAGCTGCTATCGCTCTCGGAGAGCTCGCTCGATCCGTTGTCGCGCACGACGAGGTTCATGCTGACCGAGGAAGCGCACCACATGTTCGTGGGCGAAACGGGGATCGCGCGGATCATCGAACGCACCTGCCAGCTGCTGCAGGGAGCCGGCTACTCGGAGGACGTCCGAAAGCTCGGTGGCATCGATCTGCCGACGATCCAGAAGTTCATCAATCTGTGGTTCAGCCTCAGCCTCGACCTGCACGGCAACGAGATCTCCACGAACGCGGCGACTTACTTCGGCAACGGCCTGAAGGGGCGCGCGCAGGAAGAGAAGTGGGACGATCACCACGTGACTGAGGCGATCTACGAGCTGGAGGTGCCCGGTGACGGACGCCTCGAACGGAAAGCCATCCCGATGCGGACTGCGATGAACGAAGTGCTTCGGGACTGGTACGTGGGCGACTGCGAGGCCGGCGTCCAGCGCTGGAACAAAATCTTCGAGCGGCACAGCATGGCCGATCGGCTCCGGCTGCCCGACCGCAAGTTCAATCGCGGAATCGGGATGTTCTCGTCGATGCACTTCGATCCGCACGGGACGCCGTTATCGAAGGCGGACTGGGAACGGCGGAAGCACGAATGGCTGCCCTCGCCAGCGGATCGCGAATACCTCCTGAGCATCATGGCGACGCCGGTGTATGAGCCTGGCCAGTTCGCCAATTACATCGCGCCGCCCGTGCGCGGGATAAACCGCCAGCCCATTAACTTCGAATACGTGCGCACTGAGGGGTGAGATTAATCAGCGACGTTCGCCGAGCTGAGCTGACGCTGTAAGAGAAAACAGGAGAACGGGAGAACGGGAGAATGTCACGCCCACGTGGACTCGCCACACCGGCCTACGGCCGGCGTCACGAACGAACGGCGAGATCGAAAACACAAGCGCCCATGATTTCTCTAGGCGTTTGTGTTTTCGATCTCGTCGCTCGTTCTACCGCGCGAAGCGCCGTGGCGAGTCCTCGTCGTGTGTTGCTCGCTGAGTCTCGTGTTTTCTCTTGTTCTCTCTTCCTCCTGTTTGATCCTGGCAGCGAAGACAGCGTGACGGTGAAGGTCCTGGATTGAGGACGGATGGTCGATCAGAAGCAACTCTTCATCAATAACGAGTGGCGCCGCGCCCAGTCGGGCGACGTGATGGACGTGATCAATCCTGCGACCGAGGAAGTGATCGCGCAGGTGGCCTCGGCGGGGGCGGCGGATCTGGATGCGGCGGTGAGCGCGGCGCGCGCCGCGCTCGAGGGGCCGTGGGCGCGGTTGTCGGCCCGCGAGCGTGGACGCCTGGTGCGTCGTCTCGGCGATCGCCTGCTCGAGCGGGCGGACGAAGTCGCACGGCTGGAGACGCTGCACAACGGCAAGCCGATCAGCGAGTCGCGCCACATCGAGATCCCCGCGGCGGCGGAGTGCTTCGAGTATTACGGCGGCTGGTCCGACAAGGTGATGGGGGAAACCATCCCTGTCAGAGGCAACCATCTCACCTACACGCTGCGCGAGCCGCTTGGCGTGGTCGCCGCGATTGTGCCGTGGAATTTCCCGTTGCTGCTGGCGGCGTGGAAGGTCGCGCCCGCGCTCGCATGTGGCAACACGGTCATCCTCAAGCCGGCCAGCCAGACGCCGCTGACGGCGCTCGCGCTTGCGGACATCGCGCTCGAAGTGGGGCTGCCGGCAGGCGTCCTGAACGTGTTGACCGGGCCAGGCTCAACGCTCGGACAGGCGATCGTCGAGCATCCCGGCATCGACAAGATCGCGTTCACCGGCGACACGAGCACCGGCAAAGGCATCATGCGCGGCGCGGCCGGGACGCTGAAGAAGATTACGCTCGAGCTCGGCGGGAAATCCCCGAACATCGTGCTGCCCGACGCTGATCTGGAGGCCGCCGTGCGCGGCGCCACGGTCGGAATCTTCTACGGCAAGGGAGAAGTCTGCGCCGCGGGCTCACGACTGCTCGTCGACCGATCGATCAAGGACCAGTTCGTCGACAAGCTGGCCGCGCGCGCGAAGAAGATGACGGCCGGCGACCCGATGAACCCGCAGACGCGCTTCGGCGCGCTCTCGTCCAAGACGCAGCTCGAGACGGTGCTCCGCTACATCGAATCCGGCAGGAGCGAGGGAGCGACGCTCGTCGCCGGCGGCGCGCGGACAGACATCGGAACCGGCAAAGGCTATTTCGTGCAGCCCACGGTCTTCACCGACGTCCGGCCGGAGATGACGATCTCGCGCGAGGAGATTTTCGGACCCGTGCTCGCGGCGATCGAGTTCGCCGACATCGACGAGGCGATTGCGCGCGCGAATGACACGCCGTACGGGCTGGCGGCCGGCGTGTGGACGCGCGACATCAAGAAGGCGCACTACATCGCGCGCAAGCTCCAGGCGGGCACGGTCTGGATCAACACCTACAACGTGTATGACACGGCAGCGCCGTTCGGCGGCTACAAGCAAAGCGGGTTCGGCCGCGAAATGGGCGCCCACGCACTCGAGCACTACACGCAGGTGAAGAGTGTCTGGGTCGATCTGAACCTGTGATTGCCAGAATCGCCGGAATTGCCATAATCGCCGGAATTGAATTCTTTGAGTTTCTCCGGTAATTCTGGCAATTGTGGCAATTGTGGCAATTATGGCAATTCGGTCTGAGTTTCCAATCGTCGATACCTGCACGTACCTCGTGAGCCACTCGCTCGGGGCGATGCCCCGCCGCGCGTCCGCGTACCTGCAGCAGTTCGCCGACGAGTGGTCGACTCGCGGGGTCCGCGCGTGGAGCGAAGGATGGTGGGAGATCGGCCGCACGACAGGCGATCTGCTCGCGCCGATTCTCGGCGTGGCCAAGGGCACCATCTCGATGCACCAGAACGTCACGGTGGCGCAGGCGATCGTTGCGTCCTGCCACCGCTATGACTCGCCGCGACGGCGGGTCGTCATGTCGGACCTCGAGTTCCCCTCCAACATGTACCTGTTCGAAGGCTTTCGGCGGTACGGCGCCGAGATCATCTATGTGCCGTCCGACGACAGCGTCCGCACGAACCTCGATCGCATGCTCGATGCGATTGACGAGCGCACGGTGCTGGTCCCGCTCTCGCTGGTGCTGTTCAAGAGCGCCTTCATCCAGGACGCCGCGGCTGTGATCGAGAAGGCGCATCGCGTCGGTGCGCGCGTCGTGCTGGACGTCTACCAGGCGGCGGGCACCATTCCCATCAATCTCGAAGCGCTGGGCGTCGACTTCGCTGTCGGAGGGTCGGTGAAGTGGCTGTGCGGTGGACCGGGCGCCGGATATCTCTACGTGCGTCCAGACCTCGCGCGCGCGATCGAACCGGGCATCGCCGGCTGGGCCGCGCACCGGCGGCCGTTTGATTTCGCGACCGGCCCGCTGGAGTTCGCCGACGCGCCCGAACGGTTCCAGAGCGGAACGCCGAACGTGCCATCGCTTTACTCGTGCCGCGCGGGATACGAGATCGTCGCGGAGATCAGCGTCGAGGCCATCCGCGCGAAGTCGCTCGCGCTGACGCGGCTCCTGATGGATCGCGCCCGCTCCCTCGGCTTCCGGATCAACACGCCGGAACGCGACGAAGAGCGCGGCGGCGCCGTCATCATCGATGTGCCGAACGGAGCGGCCGTCACCGAAGAGTTGATCCGCCGTAACGTGATCGTCGACTACCGTCCCGGCGCCGGCATCCGCATAGCGCCGCACTTCTATAACACCAGCGACGAAATCGATCACGCGATGGATGTACTCGCCGACGTTGCGGTTTCCGCAGCCATCGGATCCCGCACCCCGAATCCTGGATCCGGGACCGCGGCGAGAAGTTCCGGCCGTGCCCGCTTCTCGTCCAATATGTGAAAGCGGGCCGCCTGGGCCGCAAAGCGGGCCGGTGGGTGTACCATTACGGAGCCGTTGGACGTTGATCCAAGCAGGGGAGAGTGCATAGCCGCCCGTAAAGACTGAGTTCATTTGGACTTGGCGGCGAAACGCTGCATAATTGCCTCTCCCCACCGGAGGTCCATGGGTTGTCCCCGCTGCGGAAGTAACGCCGTTTCGGCGTCAGGGCAGTGCGGCGTGTGCGGAGCGTTGGCCGCAACCATGCTGAACGTCCTGAACCCCGACGGCGCGACTTCGCTCGCATTCACATCGTCGGAGGCGGCAACCGGCTTTGCTGCGCCTGCAGCAGCCGCGAGGGCCGCGGTGTCTGCGGTCGCGACGCCGCCGACCGGCACCCGTGTGCATGCGGCGGGTCCGCTTACCGCCGGCCAGTCCTTTGGTCCGCGCTACCACATCATCCGCGTGCTCGGCGCCGGCGGCATGGGCGTTGTCTACCAGGCCTGGGACGCGGAGCTCGGCGTCGCCGTAGCCCTGAAAGTGATCCGTCCGGAAGTCCTGATGGATCCAGGATCGGCGGGCGAAGTCGAGAAGCGCTTCAAGCGCGAGCTTGTCCTCGCCCGCCAGGTCACCCACAAACACGTCGTTCGGATCCACGATCTCGGCGAGCTCGAAGGGATCAAGTACCTGACGATGCCGTTCGTCGAGGGGGAGAACCTGGCGGACGTGCTGAAGCGCGAAGGGAAGCTGCCGGTTCCGCAATCGCTCTCCATTGCGAAGCAGGTGGCCTCCGGTCTCGCGGCCGCGCACGAAGTCGGCGTCGTCCACCGCGATCTGAAGCCGGAGAACATCATGATCGCGTCCGACGGCGGCGCGCTGATCATGGATTTCGGGATCTCCCGCTCCGTCAGCGGCACCAGCACGGCGACGGCGCTCGGCGCGGTGATGGGGACGCTCGAATACATGGCCCCTGAGCAGGCGCAGGGAGTGGCGGTCGATCATCGGGCGGACATTTACTCGTTCGGCCTCCTTCTCTACGACATGTTGACGGGGCGGCAGCGCATCGCGCGCCGCGACAACCCGATGTCCGAGATGATGAGCCGCATGACGCAGGCGCCACCGGCGATTCGGACGCTCGATGCGAGCCTTTCGGAGACGGTGGAGCGGATCGTCTCGAAGTGCCTCCAGTCGTCACCGGATGCGCGCTACGCGACGACTGCGGAGCTCGTCGCCGATCTCGAGTCGCTCACGCCCGACGGTCACAAATTGACGCCAGTCCGGGCCACCACCGGCGCGTCGAAGCGGCTGGTTGCGGCGCTGGCGGCTGCGCTCGTGATCGTGCTGGCCGGCGGCGGCTGGTGGGTGTGGCGCACGCGCGGCGGCGTGCGCGCGGGACCGCAGGAGCCGGTCTCGGTCCTCATTGCCAATTTCGAGAACAACGCGAACGAGCCGCTGTTCGATGGACTGATCGAACAGGCGCTGGGGGTCGGCATCGAAGGTGCGTCATTCGTCACCGCGTATCCGCGAAAGGACGCGCTCAAGCTGATGTCGCAGATCAAGACTGGCGCGGCGCTCAGCGAAGGCAATGCGCGCCTGGTCGCGCAGCGGGAAGGCATCAAGCGCGTCATCGCGGGATCGATCGCGGCGAGCGGATCGAAGTATGACCTGACCGTCAAGATCCTCGATGAGAACGGCAAAGTCGCGATGATGTGGGACACGCAGGCGAGCGGCAAGGAGGACGTGCTCGCGGCTGTCGGCCGGCTGGCGGCGAAAGTTCGAAGCGCACTCGGCGACGCGACCGCGAATGCCGACGCGGTCAAGGACACCGAGACATTTACCGCCGCGTCCCTCGAGGCGGCGCATGAATACGCGCGCGCGCAGGAACTGCAGTCGGCGGGTGATTATCAGAACGCGCTGGCCGCCTACCAGGCCGCCGTCAAGCTCGATCCGCAACTCGGCCGCGCGTACGCCGGCATGGCCGCGGTCTCGAGCAACCTGTCCAATACGGCCGGGGCGATCGACTACTACAAGCAGGCGCTCGGACTCATCGACCGGATGACCGACCGCGAGAAATACCGGACTCGCGGCGGCTATTACACGCTCATCCGCGACACCGAGAAGGCGGGCGAGCAGTGGGAAGGGCTCGTCAAGCACTTCCCCGCCGACAGCACCGCGCTCACGAACCTCGCGGTTGTGAGCTCGCAGCGCCGCGACATGACACGGGCGCTGGATCTGGGGCGCAGAGCATCGGCCTTCTACCCAAACAACGTGCTCCGCCGCAATAACGTCGCGTTGTTCGCGATGTATGCCGGTCAATTCGATGTCGCCGAGAAGCAGGCGGCGGGCGTGCTGCAGTTGAACAACGCGTTCGCGAAGGCGTACCTGGTCACGGCCCTGTCGCAGCTCGCGACCGGCCGGCCCGCGGAAGCGGACGCCACCTGGCGCCGCCTCGAATCCGTCTCGCCCGCCGGGCGCAATTTCGCCATCCATGGCCGCGCCGACCAGGCGATCTACGAAGGACGGCTGTCCGATGCGTCGCGGATTCTCGAGGACGCACTCGCGCATCCGCCCGGGGGCGCGTCGACGACATCGATTGCGCGCGCGATGGTCACGCTCGCGGAGGTTCGCGAGATGCAGGGCCAGGCCGCGGATGCGCAGAAGCTCGCCGCCGCCGCACTGGAGAAGAGTCGCACCGACTCGACGATTGCGCTTCTTGCGGGCCGGATGTTCATTCTTGCCGGACAGCCCGCGCGCGGGCTGGAGATTGCCGCGGACCTCAAGAACAAGCTCGTGGCCGAATCGCAGATGTTTGGACACTTGCTGGACGGCGAAGCGCATCTGGCTCGCGGCGATGCCCGCGGAGCGGTCCAGGCGTTTGGCGCCGCCCAGAAGATCACCGACACGTGGCTCGGGCGCTTCGGCCTTGGGCGCGCGTATCTGGCGGCCGGCGAGTTCACCGATGCGCAGACCGAGTTCGATGCGTGCCTGAGCCGGAAGGGGGAAGCCACGAACTTCCTGCTCGACGACATCCCGACGTATCGGGTGATCGCGCCGGCGCGCTACTACATGGCGCGCGCGCAGGAAGGGCAGGGCAGTCCCGCCGCAACCGCCGCCGCGCAGGAATCCTACAAGGCTTTTCTCACCATCAAGCAAAAAGGGGACGAGCAGGGCCTGTTGACCGACGCGCGTCGCCGCCTGAAGTAACCTGACCTGCGCCCAGGCGTGTTTGCCCGCAGTAACACCTTCATGCGGTGCCGAAATGCCATCACCCGATAGTCACGTTCACCGCGCAGCCCCCGTTCACGTTGTCGAGACAGGATCGCCGCACGATGATCCTCGCAACCCGCTGGACGGCGTCGCTCTCTGCCTGTCAGGTGGCGGCTACCGGGCGATGCTGTTTCACCTTGGCGCGCTGTGGCGCCTGAACGAGCTGGGATACCTGTCGAAGCTGACCCGGATTTCGTCTGTGTCGGGCGGCTCCATCACGGCCGGCGTCCTCGGACTGAAATGGCGGCAGCTCGGGTTCGACGATAACGGCGTCGCTGCCGCATTCGAATCTGCGGTGGTGCAGCCCATTCGCACGCTTGCGAGTAAGACGATTGACGAGCGCGCGATCGTCGGCGGAATCCTGCTGCCGGGCGCGATCTCCGACAAGATCGTAGATGCCTATCGCGAGCACTTGTTCGGCACCGCGACACTTCAGGATCTCCCGCCCGATCCTCCGCGGTTCGTGATCAATGCCACGAGCGTGCAGACGGGAGCCCTGTTCCGGTTCTCGCGGCCGTTCGCCGCTGATTACCGCGTGGGCCTGATCCCGAATCCCACGATCGAGCTCGCGGTGGCGGTGGCTGCATCCTCCGCGTTCCCCCCTGTGTTATCGCCGCTGAAGCTGCCGCTGGACCCCGCGTCCTGGGCTCCGCCGAGCGAGGGCGCTTTCGAGGACCTGCACAAGGAGCCCTATCTATCGGAGGCTGTCCTTTCTGACGGCGGCGTCTACGACAACCTGGGGCTGGAGACCGCCTGGAAGAAATACAAGACGATTCTCGTGAGCAACGGCGGTGGCAAGATGCAGGCGCAACCCGATCCGGCGACGGATTGGGCGCGGCACGGCCTGCGCATCAATGAAATCATCGACAACCAGGTGCGGAGCCTCCGGGCGCGACAGGTTGTCGGCGCATTTCAGGCGCGCGAGCGCAGCGGCACGTACTGGGGCATCCGCACGTGCATTACGGACTACAACGTGCCGGATCCGCTGCCCTGTCCCGAAGAGCAGACGCTCGTGCTTGCGGCAACGCCGACGCGGCTGAAGCGCCTCGATGGGCAGCTGCAGGAGCGCCTGATCAACTGGGGCTACGCGATATGCGATGCCGCGATGCGGCGGCACGTGGTCAGCGGCGCCGCGCCGGGTGCCTTCCCGTACGCGGGGAGCGGCATCGGGTAGAAATGGACGCTGCCCGCGTCGAGCAACAAAACATAGAACACGCGACAACCAGCGACGAACGATACAAAAAACGCCAGGAATTTTTGTATGTTCTTACGCGCGATTCCGCGACGTGCCGGGGCCCGCACTGACCCCATCGAGCGGAGAGTCCACGATCGCGATTCGCGGATCCCTGGATTCGCGAATTCGAGGATTCGGATCCGCAGATTGCAGGATTGGGGGATTCGAGGACGATTAGAAGATCCCGCGATTAGGGATTCGAAGATCAGGGATTAGGGATTGGGTTTTTCGCCGAGCAGCAACAACGCGACGAGCAGGGCCTGGTGGCCGATGCCCGCCGGCGCGTGAAGCCGTAAGATCGAATCCCTAATCCCTCATCGCCAATCCCTAATCGCGAATCTGCCAATCGCGATCCCTAATCACCGAATCTGCGAATCCGCGAATCGAATCGCTGAATCCGGAACCGGTGTTCCGTCGCCCGAGGCATCGTCGCTTGCGTTGCTGGCCAATGGGCGTAGCCCCTGCGGCGAGGCTGGAGATGATCCATTCGCGGTGGTCGCGATTTCACAGATACGTGATTCGCGATTCATCGATCAGGGATTCGTGATCAGGGATTGGGGATTCGCGTCTCGTACAAAGAAAGAGGCGACGAGCAAGGGCCTGGTGGCCGATGCCCGTCGCCGCGTGAAGCCCTGAGCGGGTCTAGCTTCCGCCGATAACCGTCGTCCCCGGCGGTAAGCCCGGATCCGACATGACGTCTTGCACGCCGGTGAACACGCCCGGCGATAGTTGCGTCGACGTCGCGAACTTGAAGTTCACTACGCCATCGTCGCCTCCGATCGACGCCAACGGAATTACCACGTCGTATCCATCACTCGTCGCCGTGGCCGAAATCGTTGACGTGAGAGTGAACTGATTGCAGGTGCCGGCATACTGGTAAATCGAAGCTGACGAATTCAGCATGTTGACGAGGTATTCCGACCCGATGACCCCGGCGTCGCTTGTACAACCGGCGTTGACGCCCGGATGACCGGTGGCCGGGTTTCTGTCCGTGTCCAGCAGGAGCTGGACCAGCGTTGAAGAGCTACTGAACGTGCCGGGCGTGAGACGCACGTGCACGATCAGATTGATTCCGGTGTTGATGGCCTCAGCCCAGATCAGATCCGGACCGCCACCTGCGTCCGCGGCAAAATCCGTCACCACGCCCTGGAACGGATTCACGTCGTACTCCACGACATAGCCTTGGTTGAAGCCATCCCCTGAGTTGCTGATGTCGTTCCAGAGGGCCGCCGCGAAGATCTCGACGTAGTCCTCAGTCCCAAGCTGATTGTTCGGCTCACCCCCGTTCCACGCGGTGTACGTGACGGGTTCGCCCGTGATCCACTGGAACGTGCCTTCGGTGACCTCATCCGTCAGCCCAATCCACCCGCGCAGATCGTTCGTGGCTCCTCGGAACGAGCCCACGAGGCTGTTCTCAAAACCGCTGGTGATCGTGGCGAGATGGCCATTGACTCCACGGAACGTGCGAGCCGCCGCTGCCGCCTTCGCCGCTGTCCAGGTTCCCGGGGTCTGAACATACTCGTACACGTGCCCGTTGCCGCCGGCGGACGGCGTCGAGAACTTGAATCCGGGCGGCACCGCCATCTGGCAGTTCGAGAACTGCGTCGTGGCTCCCGTGGTCCCCGGGTTGGTGATCTGATCGCCCGTGGTCGCCAGCGCAGTGACCAGCTGGCCGGCCGCGACCACGTCTCCGCCGAAGCCTATGTTGAACGAGGCGGGGCCTTCGCTCGGTACCGTCACGACGAACGCGCCAAACCATTGCGCGCCCTCCCCGTACCCGCTTGAATCGCATGCCGGGCTCTTGTAGAGATCGATCGTATGTTGACCCGGTGCACCGAACAGCGTGCCGGCGACCGTCACCACACCGCCATTGACCGTCGCGCTGGTCAGGTTGGGCCCGTTCCCGAGGTTCTCGCCGCCGGTGACACCCAGCCCTCCGTTGGCGTCGATCTGATTGATGCGGAACTCGTGCTGACCCGCACCCACGTAGATGCCGGCGCCCGCGTTGAACTTGATGACGTTCGGTGCGGTCCGGTCGTCCTCCTTGCCGCTGACGATGTTCCCGGTGCCAGCACTGATCTGGACGCCGTTGCCGCTGTTGCCGAGAGGCGCGCCGTTGATGTCCGTGCCGATATAGTTGCCACGGATCAGGTTATTGTCCGCTCCAGCATTGAAGATCAACACCCCCGCGCCGTAGTTGGCGGAGAGGACGTTCCGATCGACTGCAAGTGGACCCCCGACGACCGTGTTCGGCGCGCCGTCGATGCTGACGCCGGCGACTCCGAGCTGTGCATTGCCCAGCGCCCCTGTGCCCAGCGCGTTGGTGCCAATCAGATTGCTCTGGATGATGTTGCCGGAGGCGTTGCTTGTCTGGGTGCCGGCCGGACCCCCTCCGCAGGCCGCGCCGCCGCATATCGCGACACCAGCGAATCCGTCGTTGCCTGAAATAAGGTTCTGAATGACGGAGTTGCCCGGCGCCTTGCGCAGGTACACGCCGCTGTTGTTGTTTCCGAGATCCGCCATGCCTGAGGCGCTAATGCCGATGTAGTTGCCGCGAACGATGTTGGCTGTCGAAGGCGCCCCGTCGATGCGGACGCCCTCTCCGTTGTTACCGGAGATGAGATTGCGCGCACCGACCGCCGTTCCGCCGACGAAGTTGTTGGCGCCGTCAATGATCTGAAGCCCGCTGCCCGCATTGCCCAGATCCTGGGTTCCCGCGGCATCGGTCCCGATGTAGTTGGAGCTGATTTCGTTGTTGCTGCTGAGCACGGTGATTCCGTTGCCATTGAAACGGTTGATTGCAAGCCCTCGAACGACGCTGCCGTCGGAAGCCAGCACCAAGCCCGCCGTTGCACCCGCATTCGTCCCGTCCAGTTCAATCAGGGGCGACCCGGCGTACCCGGCTTGAGTTGTCGCGTCGATCACAATCGGCTTCGTCAGCTGCGGCAGCGGCGATGTCGGCGCAATCGTATGGACTCCCGCTCCCGGTATCGCAAACGAGATGAAGCCGCCGCCAGCCTGCGCGTTCGTGTCGACGATTGCCTGTCGCAGGGAACCGGGTCCGCTGTCACTCGTGTTCGTTACTGTCGCTGTTCCGGGAACAACTCCCGTGGACGATGCCGTCGTGGATGGGGGCGTGTTGCTGCCCGTATTCGCTGACTGCGACGTCGCCGTAATCGTCACCGTGGAGGTCACAGTCTGGCAGGTGTCCGACAGCATCGGACAGAAGGGCTGGATGCCGTCGTTCGGCGGCGCTCCCGGCCCGGTCAGCACATCCTTGTCCCATATCCGCAGCGTGATCTTGATGTGTTCACCAGGCGCTACAAGGACCGTGGCATTGGTGATCGACGGATCGAGGGGGTTCGGCAGCGTACCGGGCGTGATGTTCGGATTCGTGATGTTGAACAGCACCTGGTTCTGGCCAGCCTCTGTCAATGTGCATCCGACGGCGGTCGGGGTCTTGTAGACTCGACGCCCGATCAACTGGAACAGATAGGGCGAGGTCTGACCAAAGACGGAAGCCTTCACCTGATACGACGTCGTCGTATTGCCCTGATTGTCGAGATCCATTGAAAAGTCGGTCAGCGAACCATTCTCAATGTCGGCGTTCTCGATATCGGCATTCTCGATGTCAGCGTTTTCGATGTCCGCATTTTCGATGTCGGCGTTCTCGATGTCCGCGTTCTCGATGTCGGCGTTCTCGATATCCGCGTTCTCGATGTCGGCGTTCTCGATATCCGCGTTTTCGATATCCGCGTTCTCGATATCGGCATTCTCGATGTCGGCGTTGTGCAATTCCTGGTTCTCGATGTCGGCGTTCTCGATATCGGCATTTTCGATGTCGGCATTCTCGATGTCGGCATTGATAATCGTCGAGCCCACCACGACGGCGCTCTCCGTCACATTGACGCGAATCTGCGGGTACTTGATGCTGGACACGACAAATACCGTGCGAGTGATGGATGACTTGGGCGGAATGATGACGTCCGTCGAAAGAACCGCCGGCGGCAGCGGAATAGTCGGTGGCGTCGAATAGGCCTCGAATGGAACCTGCTGGAACGTGACGCGGCTATCAGACGGCAAGTTCGCCGGGGGCACGATCGTCATCGTGAACGTTCGCTGCTGACCTGTGTTGTTTCGCACGAGCACGGGGAACGTGCGCTGGATTCGGTCCGCTGGATTGTTGTTCTTGATTGAGGGCTTCGAATTCGTCGGTGCCGCGACGAACACGTCCGGCGTAATCTGCGACATGTACACATTGGCATTACGTGTCTTGGTCGGCGGATTCGTGCCGGAACACGCGGCGGTGCCGGGAGCCATGTATGGCAGTGCCGCTCCCTCCTGGGTGTCCGAATCAGGCTCTGCCGGGAATGTACCGACTTTGGCGTCCCGATTATCGGTCCAGAATGCATAAAACGTCCGCGCGGCCGTCGTGTCCAGTGCGGCGTTCGTACCGTCATTCGGCAGCCACGTGGTCGTTAGACCGTTCTGCTGCGCCAAATACGCGAGTCCCGCGACGTCGATGACGTCGCCGATGAACGGCCGCGTTCCGCCGGCGTACAGCTTGAGAATCGCCCGATTGAATTGCAGATACTTCAAGTGCGTATCCCCGTTCGGATCCTCGTAGTCGCCGACGAGGTACCTGGAGATTCGCGGCGCCGTTGCCTCCGGCGACGCGTCCTGCAGGATGCCGTATTTTGTCCAGGTCAGCGTGCCGTTCTGCTGCAGCGTAGCCTGAGCGCCACGAACATCCATCGTGTGGCGGAAGGGATAGATCTCCTTTATGAAAAAATCGAAGAGCCCGTAGCCGAATTTCGAGGCAACGTCATCATGAAAGTCGACCCAGACGGCGTTGAGCTTGCCGCCGACGGACGTCAGCGCCGGCATGATCTGGTGTCCCGGCGCATTGGCGTCGTTGTCAATCGCCATCGGCGGTGAGTTCCAATTGAGACCGTCCATCGTGCTCATAACGACGACACGCGACTGGCCTGCGTTGGCAAACCCGCGCGCCGCGACGGCGACATACAGGCGGCCCCATTGATCGGTCGCAGTTGACGGAAAGGAATTCATGCGGAACGTCTTCGATGATGTACCTTGATCGACGGGCAGAAACGCTTGCGGCATTGGTATCGGCGTGCCCTTCGTAAAGCTCTTTCCGCCATCGACCGACTTCGCGACGAGGATCTGGTTCGGATCCCCTTTGGATGATGCAAACTGCCGCCACACCACGTAAATCGCGCCGTTCGGCGCAACAGCCACGCTCGCGCTCTGGGTGATTGCATAGCCCTCCGACAGCTTCGTCGCCGGCCCGTCGAGCGATGCGCCGCAATTGCTCGAGCGCGCGTAATACACCTTCGTGCGGATCACATCGTCGCTGTTGCCGACGAAGACCGTCCAGGCAAGATGTACGGTGCTCGCCGGGATGGTCGCTGTTTTGCCCGCGGCAGTCGTCACGCTACATGTCCCCGCGCCCTGCGTCACGGTCAGCGTCGGCTTGTCGATGTAGTTTCCCGCGCTCCCGTTGTCCCACGCTTTGGTGTCGATGTACGAGATGGCGCTTTCAGGCTGCTTGATGCTCTCGTTCGTGTTCCTGTCGAGGAATCGCGCGACCGCAACCTTGCCAATGTTCGAGCCGCGATTGTAGGCGATGAAGCTATACGCGAAGAAGCCGCCGGCGCCCGCGCGTACCGTGGGATCGGCAGCGGTTGTCAGACCGTAGACTGGCGATGCTTTTCCGATCGCGGTCTGGTCCTGCAGATACCCGGGCATCAGCGTGCTGTACCAGGTTTGTCCGCAGTCGACCGACGTGTACCACCCGACCCACGCGTCACCGATTTCCTTGTCGCCAGGCAATCCCGGCACATTGACGGCGCGGTAATCGTTTGCACCGCCGAGCAAGCGGCACGGGTTCTTCGTCGACACCGCGCCGGACGGCTCGTTCTGCTTCTGCAGCCACGGGTCGCCGCCTGGAAATGCTTTTCCGGTGACCATGTTGATGTTCTGGCCGGGAGTCTGGCCGTGCAGGAAGACCGAACCGATTGCGAGCGCAGCAGTCAACGCAAGCGCAAGGCGACGGATTGCCATCGAATTCCTCCGGAAATTCGTTTGCGATCGACGACTCGTACGTGGAAGTAGACGTTGGAAAGAGCGGCGATTATACGCGGAAAATGCGGGCCGGGGATGAAATTCGGGACCCTCGTGGGTAAAAAACGCACCAAGATCGTATCAAATCGCGTCCTTCTTCAATTGATTTGTCTGAAAAACAGAATAGTACCTGGTACGTTTGTACTTAGTCTGCTCAGTGAACGCGTTGGAACGAACGCGCGAAAGCAGCGAATGCGCATCTACTGATCGCATGCTCATCGCAACCATCAGCGAATAACTATCCGCCCCGTCCAGATGTTGCCCGCGGCCTGCGTCGGCGGTGGGTTGTCATGATCGTGGAAGCCGCAGGTGCGAATCACGACGAGATTCCCGGTCTCGCGGCTCTGGCCGGGACTCAGCGCGCCGACATTATTAATGGCGCTGCACTCGGGATCATTGTGTTCGGGATGCGGATCGCACGCCATGTTGTGCGGCCGCGAGTCGTTGTTCACGAACAGCACTTGGCTGCCTGCGGGCACCGTCAGCTCCTTGGGACTGATACCACTCGGCGTGAGCGTGAACGTGTAAGGATTCGTGGCGGGAGGAGTGGAGGGGGTCGACGGTGAGCCGCCGCATGCCGCGATCGCAAGGCAAATGAGCGTGAGCGCGACTCGCACGCTTCATTATCGGATGTGTGAGGGTCGGCAGGAAAGTGCGCAGAATAGTCGGCCTGAAGGCCGGCGCCACCGGTGGGTGGCGCTGACCTTCAGGTCAGCCGGTCCTACTAGTCCGGTGGTGCTGACTTTCAGGTCAGCCACGATCCTACTGAATAACTATCCGGCCCATCAGCGAGCCATTCCCCGAATCGTTGTGATCGTGATACGTGCATGTGCCGGTCCCGGAGAATCCGAGCGTACTCTTCGACTGCCCGGGCGAAAGGAGCCCCACGTTGTTGATCGACGGGCAGTTGGTGTGCGCCGGATGCGGATCGGACTGCATCTGGTGCGATCGCGTGTCGTTGTTCACGAACGTGACGCTCTGTCCCACGGAAACCGTGACCTGCGATGGGCTGACGCCGCCGCTCCCGATCGTGATGGTCGCGCCAATTGGTCCGACGGCGCTCGTCGCGCCGACCACGGGTGAGGATCCGCCGCCACCGCCCCCAGACGGTCCCGTCGGCGAGTTGCCCCCGCCGCACGCGGCGAGCGTCACGAGCGCTGCCGCTGCCACTGTTTCTGCCGCAAGAATTCGAAAACCGAGCTTCACGTCTTCCTCCTCTTCATCCGAGCGGCTTCGCCCCTCGGATTCCCCTACACCGTCGCTCGCGGGGCCCCTGCCCCGCTCCGCTCCGCTGGCTCGCTTCGCTACCGCTCGCTCGCGTGGGTTTTTCGCGCAGCCTAGAAAAATTTCCGCGCGATGTTGAACCCGATGTACCAGTTGTCGTTGTTGAACGCGCCGTTCGCGGCGAGCTGTCCCAGCGTCGTGCCGAACCCGTTCGACACGTTCAGCTGAAACAGGTGTCCGCCGGCACGGCCTTCGAGCGCGAAGCTCACCTGGTCGGCGCCAGGCTCGAATCCGGAGAGCCGCGGCGTGATTTCCGCGGTCAGGTACATTGACGGCCGGACGCGCACGCGCGTCCCGAGGCCGACCATGAGCGTGTTGTTGTCGGACCCTGCGTTCGCGGCAGGGTTCGTGTTGAACACCCACAGGGGTTCGGCGTACACCGACGCGCGGCGTCCGACGTACTTGGACAGCGCGAGCCCGAGCGCGCTCTGATGCTGCTGCTTCAGGTTATTGCGCCCCTCCAGCGTCGCGATGAGATCCAGGCCCGCGCGATCGCCGCGTCGCTCGTTCAGGAAGTTGTGCTGGCCGAAGATCTGAATCGTGCGATCGCTCGTGCGATGAACGCCGAGCTGCGTGCCGCTTGCGAGCCCGTACCGAAGCTCGAGGCCGACCTGTGCAGCGGAATCGAGTCCGAACAGATCCGACGCAAGATCGCCGACGTCTCCCTGCCCCAGTGCACGCGTGAACCGGTGCGTCACGCGGAACGCCCACTTGTGCAGCGGCATGCGCAGCGTCGTCGGGAGCGCAACCAGATTGAAATCCGGTTGAAGCGCGTCGACGCGAACGTCAGGATCAGATTCGTTCATATCCGGCGCCGGTGCCGGTGTGGCGGTCTGTTGTGTGGGCTCCTGTGCGGACGCCAGGATCGGTGCCAGAACGCACGCGGCGCTGAAGACAACGGCTCGGAAATACTTCATCGACGGCTCCTCTCGCAAACGCGGTGCCGCCGATTATGCGCGGAAGCTTCAGTAGAAATGTGCCTTGCGAGGCTGGCGATTACCCGCGGCGTAAGCCGTTACACGTGGCGTAATCGAAGCCGTTATTCGACGCGGTGTTTTGCGAGGTAGTAACTGAGGGCGCGCTGGCTGATGCCCATGACTTCCGCGGCGTCCTTTTTCACACCGCCCGAGCTGGCCAGCGCCCGACGCACGGTTTCACGCTCCGCCCAGTCGAGGTTCTGCCGCAGGTTCAGCGACGGCAGGGCTGACGGCGTCGCCGTGTTGACACCGACGATGCGGACAACTTCGGGGCCGATGATCGGCGTCGGCGACAGCACGACCGCGCGCTCGAGCGTGTTCTCCAGTTCTCGCACGTTGCCGGGCCACTCGGCCGTCTGCAGCGCCTCGATGACCCCAGGCTCCACCCCCTCGATCCGCTTTCCCGCCCGTTGTGCATGCTTCGCGATGAAATGCTCCACGAGCACCGGGATGTCCTCCCGCCGTTCGCGCAGTGGGGGGATATGGACGGGGATCACGTTCAGGCGGTAGTACAGGTCCTCCTGGAACCGGCCGTCGGACACCATCTGCCGCAGATCGCGGTTCGTGGCCGCGATGACGCGCACGTCGACCTTCTGCGTGCGCTCCGATCCAAGCGGCTCGAACTCGCGCTCCTGCAGGACGCGCAGCAGCTTCGCCTGCAGCGCCGGCGACATCGTGCCGATCTCGTCGAGAAAGATCGTTCCGCCATCGGCCAGCGCGAACTTTCCTTTCTTGTTCGTCGCCGCGCCGGTGAACGCGCCGCGCACGTGGCCGAAGAGCTCCGACTCCAGCAGCGTTTCCGGGATCGCCGCGCAATTCACCTTGATGAGCGGCATCTCGCGCTGCGCGCTGTGGTAATGGATGGCGCGCGCGATCATTTCCTTGCCCGTGCCGGTCTCGCCCGTAATGAGGATCGTGCTCTTCGACTTTGCAACGACGCGGGCCGTGTTGATCACTTCCTGCATGCGGCGGCTGCGCCCGACGATGCCGTAGTGATTGAATTCGGCGTCCCGCTCGCTGATCAGATATCGATGCTCGGTGCTGAGGCGCTGATGGTCCAGCGCACGGCTGACGACTACGAGCAGCTCGTCGATCTCGAAGGGCTTCTGCAGGTAATCCAGCGCCCCGAGCTTCATCGCTTCGATCGCGCTCTCCACCGTCGCATGCGCCGTCATCATCAGGATCTGCGGCCGCTCGCCGGCGGCCGTCGAGGCGACCAGCTCCCGTATCAGGTCGAGGCCGGTCATGTCCGGCATCATGTTGTCGACGACGAGCACGTCGAACAGCCGCTGTCCCAGGAGCCGCTGCGCTTCGCGTGGGTTGCCGGTGGCAACGACGTCGTGCCCGTCGTCGCGGAGCGCGGTCGCCAGCGCATTCAGAATCTTCGTCTCGTCGTCGACGAGAAGGATGGAGCCCGTACTCACGTGTCAGTCTCCTGAGCTCGCGGGAAGATCGATCCGTACCGTCGTGCCTGCGCCGCGGCGGCTTGCGACAGTGATCGTGCCACCGAGCCCGTCGATGATATTCCGCGTAATCGCAAGCCCGAGCCCCGTGCCGGTCTTGCGGGTGGTGAAGAACGGGTCGAAGACGCGCGCGAGGTCCTCGGGCGCGATGCCGATCCCATGGTCCTCGACCTCGATGAGCACGCGTCCACTGCCGGTCCGCCGCGTGCCGATGCGCACCCTGCCGTCGACCCGCACCGCTCCGGCCGGCTCGGCGAGCACGGCATGCCTCGCGTTGGTCAGGATGTTGACGAGCGCGAGCCGCAGCCGCTCGCCGTCGGTGACGATCGGCGGCACGTCGCGCTGCAGGTCGGCTTCCACGCTGATGTCGGGCGCGTCAGCCGTCGCGGCGCGGACCGCGTCCTGGCAGAGCGCGTTCACATCGACCCTCGAGAGGTCGAACTTGATCGGCCGCGCGAAGTCCAGCACCTCCGACACGATGTGGTTCAGCCGCGTGACCTCTTCATCAATGTCGGCGACAGCCGCCTGGGTTCGCTGGGATCCGGACTCCTGCTTCAGCGACCGCAGCGCGGTCTTGATGATCATCAGCGGGTTCCGGATCTCGTGCGCCACGACAGTCGAGAGCCGGCCGAGCGACGAGAAGCGCTCGCGCTGCGCCGCGTCGCGCTGGAACCGCGCGATCGACTGGGTCATCGTGTTGAACGTGCTGGCCAGGAGACGCGCGTCTTCGTCTTCCCACCGGCCGCGCGGCGAGAGCGCGATCTTCTTCGTCAGGTCCCCTGTCGCCGCCATCTCGCGCATCGTGGCCGTGATCGTCCCGAGGGGGCGCGTGACGGTGCGTGCGACCGCATAGCTCACCAGCGTCGCGGCGAACACCGCAAGGATGGCGGTGCCCGCGAGCTCGCGATGGACGATGTTGAGAAACTGCAGTCGCTCGGTCCGCGAGCGGAGAATCAGGGCCGTCGGTGCGCCCGGATCGTCGGTCGATCCCACGGGTCCTCCCGCCGCCGGCGCGATGGGCAGCTTGCGGCTCGTGACGACGTACTCGCTGTCACCGAGCTTGATCGTCCGCACTCCCTCCATGCCTGCGAGCGGCGCCAGGCTCGCATTGAAGTCACGCGGCAGCGTGGACGCCTGAACGCGGCCGTCGACGGCAAAGGCGATCTCGCTGTTGGTCAGCGCCTTGAAGCGCGCCGCGGCCTCCTCGTCCAGGCTGAAGCCGGCGCTCACGGTGCCGAGCACCTGTCCACTGACGACGCTCGGGACCGACACGACCTGAATTACGCCGCCGCGAACGGGCCACAGCGAGACCGCTTCGCGTCCCTGCGTCGCCAGTCGAATCGCCTGCTCGGCCGCGGCGTTGCCGCGCGGCGCCTGCAGGCGGCCCGCTTCCGCCACCACCTGTCCCGACGGATTTGTGACCAAGAACAGGTCCGAGCCGATCACGCGCTGATACTCGTCGGCCAACGGCCGTATGGTCTCGGGATCGGAGTTCGTATCGAGCGCGGCCTTCAGCCGGGGCAGATCCGCGATGAGCCGCGTCTCGCGGCTGAAATGGCCGAACAGCGTGGTCCGATACTCCTCGAGCAGCGTGCCCGCTTCCTGCAGCCCGCGCTGCAGCTCGTTCTCGGCTTGCGCCGTCACCGCGACATTCACGCGGTACACGGCGACGGAAATGGCGAGCACCGCGAGGAGCGCGCTCGCAAAGAAGATGCGATTGGTGAGCGAAGAGAACACGGTCATCGCCGGCCGAGGGAGAAGTTCACCTCGACATCGCCGCCGGAGTCGGGCACGACGACGCGCCGCGATTCGAGCGGCGCCGACTCGTTCCACGCGACGACGTTGTACGCGCCGGGTGGCACATTCTCGAGGTGGTAGGAGCCGTCCTCGTCAGAGACTGAAAAGTGCCGATGCGCAAACACCAGGATGAACGCGCTCATGTGCGAGTGGATGTCGCAGAAGACGCGCACGATCCCCGGCTTGTCGAATTTGATCGCCTTCGATCGCCCCGCCGCGTAGCGGCCCAGGTCGAACGTCTTCGTCTTGGAGAGCGAAAACACGTTGTGGTAGGTGCGATCGTTGTTCGGAAAATCGACGGTCGTGCCCGCGACGATGGCGAGGATGTGCGGCTCGAACGCCTCGTTGCGCTGGTCGAGGCGCGGGCGGGGCTCTTCGCGCGCGTCGAACGCCGCGCGTGGTGCCGGGTCGAGATACACGACGCTGCGGCGATCTGGGGGCGGATGCGCCACGCTCATCGCGACATCGGTGACCACGACACGTCCCGTGCCATCCGGAGCGCCGCCGCGGACCTCGACGCGTCCCCTGATCGTGCCGGTTGCCGCCGTGCGCGCGGGTGCACCCGGCGGCGGGAGCGCTGCGCCGAGCGCCGCGATCACCAGAAACAGACGTGACAGCATTCAGAACCAGTACGCGAGTTGCCCGGCGAAATACGTTCGTTGCCTGTCGCGCCCGGCCTCGCGCCAGTTCCCCTGTACCACCGCGCGCAGCACGAGATTGCGCTGCACGTAATACCCGACGCCTCCCTCGACGCGTTTCACCGGCGCCTCCCACGGAGCGCCCGCCGGTTGAACGAGTGTGCCGTGAAGTTCCGAGAAGCCGAGACGATCGGCGCGTCCCGAGAGGAAGACGCGAGGCGCGATGCGGTAGCGCCCTTCGACCCACGCGGCCGCGGCGCTGACCGCGCGCGTGCCGGAGGGCGTGAGCGCGGATGGAAATCCCCAGCGGGACCACACCATCTCGCCGCGCGCGATCCAGTGATCGCGGGAGTACTCGATGTCGGCGCCCAACGTGCGCTGCACGGGGGAGGTCGTGCCCTCGACCGTGCGGGACAGCCACGCACCACGCGCCGCGGAGCCGCCGATGATCAGTCCCACCGCGGGCGTGATGACCGCGCGCGCGGCGATCTGTTTGCCGCCGTTGTCATCCGACACCCGCGGACTCGAGAGCGTTCCGTTCGTCACCGCCGTCGAAAGCTCCACGGGTCCGGGTTTCCACGTCACCTGGACGCCGGTGTCCCACTCGAACGCGCTGATCAGCGGGATGCCCGGTCCCGGTTCCGCCGAACCGACGGGGAAGCTCGAACGCCAGCCGCGCGCGCGCATGCGCAGGAGATCGTCGGCGGTCGCAGGCACCGCGTCGGTCCGGAGCGACGTCAGGTATTGATAGGCGAGCGGGTAGCCGATCACCGGATTGCCCACTCCGTAACCGGTGCGCGCGAACGCGCCAAATGTCGGCGGAATCCGCCCGGCCTGAATGTCGAGCGCGTGCGCGCGCCACGGACGCGCGCGCACGTACGCCGCGTACGGCTCGGGGTGTTCCATGTCTTCCGAGCGCACTTCACCGACGAGCGCCAGCCACGACGCCGGACGATAAACGCCCGACAAGCTGAGGCGCATCAGCTTCAGCGCGTTGTGTTCGTAATCGGTGTAGTTGAAAAACGCGACCTTGTCGCCATTGCCAACGGTGGCGGTGATCTCGGCGCCGACCGTGACGCGTCCATCGAACGCGCGGAAGGGACCTTCAGGCAGCGGCTGCGCGTTCGCGCGCGCCGCGGGCAACACGCAGAGCAGAACGAGAAGCAGGTGGATCGAGCGGAACTTCGTGATTCCCAAGGGTACTACGTCCTTGATTGGCGCCCCCGCGAGGTATATAAACGATAGAGCGCTAATGGAACGCCGTTCCATATAGTGGAACGTGGCTAGGCCAGCCATAAAGCTGGCCCACACACCTGAGGCAATGCAGCAGCCATCCGGCAAGGACGCGCAGACGTCGCTCGAGAAAGCGCTCGACGTGTGCGAAGCGCTGGCCGGCGTGCAGCGCGGGCTCAGCGTCTCGGAGCTCGCCCGTCTCGTGCGCCAGCCGCCTCCGACCGTGCATCGGCTGCTCGGGATCCTGAAACGGCGCGGCTTCGTGCGCCAGGACGAAGACACGGCCCGCTACAGCCTCACGCTGAAGATGCTCGACCTGAGCTTCCGCGTGCTCGGCCGATCGGAGCTGCGGCTGCACGCCTACCCGGTGCTGCGCGAGTTCGTGCTGCGGAACGGGATCCGCGCCTTCATCGCGGTTCCGGGCGCGGGGGAAGTGACGTACTTGTGGCGCGTCGGCCCCGATGAAGTCGGCATGCATACGACGTACGGACGCGAGATGCCGGTGCACTGCGCGATGTACGTGGACGCGACGGCGAAGCGGCGATTGAGCTGCCTGAAGCTCGAAGAGCCGCGCGACGTCGCGGCGCCGGAACGCATCGCGGTGCGCTTCGGCGAGCTGCACGCGCAGCAGATTCAACGGCTGCTCTGCACGTGCGCGCCCGTCTACGACTACACGGGACGTCACGTCGCGCGTGTCGGCGTGTTCACGCATGCGGCCGATGAGCAGCCGTTCGTGAGGGATCAAACCGCCGCGTCGATGGATCTCGCGCGGCGGATTTCCCTGCGGCTCGGCCATCTGCCGACCGCGGCGATGGCGCTCGGCGCGTAGGAACGCGGTTCGCGACTCGCGGTTCGCGATTCGCGATTCGCGATTCGCGATTCGCGATTCAGGGATTCAGGGATTCAGGGATTGCCGATTCGCGATTGAGTGATTAGGGATTCCCGATCAGGGATTAGGGATTCACTCGGAGGGAGAGAGAAGACGTGGCTTATATCATCTGCGAGCCCTGCATCGGCACGAAGGACACCGCGTGCGTCGACGTGTGCCCGGTGGACTGCATTCACCCGAGGAAGGACGAGCCGGACTTTGCGACGGCGGAGATGCTGTACATCCATCCTGACGAGTGCATCGACTGCGGCGCCTGCGTACCGGCGTGCCCGGTGGAGGCGATCTTCGCGCTGGATGAAACCCCGGAGAAGTGGAAGAACTTCATCCCGGTCAACGCCCAGTATTACGAAAAATAATTGGCTGCTGGCGGCTGGCGGCTGGCGGCTGCGAGCTGGAAACTGGACGCTGGAGACTGACATGGGCCTCATCGAGCACAAGTTCGACGACAACTTCATGACGACCAACGTCGACAAGGTGCTCACCTGGGCGCGCGAGTCGTCGTTGTGGCCGCTCGGCTTCGGCCTCGCGTGCTGCGCGATCGAGATGATGGCGGCCTCCGCATCGCGCTTCGACATCTCGCGGTTCGGCGCGGAAGTCTTCCGCGCCTCTCCGCGCCAGGCGGACCTGCTCATCGTCGCCGGCACGGTGACGAAGAAGATGGCCCCCGTGCTGCGGCGGCTGTACGACCAGATGCCGGAGCCGAAGTGGGTCATCTCGATGGGCAGCTGCTCGAACGCGGGCGGTCCGTTTCCGACCTACAGCGTGCTCCAGGGAGTCGACAAGATCGTGCCGGTCGATGTGTACGTCTCAGGGTGTCCGCCTCGCCCCGAAGCGCTCCTTTACGGGCTGATGCGCCTGCAGGACAAGATTCGGCGCGAGAGCACCGTGCTCCGCAAAGAGCGCGTCATTCGCGCGGGTGCATCGGAAGCGACGCTCCTCGAGCAGCCCGCAGGGGAAGTAGGCTAACCGTGCGCCGATTCGGACAGGCATTCCGGACGTTCTTTCTCGTCGATATTCTCAAGGGCCTCTGGCTGACGCTGAAGTACACGCCGCAGCCTGCCTTCACGTTTCAGTACCCCGCCGAACGGCGTCCCGTGGCGCCGCGCTTCCGCGGCGTGCTGCGGCTGCAGGTCGAGCCGCAGACCGGCGCGCAGACCTGCATTGTCTGCGACCAATGCGCGAAGGCGTGCCCTGACGATCTGATCGCGCTCGGCGGGCACCGGGAGCCGGGCCAGAAGATCAAGATCCTGGATTACTTCGATTTCAATCTCTCGCGCTGCTCGTTCTGCGGCCTGTGCGCCGAGGTGTGCCCCACCAAGCCGGTGAAGGCGCTCATCATGAGCGAGGAATACGAGCTTGGCAGCTACAGCCGCGCCGAGCAGGTGCTGCGCATCGACGAGATGTATGACGGCCGGCCCGCGGTGCACTACACACATTGAGGGCGACAAGCGACAAGCGACAAGCGAACCGCGCTCTTACTCGCAGCCGCTCGTGCGCGGAATGAGACGCGGGGCGCCAGCCGCACCTGAGGGGTCGATCGCATAGAGATTCACGCCGCGTGGGTGAGTCGCGATCGGCTGCCGATCGAGCGCGGCGAGCGTCTGCTGCGTCTTGAACTTCTCCCGGAACTCCGCCAGTTCGGACGCTTCGAGCAGGATGTATGGCTTCGACCCGTGGCTTTTCAGATACGCGACGGAGCGGTCCAGCCATTCAGCGTCTAACCACTCATAGCGCAGCGTCAGCCGGCCTGAGTAGTACCGCACGCTGCCACTATGCAGGATCGCGATCACGACCGCGTTCGGCGGCAGCTCCCGAGCGACGAAACGGCCCACGTCCGAGTACTTCTCTTCCCCGTGTCCGAGGTCCAGCACGCCCTGCTCCTTCGAGACACGGATGCCCCGGTCCACGCCCACCAGCATAAACACCAGCATCAGCACGGCGCGAGCTTTCCGGCCAAATCGCGTGGACCCGGACCACACCGCGTCAGCAGCGAGCGCGAACATGACGGGAAAGGCGGGCAGCACGAAGCGCAGAAACCACCACGCATGGAACGGGACATACAGCAGGTAGCACGCGAAGACGCCGGCGACGAACGCGAGCAGCACAACACGCACCAGCAATGGGCTCAGACCCCATTGTCTAGTCTCGCGCGGTGGGATCTGACCCCATCGCACAAACGGCGCGGCGACACACAGAAAAACCAGCGGCCCCTGTGTCTGCCACAGCCATCGCGAGAAATGCGAGACATTGGTGCCGACGTTCTTCATGCTGAAGAGCGGGGCGATGTCGCCGTAGCCGGATTCCAGCGCTGAGCCGTACAGCTCGCGATTGAACATCGCGACGAATGCGATGAACGGAAGACAGGAGAGCGCAAACGTCAGCATGCGCCACATGCGCGCGCGTTCGTTCCCAAACGCGAGCAGCACAACAGGGAAGACCAGCAGTGGCGCGAGGTTCGGCCGCACGGCAATCGCCACGCCCGCCGCCACGCCCGCGAGGGCAGCGGCAAACGCCCGCGGAGGCCGCCACGCCATCACGATCGCGCCCGTCCAGAGCGCAGTCGCCGGCACGTCGCTCATCGACCAGAGCGACATGAAGATCAACGTCGGGCTCGTTGCCGCGATGAGGGCAGCGACGATGCCCGTCGCCGGTCCCGACAATCGGGCGCCGAGCACGTAGGCGAGGAGGATCACCAGCGCGGCGCACACGGGCGCGACGAAGAACGCTCCGCACCCGCCCGTGATCTTCATGGATGCCGCCATCAGGAGCGGGAGACCCGGCGGAACGGTCGACACGATCGTGTGGTTCTCGGCCGGCCTGTATCCGAGCGGGCTGAACGTCCACTCGGCATAGGGCCAGGGGACGCCCGCGACGAAATCCTGATGGACGTGTAAATGGCCGCTCAGCCAGAGCCGCGCCTGGCTGACGTAAGCGTAGGTGTCGGGCGCCGTACGCGAGGCCGATCGCCAGCACTACGGCAGCGGCCATCGCAGCGCTCCATGGCGCGAGCCGCGCGCCCACCCTGGTGGTGCGCTCGATCAGCCCTTCCCGCTCGTCCGCGCGGAGCAGCCTCAGCGCAATCGCGCCGGTGAGGAGCGCGAAGAGGAGCGGGCGCAGCGCACCGTGTGCGGAGAGGCGCATTCCCGCCACGCGGGTGTAGAAGCCGCCGGTCACGGCGACGAGGAGCGCCAGCGCACCGCCGGCGATTGCGAGCGTGAGCAGGACGCGCGAGGCGGTGCGGCGCGTCACATGCGTTCGAGCGAACGACGCGCCTTCAGGCGTTCGGCGCGGCGCCGGTCTGCCTCCGCGGCGCGCCGCCGGTCCTCCTCGGTCTCGAGGATTAGCCCCGGGATCGGGACGCGGTGGCTGTCGCGATCGACTGCGACAAACGTCAAGTACGCGCGGCTCGTCATCTGTCGTCGTCCCGTCAGCGTCTCCTCGGAGAACACTTCCACTTCGACCTCGAGCGACGTGCTCCACACGGCGGTCACGCGCGCTTTCAGGATGATCAGATCGCCCACCTTGATCGGGTGCAGGAACTGCAGCCCGTCAACCGCCGCCGTGACCAGCAGGCTGCGCGTGTGCCGATGACAGGCAATCGCGCCGGCGATGTCGATCAGGTGCATCACCGTCCCGCCGAGGATGTACCCGAGCGGGTTCGCGTCGTTCGGCAGCACGACCTGCACCATCTCCGTCTGCGATTCGGAGGGCTTCTTCAGCTTCAAAGAATCCGGCATCGGAACGCTAGTTCTGGCAGTTGCGATCGATGAAGGCTTTCAGGGTGCAGCGGAGCTCCGAGGGGAGGTCGTCTTCGCGGATGGAGCGGAGGAGGGACACGGTCGATTCGTAGGTCTTGAGCTGCGCCACGCAGCGCGGACACCTGGAGAGATGCTGCTCGAGCTGCGCGTGAACCTCGCCGGGAAGGTTGTGTTCAACGAAGTCCGCGAGGAGGCTTACGACGTCAGTGCAGCGGGGTTTGGCCACAGTCAGTCCGGCTGTGTGATCTGTGTGCGGGAAACCCGCTCTCGTGAGAGAGCGGGTTTTCCCGACAGTGGCTAGAAGTCGTACCCGATCCAGACCGAGAACCTGGGCTTGCGGAACCACTTGCTTCCGGAAACCCCTTCCCGGATCCCCTGGTAAGCGAAGACGTAATCCTCGTAATCCTTGTTCAGCAGCGTGCGCCACGACCAGTCGAAGTGGATCGGGAACCCGAGCGCGAACGTCTCGAGCCCGAGGCCGTAGGACGCGCGGCCATCCACGAGCTTCAAGCCCCCAATCGCCTGCGGTGGCCCGAACACGGGATCGTAGGTCAGCGTCTGGTAGTTCGGCTGGAATCCGAGGAGCGGCGTCACGGTGATCGGGTCGCGCGTCCACACCTTCATCTTCACGCCCTCATATCCCGCGGCGCCGATGTTCGCGAACGCGATGCCCCGGAGCCCGCCGATCACGCCGAGCGGCGTGAGCGCCGCTTCGATCAACGGGAAGCGCAGCTCGCCGTCGAGGAAGAACGCCTTGTTGCCGAGGAACTCGAGGTAGTCGTAGCCGCGCAGCTCCGAGTTGCCACCGAAATACATGTAACCGGGGAACTCCCCCCAGCTCTTGAATCCGCGCGCGCGGAACGCGAGCACGCCGTTGGTCGCGAGCCTCGTGTAGTGGCGCGCGTCGATGTCGGCCGTCTGCCGCGACAGGAACCTGCCAAGGCTCGGCGCGTATTCGTACCCCGCGCGCACCGTGTTTCCTGCGAGCGGCCCGTATTCACGGAAGACGGTGGTCTCCTGCACATACGAGAGGCCGATCGGCAGGAAGCTGCCCGATGAGAACAGCGTGCGCCCGTACTGCGAGATCTGATATTGATCCGCAACCTGCTGCAGCCCCGGGTCGTTGTATCCCTGGTTGTACTGGAAGAGCCCCGTCGAGAGCTCCACGCGCGCGTACCGGTTGAACGGGTAAATCCCGAACGCGGTGACGCCGCGCATCGTCTGCGTCGCAATCGCCTGGTCGCGGCTGACGAACGCGTACTGCTGATCGTAGAGCAGGCCCGGATTGTACCCGTAGTAGAACTGTGTCATCGAGTACGCCTGCAGCGCGTACTGGAAGCGGCGCGACAGGTTCAAGTACGAGAACGACATCGTCCGGTACTGCGCCACCGACGACGCGTACAGGTCGAACTGCTTGTCGCCGAGCACGTCGCTGAAGGTGACCTGGGTGCCGCCGAACAGGTCGCCGCCGCTCGTCACGCCGACGTTGACCGGCGGGCGACCCTCGAGGAACAGCTTCTCGAACGTCCCTTTGTTGTGGATGTTCGACTTCACCAGCGTGTGCGTCACCGGCGGCTGGAAGTCGATGATCGGTCCGGGGCTGCCGAAGTCCGCGCTGGCCACGGTGTGCAGCGGCTCTTCGCGCGGCAGCGTGTGGATGCCGTACTCCCCCTTGTAATAGGTGACGAAGGCGATTTTGGCCGGCTTCGTGTCGCGCAGCACGATCGGCGAGACGTTGCCCGTGAGCGTGTCGGTGTACTGCTTCAGCTCGCCGCTCTTCAGGGTCAGCGTCCAGATGTTGTAGATCTCGCTGTTTCGCGCGACCTCCGGATCGACGATCGGCTGGTTGGGATCGATGGCCGTCGACGGGAACACGATCGTGTCGTTGTCGATGAACTGGGCCCCGCCGTCGTCGTGGGTGCCGAAGGTGATCTGCGTCTTCGTCCCGGTCGCGAGATCGAGCTTGAACAGTTTGTCGTTGCCGCTCACGCGCGCGAGGTAGAGCAGGTACGTGCCGTCCGGCGAATACGTCGGCGCGTAGTCGCCGAACGCGTCATTGGTGACGTTCTTGACTTCTCTTGTGTCGAGATTGACGACGTAGATGTCGGCGACCGCGCCGCGCATGGCCGAGAACGCGACCTCTCGCCCGCTCGGGCTGATGTCGGGCGACTCGGGGCCGTCGACGTTCTTCAGCTCGATCCGCTGCTCCACTTTCTTCGTGACGACGTTCTGCAGGATGAGCGTCTTGTTTTTCTCCGTCCGCGCGAAATAGGCGACGCGATCGCCGGCCGGCGCCCAGGACATCCACGACACGGCATTGTTCCGGAACCCGCCGGGCGTCGAGATGTACTCGTAGCCGCGATCCTTGTTGAAGCCGTTGGTGAGGTTCCGGATGACCTTCCCGTCCTTCGTGGACATCAGCACGATGTCGAGCTCCTGGTCCTTGCGGTTGCCCGCGGCGACCGCCATCAGGTCGCCCGAAGGCGAGGGCTCGAGGGACACGACCACGACGTACGGCGTCTTGCCGCGCTTCGGCGCGAGGTCCTTTCCGTAATCGGCGGGGCGCTCCTTGTCGCGGAACGGCTTGAACCGATCCTTCAAGTACTTGTCGAACTGTTCGTCGAATTCCTCCGGCTTCAACCGGAACGCTTCCTCGTAGGCGCTTTCGCCGCCGCCGATCACAGCCTTCCGCAAAGCGAACAGGAACTGACGGAGCCCTTCCTTGCCCCACTTCGCCTCGATGAATTCGAAGGCGGCGTGGCCAAGGTTGTACGGCGTGCGCCCATCGCTGAACTGCGCGCCCTCGAAGTCGCTCATCGGCGGCACGATGTCGGCGATCGCGGCGTCGCGCACGGTCATCAGGTCGAACGGCTGCCAGTAGCCGGTCATGTAGTCCGCGAGACCTTCGTCGACCCACAGCGGAAGGCTGCGATGCAGCAGCGACCGCGGGATGATGTCGAATTCGAAGATGTGGGTGAGTTCGTGCGTGATCAGGTGGTAGAGCGCGTCGGACGGTTGGTCGATGGGTAGTACGAGCCGATCGCGGTACGGCTCAGCGAATGCGAGGACGCCTTCCGGCAATTCCCCCGGTTCGATGTTCTGCTGCTGAAACTCGCTTTCGGTCTTGTACAAGACCATCGGCACCTTGAAGGCGAGGTCGTGCTTCAGATCGGAGCTGATCTGCTGATAGGCGCTTTCCGCGTAAGAGGTAACGCGTTCGAGATGCGCCTCCGTTTCCGGATAGTAATAAATCTCGAAGTGGTCGGTCTTGTAGACGTGCCACTTGAAATCGTTGTAGCGTATCCGATTCTTGCCGTAGTACGGAACGTACGGCGTCTGCCCGAAAGCGTCCTGGACAGCACCACCCGTGACGAAAAGCGCCAGCAGGGCAATGCCCAGCGGCGCGAGGGTGCCGCGCGTCTTGCGCGTGCGCATGGTTCACCTCGAAAGCGGCAGCGAAAGCGACCGGGCCTCGATGCTGCGCGAACGCGGCGACGTCAGATCGTCGGCTGCTCGTCGCCGATGTTACTGTAGCTAAGACGGTTGCCGCAACGACCATGTCCCCGGCGCAGACAGCGGTGGGTGCGGTGGCAAAGGCGCCGGGCCCGCTCGCAGCAAGCCATGTGCCGCGGCCGAGGTCCGGATCATCGAACGATCTTCGCGGCAATCGGTCAGGTTGTCATCCGCCATGAACGCCGCGCGTCCCCATGCAGGGACAGAGAGCCGAAAAAACTTACAATAGAAGGAATAACGAGGGGGCCCGCCGGTGTTTTCCCTGACTGGGCGTCCTCATTCGACGCCATGGACGAGTTCACCCGCGAAGCCCTGTCGTACGTAGACAGCCTGTACGGCACGGCGCTGCGGCTGACGCGTCGGCCGGCCGACGCGGAGGACCTCGTCCAGGACACTTATCTGAAGGCGTTCCGCGCCGCATCGCAGTTCCGCCGCGGCACGAACCTGAAGGCGTGGCTGTTCACGATCCTTCACAACACGTACCGCAACATGCGGCGGCATGATGGAAGGAACCCGGTGGACGTGGACAGCGAAATCGTGGACCAGGCGCCGCAGCCGCCCCACGAATACTCGCCCGAGCAGCTGTTGACGCGCGCCACGCTCGACGCCGATCTGCAGGCGGCGCTCGACTCGCTGCCCGAGGCGTTCCGCCAGGCGGTCTGGCTGCGTGACGTGGAAGAGCTGTCCTACGCGGAAATCGCGCAGGTCCTCGACGTGCCGATCGGGACGGTGATGTCGCGGATCTCGCGCGGCCGGCGGGCGCTCTTCGAACGGCTGCAGCCGCTTCGGGTCGACGCGGGACACGAAAAAACGATCGAAGCAGGAAAGCCAAAGGCGGATGTGGTGTAAGCGCGATGAGTAAGTGCCGGGATCTCGATCCGCTTTTCGCGCCGTATGTGGACGGCGACGTGGCGCCCGCCGATCGCGCGTCGGTCGAGGCGCATCTGTCGAAATGCCCGCCGTGCCGCGATCGCGTCGCCGAGCAGCGCACGGTGCGGTCCGTACTGGCCGCGCGCCGGCCCGCTCTCCGCGCGTGCGCGCCGGGCGGTTTGCACGCACGCTGCGCGGCGCACGCCGGGGCCTCGCGGCTGCGCCGGTTCGTGGGAAGCCGGACCTTCGTGACCCGGTGGGCGCCGCTCTCGGTGGCCGCGACGCTCGTGCTCGCCATCGCCGGCGTGTTTCTTTTCAGTCCCAACGACAGGGTCGAAGCGGTCGCGGCCCAGCTCACGCTGGATCACATGACGTGCTTCCAGTTCGCGCCGGAGCGTCTGCAGCATTCGGACGCCGTGACCGCCGAGCGCGAGTGGCTCGCCAGGCGGCGCTGGGGGATCCACGTCGCCGGCAGTTCGCCGGCGAACCAGCTCGAGCTGCTGGGCGTGCGCCGCTGCGGCATCGGAAAGGGAGGCGTCGCGCACATCCTTTATAAATGGCGCGGCCAGCCGCTCTCCGTGTTCATCGTGCCGCGGACGACGCGGGGCGCGCTTCCGGCGGAGGCCATCAACACGTTCGGTCACGAAGCCGTGATGTGGTCGGACCGCGATCGCACGTACGTGGTCCTTGCGCGGGGCCGGCCGTCCGATATGGCACCCGTTGTCAGCTACGTCAAGGCTCAAACACGGTAACTGGACCTTTTTATGAAAAGTCGATGGATTGCCGCCGTTGCCGCGGCCTGTGCTCTCGGATTACTGGTGGTGCCGTGGATGCTGCACACGCCGGCGCGTGCCACGTCGGGCGAGGTGAAGCCGGTGCCGGCGCACAAGCCCGAGGGCGTCGCCGATCTCGATCTCACCTTGAAGGACATGAACGGCAACGACGTCAAGCTTGCCGACTACAAGGGGAAGGTGATCCTGCTGAACGTGTGGGCGACGTGGTGCGGACCGTGCCAGGCGGAGATCCCCGAGCTCGTTGAGGCGTACAACAAGTACAAGGATCAGGGGGTCGTCGTCCTCGGCGTGTCGCTCGATGACACCGCTGACACGCTTCGCGAGTACGCGCCCAAGAAGCAGATGAATTATCCGATCCTGCTGATGCGCGACGAGTTCGACGAGGCATACGGCCCGATCCTCGGCATCCCGATCACGTTTTTCATCGGCCGCGACGGCACGATCAGCCGCAAGCACTTCGGACCGGTCACGAAGGAAGACGTCGATCGGGAGATCAAGGCGCTCCTGTAGTATGATCGGCTCAGGATGCTCAAAGGGTTCACACACGCGCGGCTGGCCTGCGGATGCCGCATTGGTTTCCGCGAAGGCGTCGAAGGCAGCCCCGTCACCGTCGTCGTCGACCAGAAGGGCCCGGGCTGCCCGCTGACGCTGCACGTGCGCGATCTGCCGCTCTTCGATCATCGTGAAGCGCTGCGTCCCTCGACCCGGCTGCTCCCGCCAGAAGAAACCGAGTACGAAGAGTCCTAAGCGCTCGTCGTCCCCCTCTGATTCCTTTTAGAACCCAATCCGCAGGTCCGCGATAAGCGGAAGGTGGTCCGACGCCATCAGCGCCTGGCGCGAGCGGGTGAGCTCGACGGTGCGGACCTCGACGTGCCCCTCGTAATAGATGTGATCGAGGTGCACGACCGGAAAGATGCCCGGATAGGTGCGGCGGCGTTTCAGGTGCGCGTAGATGTCGATGCTCTGGAAGAGCGAGCTCAGCGTGCTGGTCGCCAGCCCGCGCATCCATTCGTTGAAGTCCCCGAGGATCACTTTCGGGCCGGTGACGCGCTTGTCATGGACGAATCCGGCGAGCCGCGTCGCCTGGTAGCGCCGCTCGAGGACCGCGGTCCCGAGGTGCACGTTGTAGATGTGCAGGCAATGGCCGCCGCCGAAATCCAGGTCTGCGCGCTGGCACGCGCGCGGCTCGCACGTGCGCCACGAGAGGTCGTACTGGCTGTGGTGCACGATCGGATAGCGGCTCAGGACGACGTTGCCGAACAGGTGATTGCGAAGGTGGCGGACCGACGCCATCATCCATCCCATGCCGATGGCGGCGCCGATCTCTTCGGCCTGGCCGGCGCCGTTCGGCCCCGCCCCGATGACTTCCTGCAGCGCGACGACGTCCGCGTTCAGCTCCCGGATCACGTCGGCGACGCGCGTCGGGATAGTGCGGCGATCCATCCCGCGGCACCGGTGGATGTTGTAGGTCACGATGCGCACGTCGACGTATCGCCGCGCGGTCTTGACGTCGCTCACTGCTGCCGCTCCAGGATCCAGATGAACGGGCTCACCGTCTTCTCCCACGCCGCGCGCTGTTGCCACCGTCCGATCGTCATCTCCTCGCTGGCGCGGATGTCACGCGCATAGTCTTCGAGCAGCCGCTTCGCCACCGTGCTGTCACGCATGGCCACGTTCACCTCGTCGTTGTGCTCGAAGGACCGGTTGTCGATGTTCGTCGTGCCGAGCACGCACCACAATTCGTCGACGACCAGGACCTTTGCGTGCATCATCGCGTCGCGGTACTCGAAAATCCGGATTCCCGCCTCGAGCAGCTGTCCCCACATGCGCCGGCTCGCGAGCCGCACCCATCGCTGATCCGTCCGCCGGCCGGGAACGATCACGGCGATCTTGACGCCGCGCCGCGCCGTCTCGACGAGCGCCCGCCGCAGCGCGCGGTCCGGCAGGAAGTACGGCGTGCTGATGTATACCGAGTGGTCCGCCGCCGCCATCAGCATCTGGAACGCGACGCGTGATGCTGTCGCGCGATCCGACGGCGAGCTCTTGACGACAAAGGCAGTCGTCTCGCCGGCGCGTCGCAGATTGGGGAAGTAATCCGGACCCGTCATGATCTCGCCGCAGCACTCGAGCCAGTTCTCCGCCGCAACCCCCTGCAGGGCCGCCACGATCGGTCCCTCCACGCGCGCCATCGTGTCGCGCCACGGCTTCTGCCAGCGCAGCCGTTTCCACGCCGGGTACGCCCACCAGTCCGCGATGCCGGCGCCGCCGATGAACGCGACCTTCCCATCGACGATGAGAAGCTCGCGGTGCGTGCGGTTGTTCAGGCGCGCGAGGGAATACCAGCGCAGACGCTGGTATGATTCGATGCGGCACCCGGCCTTCCGAAGCCGGCGCACCGACCGTCCCCAGAGGCTGAAGCTGCCGATCGCATCCACGACAATCGTCACCCTGACGCCGCTGCGCGCCTTCGACGACAGTTCCGCGACGAACTGGTTGGCGATCTTTCCCGGCTGGAAGATGTAGGCCTCCATGTTGATCGATCGCGTCGCTTCGCTGATCGCCTGCAGCATCGCCGGATAGAACGCCACGCCATTCGTGAACACCGTGATCTTGTTGCCGTGGTGCAGCGCCGCCTCGCATGTCGACTGGAGGGTGTAGAGAAAATCCGGCGCGTGAATCGATGTGCGATGCGCGAGGCGGTAGTTGATATGCGGGGTGAAGAGAAAGACGAGCACCAGCCAGGTGAGGAAGACCGCGCCCGCGACGGACAGCCAGAACATCAGCGCGCCGGGACCCGGTGACGCGCGGCGATCGAGCTCGCCAGGCACATGGGGATATCATACCCTCCATGTTCAGACGCCCGTACGGCCGCGCGGCGCTGCTCGCGGTCCTGCTCGCGACGGCATGTTCGGCGCGCCCCGATCCGATCACCATCGCGGAGAATGCGATCGTCGTGCAGAACACGACCTCGCGCCCGTGGACCAAGGTCATGGTGACGGTGAACGATCACTTCAACGGCGGCGTGCCGCTGCTTGCCGCCGGCGGGCGCCTCAACGCGCCGCTCAGCCAGTTTCAGACCGGGTTCGGGCAGCACTACGATCCGTCGCGCCAGATCGTGTACAAGGTGGAGGTCACCGCGACGGATTCGAACGGGGAAGCGGTCAGGTTGCTGTGGGGTGGAGATCGAAAACGATAAGGCCTGAGAATGGAACTGCCATGGCGTTGAAATCAGAATTCGAAGTGAGCTGCCCGTGCTGCCAGGCAATGCTGGTGATCGACACGAACCTGCGGCGCATCGTGCGTCACGTGGAACCGGTCCGCGGCGACAAGCCGGAGTTGAGCGAGGCGCACCGCCTGGTCGCCGAAGAAGCGGCGCGGCGCGAGGATCTCTTTCAGCAGTCGGTCGCGGCCGAACGCACGCGCGGCGACGCGCTGTCGAAGCGTTTCGAAGAAGCGCTGCGGCAGGCCAACGAGGAGCCGATTACCAAACCAACACGCGACTTCGATCTCGATTAGCGAATTGTCACAATCGCCGAATTGCCAGAATTGCCATAATGTCGTTCCCTGAATTTCTTGATTTTTCAATTGCGGCGATTCTGGCAATTCTGGCAATTCACGTTGACCTGAATTCCGGCGGGAGCTCCGTCCAGCGGTCCATCCGCTTGTAGTAGATCGGCTTTCGTCCGTACCGCTCGCGGTAGTCCCGATACCGCTTCCTCAGACGATCCATGCGCACATCCGATGTGTGGATGCGCCGGTGCGGGAGGTCCAGCAGCATCCGCTCGACCCTCCACACATTCCCCTCCGACAGCCGCCAGTCGTAGTTCCCCACGTGGCGCAGGTCCGCCACGATGTAGCCGGTGATCCGGCCGCTGAAGTCGATGTACTCATCGACGTAGCTGAGGGCGAGCGCGCGCGGCGTCGCGAACACCGGCTTCCGTCCGTGCAGTCCCGGATCGCGCGATCGGCCGATCGATCCCCACCGCCCGCGGTGCTGATAGACGAACAGCACGTGATCCAGCTCATCGATCGATTCGAACGACAGAACGAGCGGCGGCCAGCCGTGGTGCTCGAGGATGACGGCGGCGGTCAGCGCGGCCTCGAGGCAGTGCGCGGTGTGCTCCCGGATGACGCCGCGGAATGTCCGCAGCGTGGCGCCTCCGGGCGGTGGTTCCGTGTTGTAGGGCAGCGAGTTCAGAAAACGCTGGACCTGCAGCGGCGTCCGCACGCGTGCGAGCACGCGCCGCTCCTTCGGCGTGAAGGCCGACAGCGGCGGCGCCACAGCTCCGATCGGTGGAGTCCGCGCGCGGTTCAATGCGCCTGTCTCAACGCCGCGACGAGATCTGGCGGCGCCCACCCGGTGCCATTCAGGATCGTGTGCAGCCGCCCGCCGGAATCGATGACCGCCGTGCGCAGGTTGTGCGTGATGTCGGAGGGGTTCGACGGCTCGCGAATGATCGAGACGCCGATCCGCGCCGCGAACCCGTCGACGTCGTGCTGTTCGCCGGTGGCGAAATGCCACACGCGCGGATCCGCCCCTGCGTGGCGCGCATGGGCCTCGAGAATCGGCGGCGTATCGAAAGCGGGATCGAAACTGATCGACAGGAGCGCGACCCGATCCCGCAGTCCGGCGTCTGCAAGCACCGACGACTGCACACTCTTGAAATGCTGGTCCATCCGGGGGCAGAAGTCTGGCAGCGGACAGCGCGTGTATGTGAACGTGACGGCCAGGACCTTCCCGCGAAACTCGGAGAGCCGTCGCGCCCGGCCTGTCTCGTCGGTCAACTGAACGTCCGGCACGAGTTCGCCGGGATTCAGGATGTCCACTCGCGCCGGCGGGGGCGCCTCGGTGAGCGGTGCGTGCCCGGTGCGCTCGATCGCGGACAGGTGTCCGGTGGCCTCCTCGACGACGAGCCGCGCCTTCACCAGGTCCCCGGGCTGGCAGCAATCAAGGAGCGCGGGATCCCTCACATGAAAGGGCATCGTCATGCCCGGCATGAAGCCCTTGATGTCGCCGTGCTTGATCGTGATCTCCTGGCGGCTTCGATCGACGGCCAGGACCTGCCCCTGCAGGTCGTATTCGCGCGCGCGGGTACAGGCGATCGATGTAAGAAAAACCGCGACGCAGCAGGTAAAAAGGGTACGCACCCTGTCACTCTAGCTCGGCGGTGATCCCGCGGTAAAGCACGCGCGGATGAGGTCTTTTGCGCGCAGGAGACGCGGCATGCATTCTGCTATACTCCCGGCCGAATGGCGCGCCTTCGGGTAGCGCGCGTCAGCTTCGTAGGGCAGCCCGGGACGGCTGCCCGGGGCAGGAGTAAGTGACAGCATGGGCAGGAGACTCTACGTCGGGAACCTTCCGTACTCCGCAACCGAGGATCAGCTCACCGAACTGTTCAGCCGCGCCGGGAAAGTGGACAGCGTCCGCGTGATGCGCGACATGGCGACCGGGCGGGCTCGCGGATTCGCCTTCGTCGAGATGAGTTCGGACGAGGAAGCACAGAAAGCCATCAGCGAGTTCCACGAGCAGCAGATGGAAGGCCGCGCGCTCGTCGTGAACGAAGCGCGTCCCAAACCCGAAGGGGGCTTTGGCGGTGGCGGCGGTGGGCGTGGCGGTGGTGGTTATCGCGGAGGCGGCGGCAACCGCGGCGTCGACGACGGAGACTTCAGCGGCGGCCGGCGGAAAGAGCCGCGCTGGTAGGTCCCCCTTTACCTTCTACCTTTTCTCTAGTCGTCGACGACCCAGCCGTCGCGCAGGTTGACGACGCGGCTTCCGTAAGCCGCGTTCACCTCCGAATGCGTGACCTGCACGATCGTGGTGCCCGCCTCGTTCATCTCCTTGAACAGCTCCATGATCTCCTTGCCCTGGCTCGAATGCAGGTTCCCCGTCGGCTCGTCGGCGAGGATGACCTTCGGGCTCGAGATGACGGCCCGCGCGACCGCGACGAGCTGCTGCTGCCCGCCTGAGAGCTGGTTCGGATAGAGATCCTTCTTCCCGACGATCGCGAACTTGTCGAGGATGTCGCACACCATGCTCTCGCGCTCCGACTTCTTGATGTCGCGGTAGGAGAGCGGGATGTCGAGGTTCTCGTACACCGTGAGGTGGTCCAGCAGGTGATAGCTCTGGAATACGAACCCGATGTACTGCTTGTGCAGCTTCGCGCGATCCTTGGGGGCGAGCTTGTGCACCGGCTGATCGAGGAAGTAATACTCGCCGGTCCAGGCGCTGTCGTGCATCCCGATGATGTGGAGCAGGGTCGATTTTCCGGCGCCCGACGGCCCCATGATCGAGATGAATTCCCCCTCCTTGACGTCGAGGTTGATGCGCCTCAGCACATAGGTGCGGCTGGTGCCGTGCGCGTACGACTTTTCGAGGTTGCGGACACCGATGAGCGCGTTGGGCGCGAGGGCGGTGGTCTCGGCGGCGCCCGCGGCGTCCGCCGGCTGCGTGGATCGGCTGAAAAAGGCCATATGGGTTACTCGTTAGACGGGCTGATCTGTCGAATGGTTCTCATTATAGGTCGGAGTCATAATGGAAGACAGCGGCGGCCGGATCGCACCTTGCGTCGTCGAAACCACTATGACTGCGGGACTTCTCCTCGCGGCGGCGCTCCTGGCCAGATCTCAGCAGCCCGCCGGGCCGGCGCTCCAGCCCGACTCCGCCGAGGCGCAGAAGCCCGCCTCGTCTGCTCCCGCCCCAAATGATCACGACGGCGTCGGGGATCTTCCTGTCTCGATCGAGCGGATTCAGCGTGCATTATCTCGTCCGCCCGCCATTCGTCTGCGGGGGGACCGGAACGTGTACCGAGTCGAGATCATCGGCCGAAAGCCGACGATCGAAGACATTCTCGGCCCTGATTATCTGAAAGGTCCCACGCCCGCCGGCGCGCCGACGCACCAGGAATTCCTCGATCTCGTCACGCCAAAGGACTTCCAGGGCTACGCCGCATTCAACAACCGTGAGGCGATGACCGTCGCCGCGACTTCCTTCGCGCTGCAGTGGGCGTTGCAGCGCGCCATCCACAAGTTCGAATCCGCCAAACAGGAGCGTGACCGCGAAGCCGCGCGCAAGGAAGTGCAGGACGCGCTCGCCGAGCTCGAGAAGGCCCGCGTCAAAGCGGGGCTCCCACCGAAGTAGTCGCGCATCCTCCGCCGTTCACCGCCGCGTATCGCGCGTTGACCGAAAGGTGGCACGCGCGCCGTTCGCCCCGTCGTATCCTTCACACGTATGGAACCGGAGATCGATCGCGGCGCGCGGTTCACGCCGCAGCTGCTGATGGGGCTGATCATCATCGCCATCGGCACGCTCTTCACGCTCGACAACCTCGGGCTCGTCGATGCGTACCATTACGTTCGGTACTGGCCGGCGGCGCTGATCCTCGTCGGCGTCCTGAAAGTCTGGCAATCGCGCGGCGGCGGAGGCGCGTTCGGCGGGCTGCTCTTCATCGTCGCGGGCAGCTGGCTGCTCCTCGAGTCGTTCCGCGTCGTCACCATCAGCTTCGTCGATCTCTGGCCGCTGCTGCTCGTCCTGTTCGGCGCGTCGCTCGTGTGGCGCGGCCTGCGCGGCCTGCGCGGCGGGCGCGATCGCGCGGGCACCGACGGGCATTCGACGGTGAGTGCGCTCGCGGTGCTCGGAGGCGTGCATCGCGGCAACAACTCGCGTGCCTTCCGCGGCGGCGATCTGACCGCGGTGATGGGCGGATGCGAGATCGACCTGCGTCAGGCTGCGATCGACGGCGAGGCTGTCATCGACGTCTTCGCGATGTGGGGCGGGATTGAGATCAAGGTCCCGGAGGACTGGACGGTCGCCAGCCGCGTGGTCCCGATTCTCGGCGGCTTCGAAGACAAGACGCGGCCGCAGCGCGGGGCCGTAACGCACCGGTTGCTGATCCGCGGGTTCGCGATCATGGGCGGCATCGAGGTCAAGAACTGACGCGCGATGCACCCGATCCTGGCGCGCGGCGGCCGCCTTGCGCTGTACCTCGGCGTCTGGATGCTGGCGGGCGTGCTGCTGTCGTCGCTGATTGCGCGGCCGGGAGGGCCGGGCTCGCCCGAGGCGCTCGCGATCGCCCTTCCGCTCGCCGTCACGTACGCGTTCTTCTGCCTGTCGTCCTGGTACGTGTCGCGCAGCGCGCCGCTCGCGACAACGGGAACAATCCGGCTGGTCGCGAGCGCACTGACGGCGGCGCTCATCAGCAGCTCCGCGTGGCTGCTCCTCGCGCGCGTGTGGATCGAAGTGCTCGGCCGCCGCGGTGTCGTCGCGGATGCCGCCGCGACCTTCGATCGAAACGACACGATCCTGTTTGGCTTCGGCCTGCTGCTCTATCTGCTGTCGCTCGCGGGAGGCTACCTGCTGGCATCATTCGAGCTGTCGCGCGAGGCGGAACGGCGCGCGCTCGAGGGGCAGGTGCTCGCCCGTGAAGCCGAGCTGCGCTCGCTGCGCGCCCAGATCGATCCGCATTTCCTGTTCAACAGCCTTCACTCAATCAGCGCGCTCACCACGGTGGATCCGCAGGCCGCGCGGCGGATGTGCGTCCTGCTCGCCGACTTCCTGCGCGAGAGCCTCGCGCTCGGAGGCGAGGATCTGATCCCGCTCAACCGGGAGCTCGACCTCGTCAGGCGCTATCTCGAGATCGAGCGCGTCCGCTTCGGCGATCGGCTGCACGTGGATCTCGAGGCGGGAGGCGCGGACTCGTGTCTCGTTCCGCCGCTGCTGCTTCAGCCGATCGTCGAGAACGCCGTCACGCATGGGATCGCGCACATGATCGACGGAGGCACCGTGCGCGTCACGGCGTCGCGCGGAGAAGGGACCGTGACGTTCACCGTCGAGAATCCCTGCGACCCCGATCGTCCGCGCGGCACGGGGACGGGGCTGGGGCTTGCGAACGTCCGTGCGCGGCTGCGCGCGCTGCACCGCGATGACGCGCAGATGAGGGCAGGGGAAGAGGACGGCCTGTGGCGCGTGGAAGTCGTCCTGCCGGCAGCCCCGGCGCCCGCTGACGCTCGCGATAGGATGGCGTGAATGACCGACACGCTGCGCGTCGCGATCGTGGATGACGAGCCGCTCGCGCGGGCGATGGTGCGCCAGTGCGTCGCCGCGCATCCGGGTGTCGAGGTTGTTGCCGAGTGTGCGAACGGCTTCGAGGCCGTAAAGGCGGTGACGGAGCCCTCGCCCGATCCTGTTCCTCGACGTGCAGATGCCGAAGTTGAGCGGCTTCGAGGTCCTGGAGCTGATTGGCCGCGACGTGGCGGTGATCTTCACGACGGCGTACGACCAGTACGCGCTGCGTGCCTTCGAAGTGCACGCCGTCGATTACCTGCTGAAGCCGTTCAGCGAGGAGCGGTTTGCCGAAGCGCTGTCGCGCGCGCGCGAGCGGCTGGCCTCGAAAGACGCGCTTCCGGTGGACGCGCTGGTCTCGGAGGCACGCCCGCGCCAGGCGCCGCTCGAGCGCGTGCTGATTCGCGACGGCTCGCAGGTTCACGTCCTCTCCGTCGATCGCCTCGACTACGTGGAGGCGCAGGATGACTACGTGTCCTTCCGGTCCGACGGGAAGTCGTATCTGAAGGACCAGACGCTCGGGTCGGTCGAGACGTCGCTCGATCCCGCGCGCTTCGTGCGCATTCACCGCTCGTACCTGCTCAACATCGATCGGATCGCACGCGTCGAGCTGTACGCGAAGGACAGCCGCGTGGCGATTCTGCGCGACGGCACGCGCCTCCCCGTCAGCCGCGCCGGTTATGCGCGGCTGGCCAAGCTGTTGTAGCCTTTCGCGTATGCGAAATGCACTCGGCCTGGTTCTGGCGCTCGTGGCCGCGGTCGGATCGGCAGCCTTCGTCCTGGCACAGGCGCCATCGACGGACACACCGGCATGGGCGTACGGGCTTCCGCCGATCAACGCGGGGCCGCCGCCCGCGCCGGCGGGCCAGCGGGTTGGCGGGCCCCGACCGCCGCAGGACACCTCACCCAGGCGCATTCCCGACAGCACACAGACGTTCACAATTCCGCAGCTGCGCGATTTCTTCAACGTCGCGGACTGGTTCCCCGGCGATCATCCGCCGATGCCCGACGTCTTCGTCCACGGGCGGCAGCCGGACGTGCGCGGCTGCGGCATGTGCCACATGCCGAACGGCAAGGGTACTCGTACGTCGTCCAGCAGCTGCTGGATTTCAAGAACGATCGCCGCACGAGCGCGGACAGGCGCAAGACGAACACCGCGCAGATGATCCAGGCGGCGAAGGCGATGAGCGCCGACGAGATCACGGCGGCCGCGACCTACATCGCGGCGCTGACGTACACGCCATGGATCCGCGTCGTCGAAGCGGACACGATCCCGAAGATGCGGATTTCAGGCAACGTGTTCTTTCCGATTCCCGACGCGGGTACGGAGCCGCTCGGCCAGCGGATCGTCGAAACGCCGGAGGACGGCGAACGATTCGAGCTGCGCGATCCGCATGCGGGGTTCATCGCGTACGTGCCGAAGGGAAGCATCGCGCGCGGTGCGGCGCTCGCCGCCAGCGGCGGCAACAAGACGCTGCCGTGCAACGTCTGCCACGGGCCGGATCTCAACGGTCTCGGTCCCGTCCCCGGCATCGCGGGGCGGTCGCCAAGCTACATGGTCCGGCAGCTGTGGGACTTCAAGGAGGGGACCCGCA